>ENA-ORRH01001188-ORRH01001188.1-human-gut-metagenome-genome-assembly--contig:-NODE-1188-length-12910-cov-3.21991_pt1 | contig 12910 bp, 7 predicted proteins | sample MGYA00242173_ERZ509130 | MGnify/ENA primary metagenome ERZ509130 (study PRJEB26280, sample SAMEA2338633) | human gut metagenome | biome: human gut; feature: human-associated habitat; material: faeces... | reverse complement strand
CTGTTGAGAGCCTCTCGTAAACTGATTGGTAGAAATGAAGTTCTCGGAGTAACCACCCGAATAAGTAGTCAGATAATAGGGAACACCCTGTAAATTCTTCCCCCATTGCTCACCGGGCACGAGGATATTATTCGTGAAGCGAGGGTCTCTATCCGAATAAGGATTGGTAGTCTTTACCGCATCATAACCGGAACGCGGATCAGTAATCGGATAGTATTTACCGTCGGCTCCCTTACGTTCGTACATATCTACCGCATTTTGTGTCGGAGCATTATAAGGAGTACCTTCGGCACCGGTTTTATTATCGTATGGTTGTGTCAGCCATTGCGCTCTGACGAAAGCAGACCAGTTGCCATGATGCCAACGCAGGAACCATAAATATTCCGGCTGTGCGAATTGATTGGAATTAGGCATTAGCTGAATACTACGATATTCGTCATGATTCATCAGGCGATAATATTCGTGACTTTCAATAGCATTGATCGCCTTTTGCGCACTACGGGCAGCTTCGGCAGCCATGTCTTTTCCATATCCTTTGTTTTCAATAGAATTCAAGTCGTTCTGCATCAAAGGGCTGGCAGCATAAAGCTGTGTCATCGCTTTTAATGCCATGGCGCTTACTCTGTCAGGCCGTCCATGTTCCTCGTCAGGCCAGCTTATAGGTAAATATTCAATGGCTTTATCCAGGTCTGTCTGCATCCAAGCATTGGATTCCTGATAAGTTTTACGGGGAAAGTCAAAGTCGTCCGATGCTCCCCAAAGCTGGTCAAAGATGGGCATTCCGCCATATCGCTTGATAATCTCAAAATAGAAGTAGGCACGCAGAAAATGAGCCTGTCCCAACAGTTTTCTCCTTTGGTCGTCTGTGATGGATTTCACTTGATCTACTCCGCTAATTACACGGTTCACGATACGAAGTCCGGTATAAGCACGAGAAATAGCACTTTTGAAATTCTTCCCATCACTTTTACTTCCTATTTCGAAACGTGTACCGGCATTCTCCAGCCAGTTACCTGCATTGACAAACTTCGACGGATCATTATCGCGAACGGATGCATATTCATCCGATAAATTACCTACCGTTACGTATGTATTCGAATAAGAGTTGATACCATGTGTAAAGATTAATATATCATCATTTTGAAAGATGCGGTCCATGAACCCTAACAAACTGCTATAATCTTTATAAACATCATCTTCGGAAAGTCCGTCATCGGGAGAGCGGTCCAGATAGTCCTCACAACTTCCTACAAACAACCCCAATAGAATGATCCATATCCAATTCAACTTATGTCTTCTCATATCAGTAAATTTAAAGTGTCTCATAATCCTAATCTAAAACCAATGTTATAACGTCTCACCACCGGATAAACATTCTGTCCCGAATGTTCGGGGTCACGGCGGGAATCACCTTTCGAGAACGTCAACAAATTGGTACCGTTGACATATACTTGCAGTTTTGTCAGACGTAAAGGCTGCAACCAACGCTTCGGAATCTGATAATTCACTTCCAGGTTCTTCAAGCGAAGATAAGCATGGTTGGTATATGTGTATGTACTAGCCACCGAATTATAACTTCTCTGAACATGAATACTGGGGCGAATCGGACCGCCTTGAATCGGAGCATCGGCTGTCCATGTATTCAACGTATTTGGTTGAGCCTTGATATTACCTTCCGGGAAATCCCATAAATAGGAAGGAATCGCTTCTTTATAAACGTCCATAGCACTGTACCACAACATATTGAATCCGATTCCTTTGTAAGAACCTCCCAATGTAAATCCGAGGGTAGTAGTCGGATAGTTCAGGTTTTTCATCGGAACCATATCCTTAGCATCAATCATGCCGTCACCATTATAATCGATGTAATACAAGTCTCCCGGAATCAATGTATTATGTGTACCATTGGCAATAGTGGACTGCGCCGAGTTATAAATATCATCCAATGACTGGAAGTTTCCTGTTGCCAGGTATTTATTCACATATCCGATTGACTTTCCGGCTTTTTTCAAATATTCGCTCTGATTCTTCGGGTCATCAATAAAGACAACACGGTTCTCACTGGTTGCAAAATTAAACTTCGCGTAATAATTAAACTTTCCAATACGGTCGTTCCAAGCAATATCCAGTTCAAGACCGTGATTTTTAGTCTTACCCAGATTCACCTGCGGAAAAGCAATACCACTATCGGCCCATGACGGAATCGTATTACGTGTCATCAAAATGTTATTACGCTTTTCATCGAACAAGTCCACAGTAAAGTTTAGTTTACCCCACAAACCTATTTCGATACCGATATTCTGCTTAATAGATTCTTCCCAGGTAGCATCGGGGTCGGCCAATTTTCCTTCTTTGTATAAAGGTCCCCAGTTACTGGTCTGATATTTACCAAACTGCGCATTGGCAGATAGTTGCTCAAACTTCTGAATATAGTTGAAACGGGTAGCACCTTTATCATTACCAACTACTCCATACGAATAGCGCACTTTCAGGTTGGTCAGTACACCTTTGGTCAATTTCTTTACCCATGGTTCTTCACTGATACGCCAACCAATAGAGGCAGAGGGGAAGAATCCGAAACGGCGTCCCGGAGCAAATTTTTCCGAACCAGTGTAGGCACCGTTAAATTCAGCAAGATAACGCTCTTTGAAGTTGTAAGTGACACGGCCTACCCAGTCTTCTTCGTAAGCCGGGAAGTTCATCACACCCGAATTAGCAGTATTGGTTGATTCGTTCATCTTACGGTTAAATACAAATAAGGCACTTACATCGTGATCGCCAAACTGGCGACTATAATTCAATGCTAATTCGTAATAAAGTTTACGTCCGTAAGCCTTGAAACCGTCATAAACACCACCAACAGGCAAATCTCCGGGAGCATTTTCATCCGGATAGCGTTTCTCGGTATAATTATAAGTAATTGTTCCGTCAGCATTATAAATAGGATTGGCGTAATCATACACACGATTAATACGAATATGTGTACGTTGGGCAACCAAATCGTCTTTACCTAAAATCTTACCCGGCATGATCTGGGTAGTCCATGAAGAAGAAGTAGTGTAAGACAATGATGCTTTCAATGACAGTCCCTTTGTAATAAAGTCCAGCTTCTGATTCAAGATTACATCGTAGAAACCTTGATGTTGCTTAATATTACGACTACCTCCTTCGTTCATCAGACAGGCTATATTTTGATCGGAACTTAACCCGTCTCCCCATATTCCATTACTATATTTAATCGGAAATTCATTACTTGGAGCCGTAAAGAACGTTTTAAAAAAACGTTCATCCGGAGAATCGACATTCTCATAATAAGACGGTTGGTTCTGATAACCCATCTTACCGGCCACATTGAACGAAAGTTTAGTAGTACTTGTGATATTGAAGTCGAAATTACTACGCCAGTTATAACGACGGTAAGAGAAGGAAGGATCGAAATCCTCTTGTTTGGTAGTATTAAAAATATCTCCGTCATGCAAATAACCCAAAGATACGAAATAACTCATTTTCTTCGTACCACCACGTACATTAAGATTATAAGCCTGTTCATAACCTACATTCTTTACCAGTTCTTTCCACCAGTCCACTTCGGGAAAGACATCATTATACGGGCCGTAATTTCCGGTAGCATACGCATTCTCCCATGCGGCAATGGTAGATTCGGGAACCATTGCTCCCCAATTACCATCATTGGCCTGTGCTCTGTTATACTGTTTCATAGAGGTCACATAGTCAGACCATTCAGGAGCGGCAGAAGGTTGTTTAAAACCAAAGTTAGCTGTGAATGATATTTCCGGTTTCTGTTCGAGTCCGCGTTTGGTAGTCAGCAGGATCACCCCATTCGCACCTTTCACACCGTAAACCGCAGTTGCCGAAGCATCTTTCAGTACGGAAATAGATTCGATTTCATTCACATCTACATCGTTGAAGTCACGTTCGATACCGTCCACCAATACCAGTGGATCCGCTTCTCCCCAGGTAGACTTACCACGAATCAATAAAGAAGCCTTATCAGCTCCCGGCTTTGAGGTGGAATTGATGGCAACCACGCCCGGCATCTGCCCTTGCAAAGCTTCGGAAACGGAGTTCACACTACCTATCTTTAATAAATCATCTCCTTTTGCCGTGGCAATGGAACCGACACTGGATACCTTTTTCTGTACGCCGTATCCAACCACTACCACTTCCTCCAGTGTCTCCGTATCTTCTCCCAAAGAGATTACGCCTAAAGTCGTTTTATTCTTTAAATCCAGTTCCAGAGTTTTATAACCCACATAAGAAATGACAAGTATGTCTCCTTTCGATGCCTTCACAGTAAAATTACCGTCAAAATCAGTAATCGTACCGCTTCCCGTACCTTTCACGCGAACACTGACTCCAATCATCGGTTCACCGGATACTGCATCCTTCACTTGTCCCTTCCAATAGATTTGTTGTGCCTGCACGTCCAGCGCACAAAGCAAAAAGCAACAAAGACAGAAGAAAGAAAAATAAAGTCTGTTCCTTTTCATAAACATTATTTTTAACTGTTAACAAATTCTTTATCTCATAGCACAAATTAAGCGGGAAAATCTTCAAATGAAAGGGAAGAATCTCCTTAAAACCCGTACAAATGTGCAAAATAGATTTCTCTACTACATTTCTGAACAAATCACTTCCACATTGGCTTTATGACATGCTCTTTGTCTACGGTGATGTTGTATACGCCGTCATTTCCTTTCTTCAGGATGAGCGGAACAATACGTGTTTTACGAGGGGACACGGTGGAATCTGAACGATGAACGTGGTAAACATAGTAATATTTTCCATCCAGACCTTTAAATACATCTCCATGTCCTGATCCGTTTTCTCCTACGAGACTGCGATGAATGATCGGACTGTTCGGATGCTTTTTCCACGGACCGAAAGGGGAAGAAGCAGTGGCATAACCTACCGAATAGTCGATATTCATAAAATGATTGGCAGAATAGAAGAGGTAATATACCCCGTCCCACTTCATAACAGTCGGTCCTTCCATCACCGGTGCAGACTTATAGTTCGGAGTCTTTTCCCAAGGCTCCGTACAGTCCATACATTGTTTCAATGTTTCCGGTTTGATACTTCCTTTCTTTATGTCAAACTCGGCTACCCAAAGGTAATTACCTTTATTAAAGCGGACATGATATAGGTAGTACTTCCCATCATCATCCTTAAATAGGAAAGAGTCTATATTCTTAGCGGAAGCGTCTATCGGCTTGACTTCCTTCTGCCGGAAAGGTCCGAATACCGATTTTGAGGAAGCAATTACTGTTTGCTCATTAGCGGTATAAGTGAAATAATAAGTTCTTTTATCCTTAAAGTATTGAGGTGCCCAGAAGCCTTTTTCACCATACGTTCGATCTCCTTTCCGCAGAATCAGTTGCAGGGAACTGCCATCAGGCACTGTCCAATGCTCCAGATCGGTCGATTCGAGGATAGCAAAGCCCTGTGGTTCCTGATTGCGTGTGCCGGTGAGGTAATACTTTCCGTTTTCCACATAAATTGTAGGATCGGCATAAGTGATCTCCTTCTCATTAACCGAATCAGCCCGTACCCCAGTGACAGACAAACCAATGATTCCTAATGCGAGAATAAGTCTTTTTGTCATTTTATGTTTTTTCATACCTATTTTATTCTATATCTGATCTTTATCTCATCTACAAAATTTCAATCTAACATCCAAACCAAACCGGGTTTCTCCCCTGCGAGATTCCATATTGATTCATCCCAGGAAAGAGCCTTGGCAGCATCTATCGGGGTGCTCATCGTAGAAAGACCATTGTAACGGTCGGCACCAAAGTTTTGTGCTGCGTAGTTGGGTATTTGTTCATCTACGATAGCAGGCGTATTGGCAGAAAAACGACATTCCATATTCGGATTCGCATAGCAATTATTAGCCTCATTTTTGTTAAAGCGTCCGCAAATTCTTCCCGACTTAGGTGCACCGTTAGAGAATAATTTCCGGTTCCAAGCCACACAATGTGTTACGGTGATTCCTGTCGCCTTGTTAGCAAATCCCATAATACCGCCTACCTGATTTTGAGCGGAAATCTCGCAATCGGAATAACAATAAGAGATCACAGCTGTCGGACTAGGATCTACAAATCCGGCAATACCACCCGCAGGATTCGCCACTTTCATCGGGAAAGCTTGTGCAAGACCTGAAGAATAACACTGCGTAACGATAGAATATAACATACGTCCAACGATGCCTCCTACACATGATTCAGTCACAATATCCCCAGTGGAAGAGCATTGAGAGATCGTTGCTCCGCCTCTCGTTTCCCCACAAATACCGCCGGCGCACCATACGGCAGTAATATCCGTTGCCGATGTACACTGATGAATTTTACTATCTGCACCATGAAGTCTTGCACAGATACCACCAGCCTGACCGTTATCCCAGGCAGTCGCTCCCGTTCCCGAAGTTAAAGAAATCGTACCGGATACCCGAACATTCTCCACAATACCCGGAGAAGTAGCAGCTCCCACCTGTCCGGCAAGGATGCCTGCCATCTTTGTATTGGCTGTAATCTGCGCATTTTCAAAGTTTATATTGGAACACTTACCAACCAACAATCCAAAGAATCCCTGATTAACAGAAGAGGAAGTATTTACTTTCAGATTACGAATCGTATGTCCGCCTCCATCCAATACAAGTTGTTTGGAAACCGAAGTCTCTATCGGTTGCCAGTCTACACCTTGCAAATCAATATCATTCTCTATCTTGGCATAGATCGTCTTACCATCTTTGAGTTTCTCTCCGAGAGTTATCAAGTCGTTCGTTGTCGCCACGGTATAAGGGTTGTCGATTTCTCCCTGTTTCTGTTGCAGGAAGAAAGTCATTGTACTTTTCTCTTGATTGACTGCAAGATCGTCGGAAACCAGTTTCAAACCGAGAACGTATTTCTTTGATCCGTCAAGCGTACCTAAATCATGGAAGCGCAAATTTACCATACGCAGGACATCGTCCCCCTTAAAATTAAAATTACTCCCATCCAGATCATAATATTCCACAGGTAAGAGGTGATATTCTTCACCAAACTCTTTGGCATCGACAACAGCCAATTTCGCCTTTGCTTCTTTTTCGCAATGGCTTTTCTCCACCATAATGTTATATTGGTATTCCGGCTCATCCAGATATAAATCATATTTGCCTGTCTGATAAAGCGACAAGGTAATATTGGAATAGGTAACTTCAGCCTTTTCCGGCTGTGTCAGATCCATGACTTCATCACATGATATCAACGAAAACACCATTAATGACGCTACAATAGGAATGTATCTTTTCATAATATCTTTCTTTTAATTATTAAAAACAGGGATTACTATACCGACGTTATCTCCTGACAACCAAACTTTATCTCCATCTATACGAACTACTTCCATCTCCATCCCTTCTTTGAGGAAAGAAACTCCTTGGAATGAGAATTCAGTCTTTATCTTTTGACCAACAGCCGTGGGCTTCCCGTCAAACTTCACATGAATGTATTTGCTTTGATCCGAATTTTGCAGGCGATAAGTCAACCGTTTAGGATTAATTGCAGCCTGAAGTTGTTCCTGCTCTGTAAAAGTACAAATTCCATCCAAACTATAAAACCCAACTTCGGTATATCCTGTTATATTCTTCTTATCAACCCCGTTTTCGGCATATTCCGTCTCCGCACAAGAGGTGAAAGTCAACAAACATACCAACACTACATATATTACTTTCATAAGCGAATAAATTTAAGATAATTACTTTCTAATAGTTGTCGACAATATTTCTACCGATCCATCCTTATAAGTCACTTCAGCGGTAAGTATTTGTCCGTTCAGGTTCTTATTCACTATATTGATTTCCTGTCCATCCAGCTTTACTTTATAAGATGAGACATCATCCGGCAAATTTAATAGTTGTACCAACATATATCCATCCACTTGTTGATATTTCAACAAAGGAAACTTTCCTGTTACAGACTTGGTCTTAACATCATCCTTCCACAACACGGCATCATCCGATTTCAGCAATGCTACATGATAAGTCGTTCCGGGAGCAAGATTTTCAACCAATGTATAGTCATTCTCCGAATCAAGCGATCGACGCACCACCTCTGTTCCCTCCTCATCTGTTACTGACAATATACCTGTTTTATCGGCTCCATTACCCCAACTTATGAACAATTCCCGTTGTCCTCCGACAAGGCTGGAAACTGCCAATCCATCCCGGGCAGCAATAAAATCAGGATATAACAATGGATTGGGATTGTAGAATCCGTCTGCATCCAGTCCTAAATAACGGGAAAAATAAATTCCTCCAAGTTCCCACATTTCAGTCTTCGCATCGTAAACAGCTCTCGCTCCACCGGGAACCACACTAAAACGTCCGGTAATGGCATACGTATCATATTTCTTGAATACTTCATAAAAAGTCTTATACCAATTCTTCGGATACCAGGAATAACTCTCAAAAAGGCTCTTGAACTCGGTTGCACTCACCGGTGTACCGGCGTTAGCTTTTTCGGCTATCAGATTAAGGTATTCGTAAATTTTCATCCCGGCCGTATAACCATGCTTGGTTCCCCATTCTCCCAGTGCATCCGCCACATGAGGATTTAAAGCACGCACCATAGAGAATTCCGTGCAAATCAGTTTCTTTGTTACACCATATTTATCGCGGATAATACGGAAATCATCTTCCGCCTGGTTGATTTTCAATGCGTGAACGTGCAAGTCGAGCCCTACAACATTAGGATTGTTATTAACCACAGAGACTACTGCAGGTACCGTTTCGCTCTTCGGCAACTCGGAAACACGGTTCAATGCTCCGGCATAAATATCAAATGTCCAGCCATTAGCCTGTTTCCAGGTAGTCAGCCGATTGGCAAACTCATTCAGAAATGCCCGATAATCTTCACCATCCGCATGACAGAGATCGGTATCCAATGCATTCTCCCATTCCGGCTCGTTACCCATGACAAGTATTTCAATATTCTTCGCCATATCATAGGTTTTCAGTAATATTTCCGTTGCCTGAAATATGTACTCCATCTCCTTAGTTCCTACTTTGGGAACCGTATCGGTATATAATTCAAAAGGTATTTTCAGGCTCAATATAAATTTCACACGGTCGCCCAACGCTTTCTTGGCCTGAATAAATTTCAATGTAGGAATATGTGTCCTGATGGCATTTTCTTTCACACCAACAATCTTCCCGTTTTCATTCTGAAGAAACAGATTGGGGATATTGACAAATCCTCTCACCCAACTCACTTTCGACTGTTTCAACATCTCTATTTCCGTAATCGGGTAATCTATATTTTCATTATAGTTCGCCCCCAAATCCTGCGCCTTTGTTCCCATCGAACATAAGAACAGCAATACAAACATTAAAAAAGCTTTCATTTTCATATACATACTTCAAGGTTAATTGTCCGACATCGAACAGAACAAAGGTAAAGAAATAAATCCCGGTAGAATAGAACGATTGTTTTATCAACGGGATTTATGTTCAGAATAAACATTTGACCTTATTTTAATGGTTCTTCTTCTACTTCGCTGCGATAATAACCGTCCACTTCAGCAAAGAAATTCTGCTTCAGGGAGTCCAGAAGTTCGGGCCGTTGTGCCGCCATATTCTGTTGTTGAGTCCGGTCGGCTTTTACATTAAATAATCCGTATTCACCCAGATTACCCAATTCATTTCCGGTCAGGTTTCGTTCGGAACCTTTATAAGGAGGCATCATAATCCAGTCGCCCGAACGATAAGCCATACGTCCTTGCGCTTCCAGCACTACATCCTTGCGGGCAGTCTGCTCTTTTCCGAAGAAAGCATCCAGATAGTTCCGACTATCCAAACCTTCCGGCAAATCGGCATGTATCATCGAACCCAGAGAAGCGAGAATATCTACCTGACAAACCAGTGCATCGGATACGACCGGCTGAATCTTTCCTTTCCAATAAACAAACAGAGGAATATGCGTACCACCGTCGAACAAACTATATTTACCTCCGCGCAGACCTCCTGCAGGAAGGTGATCGCCTGCCAGTTCGGGAGCACCGTCTTTGTAACCGTCATTCAGAACCGGCCCGTTATCGCTGGAGAAGATAATCAGTGTCTTTTCCAACAAGCCTTCTTTCTTCAAGTGGGCAAGCAGTTCGCCGACACACCAGTCTGCCTCAACGATGGCATCGCCACGAGACCCCATCGTTGTTTTGCCCACAAATCGCTGGTGGGGAGCACGAGGTACGTGAGGTTCGTGTAAGCCATAATACAGGAAGAAAGGAGCACCTTTGTGTTCAGTAACAAAGTTCTTTACCTTATCTACAAAATAGTCGGCCATATCCTCGTCTTTCCAACGGGCTTTCTGTCCGCCTTTCATATATCCGATACGGGGAATTCCGTTTACTATAGAGTTATTGTGTCCGTGTGCCCACTGCATTTTCAGCATCTCCGGATGAGAGATGGCAGTCGGTTCGCCTTCAAAATTATGCTCGTAACTTACTTCGATGGGGTCAGCCGGATCGAGTCCTACTACATCGCCGTTTTCCACGTAAACCGTCGGGACACGGTCGTTGGTTGCTGCAATCAGGCAAGAATAGTCGAAACCGATTTCTTTGGCACCCGGTTTGACGGTTTCGTTCCAGTTGACATTGCCGTCTCCCATCCCCAAGTGCCACTTTCCGATAGCTCCGGTCACATAACCGCATTGCTGCATCATCTTCGGCAAGGTAAACTGATTTTCATTAATGATAAGAGGAGCATCTCCCGGCAGGATTTTTGCATCCTTATTTTTCCACGGATACATTCCGGTCATCAAAGCGTAACGACTGGGAGTGGAAGTTGCCGAAGTGGCATATCCGTTCATGAAACAAACTCCGCCATGAGCCAGACTGTCGATATTCGGAGTATGAATCGTAGTAGAGCCGTAAGCGCTGACATCACCAAATCCCAGATCATCGGCAAGAATCACAATCACATTCGGCTTTTCTTCTACGCGCTGTGAGGTACAACCTACTAAAGACAACGTAGGAACTAGATAGATTATCTTTTTCATAATATTATGTAGTTAATAACGATGCAAATTTAGCCACCACTTATTTATTTATGTAGAACAAATGTTTAATAATGGGGAAAAATGTCCATCCTGCAACTATTCCAGAGAAATAAGGTATGAAAATGCGTGTGATGAATTAACTCGAAATGATAGCATAGGCCTGTCAATGTTCTACTTTTAATATTCTACAGGAAAATAGCCAGTTAGAAAGTAGCAAACTAGAAAATAAACTGTATAAATAAACGCATGAGCATACAAAAAACAGTCTAATATTGCATAAAGCCAAACAAGATATACATCTTTCTCTATTCAGGAACCGTTCATTGCCTTAAAACCAACGAAGTGTTCCTCGGTGTGCATCGACTTGTTCCTCACCGAGGAAGCTATCGTTCCCCGGTGAAGAAGATAAAAATGGACTATTAAGAAATATTTTCTCCCTAGTTTATCATAATATATTGGAAAGGAGAAAATAATAAAATGATTGGTTATTCAGGTATCTACTCTCCAAATAACAAAAAGAATCAAGAATCTATCACAATTCGATTAGTATATTCTCAAAACAGCGAAAATAGAGAATCACGTAATTACAAATGCATGGCATTTTCCGGCTTTTCTTTACCAAACTGCGATTTATGTCCTTCTCCGATGATTAAATATTCCTTTTTTAAGAATCATCGTTTTTTAAGGGAGGCTATATAGTTTGGAATAGAGGTTGTGCTTAACAATAAAAACTTTAATAGTATACACAATAGTTCGTTAAGTTTTGAATTAACAAATAAAAAGTAGGTCAAGTCCTACCGATTCATTATATTAAGGTTTTCGACATCTTTAATAATCATGAATCTGAACGAACTTGACCAATATTTGGAGCTAATAAATAGTGTGCTGCTTAAATCGGCGGTAAAGATAAACAAATGGCGTGAGAAGTTTATGCTTGAAGTGTTACTTTTACATTTGATTATCCCGGGTCGGATTAATTTCCTTCAACTGGGTCGTTATGGTCGCTTTGGTGAACAACGCTATCGTCAGCAGTTTGGTCGCAGGTTCGACTGGCTGTCCTTTAATGCCAACTTGGCAGGATCTCAGATAGGTAATCGTGTTGCGATTGCTTTCGATCCGAGCTATATCAGCAAATCGGGTAAATGTACTCCCTACCTTGGGCGTTTTTGGTCGGGTTGTGCCAGGATGGCTAAACGTTGTTTGGAAATCTCCGGCATTGGTCTCATTGATATGGACCTTCATACCTGCTTCCATTTGGAGGCTGTTCAAACACCACCGGCAAAAACACTGGAGCAAGTCAAATACACATTAATAGACTGGTATTTACATGTGCTACGTACCCGCAAAGAAAGACTTCTGCGACTGACAAACTATGTGGTTGCGGATGCCTACTTCTCCAAATCCACATTTGTAGATGGTGTACTTGAAATGGGATTTCATGTAATCAGTCGATTTAGAGATGATGCCTATTTCCGGTATCTCACCACAGAACAGCCTACAGGTAAAAGAGGGAGACTGCCATCGGCCCAATCAAAGCAATCCTACCTTTCTTCTTCAAAGGAAGAAGATTATCCGTATTTTTCAGTAGAACAAACGTTTCGACAGCAATCTCTCGTGCCACAGCACGATGAGCGGTCGTATACAGCTCGTTTTCACCACGCAACGTATCACAATATTTATATGGGTCGACAAACAAGCCCAATTTATACTTTGTTTCCAGCACACGCCTACACGCAGCATTAATCTGTTCTTCTGCCACTTTTCCTTCCGCTATAGACTCTTCCAACGTATTCAGGAAACCACAGGAAACCATATCCATATCCGTACCCGCCAGCAAAGCACGCGCAGCGGCTTCT
>ENA-ORRH01001187-ORRH01001187.1-human-gut-metagenome-genome-assembly--contig:-NODE-1187-length-12930-cov-18.4868_pt1 | contig 12930 bp, 10 predicted proteins | sample MGYA00242173_ERZ509130 | MGnify/ENA primary metagenome ERZ509130 (study PRJEB26280, sample SAMEA2338633) | human gut metagenome | biome: human gut; feature: human-associated habitat; material: faeces... | reverse complement strand
TAAAACTCGCTCACATACGGATGGATTTCAGAGGAATAATGCAAAGTGCTTGGACGAGAAAGGGATAAGTCGTTTTGTTCCACATTCTTCCATTTGAGGTTTTTGACCTGTTTTTGGGGAGTTAGGCAAACAAATCGCTACTTATCCGTTGCCTTTTCGGGATTGAAAATAGGTATGAAATTTACTTCCAAAACTGTTTTTCTACCCCTGTTCACCACCGCAAGAACGCTGTTCTGTCTGTTTTTTGCTAATGCAAAGTTAGTCAAAATTTTCCGTATCAGGAAAAAATACAGTCTCAGATTGGAAGTCAAGGGGGCTTTTTCTATATTCCGCTATATTTTTCATGCCATTCATTTGCTCGCTATATAATAATTTTGCAAACAAAGGAATAGGTTATGAATCAGGCAAATGTAAAGGTGTCGTTCTACCTGAAAAAGAGCGAGGCGGATGCCAATGGCGAATGTCCGGTAATGGCTAAGTTGAACATCGGAAAATACTCTGAAGCGGCATTCAGCGTGAAGATGAAAGTGCCGCAATCCCGATGGACTTCGGGGCGTGCGTCTGGCAAGAGTGTGACGGCAAAGGAAATCAACAACCGGCTGGATGAGATCCGTGCGGTGGCGTTGAGTATCTATAACGAGCAGTCTGCCGTCCGTGACGGTGTGACCGCTGAGGAAGTGAAAAGCATTTTGCTTGGAATGGCAAGCGGGCAGGAAACACTGTTGAGCTATTTCAGGCAATTCATCAACAACTTTGAAAAGCGAGTTGGAGTCAACCGCACAGCCAAAAGTTTGCAGGCATACCGCAATGCCTATAGGCACATTGAGAAGTTTCTGCAAGAAAAATACAGGCTAACGGATATTCCTTTCTCGGCATTGGACCGCTCCTTCATCGACAAATACGACCTGTACCTTCGTACCGAACGCAATCTCGCTCCCGGAACCGTCATCAACCTGACCGTCCAACTGAAAACCATCGTGGGTGAGGCTATCGCTGACGGTATCATTACCGTTTATCCGTTCATGGGTTACGAGCCGGTTCGTCCGAAAGCGGTGCAGAAGTATCTTACCGATGAAGAGCTGCAACGGCTTATGACCACTCCGCTCCATAGGCAGACACTTTACCTTGTCCGTGACATGTTCCTGTTTTCCTGCTTCACCGGCATTTCATACAGGGATATGCGCTCGCTGACAAAAGAAAACCTGTCGCTTGCGGAAGACGGCACATGGTGGATTAAAAGTGCCCGCCAGAAGACCAAGATAGAATTTGAAATCCCCTTGTTGGACTTGCCGTTACAGATTCTGAAAAAGTACAGTGATGCCGTTTCTGATAACAGGCTGCTACCGATGTATTGTAATTCCAACATGAATCTCTACCTGAAAGAGATTGCCCGGATTTGCAACATCAACCGTCCGCTGGTATTTCACGTGGCCAGGCACACCTACGCCACGGAAATCACCCTTTCGCATGGGGTTCCTCTTGAAACCGTCAGCAAAATGCTCGGACATAGCCGGATTGAAACCACACGTATTTACGCGAAAGTGACCGATGACAAGATTGATTCCGACACAAGGACTTTGAACCGGAAAATATCGGAACGTTTTTCCGTCGTGATTTGATTACCTCTTAAAAAAACAAGAACATGGAAAAGAATATAGAAAACCAGAATATCAAGCGGCGTAGTACATTTGCCGTATTGTTCTATATAAACCGCACGAAAGTCCGCAAGGACGGAATGTGCCAGTTATTGTGCAAGGTAAGCATCGATGCCGAATGGGCACAGATAGGAACCAAAGTATCCGTCAATCCCTCTATTTGGAATCCCGACAAAGGACGCGCCGACGGACGGAGTGAAAATGCAGTTACGGTGAACCGCGCCATAGATGACCTGACAGACGAGATAACCGGACATTACGACAGGATAAAGAACAGTCTGGGGTTCATTACAGCGGAACTTGTCAAGAATGCAGTCAAAGGCATCGGGCAGAAACCACTTACCCTGCTTGCCTTGTTCAGGGAGCATAACGAGGAGTTCAAGAAGCGTATCGGGATAGACCGCATACAGGAAACATACGACTCCTACAAGCGTTCCTACAAGCACCTTTCCGCTTTTGTTCAGGAGAAGAAAGGCGTGGAGGACGTGACATTGAGAAGCCTTGACCGTGCGTTTTATGACGACTTCGAGTTGTTCCTGCGCACGAACCGCAACCAAAAACCCAAGACCGTACATGAACACCTGTACCGCCTGAAGAAGCTGACAATGCGGGCGGTCAGCCAGGGGACATTGCGCCGTGACCCTTACTGCCGCCTGCATCCCGAACTGCCAAAAAGAAAAAGCCGGCACATGAAATTGGAGGACTTGAAGACACTGATGACCACCCCGGTGGAGAAGCCTCAACTGCAATTCGTAAGGGATATGTTCATTTTCTCGACATTTACCGGATTGGCGTATGCGGACTTGAAAAAACTGTCGGTCAATGATGTCACGCAGGCTGAGGACGGCACATGGTGGATTCACATCCACAGGCAAAAGACGGATACGCTTTCGTCTGTCCGCCTGTTGGATATTCCCCTTCAAATCATCGAGAAATATCGTAGCCAAAGAACCGGGGACAAGGTATTCAATGTTTACAATCGTGGATATTTTATAACATTGACACGAGAGCTGGGACAGGTATATGGCTTTGATTTGACCTACCATCAGGCCAGGCATAATTTCGGGACCCACATCACCCTCTCGCTCGGTGTGCCGATAGAGACGGTCAGCCGCATGATGGGACACAACTCCATTTCCACCACCCAGCTGTATGCCCAAGTAACGGACACCAAAGTGGACGAGGATATGAAACGGCTAAAGTCCACAGGTTTCGGAAAACAGATACAGCTTTGCGAAGAAGATTTCATCGTCAAGAAAAAACGGGGAAGAAAGTCTGAAATGGCATAAAATAAAAACGGAGAAATGCCCTTTGTAAAAAGGAAATCATTTCTCCGTCTCTTTTAGTGAACGATGCTATACCCATCGTTGTTCTTCCCGGCAACGCTTGTAGGAATCCTCCAGTATCTTCAGAATATCCGATTCCTTATACAGAGTCTTGCCCTGCACCATGTAATAAGGAACCACCCCGAATGTCCGGTACTCCTGCAATGTGCGCCTGCTTACCCGCAGGACTTTGGAGAGTTCCTCGTCAGTGAGGAAGCGCTCACCGTTAAAGAGGGATTTCGGCATCTTCTCAATCACGGAGAGCATCTTCTCCATTTTTTCCAGCCCTTGAAACATCACGTCGATCCGAGGGTCTTTGTCGTCCAAGAAATGATAGCTCATAATCTGCTTTTATTAAAGGGTGATAATTCAAATCCAACAATCTCTGTACGTCTTCAGGCTTGTAGAACAGCTTGTTCTTGATACGGCTGAAAGGCAATATCCCTTTGTTGCGATATACCTGTAGTGTCTTCTTGTTGATGCGAAGCACATCGCACACCTCCTGATTATCCAGCCAGTTTTTCAAGCCGAGGTCCTCGGCCGGACGGCATACCCGCGTCATCCGTTCCTCAAAATCACAGAACCGGACACGCAATTCTTCAAAAGTCTGTTTGTCAACACATATTATTTCCATAATCCTTGCTTCATTTTAATTAAACATTTGGCTGATGTCTGAACCTCGCCGGCAATGACTTGCCCTTTTGGTTGAGGAACGCCTCCACTTCGGATGCCTTGTAGTAGGTTCTCCCGTCAATCATGTAATAGGTCACGAGCTTCTTCTGGCGGTAACGCGCCAGCGTGCGTTTGGTGATGCCGAGCAGCCGGCACAGGTCGTAGTTGTCCAAGAGCGTGTCGCCGTCCAGGCATTCCTTCAGCTTGTTCATACGCTCCAATGCCCGCTCTATCCTGTCGAACCGTTCCATGATTTGGGCGAACATCTCGCTGTTTATCTGTAACATGAGTAATCTGTTTTAAGTGTAACTTATCGTTTGCTTACACCTTGTTGCGCAACAGGTTATATCATATTATAAGGCCAACAGCGTACCAATGACACCGATAGACACCAAGAGGAACTGATATAACATTGTATATCAGTGAAATAAAAATCTGAGGCTGTAAAAATGAATAAATGGCGAATCTTGCAAATTGCAAGATTTCCTTGCAGGATGCAATGGACTATCGCGAGGATTTGCGATAAATGAGACGGACAATCCCGTTTTTGAAAGCAACTGTCCTGTAAAGTTTCCAACGATTGACCGGAAGTCGATGCAGGCAGTCCGTACCGTTGCCTGTTGTCAGAGGAAGAATGTAGATGATGATTTCGTCAATGAGGTGGTAGATGGAAAGCCCGTGTAGCAAGTCAAGGCTCTTTGGGTCGGATATTTCTGAGGTAAAGGTAAAGGAGTCCGGTTTCTCGTCCTTTTCACAAATCAAGTCCAGCATGGGATAGCCGGGAAACAGCGTGAAGGTACTCCTCTCGTGCCAGAACGGGAAACCTTGGCTGTCCGTCTTCACCCATTGCAACAACTCTTCATTCGGGTCGGGAAGATAACCGTCCAATGTCACTGCCGTTATGATTTGTATTCTTGCCATACCTGTCCGTCTAAAAAAAGAAGCGTGGTAGCCACGCACTCAGACAGAGGCTCTGGTAAAGCCTAAAGGAGAACACGCAACACCACGCTATGACAGAGCATAGCATAAGCATTACGCAATCATTCTCCTTTAACGTCAATTTACCAGATTTCTGTCCGAGAAGCTTGCGCTCTTATGTTATATAATCAGCAGAGGGGTTTTCCCTCCACCGGTTTTCTTCTATGTTTCAGACCGGCAAGGCTATACCCTGCCAAATCTTTTGCAAATTTACAAAATTTCAGTCGGATTGAAAAATCATTTCAATATATTCTGTGTCAACACTGTTGCCGGAAATAGATAGAATATCGGGGATTATCTTATCCCGTATTTCTTCATCTTCCGGTACAGTGTTGAAGAGTTTACATTCAACAATCGTGCGGTCTGTTCACGATGCCCGTTGCACGCTTGAAGGGCATTTGCAATGGCTTCCCTCTCGCTGTTTTCGTCTTTCAAAGGCAATATGTCCGGAGTTTTCTCCGTAATCCGAATATCAGTCTGACTGTCTGCGTTCAAGTCCGGCAACTCCAATACAGGGGTTTCCGTAAGCAACACCGCCCGTTTGATCCGGTTCTGCAATTCCCTGACATTGCCCGGCCAACGATAAGAACGAAGTCGGTATATGGCATCTTTTGAAAAGCCTTTTGTCTCTTTCTTAAGTTCTTTGGAAAACCGTTCACGGAAAAATTCCGCCAAAGGCAAAATGTCATCAGCACACTCGGCCAAAGATGGCATCCTGATTTCCATCTCTGCCAGACGGTGGTACAGGTCTTCCCGGAATCGTCCTTCCTTGATGGCCCGTTCCAGATTTTCATTCGTTGCCGCCACAATCCGCACGTCTGCCATCCGCTCCCTGTCGCTGCCGATAGGGGTATAGGTATTCTCCTGCAACACTCTAAGGAGCATGGACTGTATGTCAATAGGCATCGTGCCGATTTCATCCAGGAAGAGCGTACCGCCTTTTGCCATGTCGAAATATCCGTTCTTTGCCGTATCCGCACCGGTGAAGGCGCCTTTCTCGTGTCCGAACAGGAGGGATGCCGCAAGTTCGCGTGGCAACGCTCCGCAATTGACCGCTACAAACTTGCCGTCACGTCCGCTGTTCGCGTGAATGCCCTGTGCCACGGACTCCTTGCCGGTACCGTTGGCACCGAGTATCAGCACCGACATATCCGACGGGGCTACTATCCTCGCGTATCTCTCCACCTCAAGTATTTTAGGGCAGGTACGTCTGAACAGGTCTTTCGGTTTCGTGCGGACAGTCGCGAGCGGACGGAATATCTCTTCCGCCAGTTCAAGCAGGTGTTCCCGGTGTACCGGCTTGGGCAGATAGTCTTTTGCCCCCAACTTGATGGCGCGTACCGCATCCGGTATAGACCCGTATTCCGTTGTCACTATGAATGGAATGTCTTTCTTCTCTTTTGTGAGCCACTCTAAAAGCGATATTCCGTCACCTTCAGGCAAGCGCACATCGGACAATATGAAGTCGAACCGATGCTTGCGTATCAATGCACGTGCGGCCGGTTCACGCATGGCGGTCATTACATCGTACCCCGCCTGTTCAAGCCAGTCTTTCTGGCGTTGTGACAAACTTATATTGTCTTCAACTATCAGTACCTTCTGTTTCATCGCTCATTTTCTTTATTTCCTTTTCAGCTTCTGTTATAAGTCCGGAGATGTGTCCTATCAGCAGCTTCACCTGTTCATTGACGGTATTCATATCGCATGCAGAATCGTTTAACGTGGTGCGGAGTTTTACCAGTGGAGCATCGGCCCGTAACAACTCCAACGAGGGCTTTATCTCGTGGGCTATGTCATGGAGCTTTTCAATGTCCCCTGTCTTTATTGCCGATTGCAAGTCTGCCATATTTTGTTCGGACTGGATAATGAAAGTTCTTAGCAGTTCTCTTTTATCAAGCACATCTGCCGTGAACGTGGCAAAATCCGGTGTATGTGACTCTTCCACATCGCGTGACACCACAGAAGAGACCATATCCAACAGTTCTCTCATGGAAAACGGCTTGTGGATGGAGTCCGTGAATCCGCCCTTTATGAATGCCTCTTTTTCTCCTTCTCCTCGTGCAGTCATGGCTACTATCGGAATTGTGTGTGAATTTCCGATGCTGGATTTGCGAAGCAATGCCAGAATTTCAAAACCGTTGGTTTCCGGCATCTGTATGTCGCTTAGCAGCAAGTCGTAATCCTGCCTGCGCATCTCATTGACCAGTTCTTTGGCATTGGAACAGGTGGTACACGATACTCCGTTGCGTTCAAGCATTTCCTTGGCTATTTCCAGTTGTAATGTGTCATTGTCTATAACAAGTACGCGCTGTGGCAATGGCAGACGGTCTTGCGGAACTGCCGACGCTTCACTATTGATTTTCTCATTGGAAACCGCTAACGGCAGGGATACACGAAATGTGCTGCCATGCCCGATTTTACTTTCCACATCAATGCTGCCTCCTAAAAGTTTGACCAATCCTTTTGTGATGGGCAAGCCCAACCCGAAACCTTCGGCATTCGCCTCAGACGACAGGCGTTCAAACGGACGGAAGATACGCGAAACGGTGTCTTGATCCATACCGATTCCCGTATCCTTTATTTCTATATAAAGCATTCCATTTTCATATCGGACATTGAACTGTATCATACCGGCGTTTGTAAACTTCACAGCATTCGTCAGTAGATTGTCTATAATTTGAGAGATACGATCCATGTCACCGCACAGTACGACATCCGTATTTTGGGAATCATGGTGGAATATGATTCCCTTATTATTGGCAATATGTGAAAATCCGGTCACAATACGTTCCAACAGATCATTAAGGTTGAACGGTACATTGTTGCAGGTTTCCTTGGACTCGTTCAGGCGGTACACGTCCAGCAGATTGTTCAGCAGGTGCAGGATATGTTTGCACTCCGTTTCGATATTTTCCAAATGGTGATTCCTGCGTTTCCTGTCCCGGGTATCTTTTGCCAGTTCGACATATCCGTAAATGATGTTCAGGGGGCCGCGTATGTCATGCGAGATAGTAAGTATGACGTTTTTACGCGTTTCCAGCAGTTCATTATTCCGGTCAATGACACCCTCCATCTTTTTCCTGAGCAGCGAATCCCGTTTCAGATGTTTCTGGATAATCAGGTACGAGAACACCAGCAGGAGGATGGCGGCGATGATCAGCCCGGTGATGATGGAGGTGGAGCGTTGGTGCGCTTGGGCTATCTGCTCTTCCCTGTCCCGGAAGGCGGCTTGTGCATGGTCGCTGATGTTACCGAGCAGGGCGAACAGTTTGCGGTTCAGTTCCCTGTTGCGGATGCGCAGGCTGTCGGTGTAATTCTCCATGTTGCGTATCCGCTCCGCTTGCAGGGCGATAAGCTGTTCGTTCAGCGAGCGGAGCTTGTCGGACGAGGCGGGCACTTGCACCGTTTCCTTGCCGCCGAACCATCCGGCTATGCCTTTCTTCTTCTGCACGACGGTACGGGTCTGTGTCGCTTGCCTTGCAGCTTCTGGCAGATGGTTCACCAGCAGGCTGTCGGCTTTGTCCTGCTGGTGGAACACCTGCATGATTTGGTGCAGGTGTGTCTCCTTGTCCGCCAACAACTGTTGCAGGGTATCTATCTGCGACAGACCGAATATGTAGCTATGGTTCGTTTGCAGCATTTGCAGCAGGCTGTCCACCCTCAGCCGTCTCGTTTGGTAGGCATGGTAGTCCTCATCCTCCCAAGCGATGACGCTCTCGCCCAATGAGGCGAGTACCGTGATGTTGCGGTGTATCTCGGATATGTCACGGCGTGCCTGTCTGATTTCGTAGGTGTCGGCCTCGATTTTCCGAAGGCGTGCGTGTTCATGGAAAAGAATAGCGGCCATGCTGATGATGACCGCCATTAACATCATATAGCCGAAGAGGATTTTAGCTTGCAGGGGTATGTTTCTGTTCATATATAACAAGGTCATATTAAACATCTGTATCGTAAATCCTCTTTTGCAGCAGGTCTATAAAGTTCATGGCATCCATAGGGGTGGAGCGAGAGAGGTCGAACGAGAGTATCATAGCCTGCAGGCTGTTGTCATACGAACTTTTGCTGCCCTTGCGGTCTTGCCCGCCCTCCGTTTTTTCGGGGATGGAGACCAACGCCTCCGCTTCGCTGCCGTCTATGCCGGAAAAGACGAAAGAACCGTCGCCCTACATGGCTTTCCGGGAATCCTGTGGTCAGCACAAAATTTCCGCCTTTACGCTGCCGGTGCATGACACGGTAGCCTGTGGCGCGTGCCAAGGCGAAAGCCCCGCAACCGTAGGCGGAGAAAAACTTGCCCGACCGGGTCACGAGGAAACGGCTGTCGCCGAGTTCCTGCTGTTGTTGTATCAATTCGCGTTCTGTCATACAGTCCTCCTCAGTTCTTTGATTTCATTACAAATCTCCTCTTTTTTGCATTCAATCTGTCTGTACCGTTTTTTCAACACGACTTTCTCCAAGTGTCCGGCAAAATAGATGACCTGCCACCATTCCTTACCGATACGGCTCATGACCTTGCACCGCAGGTTGTAGGAGGAAAAATGCCGCATCATTCCCAAATAGGAGTTTATCGTACTGACAAACTCCTCCCCGTGGGTTTTCACGTAATCGGGCGAGCCTGCCGCCAAGCGGTTCAGGCGGTCGATGGCATCGTAGCAGAAGCCGACTGTGCGGTTGCTCAGGTATTTCCGCCCCGGAAGTATCATCCCTCCGATAAACAGGACACCTTTCGTGTAATGTTGCAGATAGATCTTGCGCGGGTGCAGCGACAGCCCGTGTTCGGAGAGCCAGCCGGCAATTTTCGCTTTCACCTCTATCAGGTGCTCTTTCGAGGGATGGACAAGCACCATGTCGTCCACATACCTGCCGTAGTGCTTCACGCCCCATTCTTCGCTGATGAGATGGTCCAGTCCGTCCAGGAAGTTAAGGGCGAGCAACTGGCTTGTCAGGTTGCCGATAGGCAGTCCGCACGAGCCGTCGGAATGGAACAGGCTCTTGTCTTTGGGCAATCCGCGCCAGCTTTGGGGAGGCGTCTTGCGGATGCAGTTCTTTTCCGGACGGTTGAATATCGTCTCACGGAGCAGATAGAGCAGTATCGCCAGGTCGTTTCCCCCGTAGCGTTCGTGCAAGAGTTCTTCGGTCAGGTCATACAGCCGCCTCTTCGATATTTTCATGAAGAACGAACGGATGTCTATTTTCAGGATATAGCAATCCCGCGTGTAGTTCTCGGAGCAGAGCCGGATATGTTCTTCCACCCGTTCTATGCCGTAGAGCGTACCCTTTCCCTTGCGGGTACTGTAACTGTCATCGATGAACTTCTCTTCCAAAAGCGGAACGAGCCTGTGGGCTATGAGGTGGTGTACAACACGGTCGCGGAAGTCGGCGGCGAAAATCTCCCGTTTCACGGGTTTGTTGATAATGAAAGCGATGGAACGCGAAGGGCGGTATGTGCCGGCATTGATTTCCCGCTACAGTTCCACACACCTGCGTTCGTAATCGCTCTCGAAGGCAAGGGCATTGCAGGTATTGCGTTTCTTTTTACGGCACTCGAAATACGCCTCGAAGACATCCTCCAACGGAATGCCTCCGAGTTCCTCATCTGTAAAAAGACTTTGTTGCAACTCCATATCGCTATACCATTTTGTTTATCGTAAAGTTTTTATTGAAAAAGCCAAGACCGGACGCACGTAACTATTTCTGTTGTTCTTATTGTTGTTGTTCACGTTGCCGTTGTTCACATTCACATAAAGAGCGTTGTTCGCCGGATTGTTGTAGAACTCCGAGGAGGACCAGTAAATGTTGTCTGTTTTTGTCTTTGCGAGCCTCCCTGCACGAGGAAAGCCTGCCGACAACCCTTTTTCAATAATAAACAGTTCGCTTCGGGAAGCCTTGACCGCCCGAATCCCGACTGATAAATCATTGCCTTTTATCTTCCTGTTTCTTCATTCCGCGTTCGTTATATTGTTTCCAGCTCGTAGCCTGCTTGCCTATCTTCTCCAACAGCAGCCCGAACGAGGCGTATTTGCGCTCGGTAATGACCTTCTGCTCCACACATACGCGGAAAAGCATCTGCAACATGCGGTAACGGTCGAGAAATTCGGTCAATACGCCCACTTTTTCATAGCTGCTGTTCGCCTTGTAAATCAGAGAAAGCATATCCAAAGTCAAATCCACCATACGGCTGCCCATACTGTAGCGGAAGAAGCGCGGAAAATCCTGCGTCAGGATCAACAGGTTGTTCAACAACCGGTAAGTGTCGCGGTATAGGGGTAATTCTTCGGATAATGCCATAACTCGATTTTTCAAAAATTTTTCCGACCCGCTTCGCGGGTATTCAGCCTTTATCAACGAGCGGCTACGCCGCAAATAGATAAATAGATTGAATAGGTAAATAGGTCAGAAAGCCAAGACCGGACGCAAGTAACTACTCATGTAGTTCTTAACGTTGTAGTCCACGCGGCCGCTGCCCACACTCACATAAAGAGCGTAGCGCGCCGGAGAGTTGCAGAACTCCGAGGAGGACCAGTACCAGTCAGACTTTAAGCCTGATACCACTGTCTTGCCTTCAAACAAAGAAGCGCGGTTTTGATAAACATTCCACATCTGGCCGATGGAGGGCAAAAACCAGCCGGTGCTGTTGGCAGGGGACGGGACTTTGTGCGCATAATCCACAACGGCATAGTAGGTGGCAGGATAACCGGAATCTTCGGTGGCATTCAACTTGTCCTTGCCGCCGGCAGCGGTGATGATTTTCTGTGTCCAGGCGTAGCCGCTCCAGTCGATGTCAGGTGCAGAGTAATTGTTCTGTTTTTTTCCGCTTCCATCCGTGGGGCAGCAACCCAACTCGGTTCCGTAAACGCCCCACTGACAATAACCGTTTGTGGCATCCTGCAAGGCAACGGCATAGCCGTGGCACTTCTGCTGACCGATACCGGTGGCGGAGTAATCGGAGGCATCGTTTTCGTGATGACCGGCATGGAACACGATGGCGATAACGCTTGCTTTCTGTTCTTCGGTCAAAGTTTCGTCTTTGCCTACAATATTGCCGTCGGCAAGGAGGTAGTCCCCTACTTGCAAATTGTGATCTTTGTCAATCGTCGGTGCTCCGTCCACCTTATAGGTCTTGTATGAGCTTACGCTGATATTGTTCGGGGTGATGAAAAACTCCTTCTTGCCGTCGGCATAGCTGCCGGTGAGGGTTACGGTATTGCCTTGTCCGGGACGGACGAAGTAGCGGTATGTGCCGTCCGTATTGCGGCAGGGCTTGGCCTCTCCACTGAAATCGGCTGTAGTAGCAATCACATAGTCGGGAATGGAGGTGTCGGTGAACTTATACACCGTCTTGGGCATTTCGACTACGGCGAGTGCCATGCGGTGGGTCATGGAGAATGAGAGCGAGAGCTTGCCGTCGGCTTTGCTTCCCGAGCCCGTGGCGGTCATGAGGTCGGAGGCTGTGTAGCCTTGCGTGTAGTCGCTCTGATCAGCTTCCGGCTGCCAGTCATTGATAAGCGTGGCGAAGAAATCGCCATCGCTCGTGGTGTCGGTGGCATTTACCTTGCCCGCCATCTTCGCTGTCTCTTGATAGGGATAGTAGAGGAAATACTTCTCGCCCGCCATTCCGCCGGCAAGGGTTACGCCCGCTTCGGGTTGCCAGGTAAGACTGCCGTTCGTGCCTGCTGTGGCGGTGAGTTTCACATTGTCATAGACTATCGCCCCATTGCGCACAAGGTAGAGTCCGCAGGCGTCACTGGCGGTAAACTCGGTACGGTAACCGTCCTCGGTAGCACGGGTAGCGGCTTTCTGCGAGCCGTCAGCCGAAGTTGTCAGGGCATAGCCGCCGTCGGTGATGGTGATGGCGAGCGGTGCGGCATTGTCAGCACCGGGCAGGGGAAGCTCCTCCTGCGTGCAGCCGGTCAGCAGCAGTGCCGCCGCCCAAAGGGTATGTAGGATATTTCGTTTCATTGTCACACTTTTTATTTTAACTTTACGTTACTTGTTTTTATCTTCCTTGCGGGGCAAAGACTGCAAGCGGCCGTTGCCACAATTCCGTTTGTAAATCCGACCCGCTTCGCGGGTATTCAGCCTTTATCAACGAGCGGCTACGCCGCATAATAGATAAATAGGCTGAATAGGTAAATAGGTCAGAAAGCCAAGACCGAACGCACGTAACTAAATCTGTCGCGCTTATTGCTGAAGAGCACGCGGCCGTTGCGCACATCCACACAAAGAGCGTAGTCCGCCGGAACGTAGTAGAACTCCGAGGAGGACCAGTACCAGTCAGACTTTAAGCCTGATACCACTGTCTT
>ENA-ORRH01001181-ORRH01001181.1-human-gut-metagenome-genome-assembly--contig:-NODE-1181-length-12984-cov-3.50344_pt1 | contig 12984 bp, 12 predicted proteins | sample MGYA00242173_ERZ509130 | MGnify/ENA primary metagenome ERZ509130 (study PRJEB26280, sample SAMEA2338633) | human gut metagenome | biome: human gut; feature: human-associated habitat; material: faeces... | reverse complement strand
ATCTCCACCGGTAAGCAGATGGCTGCCGCTTTGATGCTTGGTGCAGAAGGCGTGTACATGGGCTCCCGTTTCCTGCTGAGTGAGGAATGCCCGGTGATGCCGGAAGTGAAGAACTATCTGGCCGAAAAGGCAACCGAGCTTGACACCACTCTGGTTCTGCGTTCCTTCACCAATACGACCCGTATGTATAAGAGCAACGTAACCACCAGCGTGCTTCAGCGCGAAAAGGGCGGCTGCGAATTCTCCGAAGTGGCAGAGGACATGGCAGGCAGAACTGCTTGCAAGATGTTCTTTGAAAATGGCGATGTAGAAAACTGCGGCGCAATCTGCCTTGGGCAGACCGCCGGCCTTATCGACAGCATAAAGCCGGTTAAGGCCATCATCGAAGACATCATGGCCGAGTGCTATGCTTCTCTGGCAAAATTCAATTGACCATTTCTTTGGCTTTCACAGCGGTAGTCACCTGGAACAGATAAACAGATCAGCCTGTTGACGGAACGGCTCGGCCATAAAAGCCGAGCCGTTTTCGCAATGATCGTGGCTGTCTGAACAGACAGAAAGGATGGTTTGGGCATGGATTGGGAAAAAATCTACAGAGAGAAGATGCAAACAACAGAGGAGGCTGCCTCCCTTGTAGAACCCGGAGACGTCATCTTTGTGGGCTGCAACGGATGCCTGGCCAAGACGCTTATTGACAGCATTTGTGCCCGGGAGGATCTATCCGGAGTGCGTATGCTGGGCAGCTCAAACGGAGATGACTTTTCTGCCGTGAGCGATGCGTCTTGCTTTGAAAGAGTGAGCTACTGTTCGGTTTTTTTGGGGTCTTCGGAGAGGAGAAACTATCCGGGGGGAAATGTACAGGTAAATTCCATACACTATCACAATCTATCTCGTACCATGCGCGAGGTCTATGGGATGAACGCGTTAGTGATCGAATGCTCGGAGCCGGATGAAGAAGGTTATCTGTATTACGGCATAAGAGGAACCTGCTGGGGAAAGCTGGACGAGATTGCAAGCAAAATCATTCTCCAGGTGAACCCCCAACAGCAGCGGGCTCAGGGGCGTCACAACAAAATACATGTCAGCCGTGTGACTGCTCTTTGTTGGCATGATCATCCGGTAAGGCCCTATGAAAACCGTCCTTCATCGAAAAGGGAAGAAAGCATTGCTCGGTACATTCTACCGTATATTCATGATGGAGATGTTATACAGGTTGGAGTCGGAAGTATCCCAAACGCGATCGCACGCCAAATGTGTGCTAAGCGTGATCTGGGCATATATAGTGAAGTTCTCACCGCCGCAATGATAGACTTAATTCGTCAAGGAGCAGTGGACAAAACAAATATTCAGGTTGCTTTTGCCTTGCCCCCCAACGGAATTCTGGACGAAGACCTTCTTCCATATGTACAGTTTGCGCCAATTGATGAACTGAATCATCCCTTCTCGATTTCGAAAATCAAGAATTTCGTGTCCATCAATTCCTGTTTTATGGTTGATCTTACCGGTCAAGTCTGTTCCGAAAATTACGGTGCAGGACAGTATTCCGGCATGGGGGGACAGGTCGACTTTATCCGGGGAGCAGCCGAGTCGGAAGGAGGCCGGAGTTTTCTGGCCTTTGCTTCCACGCATATTGGAAAAGACGGAAAACAAAGCTCCAATGTCCGGTTGAATTTGCCGCAGGGAGCAGTGGTCACTGCCCAACGCTGTGATGTAATGTATCTCGCGACCGAGTGGGGCATTGCCAATATTTTCAATCAACCGCTTGAGGAACGGGCCTACGCGCTCATTAACATTGCACATCCGGATTTCCGTATGGAGCTGTTTGAGGAGGCTTGCCGCTCCGGACTGATTCGCCCGTGTGCGGCCGATATTTCCAGAATCTCTGTCGACAGTTAATCAAAATATTTCGAAACAATACTCCTTGAAGGCCCCGTGCTCACTTTGCCACGGGGCTTTCTTTATCAAAACGGTCTTTTCCCCACGCTAACCGTCTTAATCCCATTCGCCAGGTAATCTGCCAACTTAGCCAAAAGGGGAGTCACGTCACCGTGGCCCCCCTCGTTTATTGATGATGCCTTGCCGCTCTGTGGCAGCCAAGGGAGCAATGACATGGACATTGAGTCAGATGATATTGAGGTCTCCGACTCTGTGACTGTCCTCTGGGAAGACCGCTAAAACTACACTTTATAATTTTTCCTCTGAACCTTTTAACTTTTCCCGCACATTTTTATCTTTCCGTACACTTTTTAATCTTTCCCCTGCAAGAAAATATTGAGCGGTAAGTCGCCGCCTTGCAACATGCCTTAATCGAAAACTTCATAAAGAAAAAGAGCTTTCACAGCCCTACCGGATGGACCGGCGGAACCGTGAAAGCCCTTGAAATCAGGCCTCTTCTGGGCATTATGCCCCAGAGACGGCTTTTTCATTTTGTATCAAAGATGATGTGAAGATAGACTACATCATAACGAAATCCGTCTCCCGCTTCGCGAGAAATACGGTAGACTGCCTGGATCATGTCAGACAACACCCTAAGCTACAATGCCAACGGCGGATCTGGCAGCATGGCGAGCCAGACTGTTACCGAGGGACAGGCAGCCAAGCTCAAGACCAACACCTTCACCAAGAGCGGCTATTACTTCACCGGCTGGAATACGAAAGCAAATGGAAGCGGCACTGCCTACAGTGATGGAGCCTACGCCACCTTCTACGGCAACACCACTCTCTATGCCCAGTGGCAGAAGTATGCCGATCCGGTCATCACCTTCGACAAGAACGACGGCAGCGGAACCACTGTGACTCAGACCGTGCCCTATGGTGAAAGCGCCACGCTGAACGCCAACAGCTTCACCAGAACCGGCTATACCTTCTCCGGCTGGAACACCAAGGACGATGGAACAGGTACGGCCTATGGGGATGGGGCCAGCATCAGCCTTAGCTCCAGCATGACGTTCTACGCGCAGTGGCAGCTCAACACCTACAGCTATTCCTTTGATGCCAATGGTGGCAGCGGTAGTATGAGCGGTGGATCAGCAGCCTACGGGGAAAGCATTCAGCTGCCGGGCAGCACTTTCACCCGGCCCAAATACACCTTCACAGGCTGGAACACCAGAGCGGATGGGAGCGGCACTACCTATACGGACAACGCAAGCCTGACACTTATGCCACGACGGAAACGCATCTCGTAGGACAGGTTCATTGCGCTGCTTCTTGTGCGGCTTTCTTCCTGAGCAAAGGAGGCAGTGAAGGTAAGCGCCATTTCGCTGTCGTCTCTCAACGTATACAGCCCTTCCGTTTCAAAGAAAACACCAACCGGTGGTTTGAGCGCGGCCAGCATTCGAATATATCCGATGCAGTCATAGATGTTTCTCGCAAAGCGGGAGACGCTTTTCGTTACGATCAGGTCCAGCTTATGCTGCTTGCAGTCCTCAATCATTTTGATAAAGGATTTCCTGTGCTTGAGTGAAGTGCCGGAGATTCCCTCATCGGCATAGATGCGGTACAGGTGCCAATTCGGGTAACGGTCGATCAGGTCGATGTAATGGTTCCTTTGAAGTTCGAAGGAAGACGTTTGTCTCGGATCATCTGTAGAGACACGGACATAAACGCCAACCCTTTTCTCGCGATCATCCTGCAGAATATCTACGCGCTCTTCAGCTGGGATCACTTCTAACAGATCCGGAGATACCCCCTTATATCGGTTTCGGATCTTCTCTTTCTCGATTTCTTTAGACGCATGTTCCATACCGCATATCCTCCGCTGCTTATCAGGAAACCAGAAAAAACGGCAAAGTGTTGATTATCACTTCAAATAGCGTGCTCGGGCCTATTTGCGCTTATATTATATATCTGACAGGCAGGGGAGAACAGAGACGGCCAGTGCCGCTACCGGTACAGAGGGTATCGGTTTGAGGAAAAAATACGATTATGTTGGGATGGTCGGATAGACTCTTGTAATAAGCCACACTTCCACTAATGTAGTTCGAGGAATGATTAAAATCATTCTAAAGAATTACATGGAGGTACTAACAAATGGAAAACACAATGATCTCTCAGCGCATTCGGCACTATAGGCGAATGGCAAAGCTGTCCCAGGAAGAGCTGGCGGACAGAGTCGATGTCTCCGAAACCTATATTCGGAAACTGGAAGCAGGGGACCGCTTTCCGTCCTTAGACATGGTAATCAAACTGTCGCAGGCACTGAACACTACGCCAGATCACTTGCTCCTATCCAGCAGCGCATTGGGACAGAACAAAAGCTCCGGGGTACTGGATCTCCTCAGCGATTGCACGCCGACCGAATTCATTATCCTGTATGAGAATATGGCTTCGCTTAAGAAGCTACTCCGCGACCACGTATAAAAGCAAACGCCGGTGATAGGCTCAAGGGCTTATCACTGGCTAAAATCATGATAATTCTGGAAAAGGTGCCGCTTTTATGGTATAATGCATATGAAGAAATAAGGCCGTTAAAACGCTCTTCTGGTGAGGACCAATAGTATTATGATCAATATTAATAACAAACGATGGGATAAGATTACTGCGCGCGATATACAGAAAGTCTTATCAGGCACTGACGATGAATCCTTCTTTTTCGAGTTTAAGTCGGACGATGAAGAGCCGAATAAACTCGTCAAAGAGATTTCGGCTCTTGCAAATACATATGGAGGATATATTTTCCTTGGAGTCAACAACGATAAGAGTATTGGTGGATGTGAGAAATGGACAGAGCAACGTATTCATACTACGATACATGACTCCCTTACACCAACACCAAACTTTGACGTACGAAGATTTAAAATTGAGGGGAAAACGGTATTTGTAATTAAAGTTGAGGAAGGAACTTTACCTCCGTATATCACAGGAAAAGGGGCGATATATGAAAGGCTGTCGTCAGGATCATTTCCAATTAAGGATTCTGCAAAACTGACCCAGCTTTATAATAAGCGCGCGGACCAAGAAGCTCGTGTAAAATCCAAAATTGAATTTGGGGATATCGATGTCAATCTTGCGAATACAAATAACTTGTGCGGATATATTGACATCGGATTTTCGGTCACTTGCTCAGAAGAAACATATCTACAAAAGAATTATCAGAAATTGGATTTTTTATCCTCAGTGGCTGAAAAAGTTGGGAATAACGCGTTTAGTGTATCGCTAGTCGGCAGCGCACTCATGTTTACTATTGGAGAGATAGCAAATAGTGAAAGGAGTAAACCGGCTCCGCATTTCGCTGCAGGCTTGCATGATTATTTGGTAGTTTATGGTGATTGCTCCGCTAGCTGTCGAGTATTATTATTTGCAAATGAAAACGGAAACCAGGTAGATATTTCCGTAGCTCCTATTGTAACGGAGGCCTTTAAAAGCATTTATAAATTGCTTTGTGGCGATGATTTTTACAAAATATTCGTGCATGCGCAAAAATATGAATCTCTAAAAGTTGTCAAACAGTTTGTGCCCGTATATGAATTGAGCCGCCATTTCGGAGAGATCGAAAACAATCCGTTTAAGAATGTGCTGGAAGACCATCGGGCAAAATACGGAGAAAACCTTATAATACAAAGCAACCGGGTTCCTCTTTTCGGATATGAGCTGATAGATAAACAATGGTTTGATAAGTACAAAATTAAATATAATCAGACGAACCTGATAGAAGAGCTTTTTGGCTCAGCATACACACATTTGGGATATGTGGACCCGTTTAAAACGGAAGCGAAATAAGCCAAGTAATATAGCTTATGCCCACGGACACCGTTTGGTGCAAATACCCTTACCTGGACACCGTTTGGTGCAACACAGACAAATCGCCGCAGACAAACTGTCTGCGGCGATTTTTGTTGCCTCGTCGTGGCCTCGCGGCGCATCTTTTATCTTGATAACTCTTGGGTGCGCACTGCTTTGCCATTGAGTGCTGAGTAGGAGATAACTGAATAGTGATCAATATGGATCAGGTGCACTGGAAATTCAGCGCACCTGATGAAGGCTTACATGCATTATGACATGCTGATTATTGAAACGCTTTGCCCCATGCCATGTCCATTTCGACGAAGCCATCCCCATTTCGCTGATAGCTGCACTTAGCTGTGTCATTCAGATATGGTACGGTCCAGAAAATTGCGATTTCATTGACGGAACTGTTCTGCTCGCCTAGTGTGGCTGCGAGATCAGACGAATACATCTCGAGCATTTTCTTGGATGTTTTTCCTGTGTTCTTTTGGTCCCAAGTTAGATAGACGAGTGCGATGTAATCACCATCCGCATCTGTTCCCAAATCATCGTTAATTGTGATTCAATCTGTGTCATGGTGTATTGCTCGGTGATTGGTCAGTCAGATTTTTTCAATTTCCTGTGTCTCAGTTAGTACAACTGGCATCTTTGCTGCTGACGCCGCTCCTGTGGCCGTTACCTTTGCATCTGGTGCTGATTTGTTGGCGGTGTCTGATGGCTCCTGGTTGCCGCAGCCGCCGATAAGCGTAAGTGTCGCCAGCAATGCTGCTACGAATGCCATTTGCTTTGTGTGGTGCTTTTTCATGCTTCCATCTCCTTGTGCAATTGTTTGCTTTATCCATTATAAAGCGCGCGAAAGCAATTATCAAGGACGAAGTGCTTCTATCTTGCCCTGTCCGTGCTGACGCGGACCAATTCCTTGATTTGGCCTTGATTACTTTCTCGTTTAGCTGTACAATTTTCTCGGACATAGTTTGCTGTCTCCTTTCAGAATGGTGTGTGGTAACTTCATTCTACCAGAGCCTGCATGCTATGTCTTCTTTTATGCGATTTTCAATTTGCGCAACTTATTGTGCATTATCTTTGTCCGTGCACCGTGTCCATATTTCCGCAGGTGCTACGATTACTCGCCATTGCCTGCCAAGCATGTATATTTTTGGGCGAATACATCTCTGCGACGTTCACATCGCCGTCAAATGGTGGTTATTTAGTCATTACTTTGTATATTTTTTAGATTGACCGGAGCTTTGAAAAGTTGTAGTATGGACATATCTAGATGATAGATATCATTTTAGAATCTACGTTTAAGGAGGAACACACATGACAAACAAACCCATTGCGATCATTGGCGCCGGTAACGGCGGACAGACCACGGCTGCCTGGCTTGCCAATCAGGGTTATAAGACCAGAATCTTTGATGTGATGGAGGATACCGTTGCAAAACTCAATGAGCTGGGCGGCGTGAATATTTATGGCAATACTGATTACCCCGGCTTCGGCAAGATAGAGTTTGCGACTACCGATATGGAGAAGGCAATTGAGGGCTGTGAGCTCATCCTTCTGATTCTCCCGGAGAACTATCACGATTCCATCGCTGTAAAAATGGCTCCTTATCTTAAGGACGGTCAGATCGTCGTGCTCAATCCGGCTTCCGGCCTGGGCGCGATCTCCTTCAAAAAGACGCTCACCGATGCCGGCTGCACTTCTGACGTGACGCTGGCCGTGACCTGCACACTGCTGTTTGCCGCGCGCATTAAAGAGACGGGCGATGTTCTTGTCACCGGCCAGAAGACAGAGCTGAGCATTGTTGCGTTCCCCGGCAACCGCAAGCAGATCGTTGAGGACGCAATGTATCCCGTGTTCAGCCAGCATATCTTTGCCAACAACATCATTGATACGGCCATGGAAAACCTCAACCTGGCGTTCCATCCGGGCCCGACGCTGCTGTACACGTCTCTCATTGAGCGCGGCATCACTTTCGATTACTACAACTCGATGACGCCGAGCCAGATCAAGCTCATCAAGGCCATCGACAAGGAGCGCATGGAGCTGTGCAGCATTTACCATGTCGACACGCCGAACGTCGAGGACAGCTTCGCGCGTATGTACAGCTATGAGGGCGATCTCTACGATATGCTGCACAATGCCGAATGCTATAAGGGCATCAAGGGACCGAAATCGCTCAAGGTACGCTATCTGCTCGAGGACATTCCGTACAACCTGCGTTCGCTGCAGGCACTGGGTCAGATCGCCAAGATCAAGACGCCGGTCATCGACGCAGTTTGCACGCTTGGTGAGGCGCTTGTCGGCGGCGACATGGACGAGGGCTATACGCTCAAGACGCTGGGCCTGAGCGAAGATATGACGGTCGACGAGTTCCTGAAGCTCGTCAATGGCTGATACGGAATTCATCTTTCATCAGGAGGTATAAGAGCATGACAAACAAACCTATTGCCATTATCGGCGCCGGCAACGGCGGCCAGACGACGGCTGCATGGCTGTCCAATCAGGGCTATCAGACCCGAATTTTCGACGTGATGGAAGACACGGTCGCAAAGCTCAATGAGCTCGGTGGTGTCAACATCTACGGCAACACCGACTTTCCCGGTTTCGGCAAGATCCAGTTTGCGACGACGGATATCGCCAAGGCCATTGACGGCTGCGAAGTGATCTTTATCATTCTGCCGGAGATTTACCACGTCTCCATCGCGCAGAAGCTTGCGCCGCACCTTGTTGACGGCCAGATCGTCGTCATCGACCCGGTCTCCGGTCTGGGCATCCTTGCGTTTAAGAAGGCGCTGGCTGAGGCCGGCTGCAAGGCGGATATTTCCCTCGCCGCGACCAGCACGCTGCTGTTTGCTGCGCGCATTCAGACCACCGGCGACGTCTTTGTCACCGGCCAGAAGACGGAGCTGAGCATCGTTGCCATCCCCAACAGCAAGCGCGAGATCATCAAGGAGGCCATCTATCCGGTCTTCAGCCAGCACCACTTCATTGATAACAGCATCCAGCTTGCGCTCGACAACCTCAACCTGATCTTCCATCCGGGCCCGACGCTGCTGTACACTGCCCAGATTGAAAAGGGTGAGAAATTCAATTACTACAATGACATGGTCCCCAGCCAGATCACGCTCATGAAGGCGCTCGATCAGGAGAGAATGGCGATCTGCGCGGCGTATGGCGTCAAGCTTCCGGACGCAGAGGCGGCTTTCGCGCTGGAGTACAGCTATGAAGGCGACCTCTACACGATGCTCAAGAACGCCGAGTGCTACAAGGGCATCATGGGCCCCAACAGCCTGCAGGTACGCTACCTGCTCGAGGATGTGCCGTTCAGCCTGCGCTCTGTGCAGATCCTCGGCAAGATCGCCAAGGTTCCGACTCCGGTGATCGATTCTGTCTGCACGATCGGCGAGGCGCTCGTCGGTGATGTGATGGCGGAAGGCTATACTATGGAGGCGCTCGGCTTGAGCGAGGATATTGGCTTCGACGAATTCGTTGCGCTCTGCAACGGCTGAGTTGAAAGCATGAAAAAAGCACGGCCGGAGTCAGACACCGACCGTGCTTTTTGTTATCGTTTTCGTGGGCTTCAGCCGGCGGAAGAGTCGTTCGTTTTCAGCCAGCGCTTTTTGTAGAAGAACAGCAGCAGAGAGGCCAGAATGACCAGGCCGCCGCCGATAAAGGTGCGCACGGTCGGAATCTGGTGCAGGATGAAAAAGCCCAGAAGCGCGCTGAAGAGAATGCCCATGAGGTTATAAATGCTCAGCTCACCGGCGGGGGCGTAGTGGTAAGACAGCGTCATCAGGATCTGGCCGAGCGCCGCCGTGACGCCGATCATGATGAGGTAGAACAGATCCGGACCGCTCGGCACGACGAAGGTCGGGATCATGCAGATGCCGGACACGATCGTGCTGAACGTACAGAAGAACATGACCACGCTGTAAGCGTTGACACGCCCAGAAAAGTAGGACAGCAGCGGATAGCACACGGCGTCGCACAGCGAGGTGCAGAATGCGGCCAGCAGCGGCAGAAACGCGGAATCAAACCGCGGGTTTGCCGCGATGTACGCACCGGTGAAGGCGATCAGCATGGCCGGGATGTGCATCTTCGTCAGCCGCTCATGCAGAAACACGACCGAAACGATCGAGATCGTGAACATGGAGATGCGGTTCATGATGCTGACATCCGCCTGAAGCGCGTTTCTGGACGCGTAGAACAGCAGCATGACGGCAAGCAGTCCGAAGAGCGAACGCGCGAACATCTGCGGCCAGTATTTGCGCTCACCGAAGAGCGGCTGGTGGTTCTTGATGAGGATGAAGCTTGCCACGAAGATGCCGATCAGGTTGCGGAAAAACGTCTGCTCCCACAAGGGTATCTCCGGCGAGTTCAGAGCCGCAAAAATCATCATAAAAGAAAAAGACAGCGTAGACAGCAGGGCGAGGATCACGCCCTTGGTCCGCTGCGTTTCACTGATTTTCAGTTGTGCCATGTTCTGGGGCCTCCTTATAAAACGAGCTGAAATTCAGTATAGCGCTGTTTTGCGACACAGTCAATTGTGCAATTTCATAAATATTTTGCTGTTTAAGATGTAAAAAACAGGCACGAAAAAATGTGCATATTCTACAAAAATATGTGCAAATCTTGAAGGGATTTCGTCTGTAGGATTTGGGCCCTTTTTGTTGACACATATAGACGCCTGTGCTAAAATTTTTTATTATTGGCACACTAAAGCGTTGCATTATTTTGGATGCGCGCCGCATGTGCGGAACATACACTACAGGGTAAAGATAGAGAGTCAGAATTCGCAAGTTAGAAAGGAGAACCTACGTGAACTCAACCACGATCCTCATCCTGGTGGCAACGGTCGCAGTCATCGCACTTACGTTGATCCCGACCTACATCATCTCTGGACGCAAAAAGACCACTCAGGCCGACTGGGAGGTCGCAGACCGCAGCCTTCCGCTTTATGTCGTCATCGGCACGCAGTTTGCCAGCGCAATGGGCGGCGGCATTCTGGTGGCGCATGTCGGCAATGCGTATGCCCGCGGCATCGGCCACTTCATCTATGGCGTGCTGGCGTCACTGCCGTTCATCATCATTATGGTGCTCGCCAAGTGGCTGCGCCGCAACAACTTCACCACCATTCCCGATGTGCTCGCGCACTTCACGAACGGAAATAAGCTCATCCGTATCGTCGCCGGTGTTATGACGGTCTTTGTGCCGTTTGGCTGGGTGACTTCCCAGATCACGGCCTTCGGCAATATCTACTCCAACCTGACCGGCATTGACTACACGCTGCTGTGCGTGCTGTTTGCCGTGTTTGCGCTGGCGTTTGTCATGCCGTCCGGTCTGAAGACCGTCGCATGGACGGACTTCATCTTCTCCTGCTTCATGATCGTCATGTGCATCGTCTGCGTTGTGTTCGTCACGGTCATGGGCGGCGGCGTCTCCAATATCGTCAGCAACCTCAACACGATCGACCCGTCCATGCTCAGCTTCTCGAGCTCCATCACCGATAATATCGGTGTGGCGACCTGCATGCTCTGGATTTTTGCTGTTCTGCCCGGCGGCATGACCAACCAGATCTACTTCCAGCGCGTCTGCGCCATCAAGGAAGAGAAGCAGGTCAACAAGTCCCTCATTCTCTCCGCAGCCCTGTCCCTGCTGAGCTTTGTCTGGGCTATCTACATGGGCCTCTCGCTCCGCTCTCTCAACATTGAAGAGATCGCCAAAGGCCCCACGGCGTGGTTCATGGGCAAGCTGCCCATCGGCGTCATGGCGCTGTTTGCAGCGCTCGTCTTTGCAACGCTGATGTCCACGACTTCCTCCGGCGTGCAGACTTCCGTCACCAATATCACCCGCGATATCATCTCCACCATCAACCCGAACATCCCCGACCGCAAGATGGTCACGATCTCGCGTGTGCTGTCGGCTGTGCTCATGGCCATCGCGCTGCTGATGTGCCTCGTCTGGACGGACACGCTCAACTGGCTGACCAATACCTACGCCTATTCTGCGGCGGCGCTGGCCTGCCCGGTGTTCCTCAGCTACGGCCTGCGCAATAAGCACTTCATCACGACGCCCGGTATCGTTGCCGGCATGGTGTTCGGCCTGGTCGGCTGCGCGGTCGCGCAGATTATGAAGACCTCCCTGAACTTCGCGTTTATCGGCATTCTCGTTTCCGCCGTTGCTATGGTGATCGTGAGCGCCGCCACGAAGAAGCAGGGCACGATCGTCGCGGACGCCGAGTAATGCGCCCCCGGCGGATCTGCTGATCCGAAACAAAACAGAGCCCCCGCTTCCTGATGTGTGTCAGTCGGCGGGGGCTTTGCGTGCGTTCCGGCGGCCGATTGCCGAAGAATACGCATTGCGGCGGGGGGGAAAACGTATTTTTTTCGCCATGTATCGCGGTGTTTACAGTTCTTTGATATATTTCTCATATACGTGTGATAAAATACAAGAATCAAATTCATCAGCCTGGAAAGGTGATCGGTCATGAGACAACGGCTTGCAAAATGGATGATGGGCAGAAACGGGATGGACGCACTCAATCGCCTTCTGTCCGTGCTGACACTGATCTTGCTGATCGTCAGCATGTTCGTGCACGGTTATGCGGCGCGCATCCTGTGGTCGCTGGCGGTCCTTGGCCTGATCGTGATCTATTTTCGTATGCTCTCGCGCAATGTCTATCGCCGGCAGCAGGAAAACGGTGCGTATCTGCGCCAGAGATATAAGGTGACGAGTGCGTGGCGCGGGGCCGTGGACCGCTGGCATCAGCGGCATGACTACCGCTTTTTCAAGTGCCCGTCCTGCCGGACGCGTCTGCGCGTGCCGCGCGGCAAGGGCAAGATCAACATTGTCTGCCGCAAATGCGGCACGTCCTTCCAGCGGAAGACCTGAGGCGTGGCCGTATGTTTGGATATGTGATCGCGAATCTTGAGGGCCTGACGCAGACGCAGAAGGATCGCTATAAGGGCTGCTACTGCGGTCTGTGCCGGGTGCTCAAGCAGCGGCACGGCTTTTCCGGCCGCCTGACGCTGACGTACGATATGACGTTTCTGGTGCTGTTGCTCTCGGCGCTGTATGAAGCGGACGAGGAGCGCGGTATGGAGGTCTGCCCGGCGCACCCGCTGCGCAAGCATTTTTACTGGCAGACGCGCTACACCGAATACGCCGCCGATATGAACGTCGTGCTGGCGTACAACAACTGCCGCGACGACTGGCAGGATGACGGCAGCGCGCTGAAATACTGGGAGGCGGAGG
>ENA-ORRH01001166-ORRH01001166.1-human-gut-metagenome-genome-assembly--contig:-NODE-1166-length-13161-cov-3.56402_pt1 | contig 13161 bp, 15 predicted proteins | sample MGYA00242173_ERZ509130 | MGnify/ENA primary metagenome ERZ509130 (study PRJEB26280, sample SAMEA2338633) | human gut metagenome | biome: human gut; feature: human-associated habitat; material: faeces... | reverse complement strand
GACAGCGCTTCCATCACGGCACTTGCGCCGTTTTGCGCCGAAAGATACCTATATTCGTGAGTTTTTAGTGTCATCGTTATTAAATTTCGCACCGGGGTATCATCTTCTACAACGAGGATGAGCGGCTTATTCATTTAAGTTCACCTCACTAAGTGGTATTGTAAAGGAAAAGATGCAGCCATGCGGCGAATTGTCTTTCAACGTCATTTCACCATGATGTGCATGAACAATAGTTTGACAGAGCGTAAGTCCTAGTCCAAGACTTCGGCGGCTGTCGCCAATTGGATTGCCCCCAGTAAAGAACATTTCAAAAACACGTTCCTTCAGTTCATTCGGAATACCGGGACCGTTATCGCTGACACATATTTCAGCCATATTTTCTCGCGGGATTGCCGTGATCCGGATGTTCGAGCCAACTGGAGTATATTTGACTGCGTTATTCACCAGATTGATGAGCACCTGCATGATGAGTCCTGCGTCCATCCGTGCCAGCAACAGTACGTCTCCGCAATCTACTGCGATGTGATGTTCTGCCGCTCTTCGGTCAATATGCCTGAGTGCTTCCGATATGATGTCATCCACGACCTGATCAGAAAGGTGCAGCTTTACGCTGCCGTCTACAATTTTCGTAATGGAAAGCAAGTTCTCAACCAGTCCCGTCAGCCATTGCGCATCGTCATAAATGTCCGTAAAAATCTGTTTCCGCGTTTGTTCATCCAGCACGTTATAGCTGTGCAGCAGCGTATCCGCGTTGCCGGAAATGGAGGTCAGCGGGGTCCTGAGATCATGAGAAATCGAACGCAAAAGATTGGCGCGAAGCTGCTCGTTCTTTGCAAGGACGGCGGCTTTTTCCTTTTCTTCGGCGTTGCGTAGGCTTTCCAGCGCCAGAGCGCACTCGCCGAGAATGGAAAACAGCACGCTGGATGTAAATGCGTCAGGCTGCGTTTGCTTCTCCATCGGAATCCCGACAACGCCGAAAACCTGCTGCTCGGTACGAATGGCAAGATACAGCCGTTTTGCCTTTGGAAAGTTTTGCGTCGTTGCGCCAGCACGCTTTCGGTTTTGCCAGACCCATTGAATCACGTTCTGCTCCTGATCAGTATCCGGGATGCAATATGGACTGCTTCCGTCTGCCGGATAAACATTCCCATCCAGCAGCACGTCGCCTTGTGCCGGATAAATCAAAACGTCCCGCTGCATGAGCTTCTGTATCTGCGTCGCGGTCATCTGATAGACCTCATCCAGTGTTTCCGCCTTTTGAAGCTGCCTGTTCATATCAAAAAGGAGTTTTGTCCGATAGGCATCCCGCGCGGATAGCTGCGCATGGGCTTTGAGCTTTGCGGCAAGCGTACCGGTCAAAAGTGCCGCTGCAAACATGACGGCAAAGGTTATTGGGTATTTGCTGCCATAGGCTGCCAAAGACAGCCGGGGTTCCGTTAGAAAATAATTGACACTCAAAAAAGCGGACAGCACACCGCAGGTATATCCGCTGGTAAAAGCGGAAGTCAGAAGCACTCCCAGCAGGTAAACCATGATGATATTGGCATTTGCAAAGCCGAGCCGCAGAAAGACCCATCCGATGACCGTCGCAGCTGCCAGAATCCCGATGGTCAGAAGCAGTTCCCATGCAGTCGGAAACGCCGGACGGATGGGAAGCAGCCGTTTCCTGCGGTAGCTCTTATAGGCTTCCACATCCGGAATAATATGAATGTCCACCTCTGGTGCAAGCGTAATGAGCCGTTCTGTCAGCGTCGGTTCACTCCAAAAATGCCGCCGCTGTACGCCACTTCGCCCAATCACAATTTTGGTCACATCAGAGAGACGCACATATTCCGCGATCTGTGTTGCCACATCTTCACCATGCGTTGTGACGATCTCTGCGCCAAGCTGCTGAGCCAGACGCATATTCAACTGCAAGCGAACGGCATCTTCCGCATTCATATCAGCGTCTCCAGGTGTCTGCACGTAAAGCGCGGTAAGGCTGCCACTAAATGCCTGTGCCATTTTCCCTGCCATTCGTACAATGCGTTCATTGGATGGAGACGAGGACAGGCACACAAGAATATGCTCTTTTGGCAGTTCGCTTCCTTTGTTCTGCACATTTTCACCACCCCTCTTAAATGATATTATAGCACCAAAATGTGATGGTTTCTACTGCGCCCAATCGGATTCGTTGTTTGGAAATGAAATTTGCTCTGAATCATAGATCACGATTTCTACATGGGCATGACTGCTGCGAAACCGGGAAAGCGTTTCCTCAAGTTTGTCAGGAGAAATATTTCCGACCAGATGCACGCACGGCTCAGGCTGCTGTTGTTCGGGCGCTTCCTCGATTCGCTTCTGATTTTCATCCAGAAAGCGATCCAGCCGCTTCATCAAAAACCAGCTGAGCAGGAACATTAACGCTGTCCCAGCGATCAAAACGACATCTTCCACATACCCTCACCGTCCGTTCAGATTCGGAAACACTTTTGCAGCGCTTTGTATTCGCCCAACGCTAAAATCGTCATTTCCCCGGACAGCACCGTATCCGGTGTAATTGATACGTCGGTTTTTCCCGAATGCTTGATGCCAAGAATGTTGATTCCAAACTTGCTGCGGATATTCAGTTCGCCAATGCTTTTCCCGACCCAGTCTTCTGGTACTTCCACCTCAAAAATGGCGTGCTGCTCGTCGAACTCTATGTAGTCGAAGATATGGTCGGCAGTGTATCGGATCGCTGCCCATTTTGCCACCTGTTTTTCCGGGTAGACTACATGGTCTGCACCGTTGCGAAGCAGAAACTTTGCCTGCACATCACGCTCGGCACGCGATACCACGCGCTTTGCACCCAGCTCCTTCAGCAGCGAGGTGGTTTCCAGCGAGTTCTGAAAATTACCGCTGATGGTCACGATGCAGACGTCAAAATCTCCGATGCCAAGAGAGCGAAGAAACTCCGCGTTTGTACTGTCGCCAATTTGTGCGTTGGTGACATATGGTAGCACATCACTGATTCGTTCCTCGTTTGTATCGACCGCCATGACCTGATGCCCCAGCTGATAAAGCTGTACTGCGATATGCCGTCCGAAGCGGCCTGTGCCAATCAATAGAATGTTTTTCATGTGAAAAGGCTCCTTATCCAATCGTAATTTTTTCCTGCGGCAGCCTTGCATTCCCCGCTTTTTTGCTGGAAAGTGCCGCATAAATGAGGGTAAGACCGCCGACTCTGCCCAGATACATGAGCAAGATCAGCACCATTTGCGATGGAATGCGCAGCTGCGGTGTAATACCAAGTGTCAATCCCACCGTCCCGACCGCCGATGCCGTTTCATACAGGCAGACAGACAGCGGAAGATTCTCATATGCGCTGATAAAGACCGCACCGCCAAAGAACAGCACCAGATACATCGTCAGAATGGTCGCGGCGGTCTTGACGGAGCTGCAATCGACTCTGCGTCCGAAAAATTGGGCACTATCGCGCTGGCGGAAGGTCGCAGTGGCATTGGCAATCAAGACCGCCAGCGTCGTTGTTTTCATGCCGCCTGCTGTAGAACCTGGAGAACCGCCGATGAGCATCAAAAGGATCATCACGCCCTGCGACGCACCGGACATCGCGGATAGACTTACCGTGTTGAAGCCCGCTGTCCTCGGCGTGACGGACTGAAAAAAGGAGGCAAGGAGCCGCTTTCCCGCAGGCAGCGAGGAAAAGTCCGCGAAGAAGAAAAACACAGCAGGCAGAAAAATTAAAAGACCTGTCGTGACGAGAATCACCTTGCTCTGCATTCGGTAGCGATGAAACCGCCACTTGTTTTCGAAGATGTCATCCCACGTCAGAAATCCAATGCCGCCAATCACGATCAGCAGCATAATCGTGATATTGATTACCGGGCTGTCCGCGTAGCCGGTAAGAGATGGATAGCGGTTGCTTTCTGTCCCAAGAATGTCAAACCCGGCGTTGCAAAAAGCAGATATGGAATGAAATACCGCCATCCAGACGCCGCGCCATCCATAGTCACGGCAGAACACCGGCAGCACGGCAAGCGCCCCCAGCAGCTCAATCAGAAACGTCCCTCGCAGGATGAAGCGTGTCAGGCGGACGATTCCGCCGACCTTTGGTGCTGAAATTGCATCCTGCATGGTGCTGCGCTGCATCAGAGAGATTCTTCGCCCGGACAACAGTGCAAACGACGCTGCTACGGTTACGACACCAAGACCACCAATTTGGATCAGCGCCAGAATAACCGCCTGCCCAAAGGTTGACCAGTAGCTGCCTGTATCCTGCACCACAAGCCCTGTCACGCAGACGGCAGAGGTTGCTGTAAACAGCGTTTCATTGAATGGAGTTACATTCCCTCCAGTCGTGGAGATCGGCAGCATCAGCAGCAGCGCTCCGAGCAGAATGACCCCGGCAAAACCTAATATGATAATTTGAAAAGACGAAAGGCGGCGCTTTCGACGAATGATCTCTTCCGGCATAAAGGCAGCTCCTTATTTCTGTGATGGTTTATTATACAGCCGGAGATTTTAAGAGCGGATAAGGGACATTTGCGACGTATTAAGATTGAATAAAGATGAGGAGATTGCTTGTGCAGATTGGGCAAGGCGTACGCTTGCGGCTCTCACACTTGAGGTATTGAGCATCGACAGGCTCAGCGCAAAGTCGGTCAAGAACAGAATAACGGAAATCAGAGCAGAGGAAAACAATGTGATTGTATTCTGGCTGGATGACGGTTCTAAAATCGTTAAACGGTGGAAAGACCGCTCCAGAGCAGAAAGCTGGACGCCCGAAATGAAGGAGCAAGCCAGGCAGCGGGCTCTGCAGGCAAGGAGGAAACAGAAATGAGCAGAACAGCGACACGGTCGGTCACAGTCATTCCGCCGACCATTAACCCACTGACGCATGCCCCCTATCGGGAAGCGATGACGCAGATGGTCCAGACCGTGCTGGCGCTCCCGTATGAGGACGTCTGGATCCAATCCGACGACGGGCTGTGCCTGCACGGAAAATACTACGCCGGCCGGCCGGGCGCCCCGGTGCAGATCATGATGCACGGCTACAAAAGCGGCGCGGAGCGGGACTTCTGCGGCGGGGCGCAGATCGCCGTGCAGGGCGGCTGTCACGTGCTGCTGGTCGATCAGCGCGCGCACGGGAAAAGCAAAGGCAGGTGCCTCACGTTTGGCATTCAGGAGCGCTATGACTGCCGCACGTGGGTGAACTACGCCGTCGGGCGCTTCGGCGCGGACACGAAGATCTTGCTGTATGGCGTGTCCATGGGCGCAGCGACCGTGCTGATGGCAGGCGGATTGGATCTCCCGCGCAATGTCGTCGGCATTGTGGCCGACTGCGGGTACAGCTCGCCCGCCGCGATCATTCGCAAGGTCATCCGCGACCAGCATCTGCCCATTTTCCCGGTCTATCAGTTGATCCGCCTGGGCGGGAAACTGTTCGGCAGTTTCGATCTGGAGTCCGCCACGGTCACGGACGCGCTGGCGCATTGTGACATTCCTGTGCTGCTGATCCACGGCGGGGATGACCGCTTTGTCCCCTGCGACATGGGCCGCGAAAACTATGCGCACTGCGCAGCGCACAATAAGCATCTGCTGGTCGTGCCGGGCGCGGGACATGGGCTGAGCTACATGGTGGACAGGGAAGCGTATCTGGCCGCGCTGGAGTCGTTCCTCCGGTCCGTGCTGGATTGACCCTGCATACAAAAGGAATCAGCCGCATCGTGACACCACGGTGCGGCTGATGGTTCGTCAGAGCGTGGATGCGTCGTGCAGATCGATCTCGCCGTGTTCCTGTTCAAAGTCCCGGATGCGCTTTTTGATCATCTGCTCGAGTTCGCGTTTTTTTGTCCGGCCTTCGTATTCTGCAATGTAGCCGAGCTTGTCCAATAGCGCCTGGTCGACGCGCAATGTGTACCGGCTCAGGTTGTCTTTCATTTTGTCGTCCCTCCGTGACGAAGTATTGGCGTAATTCTGGCGTCATATGGTTGCAAAATGCAGAAATGACGCATATTTGACGCATAACGGTAAGCGCGAATGAGCGTTCTATACAGAACTTCGCTTTGCATGCGCGCGCCTTTCCGTTAGAACGCAGATTTTTTTGCAACGCCTTGTAATGCCGCAATCGCGTGCGCTATAATCGACACATTATGAGGGCTTGCCTGTCGAATACACAGACCACTACAAGTGCCCATGAAAGGAGAAATCATTATGAATCTCAGACTTTCCACCAAAATCCTGCGTCCCGACTTTCAGGGCGAGTTTACGGCAAGCATTCTTGCGGCAGCGGCATCTCCCGACCTGATTTCTTTTGCGGGCGGTCTGCCGAACCCGGTCTCTTTCCCGGTCGAGGCGATGGACAAGGCAACGCACAAAGTTCTTGAGAAAAACGGCGTCATGGCGCTGCAGTACAGCGGCACGCAGGGCTATCTGCCGCTGCGCGAGTGGGTCGCAAAGCGCTATGAGACGATGGGCGTCTACGGCGTGACGGCCGACGACATCATCATCACCAACGGCTCGCAGCAGGTGCTGACGATGATCGGCGCGTGCATGCTCGACCCCGGCGATAAGGTGATCGTCGAGAACCCGACCTATCTCGTCGCGCTGCAGTCGTTCCACTTCTTTGATCCCGAGATCCTGCCTGTCACCATCAACCCCGACGGCATCGACTGCGACGAGCTGGCGGCGACCGTGCAGGCCAATCCGGACGTGAAGTTTGCCTACGTGATCCCGAACTTCCAGAACCCCACCGGCCTGAGCTACAGTCAGGAAGTGCACGACCGCGTCGTGGAGATCTTCAAGGGCACGGACATCGTCGTGCTGGAGGACAACCCGTACCGCGAGCTGCGTTTTTCCGGCACCGCGACCGACAGCTTCGGCAAGGAGCTGGGCGAGCAGTGCTGCATGCTCGGCACGTTCTCCAAGATCGTTGCTCCCGGTATGCGCATCGGCTGGGTGTGCGTGCGCAACAAGGCACTGCGTGAAAAGCTCCTGAGCTATAAGGCGACCGCCGACCTGCACACCAACATCTTCTCGCAGCTCGTTCTGGCGCAGTACCTCGCGGATAACGACATCGACGCGCACATCGAGAAGACGAAAGTGCTCTATAAGCACAAGGCGGAGCTGATGATGGACTGCATGCGCAAGTACCTCCCGGAGGGCGTGGAGTTCACGCCGACGGAGGGCGGCATGTTCCTGTGGGCCAAGCTGCCGAACGGCATGTCCGCGGTCGACCTTTACCGCGTCGCGCTCGCGAAGGGCGTCGCCATCTGCCCGGGCGACCCGTTCTATGAAAAGGAGCGCAACGTCAGCACGTTCCGCATCAATTACTCCAACAGCAGCGACGAGGTGATCGAAAAGGGCATCCGCATCCTCGGCGAAGCCTGTGCGGAGCTGATTGCGAAAAAGGATAACTGATCCCAAGCTATGAGAACCAAACAGCCGCACCGTGACGCCACGGTGCGGCTGATTTTTATATGTAGGATTTTGTCCTGCGCATGTCGAGCACCAGCTCCGGATCCTCTGCGCGCATGCGCTCCAGAATGCCGGTCAGCGCGTCCGGGTCGCGCGTGACCGCGTTCAGCTCCGGCTGCGTGAGACCGACGAGCTGCAAAAACGCAACTTTCCCGTGCACCGTTTCGATCGGGGCGACGGTCGTGTCGCCGACAATGGCCAGTCCCGTAATGGCCGAGTCCAGCTCCGGGTGCAGGGAGCTGCCGTCGCCGGGGATGTAGGCACCCGGCTCGAAGTAATTGCCGGTCTGGAACGTGTAGCGCGCCAGCTGGGCCAGCAGATCAAGCGCCCATGTGCCGGTCTCGGCATAGCTCTCGCGCACCTTCATTGTCATTTCATAGCCCCACTTGCTGTACTCGGCGCCGAAGGCCGCCATGCTTGGGTACAGCTCGCTCATGCCGTAGGTGACAATGTGCTGATAGCCCTTGCCCGTGTCATAGACGGCGAAGCCGTCAAGATATTCGTCGCCGCCGAAGGCTGCGCGGTCGTGCAGCTCGCTCTCAAAGCACACCGGTTCCGTCTTCGGGTAGCGTTTGGCAAAGGCTGCCTCGATCGCATCCCGCCCCGGGGCCCAGTCGGGGTGCTTTTTCATCCGCTTTGCGTATTCTTCTCTCGTCATGTTGTGTCCGCCTTTCGTCGATTTACTCCAGTGCCTCGTGCACGGAAAAATGGTTCTTGTGATAGCTCAGCAGCCCCTCACGCTGCATCCGCGACAGCTCGCTGCACATGGCGCTGCGGTCCACGCCCAGATAGTCGGCCAGCTGCTGACGGTTGTAGGGGATGTCAAAACTGTATCGTCCCGCGCGCTTCACGCACTCGGAAAAGTACGACATGAGCCGGGCACGAATGCCCTTCGGTGCCGTGTGCAGGATGCGCTGCGAGAGCTGCAGATTCTTGGCCGCGCACACGGTCAGCAGGTTCTGGATGAGCTTGGCGTGAAACGGGCAGGCGTTCGTGCACGTCGTGAGCACCTTGCCGATGTTCAAAAACAGCACCTCGGTGTCCTCCGAAGCGGTCACGCTGATGAGCAGCGGTTCGCCCGGGATGCAGGCATATGGCTCGGCAAACACCTCGCCGGGGGCGACGTGGCCGAGCAGGCTGTGGTTGCCCCAGACGTCGTCATAGCCGATCATGGCCATGCCGGTGAGCACCATGCCGAGCTGCTCGGTCGGCGCGCCCTCGGCGAGAATGGTCTCGCCCCGGTCGTAGTGTTTCTGCACCGCGCCGAGACATTGCAGCAGCAGCGGCAGCTCATCACTGCCAATGCCGCGAAATAGGCGCGTATTGGATAGCGTGATGTTCATTTTTTTGCTCCATTTGTTGTTCTGACAACGGATTTGTGGGTCTTATTATGCTATCTTATGCGCAGAAAGTCAAGACCGCCGGGCGGAGACCCGGCCGATTTTTGGAAAGGGAAGGGATATTATGATCCGTAAGATCATCCACATTGACGAAGAAAAGTGCAACGGCTGCGGTGCGTGCGCGACCGCCTGCCACGAGGGCGGCATCGGTATTGTGAACGGCAAGGCCAAGCTTCTGCGCGACGATTACTGCGACGGTTTTGGCGACTGTCTGCCCGCCTGCCCGATGGATGCCATCCATTTTGTCGAGCGCGAAGCGGCGGCGTATGACGAGGCGGCCGTGCAGGCCAACAAGCGCAAAAAGCAGGCGGAGGCCGCGCATGCCGCGCACGCCGGCGGCTGCCCTGGCCACCATGAGGGCGATGCACCTGCAACCGCGCAGAAGCGCCCCTCGCGGCTTTCCCAGTGGCCGTGCCAGATCAAGCTCGTGCCGGTCAACGCGCCGTATTTTCAGGGCGCGAAGCTGCTCATTGCGGCCGACTGCACGGCGTATGCCTACGCGAACATGCACAGTGAATTCATGAAAGGGAAGATCACCCTCATCGGCTGCCCGAAGCTCGACGCGGTGGATTACACCGACAAGCTCACGGAGATCATCCGGGGCAACGACATTCAGAGCGTGACCATCGTGCGCATGGAGGTGCCGTGCTGCGGCGGACTCGAGCACGCGGCGCGGGAGGCGCTGCGCGCGAGCGGGAAGTTCCTGCCGTGGCAGGTCGTCACGATCTCGATCGACGGTAAGATCCTCGACCGCTGAGTCCGCTTTTCCCGGCCCTGCCTGCGCGTGCGGGCAGGGCCAACGGGAGTGTTTTTCATTTCGTGAAAAATATGCGGCAAGAGGGTTGACAAATCCCAAAATATCTGTATAATATCATTTGTTCGTAGCGGAATTGTGTAATGGTAGCACACCGGACTCTGACTCCGTTTGTGAGGGTTCGAATCCTTCTTCCGCTGCCAAAGTAATTGCCTGATTTGTCTACCAGATAAATCAGGCAATTTTCTTGCTTTTAGGGCTGAAATGGCCCAAAATACTGTAAAACCAGAGAAAACCGGCTTCGGAATGGTCAATGAGACCGCTCCGGGGCCGGTTTTTTGCGTTTTCGGAGTAAAAAAGCTACGCACCTTTTACTTCAAATTAACTGAGCAAAGTAGTCGGAAAAAGTTAGCGGAGGGTGGATTTGAACCAAAGAACGACATGATGCAATGACGAACCAAGCAACCTTTCGCAAAATTGTCATGGTTAATTATTGAAAACCAAAAAAGGCATGTTATAATTTATAATGTATAACTATAAATAGATGGAGGCCAGCCATGCTTAATCAGCTTATCTCTTCAAAAGAGCTATTGCTGCAACAAGCTGTGCAGGAAGAGGAGAAACGTCGTCAAGAAGAAGCTGCGCGGATAGCAGCCGAACGAAAGCGCCGTGAGGAGAATATGCTTGCTGCGCTTCTCCGTGAACAAGAGCAACAGCGGCGAGAGGCAGAGCAAAGGGCTGCTTTAGAACAAAAAGAACGTGAGCGTCAGGCCGAAGAAAAGAAGCGTATGCATTTGTGTTCCTGGCATCTGACGAAGCATCCTATATCACGGGCGTTGTACTCAGTGTAGACGGAATGGCAAGAACATAAAAAAGGAACCAGGGCAGTTGGAAACGGCTGCCCTATCTTCAAAATATGGAGGTATACACATGAAAAGAATCATTCCCATTTTAATGACTTTACTGCTTCTCTCTGGTTGTGCAACGCAATCCGCTGAAAAAACCTATCGACAGATTACTATGGAGGAAGCTATTACGATGATGGAGGAGGAAACCGGATACATCATCCTCGATGTTCGTACTGCTCAGGAATATAGCGAAAAGCATATTCCCGGTGCTATCAATATTGCCAACGAATCCATTGGCACAGAGGATATCTCTGAGCTGCCGGATAAAGATCAGCTGATTCTGGTATACTGCCGCAGCGGTAATCGGAGTAAGCAGGCATCTGAAAAACTGGTGAAACTGGGCTACACTAATATCATTGAGATCGGCGGAATTAATAGTTGGCCCGGTGAAACAGTCACCGGCGATAAGTGATAAAATCACAGAACAAGGAACGACTACTGGATATAATGAAGCCATAAAAAAGAAAACAGGAGGACTTAAATATGTCTGCTATCAGTGTTAATAAAAACAATTTCAATCAAGAGGTTTTGAACTCGGACAAGCCCGTCCTGATGGATTTCTGGGCTCCCTGGTGTGGCCTTGCCGCATGGTAGTTCCTCTGGTAGAGGAGATTGCCAAGGAGCGCTCCGATATCAAGGTTGTTAAAATTAATGTGGATGAGGAATAGGAACTGGCTATGCAGTTCGGTGTGATGAGCATACCCACTCTGGTGGTTATGAAGAACGGAAAGATTGTCAATCAAGTCACCGGCGCCAGACCTAAGGCTCAGATTCTCGCCATGCTGTAAGGAGGTGCAAAGATGAGATTCTCCGATTTCCTGAAAGGCCCTGACATCAATCAGGGTGTCAAAGAATATAGCACTACGGATAGCGCAGTCCTGCTGGATGTTCGCACCCCCGACGAATACCGGCAGGGGCATATCCCCGGCAGTAAAAATGTTCCTTTGCAGTCCATTAGCAAAGTGGCTGGCATGATTGACAATAAATCTACCCCCATTTTTGTTCATTGTCTCAGCGGTGCAAGAAGCCGTCAGGCAGCTGCTATTTTGAAGCAGATGGGTTATACCAACGTGAAAAACATAGGCGGAATTTCCGCTTATGCAGGAAAGGTGGAACGATAATATGAAAGTTGTCATTGTAGGCGGTGTGGCAGGCGGTGCTACCGCTGCCGCCCGTATTCGCAGACTGAATGAGCAGGCAGAAATCGTAGTTTTTGAGCGCTCGGGGTATATCTCCTATGCCAACTGTGGTCTGCCATACTATATCGGTGATGTGATTACCGATCGGTCGGATCTGACCCTCCAGACCCCGGAAAGCTTCTTCTCCCGGTTCCATGTAAACATGAAGGTGCGTCATGAGGTCACGGCTATCCATCCCGAAAAAAAAGAAGTTACCGTGAAAAATCTGGAAACCGGTGAGGAGTTCAAGGAGAGCTATGACAAGCTGATTCTCTCTCCCGGAGCCAAGCCTACCCAGCCCCGGCTTCCCGGTGTAGGTCTTGATAAGCTGTTTACCCTGCGCACTGTTGAAGATACCTTCTGCATCAAGGATTACATCAATGCAAACCATCCCAAATCCGCTGTACTGGCAGGTGGTGGCTTCATTGGATTGGAGCTGGCAGAAAACCTGCGAGAGCTGGGGATGAATGTCACCATTGTCCAGCGTCCAAAACAGCTTATGAATCCCTTTGATGCCGATATGGCTTCTTTCATCCATAATGAAATGCGCAAGCACGGTGTAAAGCTGGCACTTGGTCATACCGTAGAAGGGTTTGAGGAAAGGGACGGCGGCGTGGATGTGCTGTTGAAAGACGAACAGCCTCTCCATGCGGATATGGTAATCCTGGCCATTGGTGTTTCTCCCGAAACCACCCTTGCAAAGGATGCCGGGTTGGAACTGGGCATTAAAGGAAGCATTGTGGTCAATGACCGAATGGAAACCTCCATTTCCGACATCTATGCTGTGGGTGATGCGGTGCAGGTGAAGCACTTTGTCACAGGGCAGGATGCTCTGATCTCTTTGGCGGGCCCTGCTAACAAGCAGGGACGAATCGCTGCGGACAACATCTGTGGTGGAGACAGCCATTATACCGGCTCCCAGGGAAGCTCTGTCATCAAGATCTTCGGCATGACTGCCGCTGCTACCGGCGTAAATGAGACCAACGCCAGAAAAGCAGGGCTGGATGTTGATACGGTTATCCTGTCGCCCATGAGCCATGCAGGTTACTACCCCGGCGGGAAAGTCATGACAATGAAGGTGGTCTTTGAAAAGGCGACTTATCGCCTGCTGGGTGCGCAGATCGTAGGCTATGAAGGTGTGGATAAGCGCATTGATGTGCTGGCCACCGCTATCCGGGCAGGAATGAAAGCCACGGAACTGAAGGATCTGGATCTGGCCTACGCACCGCCTTATTCCTCTGCGAAAGACCCGGTAAATATGGCTGGCTTTATGGTTGAGAATATCGCAAACGGTGTTCTGAAACAATGGCATCTGGAAGATGCAGATCGTCTTCCTCGTGACGGAAGCGTAACTCTGTTGGACACCCGCACTGTGGAAGAATTCGCACACGGACACATTGACGGCTTCGTTAACATCCCGGTGGACGAGCTGCGGGAGCGGCTGGGTGAGCTGGACAAGCGTA
>ENA-ORRH01001156-ORRH01001156.1-human-gut-metagenome-genome-assembly--contig:-NODE-1156-length-13296-cov-3.40911_pt1 | contig 13296 bp, 4 predicted proteins | sample MGYA00242173_ERZ509130 | MGnify/ENA primary metagenome ERZ509130 (study PRJEB26280, sample SAMEA2338633) | human gut metagenome | biome: human gut; feature: human-associated habitat; material: faeces... | reverse complement strand
TCATAGCGAAATTACGTTTAATTACAAAAATGTCATGAAAATGTAATTTTTCAAAAATTCTTTTTAATCTATTAGTTTCCGTAAACAAATTTAAAAAGGATGTAGAATTTGAACAATTAAATAGAAAAAACGTATATTGACATTAATTGCAAAAAATGTGAGAATAATGCTATATAAATATAAGAAGATAAAGAAAAAATACTAAAATAAAATGTTTAAAAATCTAAAAAAATCAAATGATGGAAAAATTAGTACAAAAGTTTTAGCAACATTTTTAGTTTTAACTTTAACTTTTTCAAATTTTGCACTACTTCGGATCATATTTGGGAAGTGGTTTAATTTCATATGCAGCAGATGAGCAAAATCAAATTACATTTAATGCCCAAATACTAGATAGCGAAGGAAAGGAAGTAAAAGAAGCAGACATAACGTCTGAATTGAATTTACGTTTAAGCATAGCGGTAAAAGAGGGAAGTTTAAAAAACATAAAACTAAATCTTGAAAACTGCAACTTTAAACTAAAAGACGAAATTACAATAGACCAAATAAATGCAGGAGAAAACAAAGAATTAAACTTACCAATAGTAGCAAGAAACGATAACAAATTTAATTTAGATTTATTAAACATGGAAAGTAAAATAAAATTAACAGGTACATATTCGAACGATAATAAAACAGAAGAAGTAAATAAAGAAAAACCAGTTTCAGTAAAATGGAATGCACAAGAGCTTTATAATATGGATGATGAAACAAGAAAAGAAACAAAAGTACTAGAAAATGAAATAATAACAAATAAAACATATACAATAGATGGAGAAGAAAAAAGAGTAGTACAAGTAAAAATAAAATCAGGCATAAAAGACAACATATATCCAATAGAAAAAACACAAATAACAGCAAACCCACTAGAATCAGGAAAAAAGGAAGAAGGTAAATTTGTAGCTGAAAATGAACTAAAAGCAGAAAAAGTTGAAGTAGCAGCATATTCAACAATGGCAACAAACGGAAAAGACGGTTCAATAAACTTTGGAACAGTTGAGGAAAACAAATTAGGTTCATGGCAATATGATAGTGAGAGTGGAAAAATAAAAATAACAGTAAACAATAGCAAAGATGAAAACAATTGTGTAGCATGGGCTAAAAATGCAGTAGACGAATTTGTAGTTACATATATATATAATGAAGAAAGTGTAAAAAATGTAGACATGATTGAAACTACAGTAGAAAGCAATCTTAAACTTTATGTAGATGAAAACGGACTTAATAAAACAAGTTCCAAATCAACAAATGCCGAAGAAGATATGCTATTAGAATTAGATATACAAGCACCAGAAAGCTTAAGTAAAAGAAACATTCAAAAAGGAGAAAGCTTTGCAGAAGCTTGGACATTAAATATAAGCAACACACAAATAGGAGGAGATATATTAGCTGTTTCTAAAATAGACAAATTAAATATAGCAGATTCAGAAGACATAAAACCAGTTACACATTATAATGCTACATATATAAATAAAGAAGACTTTATAAACATATTAGGGGAGAATGGAGAAATAGTTATCCTAAACATGGCTACAGGTGAAGAATTAGGAAAAATAACAAAAGAGAGCACTATAGAAAATAACGACAAAATACTTGGAATTAGTTATTCAGAAAATGCAAGCCAAATAGGAGTGCAAATAAGCAAACCAGTAAAAGCTGGAAAATTAAGCATAGCAAGTAGAAAAACTTTAAACATTTCAAGTGTTGAAGAATATGTGTCAAAAATAGATAAAATAGATTCATTAACAATTAATGCAATAGCCGGAATACAAAAAGCAGGCGAAGAAGACTTTATATATTCAACAGAAACAATATCAAAACAAATTTCACTAGTAAGCCCAAAATCAAATGCAGAGTTGGGAATAAATTTAGGAAAAGATAAAGAAACTTTACCAGTAGGAGAAGAAAACAAAGTTGACTTTACAGTTACACTACATACAAGCAAAGAAACAGACAAACTATTTAATAATCCAACAGTACAAATAGAATTACCAGAACAAGTAAAAGAAGCATCAATAGTAGAAAACACAGAAGGAATATCAAATGCTAATGGATTAGAATTAAATGGTATAACAATAAACAATAATATAATAGAAGTAAAATTAACAGGAAATCAAGGAGAATATGTAGACTATAACGGACAAGATACAACAATAACATTTTCTGCGAACCTAAAAACACCAGAATTACAACTAACAACTACAGGAGATATTAAATTAACAGTAGTAAATGGAGAAGAAAAAATAGAAGATTCAAAACAAGTAACATTCTCTGCAGAAAAAGGAATAATACTTGCAAATAGTATATCAAATTATAATGGAGAAGAACCTGAAATATTAGCAATAAAAGAAAACAGCAAAACAGGTTTATTAAGCGAGGAAAAATCAGCAATAGCACAAGTTAAAGGAACAATAATAAACAACACAGAAAAAGATGTGGAAAATGTAGTTGTAGTAGGAAACTTCGCAGGAGAAGGCTCTACAATAACACCTATACTAAAAGAACAAATAGCAGTAGAGAATGCAACAGTAGAATATTCAGCAGATGGACAAACCTGGGAAGCATACAATGCAGAAAAAGCAAGCACATACAAAAACTACAAAATCACATTTGCAAAATTAGCAGATAAATCAATAACAACATTTACATATAAAATAGAAATACCAGAAAATTTAGGCGCAAACAAATCTATGAATAGCACATATGCTATAAAAATAGAAGACAAAGCACAAAAAGCAGCAACTATAACACTAGAAACACCACAGAAAATAGAAATAGAAGTATCTGCAAAAGCAATAAGTGATACTATATATGAAGAACAAGAAGTTACATTTACAGTAGATGTAACAAACAAATCAAACGTTACAGCTAAAAATGTAAGCTTAGAAGCAAGCCTTCCAGAAGAATTAGAATTAGTATCAAAACCAGAAAACTTTGATATAGAAGCTGGAAAAACAATAACAAAAACAATAACAGCAAAAGTAAAAGCATTACCAGAAGAAACAAAACAAAAAGATATTACAACAACAATAAAAGCAATACCAAATGACAAAGAAGATCAAGCAAAAACAGTAGAAGTAAAAAATGTAGTAAAACAAGCTTTAATAAAAGCAACAATTGAAGATGCATATAGTGATGGAGCAGAATTTATTTACGAAGGAGGACAACTAGGATATAAAACAACAATAACAAATGTATCTGACGAAACTTTAACAAATGTAGTTGTTACAAGTAAATTGCCAGAAGGAACAAAGTTGAATACAAAAGAAATTGGAGTCTATAAATATGAAGCAACAGAAGATCCAGATATGATGAAAGTAGAAAAAATAGATATAGACATAAAAGAGAGTGGGGAAAACGGAAGCATAATATATATCATACCTAAATTAGAAAAAGGGCAGACAATAAATATAGAAATAAAAATGAAAGCTGATAAGCTAGATAAAAATGTATATGAAAAGGAAATATCATATAATGAAGTAATTTCAATAAATGAAATGGAGGATTATACTTTAAGAAAAGACGATATAATTATAAAACCAAATTATGAAATTAGTTTTTCATCAGAAAACTTAACAGACTCTTCAAGAAATACATATGTTAATCCCGGAGATGAGATTAGTTATACTTTAAATATTAAAAATAAAACTAGATTTACTCAAGATATTGAAATTAATATTAGTGAAATTACAGGATTAAAACAATTAACTAAAGTAGAAGAAGCTATTTCAATAGGAAATAGTTATGCTATAAAAAAAGAAATAAAACCAGAAGAGACATATAGGCTAGATATAAAAGGAATTGCAAATGATGCTAAAGAAGAAGACTCTATAATAAATTTCAAAGCTATTATTTCACAAATTATACAAGATAGGGAAGGAATATCAGAAACTAGAGAAATTGTATTAAAAGAAGAAACAACAGAGTACAGAATAAAAGGAACTAAAATAGATGAGCCAGATAAACCAATAGATCCAGACGATCCAGATATACCAGTAGAAAAAACATATAGTATTTCTGGCACAGCATGGTTAGACGAAAACGAAGATGGAATAAAAGAAGAAAAAGAAAAATTACTAAAAGGAATTTTAGTAAAAATAAAACAAATCAACAAAGAGAATGTTGCAGAATATCTAAAAGGTGAAGATGAAAAAGAAATTATAGCAATAACAGATAACGAAGGTAAATATGAATTTAAAGACCTAAAACCAGGAAAATATATAGTAGAATTTGAATACAACACAAAAACATATATGCTTACACCAGTAACAAATAAAGATTCTGTACCAATTGCACCAACAACATCTGAAGGAACAACAGTAAAAACAGACACACTTAATATAACAAATGAAAATATAGAAAACATTAATATAGGTTTAGTACTAAATTCAAAATTCGATTTAGAATTAAACAAATATATTACAAAAGTAACTGTTCAAAACAACAGTGGAACAACAGAATACAATTATAATAATGAACAATTAGCAAAAGTAGAAATAAAAGCAAAACAAATGGCAAGCTCAACAGTACTTGTAGAATATCAAATAGAAGTTAAAAATAATGGGGCAGTTCCAGGAACAGCAACTGTAATTGCAGACTATTTACCAAAAGGACTAAAATTTAACTCAGAAATGAATACAAATTGGTATCAAGGAACAGACGGAAATTTGTATACAGAAGAATTAAAAGACATAATGTTAGAACCAGGAGAATCAAAACAAGTTAAGTTAGTTTTAACTAAAGCAATGACATCAAACAGTACAGGCACATTTACAAATGCAGCAGAAATATATGAAGATAAAAATGATTTTGGACTAGTAGATACAAATTCTACACCAGCAAATCAAGAACAAAAAGAGAATGATTATAGCACAGCAGAATTACTTATAAGTACAGCAACAGGTAGTCCAATGATGTATATCGGAATAATAATAATAAGTATGCTTATATTAGGTGGCGGAATATACCTAATAAATAAAAAAGTAATACTGGAAAAGAATATATAAGGAAAGGAGGAGTGTAAAAATGAGAAACAAAGAATATGTTAAATTGTATAAAAAAATAGCTTTAATAGTTTTTTCACTACTAACTTTCTTATTATTAATGGTAATTAAAAATAATGTATATGCTGCTGTTGATATGACATACATGAGCGGAAGATTAAATACTTCAACATATTATCATGTAGAACAAAGAGATTTATGGAAAAATGAATACATTTATTGTATTGATCCAAATAAAATAGTGTATGAAGGGGATTATAAGGTATCAGCTAGTTTTGAACTCGATAGCAAAAAAGGAAAATATGCAACTAGCGATAGACAAGGAATACAAGCATGGATATTGGCAAATGATGGTATACTTGGATATTCCAAATATAATTTAACACCACAAACATATGAGCAATATTTAAAAACTTCTGTGGGACAACACTTAATGTGGATGTCAATGGGAACTCCTTGTTATAGACTACCATATAAGGATTTTACCTATAAAGGGAATACATATAAAAAATGGTATTATTATGATTCAGATGGAAATAAAAAAGAATATCAAGGAGGAAATGAAACTTATGGACCACTTTGGGGAACTATGCCATATGTGGTTGAAGAGGAATGGAAAAAAATTGTGGGAGATCCAGATAATATAGTGGCTGATATGTATCCAGGATATCTGAATTTACTCAATTATTTTAAAGAAAGGAAATCAATCAAAAAAAATAATGATAGTAAATTAAAAGTTTACTATGATGCTGACAAAAGTCCTGTCGATGGTGTATCTGGTTCCTCAATTACTAGTGACTACGACTGGAAGGAAAAATACATGGTAATTGGACCGATGACGTTTGATGTTGCGACAGGTGACTGGTTGAAAGATATAAAAATCGATTATACTAAAAATGGAGAAAAATATTATAATCAATCCATTACATCTGAGAACACAGATATTATAGCTTGTGAAAAAAATGTAGATGGCGGTTTTGATGGAGTTACAGAATCTGATTTTAAAACAAGAGAAGAAGGAACGTACGAAAATATATTAGATTATGGTTGTATATATGGTAAATACAAGCAGCCGGAAGTATATATATTAATAAAAAAAGATGCAGGAATAACATCTATTGATAACATCAAAATAACAGTAGGAAGAGGAGAAATTAAGGCTTGGTGGTATGAGTTAAAATTAAGTGGACAACAAACATTACTATATGGTGATGGAAATGTAACATTTGAAAATACAAATTTAAATTTTAAATCCGAACCTCTTATCCCACCTGTTAATCTAACATTAAACAAAGTAAACAGTTTAGATTTAGAAGGCAATGAACTATATAATATACCAAACATACCATTCAACATAAAATTTGAACAAGATGGAAAAGAAATATACAACAAGGATGTTACAACAGGCAAAGATGGAAAGATAAAAATAGAGAATGTAATGCCTAAAAATAAAAACGACATAACAGTAACTATTACAGAAAAGAAAGACATAGATGGGGATGGTTACAAAGTATTATCAGAGCCACTTGTAATAACACTACAATGCAGTGATGATGGAACGTACTGGAAGGAAAAAGACGGAGCTGGAAAACTATCAGGAGGCGAAAAGTACGTTGTTAACTATAACACAAATTCAACAATAGGATTAACAGTAAAACTAGAAAACAAATCTATAATAGAAAAACTAACATTATCAAAAACTTCATCAGTAAGTGGAGGAAAAGTTGAAGGAGCAAAATTCAAATTAACACTAACAAACATTGCAAGTATAAAAGGATATAAAATACCAACAACAGGAACTCCAACAATAATTGTAACAACAGATAAAAATGGAAACATAGTATTAGAAGACATTGAAATAGCAGACTTAAGTAAAGACATAGTAATTACAATGGAAGAAACAGAAGCACCAGTAGGTTACAAAAAAATTGAAGGAAAAATAACAGTAACATTAAAAAGAAAAGGAAATACATATACTATACATAAGGCAGAAAAAGAGGATACTGTTACTGATGATGAGTTTAAAGCAGGAGAAGTAACATTAATAAATCACGAATTAGTATTAAATATTAAAGATATTCCTATAATGAACTTAGGTGGAATAGTTTGGACAGAGAAAATAAAAACAGGTAAAGAACAACCTGATATAAATAATACATATAGCGAAAGTGACGACGAAGCTTTAGGTGGAGTTACAGTAAGATTGCTTGACGAAAATGATAAAACTGTAGCAACAACAAAAACTGCAGAAAAAGATGGACAAGAGGTAACTTATCTAAACAATTTAGGAAAAGAAGGCACAGTAAAATTAAAACAAGGTCAATATTTATTCACAAAATTAGATGACGGAACAAACTATATACCAGTTGGAACAGATTATAAAGTAGAAATTGATTATGATGGTATTACATATAATCCTTTAATAAATCCAGATACAAGCATGCTTTATAAGAATAAAGAGGATAATAAAGGGGTATTTTCAAAAATAACATCAGAAGAAGACCATGGATTAGCTGATGGTACAAAAACAATATTTGGAACAGAAAATGAAACCCAAAGTAAAACAAATGGTGGCTACACAATTAACTATACACTTCAAGATGAAGAGAATATACCAGACAAAGCAATATATTCAAATGTAGAAAAAGATGGAAAACAAGCTTTTGTAACAGCAAGAAGTGAAAAATACTTACAAAAAACAGATGATTGGAAAACTACATGGAAAGACAATAACGGCGTTGGAGAAATTAACTTAGATAGTTATGCATTTGACATTAACTTTGGATTATATAAAAAGTTCTTTGACTTAAACTTAGGAACAGACGTAGATTCAGCTGAAATTGAAATAAATGGACAAAAAACTGCATATACTTATGACCAGATACTAGATGGAATGCTAGATAAAGACTTGAAAGAAAAATTATATAAAACGACAGATGATAAAGTTGATTATAATTTATACTTAGCTTATTCAGACTACTATTATAGAATTGATGACTATAAAGTGCCAGGTGATACAAATAGTTTAGGACAACCTTATGGAGAAGCATTACCTAATAAAAAAGATAAAAATACAGAATTACAAGTATATGTCACATACGCATTGCAAATAAATAACCAAAGTACGCAACACAACGCTACAGGAGTTAAAGTTAAATACAGCTATGACGAAGGATATGAATATGTAGGCGATGTGGAAGGAACTGTTAACGATGAAAAGAATAAAATACTAACTATAAGCAATATTAATCTAGTGCCAGGAGAAAGTAAAAAAATAACATTAAAATTCAAAGTAAAGAAGAATGAAGACGGCACATTTTTTAAAAAACCAAGTGATACAAGCAAATATACAAATGTGGCAGAAATTGTTGAATATTCTACAACAGAAGGAAGATTAGTAGATGCAGATTCTGCACCAGGAAATACTTTCTTAGGAGAAAACAAACCAACAACTAGACGTGAAGATGATACAGATACAGCAAATGGAATTGTTATTACATTCAAAAAGAATGCAGAAAGAAGTATTTCTGGAAAAGTATTTAATACTAATGGTAATAACGTCAGTGACGTAATAGTTCAACTTATAGAACTTGTAGAAATCAATAATAAACAATATGAATACATTTGGCAAGAAACAGTAGCTGGAAGCAATACAGTAAAAACAACAGATAGAAATGGATATCCAGGAAAGAGTTATTCTTTTAAAGTTGATGATATGAATAAAGCTGGTGAATACAAATTTACACAAGGAATTATTCCAGGTAACTACATTGTAAGATTTATATACGGTGATGGTACATATTTCGATGAATCAATTGAATCAAAAGATGCAACTGAAGAATCTAAAAATAATATAAAAACATATAATGGTGAAGACTATAAATCTACTTATGTTGATTATAACTATAATGCAGAATGGTACAACAATATATCTTTAGATGGAGAAAACTCAAAAGCAGTAGATAACGAAGCAAGAAGATTAAAAGTAATGAGCTATGCAGTAGATGTAGATGGTACAAAAGGTGCAGAACTAGCATTACTAAGCAAATCAATAGGAACAGATGATGAGAAATTAAAAGCTGTATTAGAAAATACTTGGATGTGTGCAGAAACATTAAAAATAAAAGTACCAGTAGACACAGACGTAAAAGATAACACAAGTGATACAACAGAAGTAGGAAATGGAAGCAGTCCAACTATTTCAAACACTCAATTCAACAACGTAAACTTTGGTTTAATGGAAAGACCAAAAACAAAATTAGTACTAGAAAAACATATAACAGGTTTAACAGTAAAACCAGTAGCAAGTGGAGTAAACTTAATAGCAAATGCAACAGCAGATATTAATAAAATTCTTGACCAAGGTGAAGGCGATCAAATACAATTAGAAGGACAAAGAGATGGATTATCTGCAACAAAATCAGAAAGAACAAACAGAGGATTGTGGCACTTACAAACAGATACAACAGAATTAGCTCAAGGTGCAGACGCATATATAACATATACATATGTAATTAGAAACGAAGGCGACATAGATTACTTAAACAAAGATTTAATTAGCTACTATAAAGCAGTAAAAGCAGAAGAGTACGCACAAAAACTTTCAAATTTAGAGGGAGAAGTAAAAGATGCTAAAAAGCAAGTAGCCTATACAAACGGAACATACATTTCAGATTTCTACTATACAGGAACAAAAGGTGAAAATGATGAAGAAGTTTTAGCATCAGTAGAGCAAATCCAAGAAGCATTAAACCCAAAAGTAAAATTCGTAAACAGCACAACAGACTTTAATATTATAAAAAATCAAGATGGAAGTACTTTAGTAGAAAATAAAAATGTATACAAAGAAGACGGTACTGGAATAACAGAAGAAGAAATAAAAGAGCAAATAGAAAGTACAAAAGCAACAGGCAAAATGAAAAAATATGACAAAGATATTTCTAAAAAGCTTGTAGTTTCAGTAGGTTTATCAGCATCAGAAATAGAAAATGGTGGAGTATATGATAGCTATATAGCACAAGTAACACACTACACAAATGCAGCAGGAAGAAGAGACCAAAGCACACCAGCTAACCTAAGCTATGTACATAGTGAAGACACTAGAATTACTTTAGATAAATACAATGAAGAAGACGAATTCTGGGCTGAGACATTTAGAATTACAAAGCCAGCAGGTGAAGATAAAATAACACCAGTACAAATAGCAATAATAACAATATCAGCAGTAGCAGTACTAGGAGTAGGAATTATCTTAATAAAAAAATTTGTACTTAAAAAATAATAACTAAAAATTAACCAAAGGAATTACTCCTTTGGTTAATTTTATAGGAAAAAACATGAAGAATAATTGACAAAATATGTAAATTGATATATAATTATGTATACAAGCAAACTGCTTGAATTTTTTTTGGAGGCATTAAAATGCAAAAAGAGAAAGAAGACATCATGAGAGAAAAAAGAATGTATGCGGATCTTTTGGAAATTGGTTATTCACACGAAGAGGCATTAAAAATAATCAAAGGAAAAACCAAGAGGAAAACTCCTTTAAATCAGACAATATTTAATATGCTCATTGAAATTGGTATTCCAACTAATGTGGATGGCTTTCGGTATGCAAGCGAGGCCATAAAATTACTGATGGAAAATGAAAATATGCCTATAACGAAGGAGTTGTATCCAACGGTTGCAAAAAGCTTTAACACTACTCCCATAAGAGTTGAACGCTGTATAAGACATGGGATAGAGGTAGCTTTTTGCAGGGGCGACGTAGAAGTGTTAGAATCATATTTTAAGAACTCGTATTCATTTAAGAAAAAGAAGCCAACAAATGCGGAGTTTCTCACAACAGTTGCATATACGGTAAAATTGAAATTAGAAGAATAGTCTCCAAGGTGGGGCACAGTTATAAAGCTGTGCCCTTTACTAATGTATATAAATTAAAAAAATAGATATAATAAAATTATTGGTATATATTGTATGAAAAAAATGCTTGTGATATAATTTATAAAAATGGGTAAAACCAAATATATAACAAAAGAAAGGAGCATAAGCTTATGTCAGAATATGAAGAGCTAAAAGCAAGACTATTTAACAAAAAGGAATGCGGATGGGAGAACTTAAGAGAAGAAGAAAAAACAAGAATAGATACATTTGGAAATGAATACATTTATTTTTTAAATAAATGCAAAACAGAAAGAGAAACAGTAGAATTTAGTAAAGAAATATTACAAAAGAATGGCTTTGTAGACTTAAGAGAAAAACCAACATTAATGCCAGGAGATAAGGTATACTATATAAATAGAGCAAAAAGCGTATATGTTGCAGTAATAGGAACAGATACATTAGAAACTGGATTAAATATAGTAGGAGCACATATAGATTCTCCAAGATTAGATTTAAAACCAAATCCATTATATGAAGACTCAGGATTTGCATATTTTAAAACACATTACTATGGAGGAATAAAAAAATATCAATGGACAACAATTCCACTTAGTATACATGGGGTTATAGTAAAAACAACAGGAGAAAAAATAAGAATAAATATAGGAGAAGATGAAGCAGATCCAATATTTACGATAACAGACTTACTTCCACACTTAGCACAAGATCAAATGGAGAAAAAACTAAAAGAAGGAATTGCAGGGGAAGACTTAAATTTACTTATAGGAAGTATTCCTTATGGAGATGAAAAAGTAACAGAAAGAGTAAAATTAAATATCTTAAGAATATTAAACGAAAAATACGGAATAACAGAAAAAGACCTATTAAGTTCAGAGTTAGAATTAGTACCAGCATTTAAAGCAAGAAGTTTAGGATTTGACAGAAGCATGGTAGCAGGTTATGGACAAGATGATAGAATATGTGCATTTACAGCTTTAAGAGCAATATTAAATGTAAATAATCCTAAAAAAACAGCAATATGTATATTAGCTGACAAAGAAGAAATAGGAAGCATGGGAAACACAGGAATGGAATCAAATGTATTTGATACATTTGTAGCAGAGTTACTAAATAAAAAAGCAGAAAACAGACCAAATCAATTAGATAAAGTATTCTGTAATTCTAAGATGTTATCAGCAGATGTTGATGCAGGATTAGATCCAATATATGCAAGTGTATCAGAAAGAAACAATGCATCATTCCTAGGACACGGAATAGGACTAAACAAATATACAGGTGCAAGAGGAAAATCTGGAGCATCAGATGCAAACGCAGAATACGTAGCACAAATAAGAGCAATGTTAGAAAAAAATGAAATACCATACCAAATAGGAGAATTAGGAAAAGTAGACGTAGGAGGAGGCGGAACAATAGCCTATATTCTAGCAAACAAGGGAATAGACGTAATAGACTGTGGTGTACCAGTATTATCAATGCATTCACCATATGAAGTAACAAGCAAATACGATATATACCAAGCATACAGAACATATGAAACATTCATGAAATAAACAAATGGGGGAAAAAGGGGTCAGACCCCTTTTTCCCCATTTTATTTTTTAGTAGGGGGATAAAAAACACAGGGGCATTATTATAGAAAGAAAGGAATGGTTGTAATGCCTCGTTGTAAAAGAAACATTGTAAAATCAGGAACATATCATATTATGGTGAGAGGAGTAAATAAACAAGAAATATTTTATGATGACAAAGACAAGAAGATGTTTATAAGAATGCTACTCTATTACAAAAAAAGATTAGATTGTAAAATTTATGCATATTGTTTAATGAACAATCATGTACATATTTTATTTAAAGATAAAGAAGAGTCAATAAGTGATTTTATGAGGAATATAACATCTAAATATGCGTATGAATTTAATCAAAAGCATAAAAGAGTTGGGCACTTGTTTCAAGATAGGTTTAAAAGCATATATGTTTATAATGATGAATATTTGCTAAGGCTAATAAGATATATACATAGAAATCCAGAAAAGGCAGGGATATGTAAAACTGAGGATTATAGATGGAGTAGCTATAAAGAATATATATTCAATAATAAAATTATAGAGAAAGATGAAATATTAAAGAAGTTCGGAGAAAATAAGTTTACAGCTTTAAAAAGATTTATTAAGTTTGTTAATGATAAAAATGAAGAAGAAATGGATAGCATATACTTAAAAGATAAATTAACAGATGAAGAAGCAAAGAAATTAATAAAGAGGATAACAAATTTAGAAAATCTATCTGAAATAAAGAGTTATAACAAAATAGAAAAAGAGAAAATACTACGAAAGATATTAGAAACAAATAA
>ENA-ORRH01001154-ORRH01001154.1-human-gut-metagenome-genome-assembly--contig:-NODE-1154-length-13307-cov-2.81135_pt1 | contig 13307 bp, 7 predicted proteins | sample MGYA00242173_ERZ509130 | MGnify/ENA primary metagenome ERZ509130 (study PRJEB26280, sample SAMEA2338633) | human gut metagenome | biome: human gut; feature: human-associated habitat; material: faeces... | reverse complement strand
ACCCAACAAGGTGAGGAGGCCGCAAAAGAATACCTAACCGGATATACCGCCGATTTCGCCGGAGCCACGATGCTACGCTGGAGAGAAATGGGAGACTCATTCTGGACCCAATTCGAAAGAGGCTTCTAATCACCACATCCGATAGTAGAGACGAGGCACACCCCGTCTCTACAATAATAATATAAACTTAAATTCATATACAATGAGAACATTCATTCTATCATGCGCCTTAGCGTTAGGTTCCTTGAGCACATTCGCTCAAGGCTACCAATTTACGGATGTAGTAAAGGTACCCGCCACGCCAGTCAAGAATCAAGCATCCACGGGAACCTGCTGGTGCTTCGCCACGACCTCTTTCATGGAGTCGGAATTACTCCGTATGGGAAAAGGGACGTACGATCTCTCTGAGATGTTTATCGTCCGCCAGAAATACATGAACCAGTTGCAGGATAATTATGTCCGCCAAGGCAGAGGTAATATCGGTCAAGGAAGTCTTTCCCACACCTTCATGAACGCTTTCAACCAAGTAGGTATCGTTCCGGAAGAGGTGTACTCGGGTATCAACTACGATTCCGACCGGCACAATCATGCCGAGATGGTAAAATACATCAAGGCGATCGCAACGACAGCCGTGGACATGAAGAAACGTAGCCCGGAATATTACAAACTAATCGATAACCTATTCGATACCTACCTAGGCAAGCTTCCGGAGAAATTCACTTATCAAGGCAAGGAATATACCCCGAAGACATTCGCCGCCTCCCTAGGGTTGAATATGGACGATTATATCGAGCTGACAAGCTTCACGCATCATCCGTATTACCAGAAATTCGAGGTAGAGGTTCCCGATAACTGGGAACATGCGCAAATGTATAACCTCCCGTTGGATGAGATGATGCAAGTCGCGGATTATGCTTTAAATAATGGTTACACGGTATGTTGGGATGGCGACGTGAGCGAGAAAGGCTTCTCTTTCAAGAATGGCGTGGCGATCAACCCGGAGGTAAAGAAGGTGGAAGATTACTCGACTACCGACCGTGCTCGCTTTGAGAAAATGGACGAGAAGGAACGTCTGGAGGAAGTCTACAAATTCGAGAAACCTTTCCCGGAAGTAAACGTCACCCCGCAGGTCCGTCAAGAAGGCTTCGAGGCGTTCGTCACGACCGATGACCATTTGATGCACCTTACCGGCATCGCCAAAGATCAAAACGGCACGAAATATTATATCACGAAGAACTCTTGGGGAACCGAGCGTAATACTTTCGGCGGATACTTGAACATGTCCGATAGTTTTGTCCGTGCCAAGACGATCTATATCATGGTACATAAGGATGCGATACCAAAGGCAATCAAGTCTAAATTAGGCATTTAGAACTTCCCTATCGTATAGGATATTACAATGCCCATCGTAAGGTTGTTAGAATAGGCATTCAAAGCACCTTACAATGGGCATTATTAGCTCCTTAGAATGGGCATCCGCGAAAATCATGGATGCCCATCTCTTTTTTCTCTCATCGAACGAGCCTCAACTCTTCAATCAACCTTGGGCATTTACCCCATTTATCGATCATGAAAAGGACATAGCGGATATCTACGCCGATGCAACGTTGCAAATCCGGTTCAAAAGCGATATCACCACTCATCGCCTCCCAGTTACCGTCGAAAGCAAGTCCGATCAAACGGGCGTTTTTATCGAATACCGGGCTACCGGAATTACCACCAGTGATATCATTGTTCGAGAGGAAGCACAGCTGCAATTCCCCTTTTTCATTCGCATAAGGTCCGAAATCACAGCTACGAACCAGATCCAGTATCTCCGGTTGTACCCAGAACTCATCGCTCGTCGGGTCCTCTTTCTCTAGGATACCTTTATCCGTTGAGTAATAATTGTACCATGCGGCATCATAAGGACGATACCCTCCGATAGAACCATAGCTTAAACGCATCGTGAAATTAGCGTCGGAAGACAAAGCTTTCTCCGGATACATCTCCTTCAAGCCCGCGAAATACAAACGTTCTCCCTTAGCGATATCATACTCCGCATCGCCCATCAACTGCTGTAACTGGAAGATAGACACCAATACGGACAAGCTCAGTTCCGCCGCCGGATCTTTTCTCAATTTCTCATATTGCTTCGGATTTCTCAACATCTCGGCGATCTTGTCGTACGACAATAAGGAAGTCTTCTTAAATACATCCGCCGCATATTTCTCATAATTTCCTTTATACTTCTTATCAACGCTCGTATAAATATCCGGCAAGAACTCCGGAGATACACGTTCTTTCGCGATCTTCATCATCGCGGCCAGTACCTTCTGATCCAAAGACGGCTCGTAATCCTTGAAGAACGGTTGGATACGATCCTCTAAAAAGACAGTAATCTCTTCCGGGGTAGCTCCTTCAATATCCACCGATTGCACCATACGGGCCAAACGAATAATCTCCGCTCCACTAGAAAACGCCTCATTCAAATAGGTCAAAGCCTCTCTATATTTATTGGTCGAGGTATATCCTTTTTCCAGCAAATTCAAGACCTCGCCATATTTAGCGCCCCGGGCCTGATCTTTCGCTACCCAATCAGCGAAGGCCGTCTCCTCCGCACGTTTACGTTCGATCACGTTTAGATTCGCCAATCCTTTATTCATACCGATCGAGTTCTTCCAATAATTGGAGCTTCCCGCATACTTAGAAGCATATTTGATACGTACAGCGTCGCTAGCCAACATCGCCTCTTTCCAGATGCCCTGCTTGATGCCACGCACCTCGATACGAGGCTTATTACTATTCTCGATACGCTGTTGCACGCCCCAAGAGCACAAATAACGATCCGTGCTTCCCGGAAAACCGATTGTCATGGCATAATCTTTATCTTGATAGCCTTGCATAGACACCTCCGCTACATATCTCGGGGTATAAGGCTTATTATCCGCGTTGTATTCCGCCGGTTTATTATCTGCGTTGGCGTACACACGGAATACGGAAAAATCACCGGTATGCCGAGGCCACATCCAGTTATCCGTATCGCCACCGAACTTACCGATAGAGCTAGGCGGAGCGAAAACCATACGCACGTCACGATAAACATCGTACACCACCAAGAAATATTTATTATTGCTATAGAAAGGGACAACATCAGCCGCTAGGAACTCATTATTTCCCACGGAATCACAAATCACACGACCGATAGAATCAGCCGCCGACAAACGCTGGAACTCATCCTCGATACCGGAGATCTGGCTGTTGATACGATCGCTCACGTCTACGGTCTCTTTCAGGTAACGTACCGTCAAGCCTGGAACCGGAAGTTCTTCCTGTTTACTTTGAGAGACAAAACCATCTTTCAGATAGTCGTGCTCCACACTACTCAACTGCTGGATGGCTCCGAAACCACAATGGTGATTCGTGAAGATCAATCCCTCGTTAGAGACCGTAATACCGGTACATCCCCCACCGAAGATTACCACGGCGTTCGCCACGCAAGGATCCGTCTCACTATACAACTGATCATAGGATGGGGTAAAACCCAACTCAGCCATTCTCGCCAAATTCTGCTTATTTAATTCCTTCAGCACCCACATGCCCTCATCGGCATATAACTGGCCGGAAGCGGCTAAAAGCAACAAAGCCGCCCACACTCTTTTCATCAACTTCATTCTACTCTGATTAGTCTAAATTATTCGATTAGTAATTTAATATTTTTCATTTCCACACGAGCCGACAGCCATTCCCTGATCTTCTTACGTTCCGCATCTTTAATGATCGTCTTACTTTTCAGATAAACCAGCATAACCGTATCCGGCTTCGCCGTCTCCGTATTCACGATATACGTATTCGAGCAAGATGCCTCAACTACATAGGGGAAAAGAACCTTCATCTCCGGGAGCAACTCGGATGTCAAACGCCTATAACTCTGATATTTGTCAACCTGTCGTTTTAACGAATCTATCTGGATGGTCTGCGCACGTAGTACCTCCTCGCTATTCTTATATAAATCCTGCATCAAGAGGCTTTTCAACTCATTGATATCCGTGGCCTCTTGTCCGAAGCCTTGTTGCACGACTAAATGCACATCTTTCAATCCATACTTAGGCAATTTAGCCCGGGCGTTAGCGATCATCTCATCCGGTACCGTCTGGCCGATCAAGACTACTTTCACCTCCTTTTTCTCGCTCGTATCCGTAACGACCTTATTCAAGATTTGCGTATTCGGGAAAGTCAACTCCTCCGATACGAAGTTACGTACCCGATCATTGAAATAACTACTCCGGATCAAGTTATAACTCAAGAAAAGGCTCGGCACGATCGTGAAAAAAACAATGATACCCACGTAACGAGTCACGATCTTTTCCCGTTGTTTATCCAAGAAAACTTTCTTCGGATATTTCAACAAACGAACGACGACAAACGTAGCCAAACTGATAAAAACCGTATTGATAAAATACAGATAAAAAGCACCGAAAAAGTAATACAAATTGCCACTCGCCAACCCGAATCCAGCCGTACAAAGCGGAGGCATCAAAGCCGTAGCGATAGCTACACCCGGAATCACGTTACCCTTACTCTTTGTCGAGCTCGCCACGATTCCGGCCAGACCACCGAAGAAAGCGATCAATACATCGTATACCGTAGGTTGCGTACGGGCAAGCAACTCGCTTTGCGCCTCGCTGATCGGTGAGATCAAGAAATATAAGGTGGAGGTAATCACGCTAAAAATAGTAGCGGTAGCGAAATTACGGAACGAACGCTTGATCAACTCGAAATCGGAGATTCCCAATCCCAAGCCGAATCCCATGATCGGTCCCATCAGCGGCGAGATCAACATCGCGCCAATGATCACTGCCGTAGAGTTGGTATTTAACCCGAGAGAAGCGACAAACGTAGCGAAAATAAGTACCCATAAGTTCGTCCCCTTAAACTCTATCCCCTTTTTAATGGATTCTATCGTCTCCAGCTCATCTTCCTTTTCCTGCCTGACGTCGAAATTACGGACAAAAAAATCCATAATCTGTTTATGTAGCAATCCTTTTTCCATGCGGTATTAATCTTGTCCCATATTTATGCAAAGATATTCCAATTGTTTGTTTTTCTAACTATTTAATAGCTTTTTTATGGTGAGATTACGTATATTTGCATTTACAATACAACAACAAGAGATCCTATTTGTATGAAACGATATCTAATGCTTTTATGCTTATTGTTTATGTCCTTTGTCGTTTCATCTCAAACGACCACACCAGACTCACTCAAAAACGCCTTGCAAAAAGCAACCTCCGAACGCTCAAGATTGGAAATCCTTACCAATTTAATGGACATCTCACGAAACGATGACATATTAGTAAACGCTAAACAACTCTATCAGGAAGCCTTAAAAGCGAATGACAATTACTATAAGGAAGCGGCATTGACCGAGATTCTCCGGCATTATATCAACACGGACCAGACCGATAGCGCAAACGCCTACATCGCCAAGGCCGAGCAGGAGCTAAAAGGAGAAGCCAGAACCAGCCTCGTATCGTTCATGAAAATGATCCAAGATACGCGCGTCATATTCTACACATCCGGTGAACCGAGAAGGAAAGTCCTCATGAATTGCCTATTCAAGCTGGAGGAACCCGACAAATTGTCTCCCTATGAGAAAATAGCCTGTAATTATGTACTTGGTATGGCTGTCAGCAACAGCGTCATGGAAGAGAACATGCTTCAGGAGGACTTCAAGCAAGGGAAAGAATATTTCGATAATGTTCTGGCCGAGGCGGAAAAACTGCCCCTACGATATGCGTACAATTTCTTGCCTAACACCTATTTCATGCTATGCGCTTATGCGAGTGACCCTCAAGAACGAGGACAATATGCTACCCGTTACCTAAACACGATCTTGGGCTACTCTAATATCCCGGAGATGAGGAAACGTCCTTACGCGATCAACAAACGCCATTTATTAAGCGCTTATTCAAACCTTGCCATTAGCGCCGAGGCTATCGGAAAAGATTTGGCGACCTCCTATTACCGTGAGTTCATGAATCTGTTGAAAACTTATCCGGAATCAGCTAGCGCCGCCCCGGAGTATGAGCTCTACTACACCTCATCGAATTATTACCTAGGTATTAAGGACTATAAGAAATTCATTGAGTTCAGCGACTCTTTGATCAATTTCTCCAAACAGATACCGCTTTACAAGGAACATGTAATCGCTTATGTATCCGCCAAAGCTGCCGCCTACGACAGCCTCCGGATGTACAAGGAGGCCTATGAGACATCCAAGGAGTACGCAGTATTGCTAGATACCTTGCGTATGCAAGAACTCAGGAAGAAAATGGAAAATCTGGAGATCGAGAAAGGGGCGAACGAGTTGGTGATCGAAAAGAAATCATTGGAACTGGAATTACAGGAAAGCAAGAAAGAGAATTACCTGTATATGTCCTTATTGCTTCTAGCTTTATGCACCGTATTCTATATCTTTTTCCGGCTAGGCAAAATGAGATCTCTTTATCAAGCACTACAAAAATCCAATGAGCAGGTCTTGATAGCGAACCAGAAAGCACAAGAGAGCGAGGAGATGAAGACCGCCTTCATCCGGAATATGTCGCATGAGATACGGACTCCCTTAAACGCAATCAACGGTTTCTCGGAACTCATCACCAACGACGATATCTCCATGGACGAGAAACAGGCTTTCAGCCGTATTATCTATGAAAACTGTTACCACTTGACTTCCATGCTGAACAATCTCCTTGAGATCGCCCAGCTCGATAGCGGCAATGATTCCCTTCCTCTTGTTCCCACACGTATCCATGAGCTTTGTTTACATGAGATGCAACAGGTAAAGAAATATCAAGAGAAGCCGGAGATCAACTATGTGGTGGAAGGCGATAAGGAGAATGATATGATCTTGACCAACCGTGCTTATTTCAGTTTGATCATCTCGCATCTGCTGGCAAACGCGAATAAATTCACGGAGAAAGGAAGCATCACGCTTTCATACCATCTGGATAGCGGAGCCAATTTAGTGACCCTGTCGGTAACAGATACGGGTTGCGGCATCCCTCAAGACAAACAGGAATGGATATTCGAGCGTTTCACGAAGACCAATGATTTCATTCCCGGCTCTGGCCTGGGGCTTTACCTATGTCGCTTGATCGTTAACCGGCTAAACGGTAAGATAAAGACAGATCCGTCTTATACGAAAGGCTCACGCTTCGTTATCACGATGCCAATCGCCACGCCGTCCAAGCCCTCCGAACCTACCGATTAACGGAAGAAACGTCCTACGTACGGGAGTTCTCGTAAAGGTAAATCCCTTTTAACCATAAATGCGATGAATACGCCTAATAAGATCGTGCGGTATCCCAACCGGAGCCATTCAGACTGTATCGGCAGTGCCATGCCTGCCACGTATAACACCGTCGCCACTCCGAAATAAAGAAATGCGGATTTCAAGTCGTACTCGATCGGGAATTTCTTTTGTCCTACAAAATAGGATAAAAGCATCATCAATAAATTACAAAAGAACGATGCCCACGCACAAGCCATATAACCGTACGAGGGACCGAACAGCAAGATAATAGAGACCGTGGCCACACATCCGATCGTGGAGAAATAGGCGCCCCATCGTGTCTGGTCGATCAGCTTATACCATAAGGAGAGGTTGAAATAAATACCGAAGAACAACTCGCCCAGCATCACGATCGGCACTACCCGTAATCCGGGATAATAAGCCGGCCCGACAAAGTACTTCAAGATATCGATATAGAACATTACCCCGAGGAAGATAAACAAGGCGAATATGATGAAATATTTCATCGCTTCCGAGTAGGCTTTCTTATTATCATCGCTCTTGTTTTTAGCGAAAATAAACGGCTCATAGGCATACCGGAAAGCCTGCGTGAACATCACCATCACCACGGCGATCTTGAAGCATGCGCCGTATATACCCAATTGCTCGTTCGCGTACTCCTTATCATCAAACAAGAATGGAAACAGGATCTTATCTGCCGTCTGGTTAAAGATACCGGCAATACCTAGAATGAGGATCGGGAAGGAATAACGCAAGATTTGTTTCAATACCGTTCCGTCTACTTTCGCCCGTATGCCCGGCAAGATATCCGGGATCAAAAGCAATAAGGTTATCAGTGTCGTAAACACGTTCGCCACGAATACATAGCCTACCCCATAATCCGGACGATAGAACCAGCTTATCGCCTCCGGATAGTGCGTATGCAACCACGGACAAGTGATCAAGAAGAATATATTCAAGATAATATTCAAGAAAATACTCAGCAACTTAATCCCGGCGAAACGCCATGCTTTTCCCTTATACCGAAGATAAGCGAACGGAATGCAACAAAAAGCGTCTCCCGCCACGATACCCGCCATCATCCCGATATACTCCGGATGGTCACCATATCCCAAGCCGGCACTAATAGATGGTAACAAGGCGAAAACCGCTACGCTAAACAGCGCCGAACTTCCCAGCAGGCAATACAGCACGGAAGCGTACACCCGCATCGGCTCTTGCTCCTCTTTCTTATTGATGAAACGGAAGAACCCCGTCTCCATGCCATAAGTAAGCAAGACCAGCAACAGGGCTGTCCAACCATATAAATTCGTCACGATCCCATAATCCCCTGTTCCGGCCAACACACGTGTGTACATCGGCACCAACATCCAATTCAGGAAACGCCCCACTATACTACTCAATCCATAAACGGCTGTCTCTTTAGCGAGCCGCTTCATTCCCCCTGCCATATCGTATCTGTCTAATCAAATAAAGAACCTTGTTCCCCCACCCGGCTACGTCCCAGATGGGTATAAGCTAAATCGGTGACCTCACGGCCACGGGGCGTGCGTTTGATAAAGCCCTCTTTGATCAAGAAAGGCTCGTACACTTCTTCTAGCGTTCCGGGGTCCTCGCCCAAAGCCGTGGCGATCGTCGTTAATCCGACCGGGCCTCCCTGGAATTTATCAATGATCGTCGTCAGCAACTTATTATCGATCTGATCCAAGCCATACCGGTCTATATTCAACGCCTCCAAAGAGAAGCAAGCGATCGCCTTATCGATATCTCCGTTCCCCTTCACTTGAGCGAAATCACGCACACGGCGCAATAAAGCGTTGGCGATACGAGGCGTACCCCGGCTACGGGAAGCGATCTCTCTAGCGGCGTTCAACTCACATTTTACATTCAAGATATTAGCACTACGGAGCACGATCTTCGTCAGCGTCTCCATATCATAATACTCCAAGTGCATATTGATACCGAAACGGGCACGCAGCGGACTAGTCAGCAAGCCGCTACGGGTCGTAGCGCCAATCAATGTAAACGGAGCCAAATCGATCTGTATCGAGCGGGCGCTTGGTCCTTTATCGATCACGATATCGATCCGGTAATCCTCCATAGCGGAATACAGGTATTCCTCCACGATCGGGCTCAACCGGTGAATCTCATCGATAAAAAGCACGTCGTTCTTCTCCAGCGAGGTCAATACCCCGGCCAGATCTCCCGGCTTATCCAGCACCGGCCCCGACGTGACCTTGAAACCAACCCCCAACTCGTTCGCTATAATATTCGACAACGTCGTCTTTCCCAACCCGGGAGGTCCATGCAAAAGCACATGATCCAGCGCCTCCTTACGCATGCGGGCAGCCATGACGAACACCTTCAGGTTCTCCACCACCTTCGCCTGCCCGCTGAAGTCACGGAGCGAAAGCGGCCGAAGCACGTTCTCGTACTCTCGTTCGTTTTCCGGCATCCGGGCATCCCTTATATCAAAATCATCTTCCATATTCACGTTCATTGACTTGCAAAGATAATGTTAAACAACACATTCACGAAAATAGATGTATAAAATATTTTTCTAACAGTGAGAAAAGCATATGTTTGCTAAAGGGACACCTTTAAAAACATACTACCATGAAACTTATACTCACAATCTCTGCGATGATCCTGTTCCTGATAACGGGATGCGAAAGTGGTAAGCAACCGGCTAACGACTTTTTAACCGTGGATATCACGGCAAATTATCCGAAGAAGGAACTGATTCTTCAAGACTTTTTGGATGTGGAATACATCCCATTAGAAACGAATGAGGAATTCATAACCTCAGCCAGCATGCAAGCCATCGGCAAAAATCTCATAATCCTTAGAAACAAGAACGGACAAGACGGAGATATATTTATCTTCGACCGGACCGGAAAAGGCCAGAGAAAAATCAACCGCAGCGGCCAAGGTAGCCAAGAATACACGAATATCGGGTCTATTGCCCTCGATGAGGAGAAAGGTGAGCTGTTTATCAACAACTACTATTCGAGCCAGTTTATCGTATACGACCTGTCCGGAAACTTTAAGCGAACTTTAAAGTACGATAAAGATTTTAATTTCAATAGCGGGAAGATATACAATTTCGATCAAGACAACTTAATCTGCTACGATGAGATTGGCAATTATAAAAATCTGAGAAAAAGCGCATTTTGGCTCCTGTCCAAACAAGACGGGAGCATTGTCAAGGAAATCGAACTCCCTTATGAGCATAAGATATCACCGTTTTTATCAAAAGGAATTTGGTCCGCAGGACCTCGTAATACCGAATTAATTTCCCAAAATGGAAGTTGGGTCTTAATAGAGCCATCTACAGATACGATTTATAGTTATTCCCAAGATCACTCTATCAAACCCTTTATCGTAAGGGCTCCACCTATCCGCTCTATGGCCCCGGAAGTATTTCTTTATCCAAGTATTCTTACCGACCGGTATTATTTCATGCAAACAACAAAGAAACAATGGGATTTTGAGAAAGAAACCGGATTCCCCAGAACCGACTTGGTATATGATAAACAAGAGGACGCTATCTTTGAGTGTGTCGTATATAATAACGATTTCGTAGATCAGACACCCGTTGATATGTGGTACGAACACGGAATACTAAAGATCATCAATAACGATGGGATCGCTTTCATAAAGAAACTAGAAGCCAATGAGTTGGTGGAAGACTACGAGAAAGGTAAGCTGAAAGGCCGCTTGAATGAGATCGCAGCGGGATTGAATGAGGAATCCAACCCCGTGATTATGGTGGCTAAGTATAAGGAATAAAAACTTCTTACTTATTGTCTGTTTTTCCAGACTTGTTTTTTATTCGTACATGTTTTTCGGAAAACACGTACGTGAATTCCCAAAAACACGTACGTGAATCCGTGAAAACATGTACGTGTTTTTACGGAAATTCGACAAGCATATTTATCCATCTTACTGTCAGCAAGTTATAAATCTACTTCATAGTAAGATATTATTGTTGAAAATTTACTTCTAAAGATACGGTTCCTCTCCTATATTTTATGTAACTTTGCTTATAAGTCGCATAAAATATAGGACGATATGAACCAGACAATTTATCCCATCGGCATACAGAACTTCGAGAGCCTTCGCAAAGATGGTTATCTCTATATTGATAAGACCGCCCTAATCTACCAATTAGTAACAACCGGACGATATTATTTCCTCAGCCGCCCCCGACGCTTCGGGAAAAGCTTGCTGCTGTCCACGCTGGAGGCCTATTTCCAAGGAAAGAAGGAGCTGTTCGAGGGACTGGCAATGGAGAAATTGGAAAAAGACTGGATAAGATACCCCATCTTACATTTGGATTTAAATGCGGAGAGATATTCTGACCCTGGGGCATTAGAGAGTATATTACGACGTTATCTGAACCTTTGGGAAGACCTGTGGGGGAAAGACGAGAGAGAGATAACACCATCCGATCGTTTCACCGGCGTGATACGCCGTGCCTATGAGAGAACAGGACGGAGAGTGGTCATACTGGTAGACGAGTATGACAAGCCTTTGCTACAGGCGATCGGGAATCCGGAGTTACAGGAGGCCTACCGCTCTATACTGAAAGCGTTTTACGGCGTTCTGAAGAGCATGGACGGATATATCCGCCTAGCGTTCCTGACCGGCGTGACCAAGTTCGGCAAGGTAAGCGTATTCAGCGACCTCAACAACCTCATGGACCTGTCGATGGATAATCGGTACGTCGAGATATGCGGCATCACAGAAAAAGAGATACATGCCTATCTGGATGACGAAGTGAAGGAACTGGCTGATACCCAAATGACGACCTACGAGGAAACCTGCCTAAAACTCAAGCAACGCTATGACGGATACCATTTCACCGCCAAGTCCGAGGGTATATACAATCCATTCAGCCTATTGAATACCTTCGCTAAGATGGAATTCGGAGACTACTGGTTCGAGACCGGAACACCCTCCTACCTCGTGGAGCTGCTCAAGCACACCCATTACGACCTCTACGAGATGGCCAACACGGAGACCGACGCCGATGTGCTGAACAGCATCGACTCCGCCTCGAACAATCCCATACCCGTCATCTACCAAAGCGGGTATCTGACCATCAAGGGCTATGATCCTGAGTTTGGCATTTATCGACTGGGTTTCCCGAACAAGGAGGTGGAAGAAGGTTTCGTCAAATACCTACTTCCTTTCTATACGAGCATACAAGCCTCTAAGACCCCCTTCGAGATCGGACAGTTCGTTCGGGAGATACGGTCTGGCAATTACGACGCCTTCTTCCACCGCCTCCAAAGCTTCTTCGCCGACACACCCTACGAGGTGATCGCCGGGCAAAAGCCGGAGCGAGACACGGAGCTGCATTACCGGAACGTCCTCTTCATCGTCTTCAAGCTGGTCGGCCTGTACACGCAAATGGAGTACCATACCTCGAACGGGCGTATAGACCTCGTATTGCAAACCGATCGCTATGTATATATCATGGAGTTCAAGCTCAACGGACCCGCCGAGGAGGCCCTGCGGCAGATCGAGGAGAAAGGCTACGCCCTACCTTTCGCCGGAGACAATCGGGAGGTCTTCAAGATCGGCGTGAACTTCTCCTCTGAAACCCGCAATATTGAGAAGTGGCTGGTAAGGTAAAAAGCCTGCTTTTATCCATATATACTTACTTTGCCGATGAAGTATATATCCTATGCCCGGAGAAGATATACTTCAAGTGGCATCTAAGTATATCTTCTCCCTCAAAAAGGCTTCTCTAGTGAATAACTGATCACTTCCCAAGCTCGTAAGTTATTCACTTGACAAGCCGTAAGTTATTCACTTGACAAGCCATAAAAAGACAGTTTACAACCAGCGTAACAATCTGTTATTCAATGCATTTACAACAGAAATAAAAACCGTTCAAAAAAGTCGGACTTTCCAGCCGGAATATCCTCGCCTTTTTGTATTATCTTTATCGCCAACAAATAATACGCAGATGAAGAAAAACATTGTTTTCCTGTTAATTCTA
>ENA-ORRH01001153-ORRH01001153.1-human-gut-metagenome-genome-assembly--contig:-NODE-1153-length-13309-cov-2.39973_pt1 | contig 13309 bp, 12 predicted proteins | sample MGYA00242173_ERZ509130 | MGnify/ENA primary metagenome ERZ509130 (study PRJEB26280, sample SAMEA2338633) | human gut metagenome | biome: human gut; feature: human-associated habitat; material: faeces... | reverse complement strand
CAGCCATGTTCGCCGCGCTCACGGCGTTGACCGCACCGATGACATTGCGCTTGACGCACGGCACCTCAACAAGGCCCGCGACCGGGTCGCAGACAAGACCGAGCAGATTGCCGAGCGCGATGGCGTACGCATCCGCGCACTGCTGCGCCGTGCCGCCGAGGATATGCGTCAGCGCAGCTGCCGCCATGGCGCTGGCCGTGCCGATCTCGGCCTGACAGCCGCCCTCCGCCCCGGCCACGCTCGCGCGCAGCGCCGTGACCTGACCGAACCCGGCCGCGATATACAGCGCCTCCAGGATCGTCTCCTCCGGCACGTCCCGCTCCTCCGCCAACGGGATGAGCACCGCCGGCAGCACGCCGCAGCTGCCCGCCGTGGGCGCGGCGACGATGCGCTTCATGCACGCGTTGCACTCGGCGACCTTGAGCGCCTCTTCCGTCACGCGCTGAAAATATGTTCCGCCGAGGAGACGGCCGCTCTCCGCCGCCGCGCGGAGCCGGGCTGCGTCGCCGCCGATGAGCCCGCTGTTGGAGCGGTCGGCCGCGCAGTACTGCCGGCTCGACTGCTGCATCGCCGTCCAGAGCGCCGCGATCTGGCGGTGGGACGCCGCGGCGTCGTAGCCGTTTTCCTGACAGTCCGCGTCGCGGATGACGGCATGGAGCGGCTGCCCGCTCGCCTGCGCCATGGAAAGCATGGCTGCAATACTCGAAAAGCTCATACCGGTTCCTCCTGGTTAAAGATCGTGATCTTCTGGATGCCCTCGATGTGCGACAGCCACTGCTCAATGTCCTTCGGGATCGGCTGGTCGCACTCGAGGATCATGACCGCATAGCCGCCCTGCTCGCTGCGGTAGAGCTGCATGGTGGCGATGTTGACGTGCCGCTGCATGAGCGCCGCCGTCACGGCCGCGACATGGCCCGGCGTGTCCTGGTTGTGGACGATGAGCGTGTTGTGCTCGCCGGAAAAGTTCGTCTCGATACCGTCGATGGAGCGGATGCGGATGCGCCCGCCGCCGATGCTCTCGGCCACGATATCCAGCGTGCGGCCTTTGGCATCCTCGAGCTGCAGACGCGCGGTGTTCGGGTGCGCGTTGCGCAGCTGCACTTTTTGGAACGAGAACGTCAGCCCCTGCTCCGCCGCGACGGAAAAGCTGTCCGGGATGCGCAGGTCGTCCGGCTGCATGCCGAGCAGGCCCGCGATCAGCGCGCAGTCCGTGCCGTGGCCGTGACCGGTCAGGGCGAAGCTGCCGTGCAGCGAAATGTCCGCGTGCACCGGCTGGTCGCCGAGCAGCTTGCGGGCCGTCAGGCCGATGCGCACGGCCCCGGCCGTGTGGCTGCTGGACGGGCCGACCATGACCGGCCCGAGAATATCAAACAAACGCATGGTGCGCCTCCTTGGATGTGAAGATACTTTTGCACATTGCAGTGCGACAGAAAAGAAATATGAGATATTATACGCGTCCCGCACGCAAAATGCAACGCCGATTCTCCGCCGCCGCGGAAAAAGGCGCAAAAAAACCGGCCGCCAGCCGGCAGCCGGTTTTGGAGCGGTGGATCAGTGCTCCTGGATCATCATGCGGATGATCGTGCGGTCGGTCTCGCGCATACCCTCGCTCGCAAGCGTGCCGATGTTGCGGATCGTGTTCTCCACGCCCTTGACGACGATGCCGTCGCCGCCGTAGAACTGGCTCTCGTGCATCTGCATCTGCATGCCCAGCAGACCCGCCTCGACTGCCGAGGCGATCTTGGCCGCGCAGCTCGCCTTCGCGCCGTCGCAGATCATGCCGGAGTCGATAGCGATGGCGTTGACGACGGTGTGCGCGATCTCGCGGAACTGCCCGCCGTACAGATACGTCACGCCCGCGGCCGCGCCGCAGCCGGCCGCCGTGGCGCCGCAGTAGGCAGACAGGCTGCCGATGCCGGTTTTCAGGTGGATGGTGACAAGGTTTGACACTACGAGTGCGCGGTAGAGCATCTGCTGCGTGACGCCCAGCTCCTTGGCATAGACAATGACCGGCAGCGACCGCTGCCGGAGTTGATGCCCACCGGCAGGTCGCAGCCGTTCATGCGCGCGTCCGACCCGGCCGCGGCATAGGCCTTGGCGCGGTTGTGGATGCTCATGCCGTAAGACTGCAGCAGGATGCGTCCGATGTTCGCGCCGTAATCTCCGCGCAGCCCCTCCTCGGCGATGGCCCAGTTATAATCGATCTGCCGCTGGAGCGTCTCCTGCACGTCGGCAACGTCCACCTCGTTTGCAAAGGTAATGATCTGCTCGACCGTCAGCAGACTGCGGTCGGTGGCGTGCTGGCTACCGGACTCCTGATAGTCCTTGTGAAACTGCACGACGCCGTTTTTCTCGATGCGGATCACGTTCGTGTGGTAGCCTGCGATCTCAACGGACGCGCTGTCTGCCCCCGCCGTGACGCGCACCTGAATGTCGAACACGTAGTCCTTGTCCGCGCGCCGGACGGTAAAGGCCGCCTGCCGCAGATAGGCGCCCACTGCGTCCACCTGCTCCGGCGTGAGGCTCGCGAGCACCTGCAGCTGCGCGTCGGCATTGTCAGAAATGATGCCCGCCGCCGCGGCCGCCGCAATGCCGCGCTGGCCGTTCGTATTCGGCACAATGACGCTCTTGACGTTTTTGATGATGTTCGCGCTCGCGAGCACCTCGACCGTTTCCGGCAGCGCACCAAGCGTCTTGCGGGCCAGCGCCGCGCAGTACGCCACGGCGATCGGCTCTGTACAGCCCATGGCGGGCTGCAGTTCCTCTTTCAGGATCGCGACGTATTCGCGATAGATCCGCTCGTCCATGTTTCTCTCCTCCGATTTTGTTTTTTCTCTGTTTTTGACCGTAAAATTTCGCTTTTTGTAATAGTATAACAAAACAGCGGCACGTTTTCAACAAAAAAAAGATACCGGCAAAAGCACCGGTATCTCAAGGCAGGTCAATCTTCACGTTTTTTTCGGCAGGCGTGCACGATCGCCCAGAGCGCATAGCCCAGCACGCCGCCGGTCGTGTTTGTGATGACGTCCGTGATATCTGAACTGCGGAATGCGTGCAGCAGCGGCTGCACGACCTCGATGCCGACACTGAGCGCCAGCGTCAGCAGCAGGCAGCGCCAGAAGCTGCACCGCTTGCCGCAGCAGCTGCGGCATAGCGGCAGCAGCACACCGAACGGGACAAACAGGGCGATATTCAGCACGATCTGCCGAACATAATCGCCGTGGCGGAGAATGACATCCTCAAACGGCGCCATGTGCATGGGGACATACGGATGGTCAAAGCAGAACGGGAGCGCCGCCAGCACCGGCATGAGCGTGAAGAGCGCAATGCTGGCGAGGCAGCCGTACATGAGCGTATAGACCGTGAGCGTTCTGCGCCCCAGCGGCCGCCACTTCGGCAGCAGCCAGATGCCGTAAACGGCCGCGAGCGCGGCCAAATCGATGAGAATCTTTGCGTTTCGGCTCATGCACAGCCTCCTTCCTCTCTGCCGGTCAGAACGCGCGTATTATCCGCGCAGCCACTGCTCCAGTTTCGGTTTTGCGCCCTCGACCGCGCTGCCGCGCAGCGACAGGCCGCGCGCGACCCGCGCGCCCTTCGCCGCCCGCCGGATGTCCTGCTCCGTGTTCGACAGGCCGCTGCCCTCATTCGTGCAGAACGGATGGATGGTCTTGCCCTGCCAGTCATAGTGCTCGAGGAAGGTGTAGACCGCCATCGGCATGGTACCGCAGTAGTTCGGATAGCCGAGATAAATTTCATCATAGTCGTCCAGGCTCTCCGGCAGCGCCGTCAGTTCCGGACGGGCGTTCGCGCGCAGATCGCGCCGCGCCTCGGCGACGCAGGTGTCATAGTCGTCCGAATACGGCACCTTCTGCTCGATGTGAAACAGCTCCGCACCGGTGAGTTCGGCGAGCAGCCGCGCCGCCTTCTCCGTGTTGCCGACGGCGATGGCGCGGTGCGTCCCGGAAAAATAGTTCTCTCCCGCGCGGGAGTAATAGGCAATGAGTTTTTTCATAAGGATTCCTCCGTTTTCTGCCCTAAAAGGATATGTGTACCTCACGGATGCGCATACATATCCGCGTAATCGTATAAGGTCTCGCGGGCGCAGCGATCCACCTGCCGCTCCAGTCTGGACTCGTCCGCAGTCTGATACCCACGGGATCGCGCACCCATTGAAAATAATGCGTCAGCTCGTGCGCAAGCGAGCGCAGGATCGATGCCAGCGCACTGTCCTGTCCCCACGCTGCGAGCAGCTGCAGGTAATCGCCGACGGCAAGGCGGATATATGGCTCCTGTTCCGGATCGCTGGGGCCAAGAAATGTCCCGCAGGCCAGATCGCCATCCCGGCACAAAAGCCGCTCGGCCGCCCGCACATAGACCGGCACGCGCACAGGGAACGCGTACTGCGTCTGCAGCCAGCGCACAAACTGCATAAGGGCGCGACGCACCTCCGGGTCAACGCCCGGATCGAACCACAGCCGGATGCCTCCGCGGCGTCCGGGCATCGCTGCGCCCTGCCCGGGCGGGCAGCTCCATGATCTGCGCATTGCTCCCTCCATAGCTCGTCAAAGTCTCCGGCAACGCCGGATTGAACCCACATTGCCGCCAAAAGCATACCGCAGTTTTCCGCAGCCGTCAACCGTCCGGCCAATACGGTCAAAATTGCTGCTGCATACCTCAGGAGAAACACAAAAAGCTCCCCCGCCGGGGGAGCTTTTTGCTGCCTTATCGCGCGCGCAGGCGCTCCACGAGCGCCTCGTCACTCTCGGCCATGCAGGTCTGATAGTCCGTGTAGAGCACCATGCCCGGCAGCGCGCCGGACGGCTTGCGCACAAAGCGCGCCATGGTGTAATCCACCGGCGTCTTTCCGCCGCCGCGAGCCTGCGAATAGTACACGGCAAGGCTCGCCGCCTCGGCGATCGTCTGATCGTCCGGCGTTGTGTCGTGCGCGCGGATGATGACGTGCGAGCCGTGCACCTTCTGCACATGCAGCCAGAGGTCCGTGCGGCGGGCGGTGCGGTGCGTCAGCTCGTCGTTTTGCGTGTTGGAGCGGCCGACCAGGATCTCATACCCGGTGCTCGAGACAAAGGAGAGCGGCGCGCGCTGCGCCGTTTTTTCCTTTTTGGCATTGCGCGGCTGGCGCAGATACCCGGTCGCACGCAGCTCGGCGCGGATGTCAGCGAGGTCGCGCTCGCTCTCGGCGCGCGCAAGCTCATCGAGCACGCTGTTGAGGTAGTCGAGGTTCCGGCTCGCCTCCGCGATCAGGCCGGTCAGGTGCTGCTCGGCCGTCTTGGCCTTGCGGTAGGCCTTATAGAGCGCGGCGGCGTTCTCCTGTGGAGTCTTGCGCGGGTCAAGCTCGATCGTCACCTCCGGGCAGCCCTCAGCATAGTAGTCCTGCACCGTTACGGCGCGGTCGCCCTTCCGGATGCGGTAGAGATTGGCCTTGATGAGGTCGGCCTTCTGCCGCAGGGCCTCGCGGTCGGCGCAGCGCAGCAGGTCAGACTGCTGGATGGCCAGCTTCTTGGCCGTGCGGTCGCGCAGGGTGCGCACCTGATGCGTCAGCTCCTGCGAGCGGCGGCGCATGGCCTCCGCCTTGTCGCGGCGGAGATAAAACGAGCCGCAGCCGCGGCTTTCCAGCGCGCCCTGATACTGCAGGATCGACACGGCGGAAAAGTCCTTCGGCCGGTCGCCATCGAGCAGCATGGTGGGCGCAAGGTTGTTCGTCTCGACCGAGAACACGAGCGCGTCCAGCTCGTGCTCCAGGCGTGCACGCTGCGCATCGTCCAGCCGCTCCAGCCGGGGGCTGGCATCGCCGAGCGCACGGAAGCACACCTCCCGGCACAGCAGGGGCGACACGCCGGAAAACAGGCCCAGCAGCCACTTATCGAGCGTCGCCGCCGTAACCGGTCCGGAGAGCAGCTGCGTGCGCTGCTCCGGCGTCGTGTCGAACAGGACCGGCTTGTCCTGCCGCAGCGGCAGTCGGTAGAACAGGCCCGGCTGCACCTGGCGCGTCTCGCTCATGGAGGAATCCACGCGGCGCATGCAGTCGATAATATGCCCGTCGGCGCTGACGAGAATGACGTTCGACTGGCGGCCGAGCATCTCGACTATGAGCCGCTTTTTGACCGGCGTGCCGAGTTCATCGCGCCCGTCAAGGTCGAGCACGAGCATGCGCTCAAAGTCCGGCTGGGAAATGCCCGTGATGCGCGCACCGACGAGGTGCTTGCGCAGGAGCATGCAGAACATCGGCGGTTCGGCCGGATTTTCAAAAGTGCCGGCCGTAAAATGCACCCGCGCGCTGCCCACGCCCCCGTGCACGAGCAGCTTTGCGTTGCCGCTCTGCGTGCGCACGGACAGCAGCAGCAGGTCGCGCTCCGGCTGCTGCACCTTGTCGATGCGCGCGCCGGTCAGGCTCTGCGTCAGCTCCTGCGTCAGGCCGTGCAGAAAAACTGCGTCCATTGGCATGTTACAGCACCTCCGTGATCTTGCTGAAGAGCTCACGTAGCCGCTGCGTGCGGCCGAGCAGATACAGCCAGCCAAAGAGCGTCTCAAGCCCTGTGGCGGCGTGATACTGCGCGGTGTCCGCATGCTGCGGCACCGAGTTCACCTTCGCATTGCGGCCGCGCTTATAGACCGCGCGCTCCTCGTCCGTGAGCGCGGGCTGAATGGCCTCGGCCGCGCGCGCCTGCGCGGGCGCGTTGACGCGGCGCACCGTCTCGCGATGCAGGTCGGTCACGGCCGTGAGCCCGGCGGCGCACAGGGCCGTGCGCATCATGAGCTCGTACACCCCGTCGCCGATATGCGCGAGGGCGAGCGTGCTGTAGGCGCCGACCTGCGCCGGCGTCATTTCCGGGGCAAAGTCCGGCCCATCCGGAAAGGCAATCGTGCCGACGGGGCGGCGCTCCGGCCGCCCCGTGTGAAGATCATGATTCATCGTCTTCTGGTTCCTCTTCGTTCACGTCTGCAAAGTCCGTCTGCGCCTGCAGCACCTCGCTCGGCGCGGTGCCCTGCACATACTGCATCTCCTGCCACTGCTGCTTCGTGATGAGGATCTTACGCGGCTTCGAGCCCTCGAACGGACCGACGATGCCCATCTCCTCCATCTGATCGACCATGCGCGCGGCGCGCGAATAGCCGAGCTTCAGCCGGCGCTGCAGCATGGACACCGACGCCTGCTTCGTCTCGAGAATGACGTCTACGGCCTGCGGCAGCAGCTCGTCATAGTCGCTCTTGGCAGGCTTGTCCGCCTCGGGCGCGGGGCCGGACTTCTTGTCGGCCTCGGCGGCGGATTTCTCGATCTGGGCGATGATGTCGTCGCTGTACTGCGCCTCGGAGTTCTGCTTGATAAAGCGCACGACCTCCTCGCGCTCCTCGTCCGACACGTACGAGCCCTGCACGCGCAGGGGCTTGCCGGTGCCGATGGGCGCATAGAGCATATCGCCCATACCGATGAGCTTTTCCGCGCCGGAGGTGTCGAGGATGATGCGGCTTTCCAGCGAGGACGAGACCGCGAAGGCGATACGGCTCGGGATGTTCGCCTTCATGAGGCCGGTGATGACGTCCGCGGACGGACGCTGCGTCGCGATGATGAGGTGCATGCCCGCGGCGCGGCCCATCTGCGCCACGCGGCAGATGCTCTCCTCCACCTCTTTGGCGGCGCAGAGCATGAGGTCGGCCAGCTCGTCGATGACGATGACGACCTGCGGCAGGGTCTGACCGTCAGGCTCGTTTTTCTGCAGGGCGTTGTAGCTGGCGAGGTCGCGCACCTGCGCCTCGGAGAAGAGGCGGTAGCGCTTGAGCATCTCCACGACCGCCCACTGCAGCGCACCGGCGGCCTTCTTTGGGTCGGTCACGACAGGGATGAACAGGTGCGGAATGCCGTTATAGATGCCAAGCTCGACCATTTTCGGGTCGATCATGATCAGGCGCACCTCATCCGGCGTCGCCTTGTAGAGCAGGCTCAGGATGAGTGAGTTCATGCACACGGACTTGCCGGAACCGGTCGTGCCGGCGATGAGCATATGCGGCAGCTTGGCGATGTTGCCGATGATGCAGTTGCCGCCGATGTCCTTGCCGACGGCAAACGAGAGCTTGGACTTGGCATTGCGGAATGCGTGCGAGTCGATAATATCGCGCAGGCACACGGCGCTGACGATCTTGTTCGGCACCTCGATGCCGACGGTGGAGATTTTGTCCGGGATCGGCGCGATGCGCACGTTTTCCACGCCGAGCGCGAGCGCAAGGTCACCGGAAAGGTTCGTGATCTTGTTGAGCTTCACGCCCGCCTCGAGCTCGAGGTCGTAGCGCGTGACCGTTGGACCGCGCGTCACGTCGCGGATGGTAGCATTGACGCCGAAGCTGCTCAGGGCGGTGTTGAGCCGGTCGCGGTTGAAGCGGATCTCCTCCGTCGCGTCCGTCTGGTCCTTCTTCCCGGCACGCAGGAACGACACCGGCGGGAGCTGATAGGCCAAGTGGTCGGCATTCTCGCTCTCGATGGCGGAGGTGAAGGCGGCCGTCTCCGCCGCGACGGCGGCGCTGGCCGCCTTTTTGGACGGCTTCGGCGGGTCCTGGATCTCCTGCGTGGCCGGCACGGTGACGCCGCAGATATCGGCCGCCTCCTCCACAGACAGTGGCTGGACGTTCTGCGTGGCCTCGGCCGGCGCGGCCTTTTTCGCGCCGCGGGCTGGCTTTTTCACCGGGATGGGGTCGATCGGATCGTCGTCCGGCTCCGCTTTTGTTTCATCGAACGGAATATCAATGCGTTTTTTCTTCTCAGGCGGCTTGTCCGGCGCGGTGCGGCGCGGACTGCGCTGCGGATCAGGCAGCGGCTGCGGGACCGGTTCGTCCTCGTCATCATCCAAAAGCGGCACATCCTCGTCCGGGATGTACTGTGCCTCGCGCCGTGCGCGCGACCATGCTGCGATCTTGCCGACCGACAGGTCCATGCTGCCCAGCACACAGAGCACGAACGCGGCCATCGTCAGCGGCAGCGCCGCATACACGCTGATGCCGGCCTTGAGCAGATAGCCCACGCCGCCGGAGATCACGCCGCCGGACGTGAGCGCTTTTCCGCCGTCATAGAGCTGGCCGACGATCGCACCGAACGTCTGCGCAGTGAACGCCACGCGGCAGACCATCAGGTGCACGATCGTGCCGAACAGCGGCGCGATCAGCAGCGCCGCCGTCACCCGCAGGCCAAAGTGCTCGCGCGGATTGCGCACAAAGATCCACGCCAGCAGCAGCATCGCAAACGGAAACGCCCAAAAGCCCCAGCCCATGATGCCGCACAAAAAACCCGCAAAGCCGTCGATGATAACGCCCTCGGCATGAAACAGGCCCAGAAATGCCAGCAGCGACAAAATGATGCACACAAGCGCATATGGCCACGTCGGTGCCGTCGGCACAGGTGCCGGAGCCGCCTTGGCAGCCGGCTGCTTTTTCGGCGCGGAGGCCGACTTTTTTGCTGCCGGAGCGGATTTTTTCGCCGTACCGGTTTTCTTTTTGGATGATGAAGTTGCCATTATATAACGTCCTCTCAGAAAATCAGAGACAGAATCATCGTCAGTGCGCCCGCGCCCCAGCAATAGTAGGAAAACGCGCCGAAGCGCCCCTTCGACGTCAGGCGCTTGACAAGGCCAATGGCCGCAACGCCCGAAACCATCGCCACGAACATGCCGATCAGGTACGCCGGCAGGAGCGACACGTCAATGCCCGTCTTGGCCGCTTTGGCCAGCGACAGAATGTTCGCGCCCAGCACCGCGGGCAGCGACATCAGAAACGAGAAGCGCACCGCAAAGCTGCGGTCCAGTCCCGTGGCCATGCCGGCTGTGATCGTGGTGCCCGACCGGGACAGGCCCGGGATCGTCGCCACGGCCTGGCACACGCCGATGATGAGCGCGTCGCGCACGCGCATGTTTTTCTCCGTGCGCGTGCCCTTGGGCATTTTATCGGCCACGAACAGCAGAAAACCCGTAAGGATGAGCATGAGGCCGATGAAGAAGGTGTGGTAGTAGAGCTGCTCGACCTGATCGTTGATTGGCAGGACCAGAAACAGCGGCAGCGTCGCCAGAATGATCATGAGCACCAGGCGCGCGGCGGGAAGCTGCTGCTGTCGCTGCTCAGCCGGCAGACGCGTGTTGCGGAAAAACGCGAATGTCTCGCGCACCATGGCCACGATGTCCCGCCAGTAGACGATGCAGATGGAAATGAGCGTGCCCAGATGCAGCAGAACATCGAAAAACAGATGGCCGTTTTCCGTCGTCGACATGTGAAACAGGTTTTGCAGGATGGACAGATGGCCGGAACTGGAGATCGGCAGAAACTCTGCGATGCCCTGCACCAGACCGAGTAGGATCGCATTCCAGATGCTCACGGATGTTCCTCCCAATGTGCAGATATGAGCGTTTGATTATAACACAACTTCTTGCTCACCACAAGGGAAAACGGGCACAGCGCCCGCTCTCCCCCGTCCGATTCGATTATGCCTGCGTGTCGCAGTAGGCCGCCAGCACGCCGCGGTAGGTCATCCAGCAGTCGAACTTTGCCACGAGCTCGAACGGCGAATGCATGCTCAGCACCGGCACACCGGCGTCAATGGTGTCGATGTTGCGGTCGGCCATGAACTTGGCGATCGTGCCGCCGCCGCCCTGATCGACCTTGCCCATCTCGGACAGCTGCCAGACGACGCCGTTATCAGCAAACAGGCGGCGCAGATAGGCCACGAGCTCGGCCGAGGCGTCGCTCGTGCCGGACTTGCCGCGCGCGCCCGTGAACTTGCAGATGCCCATGCCGTAGTTGAGCTTGGCCTCCGTGCGCTTGGCGCTCACCTCGGGGAAGCTGGGATCAAAGGCCGCGCAGACGTCCGCCGAGAGGCAAAAGCTCTTGGCAAAGCAGTGGCGCAGCGCGACGTCCTGCTGCTCGCAGAGGTCGGCCATGAAGGCCTCAAACGCCTGCGACTGCATGCCGGACACGCCGTCGGAACCAATCTCTTCTTTATCGGCGAGGATGCACACGGCCGTGCGCTCCGGTGCGCCGTCAAGGTCGAGGATGGCGCGCAGCTCGGCGTAGGCGCACACGCGGTCATCCTGACCGTAGGCGCCGATCATGCTGCGGTCAAAGCCGATGTCGCGCGCCGGGAACGCCGGCACGGCGGCCAGCTCCGCCGACAGGAAGTCCTCTTCCGTGATGCCGTATTCATCATAGAGCAGGGACAGCACGGCGAGCTTCACACGGTCGCGCCCCTCTCCGGCATACGGCACGCTGCCGATGACGATGTTGAGCGCCTCGCCTGTAATGCCCTCTTCCATGGTCTTGCGCATCTGATCCTTGCCGAGGTGCGGCAGCAGATCGGTGATGACAAACTGCGGCTCATCCGGCTCGCGGCCGATGGCGATATCGACCGTACTGCCGTCCTTGAGCGCGACGGTGCCGTGCAGCTCCAGCGGGATCGTGACCCACTGGTACTTCTTGATGCCGCCGTAATAGTGCGTCTTGAAATACGCCAGCTCCGAATCCTCATACATCGGCGTCTGCTTGAGATCGAGGCGCGGCGAGTCAATGTGCGCGCCCGCGATCACACAGCCGTGGTCAAGCGGCTGCTGACCGAGCACGGCCAGCATGAGCGCCTTGCCGCGGTTGTTGACATACACCTTCGAGCCCGGCTGCAGCTCCATACCGAACGTATACGGCACGAAGCCCGCTTCCTCCGCCATGCGGATTGCTTCCTTAACGGCCTCGCGCTCGGTGCGCGCGGCGTCGAGAAAGCGCTTATATCCCTCGGCGTAGGCAAAGATCTCCCCGGTCTGCTCGGCGTCGATCTGATCATAGCCGTTTTTCGGCTGATAAAACAGCTTTTCCTTCCACTGCTTGAGTTCCTTATCTTCGCTCATGAGAGCACCTCCTGTATCAGTTGATGGCAGCGGCGCTGAAAATCGGCGAGCGTGCCGCCGTTCTCCAACACGTAGCTGCAATGTTTGGCAAACCATTCGTTGGGCTTCTGCGCGTCGATGCGCGCCTCGGCATAGGCGCGTGTCACGCCCTCGCGCGCGATGAGCCGCTCGATGCGCACCTCGCGCGGCGCCGTCACGCCGAGGGTAACGGTGCACAGCTCCGCCAGCCCGCTCTCGATGAGCGCGATGGCATCGATCGCCGCGGCCGTGCCGCCCTGACGCGCCCACGCGCGCAGACGAGCGCGCACCTCGGCGCGGACATACCGGTGCGTGATGGCGTTGAGATCGTCGAGCGCCGCCGCGTCCGCGAACACGACCGCGCCGAGTTTTTTGCGCTGCAGCACCCCATTTTCTATTGTACCCGGAAAACGGGCATTGATCTCCGCGAGCATAGCGGTATTGGACGCCAGCAGCTCATGATACACCGCGTCGCAGTCGATGACGAGCGCGCCCTGGCGCTCGAGCTCCATGAGCGCGGTCGTTTTGCCGCAGCCGGTGCCGCCCGTAATGCCGACGATGTGCATTTTCTGCACAAGCGCGTCCCACACAGCGTCGTCCGGCACGACGGCAGAGCGCAGGATGCGGTACGGCGTGTGCGAGAGGTCGACGAGCGTGGACTCCCGGCCGATGCCGCAGGGGCCGCCGTCGATGACGGCCGCGATCTGCCCGTCGAAATACGCGAGCACGTCGTCCGCCGTTTTCGGGCTCGGCGCGCCGGAGGGATTGGCGGATGGCGCAGCCAGCGGCAGCTGCGCGGCCTCGATGAGCGCCAACGTGGCCGGGTGATCCGGGCAGCGCAGACCGACGGTCTCCCCGCCTGCGCGCACGATCTCTGGCACGCAGTCCTGTGCCCGCAGCACGATCGTGAGCGGCCCGGGCCAGAAAGCCTCGGCCAGTGTGTACGCCGCCGGCGGCACATCAATGCAGTAGCGCGCCATGGCAGACGCGTCGTGCACCATCAGCGACAGCGGCTTGACGGACGGCCGGCCCTTGACCTCATAGATCTGCGCGACGGCATCGGGGTCCAGCCCGTTGCCGGCAAGGCCATAGACCGTCTCCGTCGGGACGGCGACGAGCTGCCCGGCGCAGATGGCATCCGCCGCCTGCGCGATCTCGGTTGTGATTCGTTTCGTGTTCATGTTTCCTCCGCAGATGCGCGCAGCTTTTCGGCCTGATCGGCCAGCGTGAGCGCATCGATGATCTCGTCCAGATCGCCGTCGAGCACCTGATCGAGCTTGTAGAGCGTCAGCCCGATGCGGTGATCCGTCACCCGCCCCTGCGGGAAGTTGTAGGTGCGGATGCGCTCGTTGCGCATGCCGGTGCCGACCTGACTGCGCCGCTCGGCCGAGCGTGCGGCGTTTTGC
>ENA-ORRH01001151-ORRH01001151.1-human-gut-metagenome-genome-assembly--contig:-NODE-1151-length-13316-cov-2.30986_pt1 | contig 13316 bp, 13 predicted proteins | sample MGYA00242173_ERZ509130 | MGnify/ENA primary metagenome ERZ509130 (study PRJEB26280, sample SAMEA2338633) | human gut metagenome | biome: human gut; feature: human-associated habitat; material: faeces... | reverse complement strand
ATTTACCACAACGTTTCCAGAATACTCCATTATTTTATTCAAAACTGTGCGGATATGAATTAAATTTTGGTGCGGTTGCCCTGGATAAAATATCAATAGACTAACTCAATAAAATGCATTGTTCGACACCAATTTCCTGAATAAAATAATTGTCGTGTGAGATTGCTATCACAGTACCTGCATAATTTTTGATAGTAGCAGTGATAATTTCAATACTTTGTATGTCCAAATTGTTGGTAGGTTCATCCAGGATAAACATATCAGGGGTATTGTTACTAATCATCAGACAGCAGAAAGCGAGACGCATTTTCTCACCACCACTAAGTTTCCGGCAGGATTTGTCCCATTCGGATGCAGGAAACAAGTAACGGTTTAGAATAATCTTTATTTCATGCTCCGGCAGATTCCGGCTGTTGAAAGCGTAAGTCTGTTCAAGAATACTGTTCCGGTCGTCAATGATCGAATACTCTTGATTCAAATAGACATAGCTAAAGTCCGTCCGTGTCAGGGTTCCTTCCTGTGGTTGAAGTTGGCCGGTGATTAATTTCAATAGAGTTGTCTTCCCGCTACCGTTGGCTCCTTCTATACGGAGGCGGTCTCCGCTCTTTAGCTGAAAACTGACAGGAGCTTGCCAAAGCTGTTGTTTTGAGATACTATTTTCCTGAATATCATTGCTATTCGGATTGGGAAGATAACCTGTGTCAGACGAATTTATTTCATTATTCGTCAGAATATCATTGTTAACCGAATTGGAATGATAACTGAAGTTAATCTCTTTTGCTGTCACTAATATCTTCCCGGTATGAAGCGAGGAACTGTTGAAGTCGGTTTTTAATGCCGCAGTCGGAGAGAGCGAACCTCGAAGCTGGTTGCGTTCATTTGTTAACTTCTCGGCTTTTTCCTGATGAACGCCAGTCAGTTTACTAGTGCTCTTCTCGGATTTCCCTTGGAGTGCGTTCAATACAATGCGTGGAACTCCTTTTCTTATATTACTCTTTTCGCCGCGTACATTCTGTTTGTCCCTGCGTTCGGCCGTTTCGCGAGCCACTTTACGGGCAATACGTAGTGCCTTTTCTTTTTCTTCAATACGTTGTTGCAATGCTTCCTGCATCAGCGTTTTTTGTTCTTTGTAGAATTCGTAATTTCCGCCATAATAATTGATTTGATGCTTCTCCAGTTCGCAAATCTCGGGGAGAAGATTGAGCAGGGTACGGTCATGACTTACCACCAACAGGGTGGAACGATATTTCTCTACCCAGTCATATAAACGTTGTCTGCCGGAAGAATCGAGATGATTGGTCGGTTCATCCATAAGTACGACAGATGGGTGATGAATGTCCATCCCTGCCAGAAATACACGGGTCTTTTCACCGCCGCTAAGCAAATTCATCGGGTAGGATAGAGTAAACTGTCCTAGCCCCCATAAATCGAGAGCGGCAATGGAACGTTCTTCAATATTCCAGTCATCATCCAGGATGACGAAATTTTCGTTTGAGGCATCTCCTGACAGGATAGCATGTAAGGCTTGTTGCTTACGTTCTATCTGGAGTGCTTGAGCGATAGTCAATGAATCATATTGCCCGAAATGTTGCGGGATATAATATAGGTCGTCCAGACGGACAATGACACCGGAAGAGGGTGAAAGTTGTCCGGCAATAATTTGCAGCAAAGTAGATTTACCGCACCCATTGTTACCGACTAATCCCAGTTTCTGCCCCTTACTGATGGCGAAATTGAGATCACTGAATAATACTTCTTTATCCGGATGGATATAGCTGATTTGCTGAATACTTATAGACATAATGATCTATTGGGTTTGAGGTTGAAAATAGAGTGAGGGAAAATCACAGGATAGGGGGGAACGACAAACACAATACTGGCTAAACAACACGGATTTCGTGATGCTTAACGAAATAGAAAAAGCATATAAGAAAAGTGATGTTTACTTAGAAGTGTTGTCTTACTTACTAATTCTCATTGTGGTAGGTATATAGTTTAACTTGGCTGCAAAGATAACACTTTCTATTAGATTTCACTCTATTAAGACTGAAAAAGAATGAATTTCATTTATTTAGAGGCTCCGTTTACCTCATTCAGAGCCTCCGATTACTCCAAATAGAGCCTCTGTTTACCCTATTCAGAGGCTCTGTTTTAGAAGTGAGTTATACTCTTTCTTATTCTTATACATCAAACAGTTGATTTAATCCCTCACTCATACTGGGATGCGTGAAGATAAAATCGCGCAAGAATGTAGAGGTCTGGCCTGTCTTTATCGCCATAGCTACGATATTGATGATTTCTGAAGCATCGGCGCAGAATAGAGTACAGCCCATAATCTTCCCGTTATGATTATTGATGATAGCTTTTAGCATACCATCTGTCTGCCTCAATGTACGGGTACGGACGATGGAGGAAGCCGGCAACCGGGAAACCTTAAATGAATATCCTCTTTTCAGAGCTTCTTCTTCACTGATTCCGATATGTGCCAATGGCGGATCAATAAACACTGCATATTGCACAGGATCACGGTCTCCGATATCACGTTTCTTGTCGCCGAAGAGCTGGTCACGGATAATCCGGAAATCATCCAGCGAGACATAAGTAAATTGCGATCCGCCTTTCACATCTCCCATTGCCCATATATGAGGAACAGTAGTGCGTAACTGATCGTTTACGATGATAGCTCCGTGAGCATCAACTCCTACACCCGCTGCTTGCAGATTCAATCCCTCAATCATCGGTTTACGTCCCGTTGCGATAAGAATGGCATCTCCATCTACATAATAAGGAGTACCGTCGGATACGTCCGAGTAAGTCAGTGTCACTCCGTCATTCGTGTCATGGATAGACTGCGCACGAGCGTTCAGATGGATTTCAATACCTTTCTTCTCCATCACTTCTTTGACGCTGTTTGCAATATCCCGATCTTCACGAGGCATAAATTTGTTTCCTCCTTCGAGTATCGTCACTTTACTGCCGAAACCGGCATACATAGAAGCGAGCTCCAGTCCGATATATCCTCCACCTATGATAATCAGGTGATGAGGAAGTACGCTTAGATCCAGAAGCGTGCTACTGGTATATACATGCTGACTTTGCTGAATGCCATCTATTGCCGGGATAATAGGAGTAGACCCCGTATTGATAAAAATCTCTTTTCCTTGCAGCTCGATATATCCTTCAGGTAGTGTTACTTTTATAGTATTCGCGGATATAAAAGAACCCATTCCGGTGTAGATAGTCACATTAGGACGTTTGCTTAGTCTTTCGTAATTATCATTCCTAAGAAAGGAAGTGAGGCGGTTCTTTCGGCCGATGGCCTGTTTGTACATATTCGCCTGCTTCGGAAAATCATCGTGGTAAAGCAAAGCGGAAACCTCGGCTTCATGCACCAGCGTCTTTGTTGGGATACAGGCTACATTCGGACAGCTTCCTCCATACATCATGTTGGAACGTTCTACGATGGCCACTTGCCATCCGCGGTTCGGCAGCCAGGGTTTTCCCTGCCTTGCCGAATCCTATAATAATTGCATCATATTGTTTCATAACTTCTTGTATTAATGATTTGTATGAGACTATATAACAGTCTGAAAATACGATTTGTTCCGCAATGGCAAGAAGTCAGAATCCTCTTTAGTGGTTGTCTTAGTCTTTTTTAAGTGTTTTGAGTACGCGTTGTGACGAGTCGGATAATAACACTACGGCACTGGCCAGGATCACAATGTCTTTAATCACCAACCGCCCTGCACCGGATAGTAATGGGAAACCGAATTCTCCGCTTCCCAAGTCGGGAACCCAGACTTCCGGGGTGGTGACAAGAAAAGAAAGTGTGCCGAGCGTCATGATAATGGCGAGGGTGTCGCCTGCCAATCCCACTTTTGGGAAAAAGATTCCCAAGAATACCAGTATGCCGATCCCCATAATAAGAGCTCCCAGTCCGTAAGAGAAAGTATAAGTGCGGTTTGCTTCGTGCCATGCACGATTTTCCGGGACAAAAGCACCTTCCGCATTTTTATGTTCTTTGTATTCGGGTGCACCTTTAGCATAGAAGAAACTCATAAAAGGACTGTTGGCAACAAACGGAACAATCCCGTCGGCTTCATAATGGAAATACTTCAATCCGCCTATCCATACAAATACTACCAGGATGGCAACGCGGATAAATTTCATACCAAAACTTTTCAGACTTGAAGTGAAGGTCAGTAAAGCGATCAATTTCTCTTTCATTTTGTTGGGGTTTTAATGGGTTTATCTTATGTTGCAAAGGTCGTCCATTTCCACTACCCCCAAAATAGCAATACTTCCGTATGCCTTGTCAATTTTTCCCTTCCTGTGTGTTTCTGAATTGCACGGCGCTCTGTCCAGTCATATTTTTGAAGAAACGGCTGAAAGAAGCCTGGTCTTCAAATCCCAGAATATCGGCAATCTCTTTGGCGCTTTTGTTGCTGTAAAGCAGGAGACGTTTAGCTTCCGCTTCCACCCGTTCGTGGATAACCCGAAGCGGCGAAGGCAGTTTGCAGGTAGAAAAGATGTTCGATAGTGTCTTGGGAGATTTATGCAACATATCGGCATAGTCCTGCACCTGTTTCTTCGTCCGGTAATGCTCGTCGACCAAGTTATAGTATTGGCGGACAATCTCGAATCCGGATTCTTTTTCACGAGTGATATTCATGCGGTGACGTGCAATCCGGGTACATTGGATGATGAAACGTTTCAGCAGGATGCGCAGCATCTCTTCCTGCAGGCTGTCGGAAACGGTAAACTCATTTTCCAGTGCTTCGGTAATAGTGTCGAGTTCTTTACGTTCTTTTTCGTTCAGTGTGAAACGGATCAGGTGAGATGAACCGTTGAACAGGAAACCGCTGCATGACACTTCATGGTCGTTGCCATAGATACAATAGAAATTGCTGTTGAACAATAAAGTCAGGTATTCGCCATCAATCGATTTAAATTCGAGGTGTTGCAGATGAGTGAGTGAAATCACTTCATCTTTGGTAAGCGTCATTTCCTGATGGTCGATTTCTACCGTGATGCTTCCGTTGCGTACCCATATAAATTTATAAAGCCCTTTTTCTTTTTGCAGTGTTTTTTCTGTCAGATAAGAGTCTGTAAGTGCGAGTGTTCCTTTTAGTTTCGTGTGATATTGTTGTAACATAATTAATCCTCCATTGCTGATGCATCAAATGATAATGGCAGTAGATCGCCTATACTTTTTACTTCGTAGATACATTCTTTGCCATATAATAGGATGCGGATGGGTTGTTTGTAACGCTTTTCCGTTTCCAGAATCACTTGCCGGCAAGCACCGCAGGGAGGAATCGGATGGTCGATGAAGTCCTTTTCCGTTCGTGCCGCAATGGCAAGAGTGACAACCGATTGGTCGGGATATTGGGAGTTGGCATAGAATAGGGTAGTACGTTCTGCACAAAGCCCCGACGGATAGGCCGCATTTTCCTGATTGGTTCCTGTCACTACTGTCCCGTTGCCCAATAGCGCAGCGGCACCTACGGAGAAATGGGAGTATGGAGAATAACTACGAGCTGTTGCCTCCATGGCAGTCTTTATAAGTGACCGATCGCCCTCATTCAACTCATCATATTGATATACTTTAATAATAGCGGTAATTGTGAGGTCTTTCATATACGTCAGGGTATTGGTTTCTACAATTAATGTTACAAAGTTAGGAAAGAGATTGATAATCCCAATTATTTTTCAGATTTTTGTGCCATCTAATTCACATCTGAATAAAAATGGAGAATAAACTGCATAGACTTATCTTTTTAACCGTTGTTTTTTTCTTTGCCGTAGGAGTGCAGGCACAGAAACGGAATGCCCGTTACGTCGAGTATATAAATAAGTATAGTGATTTGGCTGTTGAACAGATGAAGCTTCATAAGATTCCGGCGAGTATTACATTGGCACAAGGATTGCTGGAAAGCGGTGCCGGATACAGCCAGTTGGCACGAAAGAGTAATAACCACTTTGGTATTAAGTGTGGTGGCAGTTGGCGGGGACGTACGGTTCGTCATGATGATGATGCCCGTAACGAATGTTTCCGTGCTTATAAGCATCCGCGTGACTCTTACGAAGATCATTCCGACTTCCTTAGAAGAGGTGCCCGTTACGCTTTTCTTTTTAAACTGGACATCACCGATTATAAAGGCTGGGCGCGTGGACTGAAAAAAGCAGGCTATGCTACCGATCCTTCTTATGCTAATCGTCTGATTACAATTATCGAAGATTATGACTTGTATAAATACGACCGTAAGGGGGTATATTCGGAACGGAAACTGAAAAAGAATCCTTGGTTGATGAGCCCGCATCAGGTGTATATCGCTAATGATATTGCTTATGTGGTAGCCCGCAACGGTGATACCTTTAAAGATTTAGGCAAGGAATTCGATATTAGTTGGAGGAAACTTGTGAAGTACAACGACTTGCAGCGTGATTATACCTTGATGGAAGGAGATATCATCTACCTGAAGAGCAAGAAGAAAAAGGCTTCCAAACCTTATACTGTATATGTTGTGAAAGATGGAGATTCCATGCATGGCATCTCTCAAAAATATGGTATCCGCCTCAAAAATCTGTATAAGATGAATCGTAAGGATGGTGAGTATGTTCCGGAAATCGGAGATAGATTGCGTCTGCGGTAGAGACTTCTCTCAAAAGTTTCGAATTTCGGAAACTTAATGACTCATTCATGTGTTATTATCTTGATAAAACATGATTAGAATATGAGTCTAAACATTGCAAAAAGTAATAAGAAACGTGTCGTCATAGTAGGCGGTGGTTTCGGTGGCTTGAAACTGGCTAACAAGCTGAAAAAGTCAGGCTTTCAAGTCGTATTGATAGATAAAAACAACTATCATCAGTTTCCTCCTTTGATTTATCAGGTGGCTTCGGCTGGTATGGAGCCAACTTCCATATCCTTCCCCTTCCGTAAAATATTCCAGCATCGGAAAGATTTCTTTTTCCGTATGGCGGAAGTACGTGCCATTTTCCCGGAAAAGAATATGATACAGACTTCCATCGGAAAAGCAGAATATGACTATCTGGTGTTAGCAGCAGGTACTACAACCAACTATTTCGGTAATAAACATATCGAAGAGGAAGCCATGCCGATGAAAAATGTGTCAGAAGCGATGGGATTGCGAAACGCTCTTCTGGCTAATCTGGAACGAGCGCTGACCTGTTCAACGAAGCAGGAACAACAAGAGTTATTGAATATTGTAATTGTGGGAGGTGGAGCTACCGGGATAGAAGTAGCCGGAATACTTTCCGAGATGAAGAAATTTGTCTTGCCGAATGATTATCCTGATATGTCCAGCAGTCTGATGCACATCTATTTGATTGAAGCCGGGCCGCGATTGCTTGCCGGAATGTCGGAAGAATCATCTGCACATGCTGAACAGTTTCTCCGTGAAATGGGAGTAAATATCCTGTTGAATAAACGCGTTGTGGATTATCGTGACCATAAAGTAGTACTCGAAGATGGTACAGAGATTGCCACGCGTACTTTTATCTGGGTGAGTGGTGTCACCGGTGTGACTATCGGAAATCTGGATGCCTCTCTGATTGGGCGTGGAGGACGTATTAAAGTCGATTCATTTAACCGTGTAGAAGGGATGAATAATGTGTTTGCTATTGGCGACCAATGTATTCAGTTAGCTGATGAAAATTACCCGAACGGGCATCCTCAACTGGCACAAGTGGCGATCCAGCAAGGAGAACTATTGGCAAAGAATCTGATTCGTATGGAGAAAGGACAGGAAATGAAACCTTTCCATTACCGCAATTTAGGTTCGATGGCGACTGTCGGACGCAATCGTGCCGTGGCAGAGTTTAGTAAAGTAAAGATGCAGGGATGGTTTGCCTGGGTGATGTGGCTGGTTGTTCATCTGCGTTCTATCCTTGGAGTGCGTAATAAAGTGATTGTGCTCTTAAATTGGATCTGGAATTATTTCACTTACGATCAATCCATGCGTATGATTGTCTATGCCCGTAAAGCAAAAGAAATTCGTGATCGTGAAAAGGTGGAGGAAACTACCCATTGGGGGAAAGAACTGGTACAAGAGGAAAAGAACCCCTCAATTACATCATCATCCAAGTAGACAGGCTTCCTGTCGACAGGATGATAGATGCTATTCTGAACGGTAAATTCGTACAGGGTGTCCGATATCGGACACCCTTTGTTTTTTGTTATCTTCTATTTATCAACCATTTACGATTTTGGCACAGATTTGGTATATAAAGTACCGAATTGATACATCATAAAATAGTAAATGATCGGATATGGACAGAGAAATTCCTAAAGAGGTACGTCAAAAAGAACGTAATAAGAAGATAATTCGTTATTCATCCATTGGAGTGGCAAGTATTATTGTCATCGGTGTACTTATATCTGTATTAAGGGCAGGAGTGGAGGCAAAGGATCTTGTCTTTTCCACAGTCGATAAAGGGGTGATTGAGGTAAGTGTCAGTGCTTCCGGTAAGGTTGTCCCTGCTTTTGAAGAAATTATCAATTCTCCGATCAACAGTCGTATTCTTGAAGTTTATAAAAAAGGGGGAGATAGCGTAGACGTAGGTACTCCGATTCTGAAACTAGATCTTCAGAGTACGGAAACCGAATATAAAAAGTTGCTGGACGAAGAGCAGATGCGTCGGTATAAGCTCGATCAGCTTCGTGTCAATAATCAGACGAAGCTTTCCGATATGGCGATGCAGATTAAAGTTTCGGCAATGAAATTGAGTCGTATGAAAGTGGAGTTGAGAAATGAACACTATCTGGACAGTCTCGGTGCAGGAACAACGGATAAGGTACGCCAGGCTGAATTGAGCTATAATGTGGCTCAATTAGAGTACGAACAACTTCAGCAACAATATAAAAATGAGAAGGAAGTAGCTGCTGCCGAATTGAAAGTTCAGGAGCTTGATTTTAATATCTTTCGCAAGAGCCTTTCCGAAAAGAAACGTACGTTGGATGATGCACAAATCCGTTCCCCGCGTAAAGCTATTCTTACCTATATTAATAACCAAATTGGTGCACAGATTTCCGAAGGCGGACAGGTAGCTATCATTTCTGATTTGAGCCATTTTAAAGTGGAAGGCGAGATTGCGGATACGTACGGTGATCGTGTAGCAGCCGGAGGAAAAGCAATTGTTAAGATAGGGAGCGACAAACTGGAAGGGACAGTTAGCAGTGTTACACCACTATCCAAGAATGGTGTGATATCATTTACCGTTCAGTTGAAAGAAGATAATCACCGCCGCTTACGTTCCGGACTAAAGACAGATGTTTATGTGATGAATGCTGTGAAGGAAGATGTAATGCGCATAGCCAATGGCTCTTTCTATGTGGGACGCGGTGAATATGAACTTTTTGTCTGCAATTCGGATAATGAACTGGTAAAACGTAAAATACAGTTAGGAGATTCTAATTTTGAATATGTAGAAGTGTTGAGCGGATTGCAACCGGGTGATAAAGTAGTAGTAAGCGATATGAGTGCTTATAAGAACAAGAATAAGTTGAAAATTAAATAAACTAAATACTAGAAGTTATGATAACATTGAACTCTCTTTCTAAGATTTATCGTACGGACGAGATTGAGACGGTAGCATTGGAGAATGTGAATCTGACGGTAGAACGTGGAGAATTTCTAAGTATAATGGGACCTTCCGGATGCGGAAAATCCACCCTGCTGAACATAATGGGATTGCTTGATGCACCTACAATGGGAATGGTGGAAATCAACGGAATACGTACCGAAGGAATGAAAGACAAGGAACTGGCGGGTTTTCGTAATAAAACGCTCGGTTTTGTATTTCAGTCTTTTCATTTGATTAATTCGTTGAATGTGACGGATAATGTGGAGTTGCCTTTACTTTATCGCCGTGTTGGCAGTAGTGAGCGAAAGCGGTTGGCACAAGAGGTATTGGAAAAAGTAGGATTAAGCCATCGTATGAGACATTTTCCTACACAACTTTCCGGTGGGCAGTGCCAACGTGTAGCTATTGCCCGTGCGATTATTGGTAATCCCGAAATAATCCTTGCCGATGAGCCGACAGGTAACTTGGATTCAAAGATGGGAGCTGAAGTAATGGAACTGCTTCATCGGTTGAATAAGGAAGACGGACGTACTATCGTGATGGTTACCCATAATGAAGAACAGGCGAAGCAGACTTCGCGCACTATTCGTTTCTTCGATGGACGCCAGGTACAATAGAAACGGCCTCTTACGATTAGAACTAAATGGAAAAATTGATTAATGTATCTCTAAATTAAAAATCATCATGACAAAGAATATTTTTATCGTTGCGATAGCTGTCCTGTTAAGTGTTGCTTTCTGTTCGCTATCGGCACAAAATGTGAGTAAAGATTATAATGTAGACGAGTTTTCTGCCATAAACCTGCAATCTGTCGGGAATATTATTTTTACTCAATCGGCAGGATGCGCCTGTCGTCTGGAAGGTCCTTCTGAATTTGTAGAGAAAACAAGGGTGACAGTGAAAAATGGAACTCTGGTTATCTCTTATAAAGATAAAAATGCCAAGAATATCAAGAATCTGACTTTCTATATTACTGCTCCCGATTTGAGTAAAGTGAAAATAGACGGAGTAGGAAACTTCGATGCAAAAGAAGAACTAAAACTTAAAAATATAGCTTTCGAACTTGATGGAGTAGGCAACTGTAACGTGAAAAGTCTATATTGCGATGAGTTGAAACTAGATGTTGACGGAGTAGGCAATATGAAGTTGAATGTTGATTGCAGCACTATCAAAGCTAAAGTGGATGGAGGAGGAAATATCACTGTATCCGGTAAAGCGGATGCAGCTTTCTTTAAGCGGGATGGCGTTGGTAAAATCAACTCCAAAAACCTGAAGTGTAAAGACGTAACAGAGAAAGGTTGGAATTTCTAATGTAGAACATTCTTCTGTGAACTCCTGTAGAATCAAATCAAAAAAAGAATAAGAAGATGTGGAAGCAATACATAAAGCAAGCTCTTTACCAGTTGAAAGAGAACCGGCTTATTAGTATTGTCTGTATGGTAGGTACAGCTTTGGCTATTTGCATGATAATGGTGATCGTGCTGACATTGCAGATACGGATAAAAGACTGCGTGCCGGAAGTTAACCGTTCACGATCATTGTATGTCAAGGCAATGACGTCCCGGCATAAAGAGCAACACAATAATGCTGCCAGCAGCCAGATGTCCGTCACGACTGCCCGTGAATGCTTTAAGACGTTGACAATACCTGAAGCGGTTACCATTACTTCCGTTAATAATAAGATGCGTGCTTCTCTTCCCGGAGGAGGCAGGATGAGTGTAGATGAAATGGAAACGGATGAAGCGTTCTGGCAAGTCTTTTGCTTTGAATTCTTGTGTGGCAAACCATATACGAAAGCCGATTTTGAGAGTGGGCTGTCCAAGGCAGTGGTTTCTGCCAGTGTGGCACGCCACCTGTTCGGTACAACTGACGTGGTAGGGCGTACCATCCAATTAAATAAAGCGGATTATACCATTACAGGAGTAGTGAAAGACGTATCAAAGTTGGCGACAGCTTCTTATGCACAGGTCTGGATTCCCTATACATCAACAGATTTGGCTTCTTTCTCGTGGAGAGAAAATCTGATGGGACCTATGCGGGCGGTCATCCTTGCACGTTCGTCCGACGATTTTCCGGCTATTCGTGCTGAAGTCGAAAAATATCGTCAGGTCTACAATAGTAAGCTGAAGGATATGGAATTGATTTATCGTGGTCAGCCGGATACTCAATTTGCCTACCTTTACCGCCATTGGGGGACAGACTTGGATATGAAACACATTGTCAGGCGATTCATTCTTATCATTGTGATTCTCCTCTTGGTTCCAGCTATCAACCTAAGTAGTATGACTTTATCCCGCATGCGGAAGCGTATGACGGAAATCGGTGTCCGGAAAGCATTCGGTGCTACTGCCAACGAATTGTTCCGACAGGTATTCTGGGAGAATCTGATATTGACACTGCTTGCGGGAGTACTGGGACTGATATTGAGCTATTCAGCTACTTTCCTGTTAAACTCATTCCTTTTTGATAACAGTGAGAATGCAGGTCTTGCCGGGGAAACTTCTCTTTCCACTGATATGCTGTTCAGTCCGTTGACGTTTCTCGTTGCATTCTGTTTCTGCCTGTTATTAAATCTATTGAGTGCCGGAATTCCGGCTTGGAGAGTGTCGAGAATGAACATTGTAGATGCAATAAACCAAAGATGAAATGATGAAACAGTTATTGAAACAAATATATAATGAGCGCCGGAGCAATGCTTTTCTATGGATTGAGCTATTGTTGGTGTTTGTCGTATTGTGGTATATCGTTGATTTGGTTTATGTCACTTTGCATATCTATTATCAGCCAATGGGCTTTAATATAGAAAATACGTATGTATTACGTATGAACCGTCTTACCGATAAATCTACCGATTTCAATCCGGAGCTGACTGTTAAGGATGATATGACTGCTTTAAGGGAAATAGCCGGACGTTTGTCCCGTCATCCGGAAGTTGAATCTGTCTGTATCTCTCAAAACAGTATTCCATACAATGAAGGGTGCAGTGGAGCGAGTTTCCGTTTTCCGGATAACGACACGGTTTGGATAAGTACGATGGATCGTTGGACGACTCCTGAATATTATAAGGTGTTTCGTTTCCGGAATATCGATGGTTCCGGTCATGAAAGTCTGGTGAAAGCTCTGGAGAAAAATACAATAATCGTTCCTGTCGATGTTGCAGACTATTATCCGGATGCTACTTTCCACGGAAAAGACCTTTTGGGTAAAGAAGTTCGCATGAGTGATACCAACTTTCGTATTGCAGCTTTAACAGAGCCCGTTCGCTACGATCATTATAACATTGCCGGAAAACCTTTTACCGGAACCTATATCGGCACTTACCTTTCTGACGAACAAATGGAAACAGTCGAAAACGTAGCCTATCTCGAATTAAGTCTGCGTGTCCGCGAAGGTGTAGACGATGGCTTTGTGGAACGTCTTATGAATGATGCCGACCGTATCTATCAGGTAGGGAATGTTTATATACTTGATGTCACTCCATTAAGCAAAGTCCGGACAGCCAGTGAGATAGACAATGATAATGAATTACGTACCCAGTTCTGTATTCTCTTTTTCCTGTTGTTGAATATCTTTCTGGGAGTGATCGGCACTTTCTGGTTCCGTACCCAGCAACGCCGGGGAGAAGTTGCTTTACGCATGGCAATGGGAGCTAACCGGAAAAACATATTCTATCGTTTGATTACGGAAGGTTTGTTACTGTTAAGCAT
>ENA-ORRH01001143-ORRH01001143.1-human-gut-metagenome-genome-assembly--contig:-NODE-1143-length-13354-cov-4.70697_pt1 | contig 13354 bp, 9 predicted proteins | sample MGYA00242173_ERZ509130 | MGnify/ENA primary metagenome ERZ509130 (study PRJEB26280, sample SAMEA2338633) | human gut metagenome | biome: human gut; feature: human-associated habitat; material: faeces... | reverse complement strand
GCTTGCGGTGAGAGGCCGGAAGGGCTTTGTGCCCGCCGTTGAAGTCTGTGGCGGCCCAGCCCGTGCCCCTGAGCTCGAAGCCGGGGGCGGAGAGTTCCTTCACCAACGCATCCTTGCCGCACTGAGGGCACTTCGTCAGAGGCTTGTCACTCATCTTCTGAAGAAAATCCTTTTCAAAGCCGCAGTTCGTGCATCGATAAGCGTAGATAGGCATGGTATGAAAGTTTGGAAAGTGAACGTGGAGGAAACAGATTATAAGGAAGTGACGGCGGCAGAGGCTTGAAAAAGCGGAAAAAAGGCCGCCGCATCAAAGATACGGCGGCCTTGTCAGTGGCCGGATTCAGCGAAGAGGATTATTCCTCGTCGTCCTCGCGGTGGAACTTGCCTGCAAGTTCGGCCTGCTTCTGGGCCGGAACCGGCTGGTAGCTGTCAAGCTCCATGGACCAGCTGCCCGTGCCCTGCGTGAGGGCGTGCAGGCGGGTGGCGTAGCCGTCGAGTTCGGAAAGCGGCACGACGCCGGTGATTTCCATCAGGCCGCCGGGCAGGGAGTCGGTGCCGGACACCTGGCCGCGACGGCTGGCGAGGTCGCCTGCAAGGTCGCCCATGTACATGTCGGGCGCCGTGATCTCGATGCGGACGATCGGTTCGAGGATCTTCGGCTGGGCGTTGGCGAGCGCGTCAAGGAAAGCCTTGCGGCCGGCGGCGACGAAGGCGACTTCCTTCGAGTCGACGGGGTGGCTCTTGCCGTCGTAGACGGTGACCTTGACGTCCTGGATCGGGTACCCGGCGAGGTAACCGGAGTCGAGCACTTCGCGGACGCCCTTTTCAACGGCGGGGATCAAGTTGAACGGAATCATGCCACCCTTGACCTCGTCGTGGAACTCGAAGCCCGCGCCGCGTTCGAGCGGCTCGATGCGCAGGTAGACTTCGCCGAACTGGCCAGCGCCGCCCGTCTGCTTCTTGTGGCGGGCATGGCCTTCGGCCGGCGCGGTAATGGTCTCGCGGTACGGAACGCTCGGCGTGCCGGTGACGACTTCAAGCTTGAAGTTGACCTTCATGCGGTCGAGGATCGAACGGACGTGCATTTCGGTCAGGCCGCGGATCACGGTCTCGTTGAGCACGGCGTCATGGTCGACGGCCATCGTCGGATCTTCGGAGAGCATCTTGTTGAGGACTTCGCCCATGCGGGCTTCGTCGCCGCGGCGGGATGGTGCGATCGCGAGGCCGAACATCGGCTTCGGGAAGTTGATCGGACGCATGCGCACGTCGCAGAGGTTCGGATCCGAGTGAAGGATCGAGCCGTAGGTGAGTTCATCGATCTTGGCGAGGGCGCCGATGTCGCCCGGGCTGAGGAAGTCGGTTTCGGTCGTGTTCTTGCCCTGGAGGAGCAGCGGGTGAGCGGCTTTCACGCCCTTCTTGTTGTCGTCGACGTAGAGCGTGGTGTCCTTCTGGATTGTGCCCTGATGGACGCGGAAGATGCCGATCTTGCCGATGTACGGGTCATTGACGACCTTGAAGACCTGGGCGACGACGGGCAGATCCTTTTCCGGACGCGTGATGAACGGCGTGCCGTCGGCATGGATGAAGAGAGCGTCGTTGGCTTCGGCCGGGCTCGGAAGATGGCGGATGATGACCTTCATGAAGTCGCGGATGCCGATCAGGTTCTTCGCGGAGACGAAGCAGACGGGGATGACCGTGCCTTCACGCAGGGCCTTCGTGATGAGCGGGTGCAGGGTGCGAGGGTCGACGCTGCCTTCCTCGAGATAGTGCTCGAGCATTTCGTCGTCCTGCTCGATGATCTTTTCAATGAAGGCGCGATGGACTTCACCGACGCTGAGAATGTCGGCTTCTCCTTCGTCCTTGTCGAAGCAGTCGATGACGATGGAGCGGTTGTTGGCGGGAAGGTTGATCGGGAGAACGCCCGGACCCCAGACTTCCTGCAGGTCCAGAAGCAGCTGTTCGAGGTCGACGTCGGGTGCGTCGAACTTGTTGATCACGATCATGCGGCACAGACCGCGTTCCTTGGCGATGTCCATCATGCGGCGCGTCAGAAGCTCGACGCCCTTGGTGGCGTCGATGACGGCGCAGACGGACTTGACGGCGTCAAGCGCGGACATATCCTGACCGATGTAGTCGGGGTACCCCGGGGTGTCGAGCACGTGAATGCGCACGGGGGTGAGGTCGGGAAGAGCCGTGTCGACGTGAGCGACGGCCAGACGGATGGAGTGCTGGACCTGCTTTTCAAGCGCGTCGTTGTCGCACATCGTGTTGCCGCGCTCAATGGAGCCGAGTTCGGAAATCATGCCGGTGCGGTAGAGCATGGCTTCGATGAGGGAAGTCTTGCCGCAGGAGCCGTGCCCCACCAACGCTACGGTACGAAGATTCTCGGTCAGATAGTTGCTCATTGCTGTTCTCCTCTTCCAGAACAATTTTTTGAACGGCTGGTCAAGCCGTCAGCCTTTCAATTGTGCGCCCGCGGGAGTGGAGATAGGGTGTTATGACGAAAGATGTTGACTTATGTCGACAGGATGAGAGAAGACACTGGTTTTTTCGGGCGAAAAGGGGCAAACTGTATAGTTGCGCCAAAACACAAAAGCCTTGCCCCGATGATTTCGCGGCAAGGCTTTTTGCTTTCAGGGCCGTTCAGGGCTCGTCGCAGCCGATTTCAATGGACTTTGGCAGACGGATTTCGGTCTCGAGACCGTGGGGGCTGACATTGCGCGCCGTGATGGAGCCGCCGTGCGCCGTCACGCTTCGTCTGGCGATGGCGAGCCCAAGGCCGAACCCCGTGCCCGTGCGGACGTTGGCGCCGCGCACGAAGGGCGAGAACATGCCTGCGAGCTCCTCTTCGGGCATGCCGGGACCCTCGTCCCTGCATCTGATGATGAAGCTCTCCGCGTCCGAGGAGAGCGACAGGAGGATCGTGGAGTCTTCGGGTGCGTGGCGAAGCGAGTTGCGCGCAATGTTGTCGACGGCCCTTGCGATCAGGTTGCCGTCCGCATCGACGACGGGATCCCCCTCGAGCACCGTCTTCACGGTCACGTTCTTCTGCTGGGCCTCGAAGCCGAGGTCGTCGGCAACGCCCTCGAGGATATCCGCGAGACCGACGGGCGACTTCGTCATGTTGGCGCCGTTTTCAAGACGGGCATAGGTGAGAAGCGACTCCACCAGTGCGTTGATGTTGCCGACCTCCTTCTCGATGCGTCCGAGCGAGTCCTGCGTGCGTGCGGGGTCGCGCCTCGCAAGCTCAAGCGCCACCTCGATGCGCGCGAGCGGGCTGCGGACCTCGTGGCTCACGTCGTGAAAGAGCCTTCGCTGCCTTGTGATGAGGGACTCGATCTTGTCCGCCATGCCGTCGAAGACGCGTGCGAGGTTGGCGACCTCGGCGTCCCCGCGGGCGAGTTCCTCGGAGGTGCGGGTGTCGAAGGCGCCGTCGGCGAAGCGGCGCATGGCGCCGTCGAGCGTGTGGAGGCTGCGCGTGTAGAGGCGGGCGAGAAGCCAGGAGACGAGTAGCGTGAAGAAGGCGGCGAGCGAAAGGGTCAGCGCGATCGGAAAGTGATGGAGCTCAGGGGGAATCAGTCTAACGGGGAAGGCGACGGTGCGCACGGCGAAGAATTCGCAGGGCTCGTTGTCGATCTCGACGGTTCTGACGGGCAGGCGCTTTTCTGGCGGACCGTTGGGGTCGTCGGTGAGCTTGCGGATGGCCTCAAGACTTTCGTAGGCCTTGTCGGGCAGCTTGCGTCCGGAGATTTCCCGGCCGCTGCTGTCAAGCACGAAGACGATGGGATTGGTGTTGAGGCGCTCGTTGCGCAGCCATGAGATGAGGCCGTCCCTGCCAGCCACCTCGTAGATGCCGACGGCGCTGTCGACGGACTTGTGTGCGATGAATCGCCATTCAATGCGGCCGATGTCCTCGTTCTGCTGGCTCTGGGCCGAGTAGGCGGCCATCCAGACGCCTGCCGCCGTCAGCAGAATGACGAGGCAGAAGCCGGCGAAGAGCTTGCCGAAAAGCGTGTTGAACAGGCGGTTGAGCATGAGCTACTCCTTCTTTTCGGCGGGACGGCGAGTCGGCGGATGCAGCGGATCAGCGGACCACGAACTGATAGCCCACGCCGCGGATGCTTTCGATCGCGACGCTCGTTCCAAGCACGGCGGCGAGCTTGTGGCGGATCGAGGAGACGTGGACGTCGATCGCGCGGTCATAGCGCTGCATGGCGCGGCCGAGCACCTTCTGGTAGATCTCGTCCTTCGGGACGGGAGTGCCGACCTTGCGGGCCAGCACCTCAAGGAGCGTGAGTTCGGTGCCCGTCAGGTCGATGACGATGCCGTTGGCCGTGGCTTCGCGGCGGCTCGGGTTGATGGTGAGGGGGCCAGCCACCACGGGGGCGATCGCAGAGGGCATGTTGGCCGTGCGGCGGAGAATCGCGTTGAGTCGGGCGGCAAGCTCGCGCGGCGGACAGGGCTTGGGAACGTAGTCGTCGGCGCCGAGCTCGAGGCCGATGATGCGGTCGACGGGATCGCCCTTGGCGGTGAGCATGAGAACGGGAAGCTGGCTCTTTTCGCGAATGCGTTTGAGAACCTCCACGCCGCTCATGCCGGGCATCATCACGTCGAGCACGACGATTTCAAATTCCTGTCTTGAAAGCAGTTCCAGAGCCTCGGTGCCGTTGTGGGCAGCAACGGGAGCGAAGCCCTCGAGCTGCAGGTAGTCGACGAGAAGCGTGACGAGCTCGACGTCATCGTCGACGATGAGGATGGGACGGGGATGCTTGAACATAACGGACCCGAAAATAACGGCTTGAACCGTGACTTGGAACAATGGAATGACTCATGTTAACAAAAATCGGCGAGCAAAAGTTTGTTACGTGCTCTTCCGAAACCTTTACCCGAAGCCTGTGGAACGCCGTTGTGGTCTGTAGGAGAATGAAAGTGAGGATCTCAACCGTTTATGATTCTCGTTCAAATTTCCCAAAGACCGGATACAGCAGAAAAACAATGACGAATCCGTTGACGATGAAGAGGTCTGTCCTGGGCTTGCTGATCGGCGCGCTGTTCCTCTCTGGCTGCGCAGTGCAGATGCCGGACATGAAGACCATGGCCGAGGAGGCGGCTCCCGGGGCCTGGAGCGTCTCGATTGAGACTCAGGCGCCTGCCGACCCCACCGAATTCTGGCAGTCCTGGAACGATCCGAAGCTATCGGCGCTCGTTGAGAAGGCCAGAAGCGCAAATGCCGACGTGCTCACAGCGCTCGCATCACTGCGTACGGCCAGAGCGGGCCTGTCGGAGGCGCAGCATGCGCTCTTTCCCGAGGCCACGATCGGTGGCGACGCTTCGCACCGCCATGCCGACGGCGGTTCGAGCGACAGTTTCTCGGCCTCCGCCGACATGAAGTGGTCGTGGAACCTCGCGGGTGCGGATCTCTCCAACGAGACCGCCAGACGCTATGAGGCGCTCGCGAGCGAAATCTCCGTTGCCGATGCGCAGGCGCTCGTCGAGGCCGAGACGGCTCAGGCGTACATCAACCTGCGTTCGACGCAGGTTCTCCTGCAGATCGCCGAGGACACCGTCAGGAACTACGAGGAAAGCGCCGAGATCGCGGGCTGGCGTGCAGGCGCAGGCCTGAGCAGCGCCTCGGAGGCCGAGGACGCGCTTTCGCAGGTCGCCTCCGCCCGAGCCGCGATTCCTCAGCTGAAGGCGACCGAAGCCACCTATCGAAACGCACTGGCCCGCCTGACGACGATTCCCGCCGACAAGCTCGATCTGGGCACGGGTTCCGTACCTCAGGCGCCGATTCGCCTGACCGCCTCGATTCCCGCCGAGACGCTGATGAAGCGTCCTGACATCCGCAGCGCGCAGGCCTCTCTTCTGTCTGCAGGCGCCGATCTCAGGAGCGCCCGCGAAAGCTATTTCCCGACGCTGTCGCTCTCGGGCTCGCTCGGCACGCAGGCCGCGACGCTCGGCGCCCTCGGCGCGAGCGGCACGGGCATCGCGTCCCTGATCGGCGCGCTGTCCATGCCCGTGCTCAACTGGGGCAGTCTGGCCGCACAGGAGGAGAGGGCCGCCGCATCGCTGGACAAGGCGAAGGCGAACTACCTATCCGTCATCGTGAAGGCGCTTGAGGAGACGGACAACGCCCTCAACTGCATCCGGTCCGCACAGGACCGAACGGCGCTTCTCAGGACGGCCCTTCAGCACACGGAGAAGACCTACGAGCTCACGGGGCTCGAATACAGGTCGGGCATCGGCGACTATTCGATGCTTCTTGAAGCACAGCAGCGCCTCCTCACCCTGAGGGAGAGCGTGACGAACAACATGACGGAGCTTTCCCTTCAGCACGTGAAGCTCTACCGCGCCCTGGGCGGCGCCTGGAAGGCACAGGAGAGTGCAAGATGACCGAACAAGAAAACAACGACCGCACGAAGCTTCTGCTCAAGGATGAAAGCCGCTCGCGCTATGTCCTCTGGGCGGCGGGCGGAGTTCTGGCCGCGCTCGTGGCAGGCGCCTGGTACTGGTATCAGGGCACGCAGAACACCAACGCCGTCAAGTACGTGACCGAGGCCGTCGAGCGCGGGGACGTGCACGTCAGCGTGTCCGCGGACGGCACGCTCGCACCTGTGCGCACCGTCTCGCTCGGTTCCGAGCTTTCGGGCATCGTGCGCGAGGTAAACGTCGACGTCAACGACGAGATCAAGGAGGGCCAGAGCCTCATCGTGCTTGACAAGCGCAATCTGGAGGCGAAGGTGCTTCAGAACAGGGCTTCGCTGCGAAGCGCGGAGGCCAGCCGCAGGCAGAGTGCGGCGAGCCTGAGGGAGGCGGAGCTCAAGCTCAAGCGCATGCAGGAGCTCAATCGTCTCTCCAAGGGCACCATGCCGAGCAAGACCGAGCTTGAGACGCAGGCCGCGTCCGTCGACACGGCGCGCGCGGCGGTCGCCGTGGCCGATGCGAACATCGCCGACGCCATGGCCTCGCTCCAGACGGCTGAGAACGATCTCTCCAAGGCCGACATCAAGTCTCCCATCGACGGCGTGGTGCTCGCCCGTTCGGTCGAGCCCGGCTATGCGGTGGCGGCAAGCCTGCAGGCGGTCGAGCTGCTGACGCTCGCTACCGATCTGAGTCAGCTTGAGCTCGAGGTGTCCGTCGACGAGGCCGACATCGGCGTCGTCAAGCAGGGGCAGAAGGCCTACTTTACGGTGAGCGCCTATCCGAACCGCCGCTTCCCCGCTGAACTGACCAAGGTTTCCTACGGCGCCACGACGACGGAGAACGTGGTGACCTACACGGCCTATCTTCAGGTCGACAACCAGCAGATGCAGCTGCGCCCCGGCATGACGGCTTCGGCCACGATCTCGACGGCTGACAAGCAGGACGTGCTCCTTGTCCCCAATTCCGCCTTCCGCTTCCGTCCCAAGGCCGCATCGGAGAGCGACAAGCCGAAGATGAATGCCATGATGCCGGGGCCGCCCCACGGCGCCGCCAGCAAGAAGGTCAAGGAGATTGCCCAGCACGGCCAGGCGAGCAGGACCGTTTACGTGCTGCGTGACGGCAAGCCCGTGCGCGTCGACGTCGTCACGGGTCTCACCGACGGCATGCAGACCGAAATCGTCTCGGGCGACATCGCCGAGGGCGACAAGGTCGTCGTCGACCAGCAGAAGGGCGCCTGAGGAGACGCAATGGGACAGCCACTAGTTGAACTCGTCGACATCCGCAAGCGCTACGGCACGGGCGAGGCGGCCTTCGAGGCCCTGCGCGGCGTGAGCTTTTCGATTGACGAGGGCGAATTCGTCGCCATCATGGGCGCGTCGGGCTCGGGCAAGTCGACGGCCATGAACATCATCGGCGCGCTCGACAGCCCGACGGCGGGCGCGTATCTCTTCAGCGGAATGCACGTCGAGAGCCTGTCGCGCGACCAGCGTGCGCTCCTGCGGCGCAAGTACCTCGGCTTCGTCTTTCAGGGCTTCAATCTTCTCGCCAGAACGACGGCGCTTGAGAACGTGGAGCTTCCGCTCCTCTACCGCGGCATGGGCGCCTCCGAGCGCCGCAAGCTGGCGCGGGCCGCGCTCGACCGCGTAGGCCTGCTGGACTGGGAGCACCATACGCCGGCGGAGCTCTCGGGCGGACAGCAGCAGCGCGTCGCGATTGCGCGCGCCATCGTCACGCGCCCGAAGCTGCTTCTCGCAGACGAGCCGACGGGCAGTCTTGACACGGCGCGAAGCGAGGAGATCATGGCGCTTCTTTCGGCCCTCAACGCCGAGGACGGCATCACGGTCGTGCTCGTCACGCACGAGCCCGACATGGCCCGCTACGCAAAGCGCCACCTTGTCTTCAGGGACGGCCTGCTCATCAGCGACAGCAAGACGGAGGCCGCGTCATGATCGGGAATGCATTCGTGCTGGCCGTGCGCCAGATCAGTCGAAATCCGCTCAGAAGCCTGCTCACCGTGCTCGGCGTCGTGATCGGCGTCATGGCCGTGATCACGATGGTGACGGTCGGCAACGGGGCCTCGCAGGCCATTCGCACGCAGATCGAGTCCTTCGGCAACAACCAGCTGATGCTGCGTCCCGGTCTTCGCATGGGGCCGGGCCAGAGCGTGGGCGCGCCGAACTTCACGCTCGAGGACGCCGATGCGCTCAAGCGCCAGATCGCGGGCATCGTCGCCGTGGCGCCTCAGGCCTCCAAGACCATGACGGTCGTGGCCAACGGGCGCAACTGGCAGACGAGCGTGATCGGCACGGACAACAACTACTTTACGATCGACAACCGCGAAATCGTCGACGGACGCACCTTCGAGCAGGGCGAAATGCAGTCGGGTGCCGCCGTCTGCGTGATCGGCGGCACCATTCAGAAGGAGCTCTTCGGCGAAGGAGCGGAGGTCATCGGACGCACCATCCGCACGGGAAGCTTCTCGTGCAGGGTCGTGGGCCTTCTCAAGACCAAGGGTACGGCCGCCATGGGCGGCGATCAGGACGACCTGCTCGTCATGCCGATCAAGACGCTCCAACGCCGCATCCTCGGCAAGAACCGAGTCGGCGCCCTTCTGGTTTCGGTGAATCCGCAGTCGGACCGAGACCGCCTGCGCGATGCCGTCACGGAGCTCATGCGCGAGAGGCGCAGCCTCTCCGACGGCGATGACGACAACTTCCAGATTCTGGACACGGCGGAGATCGCCGCCAAGGTGGCATCCACCACGCAGATCATGACTACGCTGCTCGCCGCAGTGGCGGCCGTGAGCCTGCTCGTGGGCGGCATCGGCATCATGAACATCATGCTGGTGTCCGTGACAGAGCGAACCCGTGAAATCGGCATCCGACTCGCCATCGGCGCCCTCGAGCGCGAGGTGCTGCTCCAGTTCCTGATCGAGGCGCTGATGCTCGGCTGCATGGGTGGCGCGCTCGGCGTGCTGGCGGCTCTGGGCGTCTCGAAGGCCCTTGCGGTCTACATGGGCGTGCCCTTCATCTTCAGCCCGGGCATCAATCTGCTCGCCTTCACCGTGTCGGCCCTCACGGGCGTGGTGTTCGGCTTCTTCCCCGCCAGACGTGCGGCCAAGCTCGACCCGATCGAGGCGGTGCGTCACGAGTGACGCGGGAGCGCAGCGGAAAAGCAGAAAGGTCCGAAGCGTGAGCTTCGGACCTTTCATTTTGTTTGCTGGTGCGCTTGCCAGATTCGCATGAAGGCGAAAGCGCACGACTTAGAACGGAACGTCGTCGCCTTCAAGCTGGTCGAAGGGGGTGTTGGACGTCACCGGGGCGCTCTGGCGGGCTGGCTGGGGAGCTGGCTGGGGAGCGGGACGCGAGGCGCGCGGAGCGCTTTCGAAGCCGTCGTCCATGCCCTGGCGGTCGAGGAGCTGCATCGTTTCGCCGATGATTTCGGTGGCGTAGCGGTCAGTGCCGTCCTTGGCCTGGTACTTGCGGGTGCGCAGGCGGCCTTCGATGTAGCACTGGCTGCCCTTGTGGAGGTATTCCTTGGCGATTTCGGCAAGGCGGGAGAAGAGGACCACGCGGTGCCATTCGGTTTCGCTGACGGTCTGGCCTTCGGCGTTGCGGTAGCGGCCCGTCGTGTAGCGGGTTTCGGGATCTCGGCCGAGATTGCCGATCAGGATTACCTTGTTGATGGAAGCCATGATTAACTAACTTGCAAAATTATATCTATCGAACTTGAATTGCTTCACCTTGTTCATGCTGTCTGCGGGGCTTGGGCTCCTTGAGGCCAAGTGCAAGCAGGAACCAGCAAAGCATAGCAAAACTCGATGCATAGAACACGGCCTGCGATGAAAAATGTTGGGCGATCCAGCCGCCCGCGGCGCCGCCGACGAAGAGCCCGAAGCTCTGCGTCGTGTTGTAGATGCCGAGTGCAAGCCCCTTGTCGGCCTTGGGGGCCGTGCGCGAGATGAGGCCGGGCAGCGTGGCCTCGAGGATGTTGAAGCCGATGAAGAAGAGCGTCACGAGGAATGCCACCTCCCAGACGGAGTGCATCAGGAAGGAGAAGAGCACGAAGACGACCGCGAGAAGGAGCACGTTCATGCGCAGGAGCGAGGCGACCTTGCGGTTGCGCTCGGCCCAGATGATGGGCTTCATCATGACGGCGAAGCCGATGAGCACGGCGGGAAGATAGATGTACCAGTGGTGCAGGACGGGAAGTCCCATCTCGACGAGCTGCGTCGGAATGACGACGAAGAGGGCCATCTGCACGCAGTGCAGGCAGAAGATGCCCGCGTTGAGGCGCATGAGCTGAGGGTCGAAGGCGACCTTGGGCCAGGGCTGGTGGTCGTCCGCCTCCTCGGTGGCGACGGCGGGCACGTCGGGCACGACCTTAAGGACGATCCAGACGGCGCCTGCGGAAAGGACGGCCGTGAGCCAGAAGAGTCCGGGCACGCCCCAGAGTTCGGTGAGCGGCGGGGCGGCGACGAGGCTGAACGCGAAGGTGAGGCCGATCGAGGCGCCGACGAGCGCCATGGCCTTCGTGATGACGTGGTCGCGCACGCTGTCCGCAATGAGCGCGGTGACGGCGGCGGAGATGGCGCCCGCGCCCTGAAGCGCGCGGCCGATCATGACGGCCCAGATCGTGGTGCCCATGGCGGCGACGACGCTGCCTGCAATGAAGAGCAGGAGGCCGGCGACGATGACGGGCTTGCGGCCGAGACGGTCGCTCGCAGCGCCGAACGGAATCTGCAGGACGCTCTGGGTGAGGCCGTAGATGCCGAGCGTGAGGCCGACGAGAAAGTCGCTGTCTCCGCCGGGCAGGTGCCTGGCATAGACTGCGAAGACGGGAAGAATGAGGAAGAGTCCGAGCATGCGCAGGGCGAAAATGCCTGCGAGGGAGATGCTGGAACGCTTCTCCTGAGCCGTCATGGCTCCGGAGGCGTTTGAGGGATCGTGTTTGGCGCGCATGAGTAGCCGTAAGAATGAAAAGTCGGGAGGACATCCTTTCCCCGAACGGTAGGACAGTCTATATTTGTTAGTTTGATTTTGCCCTTAAGAGCCGTCTTCACATGATGAAAGCCATTTCCGTGCGTGGCGCGCGCACCCACAACCTCAAGAACGTCAGTCTGGATATCCCGCGAGACAAGCTCACGGTCATCACGGGACTTTCGGGCAGCGGCAAGAGTTCGCTCGCCTTCGACACGCTTTACGCGGAGGGGCAGCGCCGCTACGTGGAGAGCATTTCGGCTTATGCGCGGCAGTTCCTTGAGCTGCGTCCGAGGCCCGACGTCGACGGCATCGATGGACTTTCGCCCTCCATCGCCATCGGACAGCGCAGGAGTTCGGGCTCGTCGCGCTCGGTCGTGGGCACCGTCACCGAAATCTCGGACTACATGAGGCTTCTCTTCGCCCGCGCGGGCGTGCCCTACTGCCCCGAGCACGGCAAGCATCTGGAGATGAGCTCGATTGCCTCGATCGTCGACCGCACGCTCACGCTCTCGGACGGCGCGAAGATCATGGTGCTCGCGCCTGTTTCTCGCGGCAAGACGGGCAACTTCAAGGCGTATTTCGAGAAGTCCCTCGCCGATGGCTACGTGAGGTTCAGGATCGACGGCGTCGTTCAGGTTCTCGAGGTTGCACCGTCCCTCAACGACGGCCGGCCGCACGACGTGGACGTCGTGGTCGACCGTCTCAAGGTCTCGCCCGAGGCCCGCACTCGTCTGGCTGAAAGCTGCCAGAGCGCATCCGACCTGAGCAACGGCCGCGTCTACATCGAGGAGTTCGGCACGGGGATGCACTACGAGTTCAGCACGCAGTTCGCCTGTCCGCTCTGCAGCTTCAGCGTTCCTGCGCTCGAACCCATTCACTTCTCCCCCTTCAATCCCGCCGGATGCTGCACGGCCTGCGAAGGCACGGGCACCGTGCGGGCCTTCGACGCAGGGAAGGTCGTAACGGCCGAGACGGGATCGATTGAGGCGGGCGCCATCCCGGGATGGGATGCGAGGAACGGCGTCAAGTTCAAGCTCATCTCCGCTGCGGCGGAGGTGCTCGGCGTGTCCGTCCGCACGCCCTGGTGCGAGTATCCGGAAGAGGTGAAGCAGGTCTTCCTCTATGGCAACGAGCAGACGCGCAAGCTACGGGTGCCCTTCATCGGCGTGATGAACGACCTGCAGAGGCAGTGGGACGATCCGAGGACCCTCAGCTACATGAGGCAGGGTCTCGAGACGTACCGCTCCGACGTCACCTGTCCCGTCTGCAAGGGCGAACGACTTCGCCCCGAGCTTCTGTCCGTCTACGTGGGGGACGGCGACAAGCGCTACTCCTACGGCGAGATGAACTCGATGAGCCTCTCGCAGCTTCGAGCGGCGTTCGCGGGACTTGAGTTCTCGGAGCGCAGGGCTGCGGTGGCCGAGCGTCTGACGGCGGCCATCTCGAGCCGCCTCGCCTTCCTTGAGAACGTGGGTCTGGGCTATCTCTCCCTGAACCGCCGCGCCGACACGCTGTCGGGCGGCGAGATGCAGCGCATCAGGCTTGCGAGCCAGATCGGCTCGGGGCTCTCGGGCGTGCTTTACGTTCTGGACGAGCCGAGCATCGGCCTGCATCAGCGTGACAACGAAAGGCTTTTGAAGAGCCTCGCCGACCTGAGGGACCTCGGCAACACCGTCATCGTCGTCGAGCATGACGAGGACGCCATGCGTTCGGCCGACTATCTCGTCGACATGGGGCCCGGTGCGGGCGAGAAGGGCGGCGAGGTTCTCGCTGCCGGCACGCCCGAGGAGGTCATGGCAAGCGAGCGCTCCCTGACGGGCAAATACCTCAGGGGCGAGCTGAAGATTCCCGTGCCGAAGGAGCGCCTCAAGCCCGAGCGCGGCTGGCTTACGCTTTCGGGCGCCTGCGGCCACAACCTGCGCAACGTCACCCTCAGGGTTCCCGTCGGA
>ENA-ORRH01001142-ORRH01001142.1-human-gut-metagenome-genome-assembly--contig:-NODE-1142-length-13361-cov-18.6989_pt1 | contig 13361 bp, 19 predicted proteins | sample MGYA00242173_ERZ509130 | MGnify/ENA primary metagenome ERZ509130 (study PRJEB26280, sample SAMEA2338633) | human gut metagenome | biome: human gut; feature: human-associated habitat; material: faeces... | reverse complement strand
TTATAACTTAGTTATTAAAAAAGATAATTCTAAGTAAAAGTTAAACTACCCTTTGAGAGAGGAGAAATCCTTTTCTCAAAGGGTTTTTTCTATTTATACGGATATTCGCAAACTACAAGATAAAGCCAAAACTTCATATACTCTAAGCACAAGGAGGTTGAGGTTTGGCTATGAACAACCGTTTAGCAGAAGTACACCCGGAGATTGTTTCGGAGTGGTCGGAGAAGAACTTACCGCTTACACCTGATGACATTACTTGTCCCTTAAATTGTGCACCTATGTTATAATGGCCTTAAAAAGCCAGGACATAATGGAGGCATTATGGAATTTAAAGAATATAGAGATGAAATTAACCATATTTTTGCAGCTTACAGCAGAAGAGGGTTTGTTGATTATTATAATTGCAGAGGCTTGTGGAGTGACATGACAAGTCTTATGATTGAGGCCACAGCTGATCTTGGAAGACAGGGACAATATAAGGAATTGTTTGAACTGGCTAACAAAGCATTTTTGAAATGGGCGAAAACAGATAAGGATGATTCCGATGGGGAGACTCAGGATTTTGTCTGTTACGTTTTCGATGCCTGGGATGCGGTATATGATGCAGATGATCCTAAAATAAATCATGCCAAGATGCTGGAATGGTTTCTTAAGAATCTGGATGGTTCTGTTATTGATTACATGGGGGATGAACTCTACAGATATATGATGGAGCACTTCAAAGAAGAAGAACTCCTGAATAAGAAAATGAATTTTCTGAAAGAGAAGATAGAACTTTTTGAGAAATCGGAAGATCATTTCTATGTGGAATTTCATTTGCCAAGGTGTCAGGAACGAGTGTTGACTCTTATGGGAGAATTGAAATACCCAATCGACGAGGTGCGTCAGTATGCTGGAACAATTAAGAGTTGCTTTGTTAAGGAGAACCTTGCCAAGATTGAACTTGACTACGGCAATATTGATGAGTCCATTGCAATTTATGAGGAACTCGCAGAGCGCGAAGAACAGAGATGGGGCAGAAACAAGTATCGTGAAAAACTGATGCACATATATAAAGATTATGGTAATCAGGAAAAATATTTTGAAAGTCTGGAGTTGGCCATGCGTGCTGTTGTGGGAAACATGGAACTTTGGGAAGAGTATAAATCGAATTTTTCAAAGGAAGATTGGCCTGCAGCTCGAGAGGAAATATTTGGTATCATTAAGAAAACGGATTACAGGGCAAGCAGCTGGTATGCAGAGGAAGACAGATATGATCTTGTTATGGATATCGTAGAATCCTGTGAAGATACAGATCTGATAAAAGCATACGAGAAAAAATTGAAAAAACTGTATCCGGAAAGGTGTCTTACAGTTCTTACATGCAAAGCAGACCGTGTGGCGCATGATGGAAATAAAAGATCTGATTACAGAAAACTTGCAGGGCTGCTTAAGTGGATTCAGAGATATCCAGGAGGCGATGATGTAGCAGAAGCGCGTGCTGAAAAATACAGACAGGCTTATCCAAGACGTAAGGCTATGCTTGAGGAATTAATGAAATTCTAGGAGGGTGCTATGGGAGATACATGCAAGATTTGTAAAAAGAATCCGGCTAAGATAAGTATTGGTAATCATTCCTATTGTTTTGATTGTCACAATAAAATGGCACTACACGATATGGGAATAGATGACAGCTTTATGAGCCAGGAGATATGGTAATCATTGATGGAATAGAAGAGAGAATCGAGCGTATTACAGAGGTTGATATCAATTCTTTTGAGGACAAGTATGGCAATTACTTAAGTCAGGAACAGGTTGCCAGGGAATATTTTGTCAGCACAGGAACTGTAACAAGCTGGATTAAGAAGGGAAAGATTACACCAAGTGTAGAATACAAATTTGGGAGTAAGTCGTTGTATCTTTTTAGTCCGGATGATGTAGATGATATTAAAGAACACAATGATAATACCATTAAACAGATTTTTTTGATTTCTTGGAGGAGAGAGACTATTCTCTTTCTTATAAAATGCCGTTTATGCTTGCCATTGTCAAATATATTGACTCTATTGGTGATGCAAAAATAGATGATGTTTTAGATGATTATATTGCATTTTATCAGGACAGATTGAGAAAAGGACTTCAGGTGGATCGAAGTACCTGCCCATATAATGAAGAAATGCTCAAGGATCGTAAAGCTATTTGTAGAAATATGCTTACAAATCCATTTGAGAAGTTCGAACGAAAAAGATTCCTTTATTATTCAAAGGATTTAAGCGTGATTTCGATGAATCATGCTTTGTATAGTCAGATGGAGGCAGAAGATGGGACCAGAGTAAGAACGCAACTACAGGAAGATCTGAAGAATTACTATTCTGAAATGGGCGGAATTTAAGGAGCATTCCTGTAATTCAGAAATAATGCCAATTGAATAAAAAAGAACCTCAAGGTATGATTGAGTTGCATCTTGGCGGATGTAAACAAAACAATCAAAGCACTGGAGGTTCAAAATGAATTTAACACAGAATGACAGACTAAAGCAAGTAACAAGTGACACTTTAATTGTTGGAGTAGACGTTGGATCACAAACTCACTTCTGCAGGGCATTTGACTGGAGAGGGTTTGAGCTTTCAAGAAGAGTATTTAAGTTTAGCAACACTGGAATGGGATTCCATACTTTTCTCAGGTGGACAGAGGAACTCATGAATAAAACTGAAATGAAAAAGGTTATTGTCGGCTGCGAGCCTACCGGTTGCTACTGGCTCACTTTTCAGAAGTTTTTACAAGACCATGATATTCAGCTTGTAACAGTAAATCCGTTTACCGTAAACAGAAGTATGGAATTAGATGATAATAGTCCAGAAAAGAGTGATTTGAAGGATCCTAAAACAATAGCGCTGCTAGTGAAAGATGGAAGATTTTCAACTTCTTATCTTCCAAGTGGAGTATATGCGGAGATCAGGGAAGCATCTGTTTGTAGGGATCAGATCATGAAGCAGCATGTACGTCTGTCAAATCAGATACAGGGATGGATTCAGAAGTTCTTTCCAGAGTATTTGGAATGTTATGCTGATTGGGATTCAACCAGTGGACTGATGCTTCTTAGAGAAGCTCCACTTCCACAAGATATCCTTAAAATCGGTGCAGGTGGAATCAATCAGATATGGCGCAATGCAAAGGTGCGTGCACTGATGATCTGGAATCCTGTGTTTCAGGATGTATTCCTTTATTATAGGAACAGGACAAAAAATCCGCTTGGAGGGATGCAGGCAAAGATAGCAGTTGCATGTAAAGCGATACGGATATTCTATGTAGTATTACAAACAGGCTGTGACTTTGATGAAGAAAAGTTCCGAAAGGACATCATCAGACCAGAAGCAGCATAACAAAAAGCACATACTGTAGCAGATAACGTCCACCAAGGATTCAATTGGTGCTGGATTACAGGAGTGCTCTCTAGGCAATGACAAAGCAGAGCGAAGCCGCTAAGACATATTTTATAGGGCATGACCCTGATAAGGAGCAAAGGTGGCATCCCACTATGGGTAGGCTGAACGAAGGAATTTAGGACTCTTTTTAAGAAAGGATGATCCTGTTAGACATGAGAGGTTAGCAGCCATAGGGAAGAATGGGACACAGATTCGCCTTCATAAAAAAGAATGACGTTTTATTTCGTGTACCTTTCTGACTGGAAAATGAAGCGCATTGAACCAGAAATGACACGTTTTCGCCCATTATCATGAATTTGTCATTGTTTGTAACTTAATTAACCATTGCGCAGATGGCTAAAATAAAGGCTTTTTTGTGCAAAATATATAAGAAAGTATAGAGAGATAAGAAAGATGCTTGGATTTACACAAGAAGAATTAGCAGAATTAATGTGCGTAACTCCGGTACAAATTTCACATTATGAAAATGATAAAAATGATATCAAAGTGAGCGTTTTGAGGGAATTGGCAAGATGTTTAAGAGTATCAACTACTTATTTATTAGATGGAGAAATAGAGTGCTTTGACAAAGACGTGATGCAAATTGCGATAGTGCTACAAGGAATAGAAAGTGAAGAATTAAGAAATGTTGCATTAGAACAATTAAAAGTTTTAGTAAGAGTTGCAGATTTAAGAAATTTGAGAAATAGATAGTATGCTCAGGTAAGAAATTGATATAAATTGTCGAAATATGTTTGATAAATAATAGTTCAATGATATAATAGGATAAATGACAAAAGGCAATGTGTAATTCGACACTAACGTCGCACATTGCCCATGTTTTTATTATCATCTTTACATAGTATAACCAAACATAAATTTTTTGTCAACAAATATTTTAATTTTATTATGGGTTGGAGAACATTAATACTATGTGAAAGAGGGGAGGAAATATGGTAAAAAAGTTTAATAATCAATTTTTGAGAGATAATACTTGCTTAACGACAAAATGTCAAATGTTGTTTTACCAGAAAATGGTTGAACTATTGCACGCTCATTCAGGAATATCCTATAGTTTCAAAATACATAATTCATATACAATTTTAAAAGAACTTTTGGATGCTATTATTGACTATGAGAAAAATAAGATTAATGGAATGACAGTTGAGGAATTAAGAAAAGAGGCAAAAAAGTTATTAGCTAATGATCAGGTCATTCAATCCAAATATCCAGAATTGTATGAAACTGTTAAAGAAGAACTCAGTGTAGCGTTGAAAATGAATAATGTTCAGGGAATAGATTCTTCAAGTATACCCAAAATGAACATGATAAAAGAGACGATTAAGCAATTATTTCATGCATTTAAACCGATTGATTATTTACAAAGTAGTTTGGTATTAACAAAAAATGCTATAGATAATGATAAAGGCAACAAAATCGTTTCTTTGTGTCAAACTGTTGTAAGTGCTGGTATAATGATTGGTCGAACAATCACAGGGATGAATAACACCCTGTATATGATTTTTTCTAACAGAAGTTTATCATTCGATGAAAATTGGAGGAGGTTTTCTGCAATTATGCTAATTGCAGAATCAAAATACTTTTGTTATATACCAATAAAAGAAGAGTATAGCGAACTAATATCATCTAAGAATACGGGTATAGAATTAAAACAATTATATGCGGGGGCAGCAAGACTGGAATTATTGGATGATAGTTCATTGTATTACAAAGTTGAAGTGTCGGCTCCAGCCTCGGATTTACCTGCAATTTATAATAAAGCATTTGCATGTTATAGGAATGAAATGTCAATAATTGAATTCGCTACAGCGAAAGTCGACAAATTGATGGATTCGGTATTCGCATATGATCAACATAATAATGGCATTATTAAAATAGAGAAAAAAGAGAGTGAATTTATATATAAGCCATACAATCAATATCATGTGAATATAGATCAAGCGATAAAAGAATTTACATCAATCTTAAATGAACAAGATTTACGCAAAGTACTTGGAACTGTCACAAATGTATGCAACTTCGAAAGAGAAAGTAAAGAATATGGTTTTTTACTTTTGTGGTCATCTTTGGAAGCAATGTTCCGTTCTAGTCAGTTTGAAACAGCAATCGGAGCAATAAAGAATATTATTCCAGACATTCTTTGCCGGAGATATATTTATTATAGACTAGTAGATTTTATTAAAGATGCCGAGAAAGCTGAAATGACATATTGCTATGAAGGAAATGATTTTATAAAACGTAATCCTAGTGATAGTGATATTGAAACATTATATCAATTATTGCAAGTACAAAGTGAATTTGAATCTTTGGCGAATCTTTGTGAAGGTAAGTATGTATTACTGTATTATAAGTGTACGGAATTGAGAAATATGATAATAAATGCAGGTTCAATAAAGAATGTGATAATGCATCATAAGGAAACACTGGAATTTCATTTACAAAGAATGTATCGTGTTAGAAATAAGTTTATGCACCATGCAGAGATTGATAAGAATATAGAGCCATTATATAAGCATCTATTAGTATATACCTGGGAATGTATACGAGAAATGTCTTATGTTTCAAAATCAAGGGGAATTAAGTCCTTAGAAGAGTTGTATGCCTATTTTAGAATGAATTATAATGTATCTTTGAAATTGTTGCGTGATGCAAGAAACCCTGTTGATTTTCAATATATAAAGAAGGGTTATTTATAAGAAGGAGTAATAGTGGAGAGGTTATTTTTGGGTTTGTTTGAAGGAAGGTGTGATATAACAGATGAAGAAAACGGTTAATCTAGAAACAATAGTATACTGCGTATATGAAAGTGAAATAGAAGAGCAACCGGACGAAAGAACAAGAGAAAGTAAAAAGAAGAGTTGTTATGAAAGCACACGTGAGCAATTAAACCAAATCTTTAGAGTGCTGGATTTTGATGCAAATCTTATCAAGAATTCAAATCAAGGATTTGCTGATAAGGGATCTTACATTATTCCATATGAAGATGGACCGTTTATAGAATGGCTGATTTCGAAATTGGGAACTGAAGACGGAAAAGCTTTGAAAGCGGGTAATTTCAGTAAATGTGACCATGAAGTGACAAGAAAACTTATAGATGGTCTTGTTACTATACTTAAACACTTAGAAGTTGAAGCTGCTATTATTGAATTGCAGAAGGACCTTATGGAACAGAAAACAATGGTCTATATGTCGTATGAATGTAAACAGATGTGGCAGAAATTATATGATAGTTTTTATGCAGTTGCGAATCTAATGGAAATAGGTCAAAGTTTTATCCCTTATGAAAAACAAAGGGAGTTTTGGATACAATGGAGAGAAGATTTCTTTTCATTCTTGAGAGGTAAAGAATCGGAATATATGTCTTTGGAACGGATATATAAAGAGGGTATATTAAAGGATGCACCTAGATTAACTATGAAAGAAGTGGAGTTTTCTCAAAGGTCACACGAAATTATAGAGAGGCTCGAAAAAAATGAAGAGTATGTGAGTTTGAGACTTGAGTATGAGAATCTATTTTTGTCCAACAAAAAGAAGACTGCACAACAACTAAAAAATGATGAAAAGAGAAAAAAGCAAATAATCAAAAGGCAGTATGAAATTTTAGATTTTATTACAAGCAAATTGCCAATAGAGGTGGAAAAGTTGACACCAATAGAAAAATATATGTGTGTATGTAATCATCATTTTTCATTACACTATGTAAAAGAAGAAAATAGTATGGCACTGATTGTTGATGATAAATATTATCATACGGAGAGAATACTACAAAGCAGGCACCCATATGAGGATGGTATTTTAAGTGTGTTGCATTTGTAATAATCATGGAGATTGACTAGATATATCATCCAAGAAAAAAGCAAAAAATTTATTGGATAGAGAAATATACATTTTTTCTAATATACTGGCGTCTGAAACAAGGAACAAAAGTTCCAAATCCTAGATTATATTAGGGGACGTTATGAGAGAAATCGATACATCAACAGTTGGAGGTAGAATAAAAGTAGCTCGGATAAAGAGAGGCTATTCGCAAGAAAAGTTGGCTGAGTTACTACATGTAACTCCGGTACAGATTTCACATTATGAAAATAATCGAAATGATATAAAAGTAAGTGTGATTAAAGAATTAGCAGAAAAATTAGAAGTATCAGTTTCTTATCTTGTGGATGAATCTGGTGGTGAGTTTGAAGACGATGTTTATGAACTGATTGACATATTCAAAAGGCTGGGGTCCAAAAGAGATAAAAAAATTGCAGTAGAACAATTAAAGGTGTTGCTGAACGTGATATAATATTTTGGATTCTTTTAGCAAATGAAAAGTAATGAATATATTAGGGGGAGTGATTTCGTGCAAGCCAATATGTACATAACATGTAATATATGTGGAGCGGTATGCAATTTAAAATACCAAATGGGTTTTTCTAAGAAACATCCAATAAGATACAAGTGTACTTGTGGGATTTCTATCCGTGGAATATACCAAGAAGATATTGGTATTAGGTTTGAAAATGCAACTAAAGACAAGAAGGATGGATTGCCTGATTTTGTAGTGCATTCGTCAGGAGAACTGTTGACCATTCCTCCATACGCTGTGAAAAGTGCGAAGGATATTATGATGCCCACGACGTTTATACTTGCAACACAGATGATGGAATATGAACGATTCAGAAGAGAGTTTACGCATATTATAAGTTATCGTGACAATCAGTACCCAATTGTCAGAGCAGTTAATGAATTGTACAATGCCAATAATATTGTAATGCTCAAAAAGACAATACAAGAACATTATGACAAAGAAGGTTTGTTATTTCCGTTGAATAACGAGGCAGATATTTTGCGTGCGGTTTCTATGATTAACCAATTTCAGTTTTTAGACTATGATGGTAAAGGAACAACGCGAAAAGTTACAGATTTATATATGGAGACATGTAAAAATCATTCGAAAGAAGTTAATGATTTTGTCTTGTTTTTATCTCATTTGAATAGAATTCAGATGTGGAAGAAACGAATTTACAATTTGAATGACCAGATATTTTCCAAGATAGATTTGTTAATTCCTGCAATTGGTCTTGATTATTATAAAGAAGGTAAAGATGAACTTTTATCCGGCGCTTTTTCTATTACAACTACATCGTTTGAGGAAATCAAGCAAATTTATGTGGATTTATATGAATTAATTTGTGAGCTGCTGATTGTAATAATTGGTTTTGATAATATAATTTTGAAGAATGATTTTAATGTGATTAATGCTGTAAAAGGTCTAAATGTATCTTCACTATCTGATGTGCCAAACATGCGAAAAAAGGCTAATGTATTAAAACTAGTAGATTTTAATGCTCCGTTGGAGAAACTTTTATATCCTTGCTTAAATCCTGATATTAGAAATAGTATTGGGCATTTCAGTTATGATTCAGAAGAAACCGCGGACGGTAAGGGTCAGATTATAAGATTCTATGAGGTAAATGATAGGACAAAGTACACGGATGTATCACTTGTACAGATTTGCTATGATATTTGGCAAATGTATAAATGTTTAGGGATTTTCAATGAGCTAATATATCGTTTGGAAATTCAGGAACTAATGCAAAAAGGAATTGTACCTTCGTTTTGTACTGACAAGACGGTATGTGATAAAATGATGCCATTTAATAATGGCAAGAAGATTTATCCTAATGAGCCATGTCCATGCGGAAGTGGTAAGAAATATAAGAAATGTTGTGGAAAATTTGCAAGATAGCATATTAGACAGACATTTATATAAGGTAAAAAGGCATCTTTAACGAGCAGTGTTATTTGTTTATTTATCTAACCGTTAATCTAAGCCCCCATTTCATTGAGAAAAGTGAAATGGGGGCTTTTCCGTTGATATTATTATCTATTCAACTTAAGTCTGGCTTAAGTAATTTGATGAAAACTTAAGTAAGTGGATAAGGTAATTCCCTATCTTTCCCCGTAGAATAATACTTGTAAGCAAGAGCAAACCGGTTAGCTCTAGGAACTATCAGATAGAATCATTGGAGGAAACGATGGGATCTAGAGAAGAATTTATAAAGAAATATGCAGATGCAGATGTGAACGGCAGGCTGGAGATAATCCTGAAAAACTATCCACGTTTTATGCAGATGGTAGACGGATATGAACAGTGCCTCGGCATCTTTATCAGAAATGAACGTGACTATAATAGGAAGAAGAATCGTAGCGATTTAGGAATCCAGGTTCAGACATCCACTATTAGCGACTCAACAGCGCAGACTGCGATTGAAAATGTTTCTATTCAGGAAGCAATAAGAGCAGGTGATGTTGAAGCTGCACTCAAAGGAGCAGATGATTATGAGAAGCATGCAGTTGAAATCCGCACTCTGGTTAATATGCGTGAGGATTATCAGATTCTGACGAATCAATTCTTTTTTTAGAGGATAGAGAAGGAGCGATGTTTTCAGATTACATCAGCAAGCGACGCAGTGTGGCTGCTATTGCAGATGACGAAGGATTAGCGTATGAGACGATACGCTGGAGACTTAAAGAAACCAGAAAACTGGTTAAACGCAATGCAAGTGAATTTTTGGTTTGTAAATATAAGTATAGATAAGCACAGGAGGATATAGAGATGTCAGCAAAAAGACCAAGAGGAACAGTAGCACCGGAATATCTAAGATTATCGGAGGCCATGATTGTATTCAGTATCGGAGAGAATAAACTGATTGAGCTTGCAAGAGAATGTGGTGCCTATATTAAACTGGATAGAATGGTTTTAATAAAGTATTCGGTGATGAAGGAATTCATCGAAACTTTTAAGGAAATGTAAAAACTGAAAAGAGTTGTATTTTATGGGACTTGAACACAGAAATGACTTGAAAAATCGAGCATTTTGACGCATAATAATATGTGGATGTGCCTCGTATGAGTGTCGAGTCCCTTCTTATATGTATGTAGTAAGGAGGAAATTGTGGCAAAAGCGAGGAAAGATTCAAGGGGCAGAGCTCTTCGTAAGGGAGAGGTTCAGCGTAACGATGGAAGATACTGTTATACATTCACAGACCCATTGGGACGTAGGAAGTTTATTTATGCTCCGGATTTAATGACGCTTCGAGAGAAGGAAAAACGTCTTATGAAGGATCAGCTTGATGGTTTGGACCTGTATGCTGCAGGTCATGCAACCGTTAATGATACCTTCGATAGGTACATTTCAACTAAATATGATTTAAGAGACACGACAAAGAGTAACTATCTCTACACCTATGACCATTTTATCAGAGATACGTTTGGAAGGAAGAAACTGATAGACATCAAATATTCAGATGTTCTGCAGTTTTATTATTACCTTATCAATGAGCGAGGCTTAGCAGTAAGAACATTAGACAGCATTCACACTTTGTTGCATCCCACCTTCCAATTGGCAGTTCGAGATGATATTATTCGTAAGAATCCTAGTGACGGAGTAATTCGAGAAATATCCAAGAAAGCCGGAAAGAATAAAGGCATCAGGCATGCCCTTACCGTGGACCAGCAAAGAGCGTTTATGGAGTATATTGCAGAGCATCCGATTTACTATCACTGGTGGCCATTGTTCACAGTTCTTTTGGGAACCGGTACAAGAATTGGTGAGTGTTTAGGACTTCAATGGGATGATTTAGACTTTGAGAATAGGATTATCAATATCAATCACAGTCTTACCTATCGTCCGACAGTAGAGACAGGTGCTAGCGAGATGCGGATTTCATTACCTAAGACGGAAGCCGGTATTCGTACCATTCCGATGCTTGATGTGGTAAAAGATGCGTTTGAGATTCTTCGTGAGGAGCAGGAAGATACCGGTTACAACGAGCAGATTATTGACGGAATGTATGGTTTCGTTTTTAAGAATCGTTTCGGTGAGGTTCCAAGACCATACACTATCAATCAGGCAATTAAACGCATTGTTGGCAGCTATAATGCAACGGAGATTCTGGAAGCGAAGAAGGAAAAAAGAGAACCACTTATTTTACCTAACTTCTCGTGTCACATCTTAAGACATACTTTTGCAACAAGACTTTGCGAAGCGGAATCCAATTTGAAAGTAATTCAGTCAGTCATGGGTCATCGAAATGTAGAAACGACCATGGACATATATGCGGAGGCGACTGACCGCAAAAAGCAAGAATCATCTGAGAACTTGGCAGCGAAACTAGATAACATCTTTTAAGAAGGACTCAGGTGATTGTAACGGAATAGTATAAATAAATGAATGTTTACAACCTTTTAAACTCTCTACAACAAAAGGACTACAATGGTGAGTCCTATGGAGAGCATGGTGGGACAATATGGGGCTTCTCCATAATTCACCTATAGTCTATGAAGGGGCTATATGGGGGAAAGAGGAAGAGTATATGTTCGACGTCCCGACGATGAAGTCCTTAGATGGTGTAAATAAGAAAAATGATGTAAATAATACAGCTTCTGAAGCACCTGAAAAAAATGTAAAAACTGAGTCTGAAAAGATTGATTTTTCTAAAGTAAAGATTGAGCCTTTGTTTGAGGAAATGGTAGACTTTGATACATTCAGCAAGTCAGATTTCCGTGCAGTAAAGGTTAAAGAGTGTGTTGCAGTACCGAAGTCAAAGAAACTGTTACAGTTTACTCTTGATGACGGAACAGGCACAGACAGAACCATTTTAAGCGGTATTCATAGCTTTTATGAGCCGGAAGAACTGGTTGGAAAGACTCTTATCGCTATCACAAATCTTCCACCGAGAGCTATGATGGGCATTGACTCTTGCGGTATGCTCCTCAGTGCTATTCACGAAGAAGAAGGCGAAGAAAAGCTTCATCTTCTGATGGTTGATGACCACATTCCGGCAGGTGCAAAGCTCTATTAAGATGATGTAAAGATGTACCGTTTTACCAAATAGACGGGACGTACTTCATTTGATAAAAAACTAAAAAAACAGCGATTTACATCAAACTTACATCAATTGATGCAGAAATCGGTGCAAGCAAGAAAAAATCGCATAATTAGTGCAATGAGTGGGCAATTCCAAGCGGAGTTGCCCATTTTTAAAACAAACAGAAATACAAATCGGAATTTTTGAGGAGATAGATATAAAATGACCTTCCAATTAGTTTGTATAGAACCAAAAGAATTAACGCAATACAAGGCGGATATGCAGGAAGCATTTCAGAAAGGTTTTGAAGATGCTTTTGGGAAAACAGATGCTGTTATTCTGCCTGAAAAGGACATTGACCAGTCGCTGAATGCGGAGGGTTCTGCTGTCTATAAAGCCGTTGTCGATGGAGAAATGGTGGGCGGTGCTGTTGTTATTATCAATGAGAGTACACAGCATAACCATCTTGACCTGCTTTTTGTAAAGAACGGAGTTCAGAGCAATGGTATCGGTAAGAAGATATGGTTTGAATTGGAACGAATATATCCGAACACGAAAGTATGGGAAACCTGTACGCCGTACTTTGATAAGCGCAACATTCATTTTTATGTGAATGTCTGCGGCTTTCATATTACAGAATTTTTTAATGAAAAACATCCTATGCCGGATACACCGGACGATTTTGTCGGTGATGGCAATGAGGGAATGTTTGCGTTTAAGAAGCAAATGCGTTTATGAAATTCCAGTTTGCCAACTTGCCCTTTGAGAGAGGAGAAATCCTTTTCTCAAAGGTTTTTTTCTATTTATACGGATATTCGCAAACTACAAGATAAAGCCAAAACTTCATATACTCTAAGCACAAGGAGGTTGAGGTTTGGCTATGAACAACAGTTTAGCAGAAGTACACCCGGAGCTTGTTTCGGAGTGGTCGGAGAAGAACTTACCGCTTACACCTGATGACATTACTTTCGGTTCAAATAAAAAAGTATGGTGGAGAGGTGCTTGCGGTCACGAATGGCAGACAAGGAAATCCTATAAGGTTATATAGTTTGGATGAAATCACGGAGATATTCTGTAA
>ENA-ORRH01001135-ORRH01001135.1-human-gut-metagenome-genome-assembly--contig:-NODE-1135-length-13462-cov-1.79876_pt1 | contig 13462 bp, 10 predicted proteins | sample MGYA00242173_ERZ509130 | MGnify/ENA primary metagenome ERZ509130 (study PRJEB26280, sample SAMEA2338633) | human gut metagenome | biome: human gut; feature: human-associated habitat; material: faeces... | reverse complement strand
AGGACGTTATTACTCCTGCAAAAAAATGCTTGCGGAACATTTTTCCCAAGTCTGCCCCAATGGGTTTCAAAAAGAAAACGCTTCTCTGGAAGAGCCGTTTGACACATCGCCGCCTTCCCTGTAAATTGCCTTATCCTCCCATTCCGGATCAATGAACCGTTTTCTCTCATTTGCAGACTCCCGCATGTCGGCCGCCCTGGAGCGGCTGGGCAGGCAGGCGGAAGCGCTGGATTTTTTTGATGAGATCACGCTCTTCACGGAACACGACCTTTCCGCAGAATTCACCAGCCGCATGGGCCGGTACCTGACGCCGTCCTGCCGGGGATTCGGATACTGGTCCTGGAAACCCTGGGCCATCCACCATGTCCTCCAAGAAATGGAGGAAGGCGACCGCCTCCTTTATCTGGATGCAGGCTGCCATATCAACGCCAACGGAACGGAGCGCTTCCGGGAATACGTAAATATGCTGGACCGCGACAGCCGCGGCATGCTGGTTTTCACCAACGGACAGCCGGAATACAAATGGACCAAAGGAGATATCTTCCGCCACTTCGGCGTTTCCCAAGAAGACGGGCATATCACGCATACCCAGCAAATTGCGGGCGGCCATGTTTTCCTGAAAAAAAACCCGCTCACGGAAAGCCTGATCCGGGATTGGCTCCATGTCTTTTACGACCATCTGCATCTTGCGGACAACACTCCTTCCGCCTCCCCCAACCTGCCGGGTTTTGTGGAAAACCGATATGACCAGAGCATCTTTTCCATCCTATGCAAACTGAGGGGCATCACCACCCTCGACGGATCGGAAACCTATGCGGAAAACTGGGAACAGCTCTCCTTGTTTCCATTCCAGGACAGACGGGACATGGGAATCCCACGGGCCGGGAAAAAGGGATGGCTGGAAAAATGCAGGCAGCTCCTTCTTTCTTCCAAAAGAAACGGATTAGGAATCCGGTAAAGCTTCCCCATTCGGAACAACCGGGCTGCACGACGCTTCCAAACGGGGCAATCTGACGCACCATGAACTGTTTTCCCGTCCTTTTCCACAGCTTCAGCCCGAAAATTCCTTTACCCTTCGGCTGCCGTTTCCGGAATGTAATGACGGTTATTTGGACAAGCTCTTTTCATTTGATCAGGAATGTTTTGCCTTCATGAAAGCAAACATCCCTCCATTCCAAAACTCCGCACCCGCACTATCCTCCGCCGACATTCTCCCACCCCTACTCACAGTTATGCCGTCACCGGAATCCGGCTTTCCCCCATTCATATCGGAATGAAAATAAAAAGGCCATCATGCTGGGAACAGCCTGCCGCAGTTCATGGAATACTGGCAGCCTGGATTTCCCCAAAACGTTTTTCTTTCAGATTTGTAGGCTTGACGGCGGATTCCTAATCCTCATACTTTCCTATGTGGCTTCTCCTCAATGCCGAACAATATTTCAAGTCTCCCATAGCGTCTCGGCCAGCTCCGCCCCTTACCGGTTGAGCGACGCTCTGAACCGGCATATTCCCGGCCTGAAATCCACCCTGCTGCTCCGGAGGCGCAAAGAAATTGACGGCCTGGAAATCCACAGGACACCCGTCAGAAGGGCTACGGACGCCTTGCGCCGCCATCTGGCCCATGGATTTGACATTCTGCTGCCGGAAAGAAGAAAAGACCTGCCTTTCTCCCTGAATGTGCTGGGCATGGGATTTGACACGGCCCAAATGGAAAAAGCCGATGTAGTGCATCTGCACTGGATAGGCGGCAGAACCGTGGATTTCTCGCAGCTGCGCCATATCCGCCGTCCATTGGTCTATACCCTGCACGACATGTTTGCCTGCACCGCGGGATGCCACTGCACCATGGACTGCGGCCTGTTCCAGGACGAATGCCGCGGCAACTGCCCCCAGCTTGGCGCTCCCCGCCTCTTCCGCAACATTCCAGCGTGGCTGTTTTCCCGCAAACGCCGCGCCTTCGGCCGCATCCCGTCCCTTACCCTCGTAACTCCCTCCCTCTGGTTAAAAAGGGAAGTGGAAAGAAGCTGCATGTTCCCTGGAAGAAAAATCGTACAGATTTACAATCCTGTGGACACGGACCTTTTCCGTCCGGCGGAAGACCGGAATGCCATCCGGGCCGGCCTGGGCATCCCGCCCGGAGCGTTCGTCATCGCCTGCGGCGCAACCGGCCTGTTCAATCCGGTCAAAGGCGGCCATTTCATCCCCCTGGTGCTGGAGGAACTATACCGGCGCGGGCACCGGAACCTTCATCTCCTGCTTTTCGGCAACCAGGAAAAAAGCGTGGACTACCCCTTCCCCAGCACAAACGCCGGATTCATTACGGACATGAACAAGCTGGCCGGGCTTTACAGCGCGGCGGACATTTTCCTGAACCCCACGCTTCAGGATGTCCTTTCCAACGTAGCGCTGGAATCCATGGCCTGCAAAACCCCTTCCGTTACCTTCCGGACGGGAGGAGTTCCGGAAGCGGTTCTGGACGGAAGGACGGGGCTGGTCGCTCAGCAGGGGGACCTGAACCAAATGGTCGCCCACTGCGAACGGCTCATCCAGGACGGAAAACTCCTGCAAACCCTGGCGGAGGAAGGCCGTCGGCACGCGGAACAAACATTCTCCTACCCCGTCATTGCCGCACGGCACGCCGCCCTGTATGAGGAAACGTTCCGGGAATACCGTTACGAAGAGTGAAAACGGCCGGCGTTCAACCGCCGGACTGCCTGTTCCAGCACATCCGGGCGCATCTTCCTTTGTCATTGACAAGAAAAAGACGCCTCATACACTCTGCACCGTTTCAACCCTTCTCTCCCCATGAAAACGCTTAAAATCTCCTTTTTACAGTCCACTCCGGATTTCGGCAGGGAAGGAATGCTTCAGCTTCTGAAAAGCCGGTATCATGTGGTGGAAGACGATTCCGATTTTGATTACCTGGTCGCCACCCCCTGGTTTTACGTCAACCGGGAGGCTTTTTACGATTTTCTGGAACGGGCCCCCGGCCATATCACCGTCATGTACGGCTGTCATGAAGCCATTGCACCGGATTTCATGCTGTTTGACTATTACATCGGGCTCGATACGGTGCCCGGAAGCGACCGTACTGTCAAACTTCCCTACCTTCGCCACCATTTGGAAGAAGTGCACGGCGGTAAGGAAGGCCTGGATGCCCATGCTCTCCTGGCCTCCAAAACGGGTTTCTGCAACTTCATTTACGCCAACCGCAAATCCCATCCCAACAGGGATGCCATGTTCCACAAACTCTCCGCTTTCCGGTTCGTCAATTCTCTGGGGCCCCATCTTAACAACACCCCGGGCGACGGCCACCGGGCGGAAGACTGGTACGCATCCTCCATCAGAATGAAAAAGCCGTATAAATTCTCCATTGCCTTTGAAAATGCATGGTACCCCGGCTACACCAGTGAAAAAATCGTCACCAGCATGCTTGCAGGCACCATTCCCATTTACTGGGGAAATCCGGACATCAGCCGGGAATTCAATTCCGCCTCATTCATCAACTGCCACGACTTCCCAACCCTGGACGACGCCGCGGCCTATGTGAAAAAAGTGGACGAAGACGACAACCTGTGGTGTGAAATCATGTCGCGCCCCTGGAAAACCCCGGAACAGGAAGCCCGCTTTCTGGAAGAGACGGAAAGGGAAACGGCCAAGCTTTACAAAATATTCGACCAATCTCCGGAAGAAGCGCGCCGCAAAGGTGACGGAACATGGGTATCCTACTACCAGCGCTTTTTAAAACGCGGCCACAGGATGCAGCTGGCATGGCGGCGGCTGAAAAACCGCCTGCGCCGCTAACCAACGTTTCCGGGCAATTCAACCCCATGCCGGATTTCCTCTGCCCGCCTTCCCCCGTCCCCATCCACTTCCTTCCGCTTCATGAGCAAATGCTTTTCTGAAACCTTTTGTTCACCTTCTCCCCACCAAGCCGGAGGCGCCATCCACGGAACCTATTTCCCGCACATTGACGGCCTGCGTACTTTTGCCGTGCTGGCCGTCGTCCTGTACCATTTGCAGGAAGGGATCTGCCCTGGAGGCTATGCAGGCGTGGACATCTTCTTTGTCATCTCCGGATATCTGATTGGCGGAGGCCTCATCCGCAGCCTGAAGGAGGGAACGTTCTCCCTGACCTCCTTTTACCTCCGGAGAATCAGGCGCATCATGCCCGCCTACTTCTGCCTGATTGCGGTCGTGCTGGCTTTCGGCTGCGTCGTTCTGGACTGCGATGACCTGCGGACTCTGGGCCGGACGGTGAGATCCAGCGCCCTTTTCATCACCAACACTTACTTCAGCAGAACCACAGGGGATTACTTCAGCCCGGCGGCGGAAGAAAACCCTTTGCTGAACCTGTGGTCCCTGAGCGTGGAAGAACAATTTTACCTGATGATTCCGCTTACCCTGTGGCTGCTCTGGAAATTCAGGGAAAAAGCCGTCAAACCCGTTCTATGGGGGGCGCTGGGCCTCTCCTTCTTCTTCGCCGCCTTCCACATGGGGCATCTGGAACATAACAAGGCCTTCTATCTGCTTTACTGCCGCGCCTGGGAACTTCTGGCCGGCTGCCTTCTGGCTCTGGCTCCCGCCGCAGAACAGAACCGGGGAACCGGATTGCTGCGGACGGCGGGATGGGCCGGAATCCTGCTCCCCTTTGCCTGTTATACCTCTTCCACTCCTTTTCCCGGATACACGGCCATCCCTTCCATCGCGGGGGCGGCCCTGCTTATCCGTTACGGAAACCATGGCTGGGCCGGGCGTATCCTCAGGCACCCGCTCAGCACGGGCATCGGCAAAATCTCCTACTCCCTCTATTTGTGGCATTGGCCAGTTATCGTGTACTGGACATACGTCTGTTTCGATGAATGCTCTCCCTGGGATTATGCGGGCATGTTCCTTCTCTCCCTTCTTCTGGGTTTCCTTTCCTGGAAATTCGTGGAAACCCCCTTCAGAACGACCGTCTCATGGCAAACTCCCGGAAAAGCGTTTCTGGCCACGGCAGCAGGGTGCCTCATGCTGGGATTTGCCGGTGAATGGCTCAAATGGACGGACGGCGCGCGGGATTACTGGCATGTAGCGGCCAACAGCATGGAATTCCCTGAATACTGGAAAGGGCCGGCCTTCCCGCCCTCCTTCGGCATCACGCCTCCCGGCCGGGCGGTGGTGGAAAAGGGCAACGCCATTCAGCACCATCATCCGGAGCTGGGGGATGTGACGGATTACCCTTTTGTCCTGCTGGGAAAAAACGGGCAGGCCCCTTCCTTCCTGCTTATGGGAGACAGCCATGCCATGGCCAGTTCCCCCGGATTTGACGAGGCCGCGCGGCTTCTTCCGCGCTCGGGCCTGTTCTACCGCGCGCGCCTGTGTCCGCTGAGCGGCATCTCCGACTCCGGAGACTCCTCTTCCCTGACGCTCCTGCGCCTGATGTACCCCCATTGGGAACACAATATGGAACTAATTCTGGACTGGCTGGAAAATACCCCCCAGGTAAAGACCGTATTCATCCACAACCGCTGGATTGAACTGGTGAACAACCACCGGGATACGCGCCTGAAACAACTGGTTGCAGACGGCCTGCGCCACACCTGTGCGCGTCTTCGGAAAGCCGGCAAGCAAATCGTGCTGCTGGGTCCCGTTCCCGAATGGACTTTCGGCCCGCGCAAGCTCATGCGGCGCAATGCCCTGCTGAACGCCAACCGGACAGACCGCCTGCTGGGCGGGGACTTCAACACGCGGCAGCGTCCGGTATTCGCCCTGTTGGAGCACATGGAATCCACAGGCCTGTGCCGCTTCATTCGCCTTCCATAAAAATGGGCGGTGGCTGGCGGAAGACGGCGGCCAATTAATGTACTGCGACGACAATCACCTTTCCCCCTACGGGTCCAGAAAAATGGTCGGCGACATCATCGACCAGCTTTTCCCGGGAATGGAAAGAACAGCAGCCAACTGACGGAAGCTCCGCACGGAAAAACATCCAATCCTTTGACATTGACAAGGCATGCAGGCCCCCTACACTGGCGCCAGGCAGTAAAGCCTTCGCGATGGTCCCGGATAAAAGCCCGGAATATGAAGGCCATACCGCGTCCCCCTATTCAACGCCTGTACTCCCATGACGGATTCCTCCCGCCCCACACGCATCAAGGTCATCAGAAAATCCATGAAGGCCTCTCCGGATCAAACGGAATCCCTGTTGTGGGGCGACTGCCTGTTCTGCACGGACGCCGCCATGACGGATTACGACTGGGTTCTGGTATACGACGAATTTCCCAGAACTCCCGTGGGCACCATCAGGAATGAAACGGAACCCCTTCTCTGTCCTCCGGACCAGACTATCCTGATTACGGTGGAGCCCCCCTCCATCAAAATCTACAGCAGGGCATACACCAGCCAATTCGGCACCGTTCTCACCACCCACTCCATCCGGGACCTTCCGCACCCCGGGCACACCTTGGGTCGCGGATGTCTTGAATGGCTGTACATCAAGCCCATGCAGGAAATTCTGGACCAGAAGGAATTCCCGAAGACAAAAATGCTCTCCACCATCTGCTCCGCCAAGCAGCATACGCATACCATGCATAAAAAGCGCTATGATCTTACGCGTTACCTGGCGGACCGTCTGCCGGAACTGGACTGGTTCGGACACGGCATCCGGGAAATAGAAAATAAAACCGTCGCCATGGATGACTACAAATATCATCTATGCGTGGAAAACCATCTGGAACCCCACCATTGGACGGAAAAACTGTCTGATGCCTTTGTTGCCATGACCCTTCCCTTTTACGCCGGGGATCCGTTGGCAACGGAATGCTTCCCGCAGGAAAGCTTCATCCCCATCCCGCTGGACAACCCGCAAAAAGCCCTTGAAATCATCCGCAAGGCCATGGAGGACGGAGAATATGAAAAACGGCTCCCCGCCATCCGTGAGGCAAGGCGCCTGGTGCTGGAAAAATACAACATGTTCGCTCAAACAGCGGCAGTCATTCACAACCACAGGGAAACGGGAACCATACGCCCCGGAGCCATGCTGAAAGGACGCCACGTTCTGCGGAAAAATCCGCTCCATGCCCTTCGGGAATTGACGGACACGCTGGCCTATAAAATCAGGTCGCGCGGCAGGCGCGGAACCGGAACCGGAGCATAACCTGGATTCCGGGCGCGCGGCAGCGGGGGGGGGGCAGGCCTCCCCTGCCAGTAAAGAAAATGGGCGTCCGATCTTCTGCCGATGGCCGCGCGGCTGGCGGAACGGAAAGCTTCCATGTGATGGAAAGATTCAAAAGGAACGCTTTCCCCGGTACCCAGCCTCCTGCCCATTAAAGCATGAACGGCTCCGTCAACCCTCTTCTCAGGGAATACATGGCCTGGAACCCTTTGAACGACAGGGAAACCGCAACCGTATCCGCCATTCCTCCGCCACACCGCAACCAGGGCGGCAAATACCGTCCCGACAGCCCCGTCCGGTCTGAAATCGATTCAAACCGGACGGAAAACAGGCAATTAATAAAACGGAAAAACCTTAATCTACTTTGCGGGAAGCGTGCCTCTTGGCCCGTTCCTCCTCCCGCTGCTTCTTCAGGTCTTCCTTCATCTTGGCCTTCTCTTCGGAATCCAGCTTGCCGTCCTTGTTAACATCATATTTTTCAAGGAGGGCGGCTTTCTTTTCCGCAGAAGTCATTCTCTTGGGAGCGTCTTCCTCCGCCATGGAAGGCATGGCGAAAGCAACGGCCAGAACAATAAGCAAATACTTCATGATTAAACGGGGTTCTTGAATAATCCTTTTCTACTCCCGCGCGTCCCGGTTGTCTCTCTTTTTTTAGCAATACATGCAAATTCCCTGGCCATGCCCCTTTTCTGCCGCGTGAACTCCCCCCGGTTAAGCCTTCCCGAACGGGAAAAATAGCGGAATCACCACTACCATGACCAGCCCCATGATCACCTGCAGGGGAACGCCCACTTTCACGTAATCCATGAACGTATATTTCCCTGCCGGCATAACCAGGGCATTGGGCGGCGTGGAAAAGGGTGAAGCAAAACACATGCTGGTGCCTACGGAAACCGCCAGCAGCAGCGGATAGGGGCTGATGCCCATACTCGCCGCGGATTGCAGGGCGATAGGCGCCAGAAGCACCGCCGTAGCCGTATTGCTGATAAACATGGTCAGCAGGGACGCCGTGAAATAGACGCCCGCCATCAGGGCAAACGGCCCGAATCCCCCCAGTCCGGCCACCAGCCCGTGGGAAATGGCCTCTGAGGCTCCCGTCTTCTCCAGCGCTACGGACATCGGCAGCATGGCGGCAATCAGCACGATGCTCTCCCAGTTGATCGTCCGGTACGCCTCCTCCACATTGCGCAGACAGCCGCACAACACCATCAGGACGGCGGCAATCAATACCGCCGCCACAGCAGGCACCCAGTTGAACACCATGGCCGCAATCATCAGCAGCATAATGCCTGCGGCCAGGGGGGCCTTATGCGTCAGGGTCACCTTGGAGGCCTCCGCCAGAGGTTGGCCCACGACAACCCATTCAAAAGTTTTCTCGCTCAGGCGCGCAATATCCGTCCAGGTTCCCTGAATCAGCAGCGTATCTCCGTACTGGAGCTTCACATCCTTCAAATTATGGAAAATGTAATGGTTGTCCCGCTGGATGGCCAGAATATTGACCCCGTACTTGGCGCGCAGCCCCGAAGACTTCACGGGCATGTTGATAAGGTCCGAGTTCCGCATGAGCAGCATTTCCGCAATGCCTATCTCGTCAAACTTCAATTTGCTTTTCAACAGGGAATCCGTATCTTCCGACGTCTTCCGGTTAATCATCTCCGCCCCATATTCCCGGGCAAAACGGGCCACGTCCTCAAACTCCCCCATGACATAAATGACGTCGCCCCGGGCCACCCTCGTATCTGAACCCGCCATGGTCTGGCTGACCGTCTGCAGGAAGGAATGCCGGCCGGAATGCCTGCGGCGCACCTCCACAATATTCACGCGGTAAAGGTCCGGTATCTGAAGATCATGCAGAGGATGTTCCGTCAGAGGGGAATCCTCCAGCACCCGGAGGCGGTAAAGATTATTAATAATCTGGTACTCGTCTATCAACTGACTGAGGGATTTCCCCTTGGCCTCGTGTTCCGCCCTGTCGTCATGGCGTCCCAGAAACCTCCTGCTGAGGGGGATCAGCACCAGGATGCCCGTCACGATGCAGACAAGGCCGATGGGGGTGAACGCAAAAAAGCCCAGCCCCTCCATTCCGGCCTCCTGAAGCTGGTTGTTGACGACAAGGTTGGGGGGCGTGCCGATCAGCGTCAGCATGCCGCCCATACTGCTGGCAAATGCCATGGGCATGAGCAGACGGCTCGTTTGGATGCCTCCGTCCGCAGCCAGGCTCACCAGAATAGGCAGCATCAGCGCCACCGTCCCCGTATTGCTGACAAATGCGCCTATGCCGGCTGTAACAAGCATGGTCAGCACCAGCAGGCGCAACTCGCTCCTGCCGGCCAGTTTCATGATTCTGCCGCCCATCATCTTGGCCAGGCCCGTCCGGAAAATGGCGCCTCCCACCACGAAAAGCCCCACCATCATCACCACAATGGAATTGGAAAAGCCGGAAAGCGCCTGTTCCGGGCTCAAAATCCCGAACATAATCAGGCAGAGCAGGGAACACAGCGCGACAAGATCAGAACGAATCCTCCCCTGGACAAATAAAACGGCGGATACTCCCAGAATGAGAAGCGTGGTCAACATAGCAATAAACGGCAGGAGTGAAAAAACGGCAAGGGAGGATATCTAACATGACCGGCATGTCTTGTCGATAGGCTGAACAAGTCATTCACAAAACCGTCTCTCCGCCGGCATCCGGCAGAAAAAACACTTTATGCATCCTGCTCGGAGAACCCCGCTTCCTCTTTCCTTTTCCGGTATCATGGGGATGAGGAAACAAAAAAACGCGCTCTCTGAAAGAACGCGCCATAAAATGAAAAGTGGTGGGTAGAGAAGGATTCGAACCTTCGAAAGCAAATGCTAACAGATTTACAGTCTGCCCCCTTTGACCGCTCGGGAATCTACCCACTTGAAGTGATGTGCGGCGAATGTATAGGGATTCCCGTGCCTTAGCAAGTTTTTTTTATAAAAAGTAGGTCCTCCCAGAAGCAGAAACCCCATATGCAACAGCCATGCCGCCGGAAGGAAAGCTGATGCAGGAACACAAGACCGGAAAAGGCAATGTTCACGAATCTCCCACATATACCGGAGCGCGGCTGTCCGGGGAATCCGCATCCAGTTGCTCCAGCTGGGGCAGAATGTTCTCCATGCTCTCCCATACGGAGGGAACAATCTTGATTGCGGTTCCAAACCGGACTGCCATCATCAGGGCGTCTGAAGGGCGGGCGTCCAGCTCCACCAGCTTGTCCATCACCTCATTGGCGGCCTCTATAGTCACGCGGGCATAAAAGACTTCATCCTTGCGGCCGTTAATAAGCACCAGCCTCACCCGGCATTCCATGGCGGATAAAAAGTGAGCCAGCAGGGAAGACGTGTCCGGCCGTACCGGGCGTTCCCCGTTCAGGCAGCGTTCCAGGGCCATGCCGTCTGTCAGCTCCATGAAAATGACGCCCACCTTGCCGGTCAGCGGATCACGCAGGCACACACCCGCCCCGGCCCGGGTGTAAAGCAGGGCGTAAGGTTCCAGAGCAATCAAATTTTCATCCGGCATGGCGGGCGGAAATCACATGTTAAAAACCGGGATTAATAACCCGTTCCGTATAGCGGGCAGCCACCTTGACGTATTTTTCCGCCCATTTGTGGTTATTATCCGCGGATTCCGGCCCCAGGTCCTTCACCACCTTGGCAGGAGAACCCAGCACCAGGGAATTGGGGGGAATGACGGTACCTTTGGTAATGAGCGCGCCCGCTCCCACCACAGACCCCTGGCCGATGACCGCTCCATCCAGAATAATGGACCCCATGCCTATCAGGCAATTATCCTCCACCGTGCAGGCGTGCAGAATCACGCCGTGCCCCACGGTTACGTACTTGCCTACATAGCAGCCGAAATCGTCTGCCAAGTGGATGCAGCTGTTGTCCTGGATATTGGAGTAATCACCAATGACGATCTTATTGATATCTGCGCGCAGCGTAGTATGGTACCAGACGCTGGCATGTTCCCCAATGGTAACATCTCCAATCAAATCAGCGCTTTCCGCCACAAAAGCGGTATCCGCCACTTTGGGCCAGAAGTTCGCGTAAGGTTCTCTTGCCATATAAGTCATGTATTAATTGAAGATAAGACAGCATTCCAGTCTAAAAACGTTCATTCCGCGGGTATGCCGCAGCCGGAAACGAACACGGCCGAACCCACCCGAAAATGAAAGGCCGCAGGCACCTCCGCACTAATTTTCTTCCCGGATGCCCTTCTTGCTGTTCTTCTCCCGCTTCTCCGCATCCTTGCGCAGGGAGTCGGCTTTTTTCCCATTACCTCCCTTTTCATAATACCCGGCTATCCTCCGCTGGATGGCGGCTTCCTTCTTTACCTTGAAATAATCGCCCGATTTAGTTCGGATATACCGGTTGTAGGAAGATTCCGCCTCCTTGGCCATCTGAAGCACGGCCTCCTGATCCTGGGAAACGTACTCGTAATATTGCCCCATCAGCGCTTCAAATACTTCCGCGCGGCGCGCATAATCCTTCATGGACTTCCGGTACAGGGCAGCCACCCCGGCCTTGTCCCCGTTTTCCATCAGGAGATCCGCCTGCCGCTTGATGGCGGCGGAAGTCAGGTCGCTGCGCCCCTCGTCCGTCTCCTTTTCCAGCTTCTTCAAATCGCGGGCAACATGGCGCTTATTGGTGGAAGCGTCCCTCATGGGGAAAATATACTCATCTTCCACGCGGGCGGCCATGGCCAGGTAATCCGGACGGGAACGGAACTTGCGCTTAATCATGGCCACCAGTTCATCCCATTCTTCCAGCTTCGTGCCGCTCTCCGGGCGGCCCATCAGAGCAATCAGGCGTTCCCAGCCCAGGGGGCTGCCGGGAGTGGCCTGAGTGGCGGCTTCCAGCATTACCCGGGCGCAATCCGGCTTCTGCATCTCCTCAAACAGGTCCGCCAGGGAAAGATAATCCAGGGAAGTATCCAGCCGGGCGCCATTCACCTTCTTGTCCATACCCTGGAGAAGGGTGGATTCATGCTTTGACTTGCAGTTGTGCGGATGGGAAAAATGCCCCGTATTATATCCGTACCCGCCGTAGGACTGCCAGGTTTCATCCGTCGTCAGCAGATTGACCCAGGCATGCGGACCTCGGTTGCCGTCCCCGGTAACATAGGCAGAGGGAATGCCGTTGCATTTGGCGGTATTCACCGCAAAATAGGCCTGGTCCATGCAAATGCCGCCTTCATCCAGAATCTCCTGGAAGGTATAATTAGTATAAGGGTCCTTGCCCAGTGCGGCGCGGTCCATCCGGTAACGGATCATGGAATAGGCTCCGCCCCATCCTTTCCGGGTTAGGCGCACCTTTTTGCGCGCCCAATCCATCTCCGACCTCGGCAGACGCACATCCACCACAAACAACAGCTCGGAAGGGCTTAATTTGGAAATGTCCGTGAGAAGCTCACGGGCTTCATCCATCTCCATGAAGTACTCGAATACCTGTTCCAGCGTCAAAGGCGTGGTGGAAATATTGGTGGAAGAAGACGCCCTCAGCTTGGACGGGCTGGAAGCGATGCGGGGATTCAGCATGGCGCAGGCCAGCGCCAGGGAGGAATACCTGCTCCGGGGCATGGCGGAGGTTTTCATCCAGAATTCCGCCCACTTCCTCAAAATCCCTCCCCACTCCTCCCCGGGTGTCTGCTCCCGCGCCATCGTGCGCAGGAAAAGTCTCAGGGGATCGGAAGGATCTGAAAAAAGCCATGGATAGAAATACCTGGGGGAACTCTCCTTGATTTGTTCCTGGATGGTTTCCGCTCCCACTTTGCTGATGAGCTGGTACAGCTCATTGGCGCGCATGAGGTACGGGCTCTGATCGTACATGGACGCGTCAAATTTGCCGAATTTGATGACCTTCACGGCATCCCGTTCCAAATTGGAGCGCAGGAAATCGGCATACAAGTCATAGCGGCCCGTTTCCAGGGCCAGATTGAAAGCATCCGTAAACAACTTTCTGTTGGCGGCGTTATTGGCCTTCAGGCTGACCAGAAGAACAGGCTTCTTGAAAATCTCCAGCCGCGGATCTTCCTCCTGGACCACGGGTTCTTCCTTCGGTTCCTCAGGGGAAGGCTCCGCCACTTCCGGTTCCTTGTTCTGCCGTTTTCCGGCGGCTTCCTCAGCAGCCAGGCGTTCCGCCTCAAGACGGGCTTTTTCCTCCGCCTCCGCGCGCGCCCGTTCCTCCGCCTTCCTGCGCGCCGCCTCCAGTTCCGCGACTTTCCGCGCACGCGCCGCTTTCGCTTCCGCCTCCTTTCTGGCCGCCAGCTCAGCGGCGGGA
>ENA-ORRH01001126-ORRH01001126.1-human-gut-metagenome-genome-assembly--contig:-NODE-1126-length-13601-cov-2.87745_pt1 | contig 13601 bp, 9 predicted proteins | sample MGYA00242173_ERZ509130 | MGnify/ENA primary metagenome ERZ509130 (study PRJEB26280, sample SAMEA2338633) | human gut metagenome | biome: human gut; feature: human-associated habitat; material: faeces... | reverse complement strand
TGGCACCTGGCTCACCTACCTGCGCAACCACGCAAAGTATTCGGCCAACAATTCCTGGACGATGGGCAGCGTGTACAGCGCTCAGTGACCTTAATACTTTGGGGGCAACCTAGAATTTTATGCTGAGCACATGAAGAATGTTGACTTTTGCATGAACGGACTTCACAAGTGCCTGCCTGGCAGACAAAAAGCACCCGGCGGAAAAACAAACTGCATCCCATTTCCAGAACAGCAGATCTTACGGTCTGACAAATGGGGTGCAGTTCAAACCCGGCGGTTTCGATCTTATATTGTTTTTATTGTTTGCTTGACGGAGTACACTTCAGAGGCCGCAGCGGTCTTTTGCGTTTTGTGGTAAAACTCAGCTCCGGCGCTTGGCCAGTACCGCCGCCCCGCTGGCGGCGGTCAGGACGCCCAGCAGGGCAAGCCCGGCCCCCGCCTGCCCGAAGAGATCGCCCACGGCACCCACAAAGGGACTTGCGGGGATCATCAGGACACTGTAGGCCATGCTGTCCACACTGATGAGGGTAGCCCGCTGATCACTGGAGATCAGGGCATTGAGACGCTGGTCGGCATGGAGCAGCCAGACTTCCAGCACGCCCTGCACCAGCATCATGCCCAGAATGCCGCCCCATGCGGGCGCTGCGCCGACCAGAAAGGTCCCGCCGCCGACCAGCAGCAAGGGCAGAAAAAGCCACTCGGTGGGCCAGCCCAGCTCCACGAGCCGCTGCTGCAGGAACATCTTGGTCAGATAGCAGGGGACAGAGATGAACGCATCGGCAGCGATGAGTTTTGCCGCCAGCGGGCAGCCGCGCAGGGCGGCGGCACTGTCCCGCACCAGCTGCGCGAACTGGCCCGGCAGCTCTCGCAGGGAATGGGAACTCCGGGCGGCTTGTGCCTCGGTGACCACAGGTTCCTTCAGCAGAAGCATGGCCAGTGTGGAAATGCTGCTGAACAGCGCACTCACCAGATAAAAGCCGGAAAACCGCAGAAACCGCCGCACAAATCAGGAAAAGGCCGGGCGCAAATGCCATGAGCAGGCTGCTCAGCACTGCCAGGATGCCGGTTGCCCAGATGCGGAATTGTGTGCCGCGTTTGGATTTGACCCGGTAGCCGACGGAGATGATGACATCGAGGTTGTAATAGTCCACATCGTAGACCTTTCCATCTGCGGCAGTGTAGGCAAATTTTGCCCACACTGATTTCTTCTGAAGCTCACCTTCCTTGAAGATGTTCCGGACGTGTTTTCCAATAACGCTGCGGTCACGCTGGAACAGCTCAGCCATCTGGTCGATGGACAGCCAGACGGTATCACCATCAAAGGTAGTATCAATTTTGGTCAGACCGTCGTCTGCATCTGCAAGCAATGTGTCTGTCTATACAAACACCATTTGCATTGCAAAATGCTTGTTGGGGAACACCCAAACCCGTGAACTGCATCCGGTGGATGCAGGCTGTTTTAAGCAAATAAAAACTGTTTTATTTCTTGCGGAATTCTCCATACAGCCACTCTGCCAATGCCGACATGATAGCCTTGTACTTGCTGGTATCTTCAAACAGGGAAGAGAAGGTGTCCTGCGCTTCGAGATAGCTGTCCTGTGCGGCAGTGTCAAAGGCTTTGGGGAAGATGCTCTCGGTAAAGATCTGCGGGTCGGAGCTGCGCGCCAGCTTTGCCAGCTTCGGGTCGGCCAGCAGACGGTCATGAAGGGCAGTAAGCAGCACCCGGTCGGCATTGGTGAACTCGCCCTTGAACTTCTCATTGATCTTCAAAATGATCTCGTCCAGCGGCTCCTTGGGGTCGTGGCCGAGAGCACCCTTCTGGGTGACCGGCTCGTAGACGCCTTTGGCGTGTTCCAACTCGATGGCACCGGCAAAGGTCTTTTGCAGCTTGTAATACTCCAGCTGCAATTTGCCCTCCAAGTCCAGCGGAGAGACCTCGTCCGGCGGCAGCAATTTGAGCAGATAAGCGCAGAATACGTTCTCCTTGTGCAGCTCTTCATCGAACATCCGAGCCACCTGCGAAACATAACCGTACCACTTGACAAGGCTGCGCAGCAGGCGGCGGAACTGGTACCGCTCGGCCTGCGTTTTCTGATTGTAGCGGTCTGCCACCGGCTTCAAGACGCTGCTCATGCGGCCCACGGCGTTTTTATCCTGCTTGGTGCTGCGGAAATACTCCTTGGCAAAGGCTTCCACGTCTGCATCGGAATAAACGGCAAAGCTCCGCAGCTCCTTCTGGGTCTTGTAAATGAGGTCGGTGTTGACCTCCTGCTCCAGAAAAGTCTCCTGATAAAACGGCTGGAATGCCTCCCGGATGTCCTCTGCCTTGTTCACAAAATCCAGCACAAAGGTGTCGGTTTTGCCGGGACAGGTACGGTTCAGACGGGAGAGAGTCTGCACCGCCTTGACGCCCTTCAGCTTTTTGTCCACGATCATGGTGTGGAGCAGCGGTTCGTCAAAACCGGTCTGGTATTTTTCTGCCACGATGAGCACATTGAAGTTGTTATGAAACTCCTTTTTGGTCTGGCTCTCTGCAATGTGGCTGCCGTTGGCGCGGACATTCAGGGACTGCTCCGTGTACTCCACGCCGCCGTCCGGTACGGCACCGGAAAATGCCGCTAAGATCTGCACATCGTCATAGCCCTGCTCCGCAATGTAGCGCTTGACCTCGTGGAAGTACCGCACCGCCGCCAGCCGGGAGGAGGTGACCACCATCATCTTGCCCCGCCCGCCGATCTTGTGGCTGGTGGTCTCCCGGAAGGTCTCTACAATGATCTTTGCCTTCTGGCTGATGTTGTAGGGATGCAGTTCCTCGTACTTGCGGATGAGCTTTGCCGCCCGGCTGGCAGGCAGGTCGGGGTTGTCCGGGATGGTCTTGGCGATCTTGAAGCAGGTGGAATAGGTCATGTAGTTTTGCAGCACATCCAGAATGAACCCTTCTTCAATGGCCTGCCGCATACTGTAAATGTGGAAAGGGTGGTGGCTGCCGTCCGGGTACTCGGTGCCGAACAGTTCCAGCGTGGCGGCTTTTGGGGTGGCGGTAAAGGCGAAGAAGGACAGGTTCTTGTGCCGTCCGTGGGAGGTCAACTCCTTCACCAGTGCATCCTCCGGGTCGATCTCGTCCTCCGCTTTGCCCTCCAGCTCGGCATATTCCCGCAGCGCATCCTCGGTGTCAGCAAGGGCGGCTTTCAGCTTCAAAGCAGAGGTGCCGGTCTGGGAGGAGTGCGCTTCGTCGATGATAACGGCATAGTTCTTCCCGGCGGTCTTGTTCACCTCAGTATAGATGACCGGGAACTTTTGCAGCGTGGTGATGATGATGCGCGCGCCGTTGTTGATGGCATCCCGCAGGTCGCCGGAGTTTTTGTCCTCGCCGATGGCCTCCACCGCGCCCAGCGTATGGTCGAAGCCGGAGATGGTCTCCTGCAGCTGTGCGTCCAGCACGGTGCGGTCAGTCACCACGATGACGCTGGCAAATACAGGCTTGTTCTCTGTGTTGAACAGGGAAGCCAGCCGGTACGCCGTCCAAGCAATGGAGTTGGACTTGCCCGACCCGGCGCTGTGTTGGATGAGATAGTGCTGCCCGGCACCCTTCTGCCGCACATCTGCCACCAGCTTGCGCACCACGTCCAGCTGGTGATACCGGGGAAAGATCAGGGTCTTGCCGTCCTGCAGGCTCATGAACTTTTGCAGGATGTCCATCATGCTGTCCTTCTGGAACACTTCTTCCCAGAGGTAGGCGGTAAGGTAGCCGCTGGGGTTGGGCGGGTTGCCTGCGCCGCCGTCCCGCCCGGCACCATTGGAGCCCTGATTGAAGGGCAGAAAGCGGGTGTCCTTGCCTGCCAGCCGGGTGGCCATCCACACCTCGGTCAGGTCTACGCAAAAGTAGCCCAGAATGCGCTTGTTGAACTGGAAACACACCTCCCGGGGGTCTCGGTCGTGCATCCACTGCTGTTTGGCGTTCTCCACGGTCTGCCCGGTGAACTGGTTCTTCAGCTCAAAGGCGAACACCGGGATGCCGTTTACCGCCAGCACCATGTCCACCGAGTTGTGGGTGGTGTCGGAGTAGAACCACTGCCGGTTGCAGGTGATCTCGTTCTGGGCGTAGCGCTGGGCGTCCTTCTGGTTCAGCGCGGACTCCGGCTGAAAATAGCACACCCGGAACCGCCGTCCCCGGTGCTTGAACCCATACCGCAGCACCGAGAGCAGTCCGTCCGCATCGCAGGCATTGTTAAAGGCCGTGCAGAACTTCCGCACCGGGTTTACCGGGTTCTGCTTTTCAAAAAACGCCCACTCGTTGGGCTGGGTCTTTTGCACAAAGCGGATCAGGGTATCCACAAACAGCCCCAGCTTGGGGTCGTAGCAATCCCCGTTGCGGGTGTAGCCCCCGGCAGGGGAGAGCAGCGCCGCCGCAATGTCCGATTCAAACTGCTTCTCGGTGGTGTTGAGGGGCATGGTTAGACCTCCTAATTTATTGTAAAAAATGTTTGTTACATAACTGTTCTAAAGTTGCATCATCAACTCCAGCGCGGTGTAAAATGGAACAATATCCACTTGCAACTAAATATAAACTTGTAATACCGATGTTTGTATTCAGTAGCACGTGTTTGCCATGAGCTTTTCCATTTCTATATTCTCTAAATTCTTTTATGTCGTTTTCGGTGAGAATTTTTTGTGAATGCGGAATGATATTGTAGGTAATATGTTTGTAAGCTTCGTATAGGTCAAAATCAGTGTTTTTGCTTGGCAATGCTATTTTCTTGAGGTTTCGCATGATGGCTTGGCGCGTATTTTCTGGCAATGAACCATGGTCAAACTCATCTTGCGATAAAGTTTGCTCGAATTTCGATATTAAGCTTTGAATTCTTGCATAGTCATCAAAAGATTTTTTGGATTTTGAATCTCTCCATTGGGTGGTTTGATGAAATTCGCATTCAGCAAATGTTGCAACATCTCTTATGAACCCGCCCGTAATCCACTTCGCGGCTTCATCGGAAGTTGGGAGAAAATCTAAAAGGTGAAGAGGATTTGATGGCGTATCTTTATAAATCATGCTCAGTAAGTTGAAAACATTATTTCCGAGCTCATCGATACAAATGGAGTTCAGAGAATCTTTTTCAGAAGGAGAAAAATCATGTCGAATGAAGACTTGGCCATCATTATATGAGTATTCAACGGGACCGTCCAAGGTATCTTGCATATAATTCTTCTGCAAATAAATTGAGTCAAACTCGACATTAGAACGGTAAGATAAGAACTTTACTAAAGTATGGAAGTTTTCGATGTTTTCAAAGGCGGCGTTAACGGAAATGGGCTGTGCAAATTTGCAACGTATAAAACCGGTGTTGTGTGTGAAATTGGTTTCTTGTGGCTTTGAATGATATGTAGTATACCATCCGATATCAATATCAATTTTTCCGTAAGAAGTTTCAACAGTACCGCTTAGCGTAAAATCATCATTGGGGACACTGAATTTATCGGAGTTAAAATCTACAGATATGTAGTGAGAAGAAAATAAATTATTTAAAACACCACCTTGAAATTCAATGCGGTCAAAATAACTCCAGTCAGGCTTACCAATACTATTGGAGTCTTGAACAAGGTATGAGGAAGTTCGTAGAGAAAATGGAGAGGAAGATGGAAGGGAGGCGCTTTTGAGTTCACCAACATAAATTAAAATGCAGCGGCCATCATGCGTTAATCCCTTTAGAAAATGATTATCGAGAACCAAGGAGTACATATCGGGTGCTTCATAAATCTTTTTTTGAGAGATATGGTTATCGGTAATACAAAATTCAAAGTTTTTTTCATAAAAGGAAGCACTTCCATTGTTGCACTCCAATATGCCCGTTCTAGGAGATATGCTATCTTTCATAATTTTACACCTCCCTCTTTCCCGTTACAACCTCATAAATCAAACTTTTCTTATAGCGTTCCAGCTCTTGCACCAACAGTTCTTTTTTCATAATTAACTTATTCAGTTCTAAAGAGCGTTTCTTAATGAAACCGACAATTTCAATTTGTTCTTCAATAGGAGGAAGCGGAATTGTAAATGCAAGAACTTTGCTGGAACTTGTACAAGCCAGATTTGTGGTTTTGATTGCCGTTACATCAAAATAGGAACGTCCAACATCAGAAGCGGTCAAATATTCCAAAAACTCTGGAAGTAAAATAGTTTCATTGGTTTGAACAGCAAAAACATGATTTTGATGCAAACAAGGTTCAATTTCACCATGCCAGACACACCCTCTGCCAAGTTTGTCACGGTCGCCGCCTTCGGTCATAAGAACATCACCAGAATGAAGTCTATACTTCAAATCTTCATCGGGCGTTACTTCGATAGTAGCCAAATCGTTCAAATCAACATAACCGCCCTGCACATTTGCAACTCTTAAATAAGGTCGCTCTATTAAGACGGTATCTTTGCTATAACTTTTTCCGAGTGTAATACCAGATTTGATTGTAGCACAGTGACGTAGTTGAGTTTTTCGCCACTCTTTTGGAATCTCCCCAATCCACTCAACCCCGCTATCCTTCATCTCCCGCTCACCACGTACGCCTTTGGTAACAGCCTGCGTAATAACTGCCTGCTTGAGCTTTTTGTATTCCTCAATGCTGGAACGAATTTTGGAAAGCAGATTATCAATTTTAGAACATTTTGATTCAAGATAACAGACGATGAGTTTTTGTTCATTAAGATTGGGAACAGGAACAAACTCGTCTGCGAGCATGGAAGATAAATCAAGGTTTTGGATGCCGGTTGTTTGCTTAATATAGTTCTGTGTATAACGATTTTTGTAGAATGTAACAAATACATACTGAAGATATTGAGGAAGAATAAAGTCGGAACAACGCAACCGATCCATAAAATTTGCAAAAAGTGCAGGATACTCTTTGTCAAATAGTACAGTCCGCCCAACGGGCGTCTTTTCACCGCCGCCTGATTTTTCTATGAGAATGTCATTTTTCTGTAAAAGAAGCTTCTTTATAATGGGTGATGCATAATGCCGGATCGGTAAGTTTTTGGAATCAGTAAAACGAAAATGCTCATAATCAAAATCGGCGATTCGCAAACAAATGCAGTCGCCCGTTTCGCCGGTGGCCTCATCGCCCCAAGCACCACCGTCTCTTTGTGAGATGCAGGATTTCATGCGATGAACTTCCCACCCCTCTGGAATCTCCCCAATCCATTCAATGCCGCTGTCTTTCATTTTCCGTGCCATGGTCAGCCCTCCTTATGGAACAGCTCTGCCAGCCCGGCGGAGATATCCTGTTCCAGTGCGGTGATGCGCGCCACGATATCCTCCACGGCTTCTGGTGCCTGATACTCGTAGAAATAGCGGGTCATGGGGATCTCGTAGCCCACCTTGGTCTTGCTGTGGTCGATCCATGCGTCAGGCGCGTAGGGCAGGACTTCCCGGGCAAAGTAGGCGTCAATGTCCTGCACTAGCGGCACATTCTCGGTGTCCCGGAGGCTGGTGTCCGGCACAGGCTTACCACGCTTCAGGAGGATGTTGCCTGTCTCGTCCCGCTGGGGGCGCTCCACCACGATCTTGTTATAGCCGAACTCCACGCTCTCGAACACCTTACTCTCGCAGTAGATGCCGTTTTTGTCGCCGTACACCTTGCCGTTGGCAAACTCGCCGTAGGCGGTGACGATCAGTTCCCGGCAGGCATCGGTGATGTCGTTGCGCTTGGTGCCGATGCTCTTGCGGCGCGGCTCGAAGCAGTGGCTGGCGTCAATAAGCTGCACCTTGCCCGCACGGTGGGCAGGCTTATCCTTGCTGAGCACCCAGATGTAGGTGGAGATGCCGGTGTTCATGAACATATCGGTGGAAAGCTGGATGATGCAGTCCAGCCAGTCGTTTTCCAGAATATACTGCCGGATGTTGCTGGGCCCGCTGCCGGCATCGCCGCTGAACAGGGGAGAGCCGTTCTGGATGATCGCCATCTTGCCTTTGTTTGCCAGCTTAGCAAGGCCGTTCAGCACAAAAAGCTGCTGACCATCGCTGATTTTGGGCAGACCGGGCGCAAAACGCCCCATCTCGCCCCGGGCGGCTTCGGCTTCCACCGCCTTCTGCTCACGCTTCCAGTCGATGCCGAAGGGCGGGTTGGAGATGATGTACTGGAAGGTGAACCCGGGAAACTGATCCTCCGACAGAGTATCACCGAAACGCATATTGTTGGGGTCGCCGCCCCGGATCATCATGTCCGCCTTGGCGATGGCAAAGGTGGAGGGGTTGAACTCCTGTCCGAAGCAGGTCACCTCAATGTCGCTGTTCAGCTCGTGGATGCGCTCCTCCATGCAGCTCAGCATCTGGCTGGTTCCCATGGCCATATCGTAAACGGTCATGCTGCTGGTATCGAGGTCGGCTTCGGACAGCAGCAGGTCGGTCATCAGGTAGATGATATCCCGGCTGGTGAAGTGGGCTCCGGCTTCCTCGCCAAAGCTCTCGGAGAACCGTCGCACCAGGTCCTCAAAGATGTAGCCGCAGTCCACCGCGCTGATCTTGTCCGGGCCGAGATAGCCCTTCTCGGAGCCAAACTCCTTGATAACGAGGTAGAGGGTGTTGCTCTCTACCATCCGCTTGATGATGTTGTCAAAGTCGAACTTTGCCAGCACGTCCTGTGCGTTGGCAGAGAAACCGGACAGGTAATCCCGGAAGTTGGACTCAATGTTGTCCGGGTCTGCCAGCAGGGTCTCGAAGGTGAAGCGGCTGGTGTTATAGAACTGGTAGCCGGAGGCTTTCTGCAAAAAGCCGTCGATGACCTGCAGCTTTTTCACCTTTTCGTAGGTGTCCAGCACTGCCTGATGGGTGGGCAGTAGGCAGTCGTGGAACCGCTTCACCACGGTCATGGGCAGAATGACCAGACCGTATTCGTGGGGCTTGAACGGCCCCCGCAGCATATCGGCTACGTTCCAGATCATGGCGGCTTTTTCGGCAATGTTGGCACCTACGGCGGTGATCTTATCGTTTGGCATACGTTGCTCCTTGTTTTTGTGATAGGTGGACATCCTGATTTTACAACAATGGGTGTCCTATAAATCGGATGGCAGGACGTTTTTCCCAAAAAAATGATGCTTGCATCTATTGTACCACGACAAAAGTGGAAACACCATATTCCGGCAAAAGAAAATGCCCGTCTGAAAATCAGACGGGCATCGATCATAGAAGGGCATAATCTTCACATAGAAGATCGTTGTTGCGCATGAAGGTGACAAAGCTGAGGATGATTTTGGCGTTTCTCTCTACAATGTCAGATTCGGTAAAATCTGTGGCTTTCGCAGCGAGGTCAGTAAGCTCCTTGATTTTTGTACCCTCTTTTTTCTGCTTCCGGTTGTTTTCAAAACCGGTATAGTACTTGACCTTATCGCTGAAGCGATAATCAGAAGCGCGGATATTGATGCGCTTTTCCAACAACACCTTGTTGCCAAGGCTTTCAACATTTCTCGGATTGGAAAGCGAGTGCTCCTTTTCCTGGCGGTTGCGTGCGTAGATGTGCTCGATCTCAAGTACACTTTCAAGGGACAAGAGCTCCTGGGAGGAGTTCTGGAATGCCCACCATGTCAGCATGGCCTTTGTGATCGCGCGGTTGTTGCTGAAGGTATAGTTGTCAAAAGCGTTCTGCAATTTCTGCGTATCAAACAAATAGTCAGAAAACCGAACAGGTTGCCCGGTTACAATGTTGGTCATTTCTGCAAAAATGGGAGTGCGCAGTGCATTTACGCCCGGATTTGTAACGGCATATGCCCAGATGAATGCGGTGATTTTGTTAAGAAAGCTATAGAAACGATCGTCGTTCAGTAGACCATCGGAATCCCGATTGGCCATGTAATAGACCGAAACAAAATAGGTCCACATACCGTTGGGAGCATAGTTCAGAACAAAGAGCCTGCGAAGAACTCGGTCAGAGAAGCGCTCAACATTTTGATTCTGCACATCATTCCAGAAATCTGCAAGATTGATCAGATTTTCAAAAGTCTGGTCATTTTTTAGCAAGCTGTAAGCATTCCGCTCATAGAATTTGCGCAGCGCCTCCGTTGTCGAGGATTTGATGCCTTGCTTTGCACGTTCATAGTACATATACCGTGTGAAAAGCTCATCCATCGGAGTGCCGGTAATAGGATGGAAAATAGAATCACACAGTACCTCGAGGTCCTTCCACTTTTGGATAAAGACTTCCCGCTCGCCTTTGGCAGAGTAATACTTGTAAAATTGCGCCTTGAAGATATCTGCATCAGACAGTGGCTTTCCGCGGTCATTCAATGTCGAGAAGATTCGCAAAGCGGTGTCCTGAGATTCTGCTTCAATCGGGAGCAAAATACAGTTGTTCATGATCCGAATCGGAAAGAAGGAAAACCAGTCTGGGTAAGTATTCAGAAAGTCTACGATCTTTTGCTGAAAAAAGCGATAGTTATTGGCGTAGCTGCTCTTTTCGCAATCAGACAAGGTTCCTGTTTTCAGGATATTCAGAAATTCGTCCTTTTCCTTGTCGGTGGCGACTTCTGAGTCGATTTTCAATGCTGACTTGTCCGGGTCACCAAACTCATCGGTTTTCCAGATGCACTGCTCAATGAACTTGCTGGTCTTTACAGCTTTATCGTTCTTCATGCTTCCATATTTTTCATAGAAAGCTCGAAGCAACAGCATCAATGTCGTAAGGCGCTGTTGTCCGTCAATAATCTCCATTTTACCGTCATCATTTTTAAATGTGACGATGGGACCGAGAAAATACTCATCGCTGTCACTGTTGAATTTGTCGCAGTCATTATCAGGAAATGCAAATAAGAACAGGTCATCCCAAAGAGTCTGGCATTCCTTTTCTCCCCAGGCGTAAGGCCTTTGATAATCCGGAATGAGGAAATCAGCCTTCTTCTCACTGAAAAGTGCCCGCACGCTTTTTTGATCAATGTTTAATTTTGACATTTGATGCCTCCTATTTAGCATCAGCAGGTTGCTTCAACTTATCAAATCATCTGAAAATGCCGCAACGCTTCCACGATCGTATCCTCTTTTTCTTTCGGACACTTGGGCTGTTTGGCATTTTCAGATTTGGGCTTATTATAATTCTCTCGCTCGATGATGCCGTACTTCTGCTTCACCTGTGCGATATAGAGGTTGGAAACCCTCAACTGATGATGTTCCCATACATGCTCCCGAATCTCATTGTAAGTTGCCTTGCTTTCCGCAGCAGTCACATCCAGCTCATCCATGCTCACTTCCGCTTCAATGTGGCGCTCGACATTGAGTTTGGTCAAAAGGAGAACCGCTTCAACGGTTGATTGCGATTCCAAGGGAAATTCTCGAATCTCTTTTCCATTATAGGGAACAGGGAAGGCAAATACAATGTTCCGAATCCAGTTGCCATTTGGCTGTTTTTCCGGGAAAATATCAATGCGCTCGATGAAGGCGCGCATGAATTCCTTTTGCTCCACCTCAGTGGCGGCATTGTAGACTTCATCGAAGGCCAGAAGCAGGTGATAGATGTTATCAGCTGTGATCTTCTCCTGATGAATGTCATCAATCTGACCCTGGATTTCAGCGAGCTGGGTTTCCATGTCCTCAATCAGTTCATATTGCTCATCGTAACGTCGCTGCAAATCCAAAGACTTACGGTCATAATAGGGATCATTAAAGTCCAGTGTGTCCATCTGGTGCTCCAGACGGGACTTCGTACTGAGTCGCTGGCGGAGCTGCGCTTTGATTGCATCAGCCTGATGCTCCAACTCGCTGGTATCGACTGCGGAACCGATTTTCTCTTTGATGGCATCTACGAAGCGTGGGTCGTGAACCATAGCGGATACGATGGATGCGACCATCTGATTGATTTCGTTCTGTTCAATGTTCAACCGGAAAGAACATTCGTGTCCAGTCTGCCCTTTGATGCTCTTACAGAAGTAGTAATAACGAGTTTTGTTATCCTTGCTGTGAGCCTTAGAGACATTTCCGTACAGGTTCCGTCCACAGCAGGGGCATTTCAGAATGCCGGAAAGAATATGTGCGTGGTCTGGGTCACGGACCTTTTCGCGCCGCCCTGCGGTACGCCGGCGCTTGGTCTGTGCAAGATTCCAGTCGTCCTCGGAAACGATGGCTTCATGTTGACCGACATAGACGGGAAACTCAGATTGCTTCACAACGTGCATTTCATTTCGAGTGCCGAGTTTCTTTTCAACCTTGCGGCGACCAAATGCAATCTTACCGCAGTAAATGGGATTGTCCAGAATACCTCTAACAAATACAGCAGAAAACTTTGGGATAGTTCCATTCTGACGGAGCTTTTTCACATAGCCATGGGTGTTCAGATACCGGGCAATGCCTGCTACACCATCGTTGGTATGGATAAAGCGGTCAAAAATAACACGGACAACTTTCACTTCATCGTCTGCAATCGAAAGCTCGCCATTTTCCAGCCTATAGCCATAGGGTGCAAAGCCGCCGTTCCATTTGCCCTCACGGGCTTTCTGTTCACGGCCAGCCATCGTTTGAGCACGGATGTTTTCACGTTCGATTTCAGCAACAGCAGAGAGAACGGAAATCATCAATTTGCCGGAATCTTTGGAACTGTCAATGCCATCCTCTACGCAAATCAAGTTGACACCAAAATCCTGCATGAGCTGCAAGGAGTTCAAAACATCGGCGGCATTGCGTCCAAAACGGGAGAGCTTGAATACCAGAACATAAGAAACGCCGTCTTTACAGTCTTGCACATCTCGCAGCATCTGTTGAAATTCGTGCCGTCCTTGAATGTTCTTACCGGAAAATCCTTCGTCAGAATATTCTCCGGCAATGACCATATCCTCGTAGTCGGCATATTTGCGCAGCTTTTCACGCTGGGCATCCAGACTGTAACCGTCCACCTGCATGGCCGTGGATACGCGCGTATAAATGTAACACTTGGTGCGTGTTTTTTTCATAAGGACCCCTCACTTTCGGCGATTTGTTGTTGTGCGAGAATTTCATGCTGGATGTAATACTCCAGCAACCGGAGTACATACTCCGGCGCATGGCGGTGGCCGAGTTCCCATTCTGTTACAGTGCGGTAGGGGATTTGGAAGAAAGTGCAAAACTCCCGGCGGTTCATCCCGGTCGATTCGCGCAGTTCGAGGATTTTGTCTTTGCAGTCCATAAAGTTGCCCTCATATATGTAAAACACGCTACGCAATTATTTTAACATAAAATTGTAAATTACGCAACGTGTAAATCTTCCTATGCGGCTTTACGGTTGGCCGCGCAAAGCAGAGACTCTTTTTGCTCCAGTACGGCCGAGCCATATTTTTGAATCAGCTTTGTCATAACATCGATGCAGCGTACAAAGGATGCGTTATCAGTTTCGGTGTCATAGTATTTTTTCAATAGGCAACTCCATTTCCTTGTAGCAGAACTTAGGACGTCCTGCGGATTCTTTTGGAAATGTTTTTTGATTCATCCGATTAAACTTTTTAAACGTTCCATTTTTTCCTGCGCTGTTTCTTGGCGGAAACTCAGGCCGATACAGGAGACAGGGACGCACATTTCCAACAGACGGTCATAGATGCGGGCATGAGGGGGATCCTGTGGGTGGCGTATCTCGTCCAGCGTCAGGTTGGTGGTGACGATCAGCGG
>ENA-ORRH01001122-ORRH01001122.1-human-gut-metagenome-genome-assembly--contig:-NODE-1122-length-13663-cov-2.66645_pt1 | contig 13663 bp, 9 predicted proteins | sample MGYA00242173_ERZ509130 | MGnify/ENA primary metagenome ERZ509130 (study PRJEB26280, sample SAMEA2338633) | human gut metagenome | biome: human gut; feature: human-associated habitat; material: faeces... | reverse complement strand
GGTCTTGGTGCCGGAGCCGACGATTACATGACCAAGCCGTTCTCCATGCGCGAGCTCATCGCCCGGTGCAAGGCGCTACTTCGTCGTGTGGACAGGGCGAAGGTCATCGCCAAGAACTCCGAAAACGAGAAACTGCTTGATTTCGGCTCTCTGGTCATCGATCCGGCCCAGCGTATCGTCACCGTCAATGGGGAGCAGGTGCATTTGACCCCAACGGAATTTGATTTGCTGGCCACTTTGGCCCGCAAGCCGAAGTCCGTGCTCACTCGCGAGAAGCTGCTCGAGGAAGTGTGGGATTGGGTGGATGCGTCCGGCACCCGTACTGTGGATTCGCATGTCAAGGCGCTACGTCACAAGCTGGGTTCGAAGACCATTCGAACCGTGCATGGCGTAGGCTACGCGTTCGAACCGCCGGAAGAATAGTATGATGCGCTAAGATTTGGTGGTATGCGTACCACTGATTCAAAACCAGGGCGTTCGGTCAATCCGTTGGATACCGAACGCCCTATTGGTTTGTTCTCTTCGCTCAAAATGGAATTGAGCGTGCTGATCACCATTTCCACCATCATCGCATTCATCATGGCTTGGTTCCTGCTCAAAGTCGGATTGAGCCTGTGGATAGCCATGCCGATCACACTTGCCGTGGCTTTGGGCATCACCTATTTCTTCTCTAGAGGACTCACCTCTCCCCTGCGCGAGATGCGGGATGCCGCGGAGGCTATGGCGGACGGCGACTACACCGTCCGGGTGCATGTCGATGCCAACAGCCGCGACGAAGTCGGACAGCTGGCTTTGTCTTTCAATGAGATGGCGGAGGAACTGCAGCATGCCGACCAGATGAGACGGGACATGGTAGCCAATGTGAGCCACGAGCTGCGTACGCCTGTATCCGCGTTGCAGGCCATGGTCGAGAACATGGCCGACGGCGTTGTGGAACCGACCCCATCGAATCTGGAAAGCATTCTCAACCAAACGCACCGTTTGTCGGATCTGATCGCGTTTCTGCTTGATTTGTCCCGCATGGAAGCCGGTGCGGCGAGCCTGCAGATCGATAAATTCAATTTCGCGGATTTCATCGACGAAACCGTGGAACCGTTGGAAATCGCCGATGCCGGGCATGCCCACAATATCGAAATCCACGTGCCCGACAACATCGAAATGGAAGGCGATCAGGATCGTCTGCGCCAGTTGTTCACCAATATCATCGCCAATGCGCTCAAACACTCCGCAGACAATACCGCGGTGCTCATCGAAGCGCATGAAAACAAGGATTTCGGCACGATTGTGACGAATGTCGTCAACTTCGGCTCGCAGATTCCCCAAGAAGCGCGGTCCGATATCTTCCGTCGATTCGTCAAAGGCAAGACGGGACCAGGTACCGAATCGGGAGGAACCGGTCTTGGACTGTCAATCGCCCGATGGGCGGCGCAGTTGCATGGCGGCACGGTACGAGTGGTGGATGATCCGCGCGGCGCCGATTTCGAAATCACTTTGCCGAAATATCACATTTCCGATGACGAGTGACGATTTACGCCGTCAAAGGTCTGCCGGCCGGAGTGTGTGCCAACGCCAGCACGGTAATGACCAAAGCTCCCTGTGAAGTTAGAGCGTCAACACAACGACGCATGGTGGCTCCAGAGGTGACGATGTCATCCACCAGAATCACCGCCTTGTTTTGAAGGGTGACGCCCGGACGAACCATGACATGCCCCTTAAGGCGTTGCGCCCTCTGTTCCGTGCCCTTGGTCTCGACGGATTTGCCTTTGATTCCTTTGTTCGTCAACGCATCGCATACCTGTACGCGGAAACCTGTCCGGCACCGTAGAAACGCCGACAACCGTTTTGCCAGCGGCATCATGTGCCGTCGTCCGCGCTGACGCATGGAAGCAATCGACGACGACGCGGGAACGACCAGTATGGTATCGCAGATCTCACGAACGCCATCCATGGCGTCAATCACACCGGCGCGTTCCGCAAGCCTGCACAACGCATCCGAGAACGGACGGTCGCATTCCTCGTCTCCGTGGTCTTTCCATGCCAGAATCGACTGTCTGGCGGCACCCCGATACCATCCGCACGCGAACCATCGACCCATCTCAGCCGTTTCCAATGGTTGGGACAGTTCGCAGTCGAATGACGCAAGACAGGCATCGCACAACACGTCATCAGGCTTGTCGCATCCCGCACAGCCTCGTGGGAACAACAGATTCGCCATATGCGCGAATGAACCCGCCATCAGATTCACGCCGGCTCCGTCATCGGGACAATCTGGCAATGATCTCGCCGCATAATTTCACGGTATCCGCGGGACCGTTCACTTTGACAGCCCTTGTGCCGGCCTTCGCCGCGGGATAATCATTGCCGTCGGGTTCCATCCGGTCTCCGATGAACACGATCTGGCCGACCTCGATATCGAGAATATCCGCGAGTTCACGGACGGCGAACGACTTATCGACGCCACGCTGCGAGATATCAACACTGCTGGAGCCTCCAGGTCTTACTTCAAGATTCGGTAGTTCGGCAGCAACCGCACAGGCCAATCGGTTCTTCTTCTCGTTGGTGGGGTCCCAAGCCTCCTTGGCCTCGACGGGGGCAAGCTGCCCCAATGCGGAAAAGGTGATCTGACTGCCTCTGTCCTCGATGCGCTCGCCCCAGACATGAGTGGCCCAAATGCCTTGCTCACGAGCATTCCGTTCCAGCGATTCCTTCGCCTTGGCACGGTCCTCGTCGCTTAGATCGTGGGAGAACACTTTCCCCCACCGTTGCCCGTCCCACCGGTAGTAGCGGGTTCCGCTGGTCGGCATGAGGTGAAGTTTCGACTTGTCGGCATGGTCGGACAGCCTGTCCACCACCTGACTTTGCAGCAACGAGTATTTGCCGCCGGTGATCACCGCGACGTCAATCAATGATGTCAATGCAGAGAAGCATTCGGCCATGTCCGCTTTCATAGGTTTCTTGGACCGCGCCAACGTGTTGTCGAGGTCAAACCCAATCAGCCGCGCGCCTTCGCACAGCATGTTGACATCAACGATGTTCCAATAAGGTACGGAAATATCCGCCATGATCATTTCTCCCCTTGTCGAGCAGCCCATACCATGGTATCGCATGTTTCGAATAAGCCCTGATAAGGTAGAAACCATGCAACAGATGCCTTGGGAGACCCCGATATACCGCAACCGCCATGGACGTGGCACGCGTACGCCCATGTTTGGTACCAGACTGCCCCGGTACCGTACCAGAAGCGGTATGTTCGACGATATGCTGGTGGCGCAAATCCGCAGACTCAACGGGGCATGGCCTGAGCTCATAGCTCCGGTCCAATTCGCTGTGGAGGATGTTCCGCCATCCGATCCCGCGCCTTGGGAGGACGTTCCGCATCTTGGATCGCAGTCATTTCCCGCCGGGCACGGCATTCCACCCCGTATCGTGCTGTACCGCATGCCGCTGCAATCGCATGCCCGTAACCGTATGGACCTGCAATTCGCAATCAGGGACGAGGTGGTCTCACGTCTGGCGGAAATCTACGGACGCCGTCCGGAAGAAATAGATCCTGATTGGGGCATGTGACTTTCAACGGACAACAGTCATATCCTGATTCGCCCAGACCTGCTCTCTGGCCTCCTTCAAATCGACGGCGCCGATGATGGCAAGTCCGGCGAGTTTCGCACCGGACACATCTTTCTGTCCGACACGAAGATTCCAGACCACGGCTTGGGCGGGATCCTTCAAACGGATGGCGGCGACATCGCCATCATTAATATCGGCGATGCGCACCGACGTCGAGGCCGAGGGACGGATGGCGATTTCACGCCTGTCCACTTGTTTGCCGTCCGTGTCGTAAGCCGTCACGATCGCGGTCCGATCCCCATCCGCGGTGTTGACGAAGCCTACCGTCGCGGTGGATTGGTCAGGAACCGCGATGGCGGAGATCTTCGCCGGAGCGGACGCATTGACTAGGGCGAAATCGGACTGCCCATCGGGGCCATCGTCTGAAATCTTCGCCGTGGCAGACACCGGTTCGGAAGCGGCTATGGCGATGCCGGTAGCGGATTTTGGAACGTCTCCAAGATCGATGGCGGACGCGCGGTTCGCCTTCAGCTCCTGCTGATTGGTCTGCTGTGCCCCCTTGGAGTCGATCCAGGATACGGTGACATCCGTTTTGCGGGACGTATACAGGTACAGTGTCGCATGGTCTCCGCCATTCAAGCCGTAGAGGGCCAGAGATTTCGCGGAAGCGTTATTCGGAAGCGCGTAATCCGATCCCTTTGAGGTCAATCCGTCCATGGAGACGGTGCGGACGATTGCGGCCACAGGAGTGTCCGTTCCAGTCACCGTGGCATACAGCGCGTCTTGGCCGGAAGCAGCTGCGGAAAGATTCAGTACCGTTTCCTTGCCTGAGGCCACGGTCAGCGTCGATCCGGTGGAGAGCGCCAGCGCGCCGGATTTGTCGGAGCCCCAGATTCTGATGGTCACCGATGTGTCCTTGGCGGAGGGATTGGCCACAACAAGCTGTTGCGTCAAGCCGGTCTTCGTACCGGAAAGCAGGAACGCCTGTTTCAGCGCCGGCACGACGCAGGAGGCTGCTGATACGCCCTTCAAATCACCGTCCGTGGCCCATGACATCACTGAGGAAACCGCGCCGGTACCGTTCGAAGCCGTCAGCAGACGCGTGTCTTGCAATCGGGAGCCGTCATCGACATTGCCGGAAGCCACAAAGATGTCATCGGACGAGTCGTCTTTTTTGTCCAGCATCGACACGGATGCCGTCATGTCGGCTCCCATCGAGGCGACGGATGAATGGAACACCGAACCGAAGGCGGCGTATCTCGCGGAAGACGCGATATTGCCGTTGGATGCCTGGTATTCGCTATCTCCATAGGCATCGGTATCGGCAATGGTCATGCGAGACGGGCAGTACGTCTGCCGCTGCCGGGGGCTGACGGTACGACCCACCGAGGAGCGTTCCACCGTGGGCGTGTCCGCATGCAGCCATGATGGCCGGTATATGAGCGTCACGGCCATCAGGACCACGATGAGCAACACCGAGATTACGGCAAGCGCAATACGCAAAGGCGTATTGGGACGAGAATGTCTGCTCATGCTTCCTCCAGACCCTGACGACGAATGCGCGGAAGCGCCACCAGGCAATACGCTACAAGAACGACGCCCATGCACCACAGCCATGAACGACGCCACACACTTGAGCCGGCCTTATCAAGCCCGCTTCGATCGATATGCTGCTTGGATAGATCCTGAACCGTCAAACGATAATACGTGCCATTATCCAGACTGACGACATTCTGTGTCCCGTCGGAGGCTCCAATGTTCGAATTGAGCTGGTTCGAGGCCTCTCGCTGCGCTTTGTCGCCGTTCTGCTTGATAACGTAAATGCCGCCGAAACCCAACTTGCCAAGCTCGTTGATGGCATCGGAATCGGCATTGGCCAGCAACTGGGCGCAATCCTGCGCAATGGTTCTGCTGGACCCGTCGGAACGTCCCGAAACCACTTCGACGCGTTGCGCGGGAGAGCTGTCAATCAAGTCGCCACGACCGGTACGCATCACACTGTAGCTGACCGATTCGGCGCTATCGGCACGCAAGGCAAGCACGCGACGTGCATCATCCTGCCCAAGGAAATCGGTCGCCACCATCGGCAGTCCAGCATCGCTGGTCTTTACCTGGCTGTGATCGCATTCGACATAGTTGAATCCCGCACAGGCCACGACGGAGACGGCCAGCAGGCAAACCAATACGGCACGACCCACATGCGAGGCAATCGACACTGCCTTCGAGCCGCGTCCTTCGATTTCGACGGCGCCGGTCTTCTCATGCTGTCTCAGCATGACGAAACGTCGAACCGCGCCGCCCGACATCATGCAGATGCAGGCGAGCAAGCCCATCATCGCATATGTGGTTCCCGGAAGCATGGAACCGGAGACCGGACCATCCACATCGACGGCCACCGCAATCGCCGCGGACAGCAAGGCCGTCGCCAATCCCGCGAACACGGCGACCCACATCATACGGGACACGCGCAGCACGAAAGGCAACACCAATGACACCGCGGCCAGCAATACGATCAACGCCAGTATGGAAACCGCCACATACCGCCATGCGCCACCGTCGGCGCCGATGCCGAACACCCGCAGCAACAGATCGGACAGATTCGCGACGACCGGTTTGCCATCATGCGCGGAGGAGGGCAGCATGACGCTGCCGAACAGCTGACGCCATGTACCGTCGGAAGCGAAACGAACGGCATTGACCAACGTCGGCGCGCATACGAACGCCGCCGGAAGCGGAATCAGAAGCAACGCGGGCTTATGGGAGCGGACGAACAGCAGGAATCCCAGGAAGGTGAGCATCAGCGGCAGCAACAACTGCGGCTGCGCGGCGACGACCGGAATGAAACACAGCGCCGCAACCGCCGCCGCCTGGACCGACGCGTGGGGATTGACCAGATCCTCCGTCCGATACATGCCGACCGCACGGAACGAGAAGGCGAAAGCGGCCGGAAGAAACACCATGACCGTCAGCATCGTGGCATCCGCGTCATCATAAAGTCCCATGGACAACGCCAACGCGAACCACGCCAACGCGACCACGCAGCGCACCGCATCCGAGCGGGTGAAGATGCCGGCCAGCGCCCAGAAGGAAAACACCATGAGCGGGGCTGCAAGGAAGAACATCAGTCCGACAGCTCCGGCAACATGTCCACCAGTGAGCACCGACGCCAGCGCAAGCACCAACAGCCATGGCGCGTTAGGCGCACTGATGCCCGTGCCTGAGGCATACGACCATGACGTGGTCGCGGTATGAAGCAACTGGGTGAAGCTCGCGCCCGTGGGCAACAGCTGTGCGGAATACATCGACGCACCCGAACATACGGAACGAAGCACGTCCCAATACAGCACGACTATCCATATGCCGGCAATCAGCGCCGCGCCGAAGGCCAATCCCCATCTACGCAGCAACCGTTTACGCAGATGGTCCTTCTCAAGAGGACTGAGCAGCACGACATCCCTCTGGTCGCGCAACGCACGGCGACGGTCGAGCCATTCCCTGACCTGCCGATGATTCGCAGACAGCGTGGATAGCGATTTAAGCGTGACCTTGCTTTGCCTGCGCAACCGCGCATGGGCGCGCCAAGCACCCCGCAGACGCAGCAGCGCACGCCACGGCATCGCCAGCTCGCAGCATGCATGATACGGCTGTTTGCGCGCCAAGCAAAGCACGGCCAATCCCAACGACTGGATGATGGACCACAGCCAAAGCAACGGCCACCATGAACGGTGCATGTCAGTGTACGCGTATTTGGCATTCGCCTCGCGTACGGCAAGATACGGATCGATGCGACCGTCCTCGTCTTCCACAGGGCGCCCGTTCTTGGAACGGATTCCTTCGAATCGGGCTCTTCTGTGGGCGATGCGAGCCTGGGGAACCACTACGACACGCCCACCGCCAAGACATATGCGGCGGCACAGGTCCGTGGATTCCGCGAAGGTGCCGAACCAGGGGTCAGCCCCTTCGAACGCACGCAACGTAGCCAACGGCACCAACGCGCCCGATAGGGAGACCGACAGCACATCCTGACGCCCGTCATATTGCTCCTGGTCAGGCTCGCCGTCGACCACCAAGGAAACGACATCATGGTGCCCGGCATACAAACCCACATTGTGCAGGTTCTTCGCCTGCCAATCCAACTGCTTGGCACCGAGCAGCGCGGCTGTCGGCGTGTTTCTCCACGCATCCAGCAACGTCTCGAAGCACCGGTCATCCGCCGGCCGCGAATCGTCATGCAAGGTCCACAACGCGCGGATGCCGGCATCAATGCCGATCTGATCCATCGCACGCGTTACAGCGTCCATGAAGGACGCCGCCTGCTTCACTCCCACCAGAATGACCCTCACCGTTTTGGCTTCCGGCACTTCCGTAAGCACATCCTGTGATGAGTGAATGACATCGAAGGTCATCTGCATGGGCTGCTCGATCTGCCCCGTGCAATCGGCGATAACGATCATTCCTGGAAGCATGCGCTGCGCAAGCACCGCTCCAACGGTAGAAGCGAGGAATCGAAGGTCATGCTGCGCGGTGATCACCGCAGCCACGGACATATCGACGTCCTGCCGATGCGTATACGGTCTGCTGTTCAGCACATCGGTCACGATTGTCTGGATATCGCTGCTGGCGTTAGAATTCATAATTTAAGTGTACGCACGGGACGCACCATGCCTTCAAGCCCGTTCCTTGTGCTCTTTTTTGTAGCGACGACGCTCACGCTCGCTCATACCGCCCCAGATACCGAAACGCTCATCATGGTCGATGGCCCATTCCAGGCACTGTTCACGGACTTCACACTGGGCGCAAACCCTCTTCGCATCCCTGGTGGAACCGCCTTTTTCCGGGAAGAATGCTTCGGGATCGGTCTGCGAGCACAGCGCTTTGTGCTGCCAAGACACGTCATCATCCCGCTTGAACAAACCCCACAGTTCAGCAAGCGGATTCTCAGAAGACTCATCAGTCACGCCCCACATGAGTCCTCCCATAATTGTGTGCGCACCTTTTATGCGCATACTTTCACACCGCTTCAAATTACACACACGCAATGTAATTTTGTCAAGTTTCCCCGTGTCAATGCCTATATTCCAGAAAATCCATGCTAAAGTTCAGCCCAATCTGGGGTCTACAGTCGCAGAATCGGTGAAAATCGGCCATTAACCCTATAATTGCCCATTTGGATAGTGGTAGGTTCTAAAAGCATTGCGTCAAACGCGCATCTCAATCAGGAAGGCAACACCGTGGCAACGTCATCAACCGGCAATAAGCTTCCTAACATCAATGGTCTTCAGGATGCGAAACCACGTCACAGCCTGGGATATCGCGTGCAGCATCACGTCAGGACCGCAGTCGCCGCGGCAATCGCCGCGACTCTGGTGTTCGTCGGCACTGCAGCTGCCGCTACTTGGATGGACGTCAATGGCATCATCAAGAACAATTCGGTCGACGTGATCGGCCAGGGTTCCCTGAATACGGACGCATCCATCATCGATCCGAACTCCGGCAAGCCGATCGAGTTCGTGCTGATCGGACAGGATTCCCGTGACGGCGCGGAGAACCAAGCCATCGGAGGCAGTTTCGATGACGTCATCGGCAACCATCAGGCCGACACCGCCATGATTGTGCAGATCTCCGCCGACCGCAAGGAAATCAACCTGGTCTCCATTCCACGAGATTCCCTGGTGGACGTGCCTCAGTGCGAAACGTCGAAGGGCACGATTCCCGCACAGTATAACGTCATGTTCAATTCCATCTTCGCAGGTGCCTACAAAACCGGCGGAGATCTCTCCTCGGCAGCCAGCTGCACGCTGAACGCCGTGAACAGTCTCACCGGGTTGAATATTCAGAACTTCATCGTCGTGGACTTCGCCGGCCTGGTCAAGATGATTGATTCAGTCGGCGGCGTGGACCTGTGCATTCCGCAGAACGTCAACGACCCGTACACCGGACTCAATCTCGACAAGGGCATGCACCATCTTGACGGCGTTGCGGCGACGCAGTACGCCCGGATCCGTCACGGCATAGGAGACGGATCCGACACCTCGCGTACCACACGTCAGCAGTATCTCATCAAGCAGCTGATGAGCGAGGCGCTCAGCAAGAATCTGTTCACTGACACCGCGCAGCTGTACCAGCTGGCGAAATCCGCGCTGAAATCGCTCAACATATCCCAAGGCATGGCTGATACCGCGGCTTTGGCGGGACTTGCCATGAGCCTGAAGAATTTCACCATGACCAACCTGCAGACCCAGACCGTCCCCGTGGTCCCAGCACCGTCCGACCCCAACCGTTCCGTCTGGACCGACGAAGCCGACAATCTCTGGGAGAAGATGCGAGCGGGCAAGCCGATTTTCGATACCGCCGATTCAAACTCGGGCGACTCCTCCGACACCAGTTCAGATAATTCAGCCAGCTCCGACGATTCCGGCACGACCGACAGCAACCAGTCGGACACCACTGCCGAGACTCCCGATCCCGTCACGGGACTGATCACCAAATCCGACGGCACGTTGGTCGATCCAAGCACTGGCGGCACCGTCGACCCGGATGACGGCTCCATTCATGACGCGACCACGGGCCAGTATATCGGCCTTGCGGATCGATACCTTAATGCGACCGTATGTGCCGTTCCGGCAAAGAACTGACGTAGACCACGCAATCACGTCCCCTTTCAACGTATGACGCAGGGACGAATCTTTTTGGAGGAACCATGAGTGAAGGCAAAGGAGCAAAAGAGCCTACGAGCGTGCCACCAAGTTTCATTCCGTCATCAGGACGCAAAAAAACCATGCCGTCCACGGATTCCTCCCGCTCGCAAAGCGCACCGAGCCAGCCAGCGAGTTTCGCACCGGCGAAACGTTCTGACCATGCATCATCTGTAAAACCGGCCAAACGCACGGCGCGTCCTTCTTCCTCGGTTCCGCAAAGCTTCCAGCCTGCGGCACGGGCAACGAGCGAGACAAGAAGAAACCCTTCATCATCTCCGGTGTCCTTCGCTCCAGAACATACCCGCACGGCCAATCCAACGCAGCAGTTCCGGGGGTCATCCTCCGTCTCCACGGCGCTCCGATCTGTTCCATCCTCTCCAGCGACGGCTTCCGTGCCAAAAAGAAGACCTCGCGTCGGACGTATCGTCCTTTCCATTTTCCTTGTACTGATTCTCGCACTGGGAATAGGGGTATTCTCCGCTTGGAACTGGGTCGATGACCAGCTCAACAAACAGACCTGGCTGACATCCAAAGCGGACACCGCCGGCGAAAGCTGGCTTATTCTTGGCTCCGACGAACGTGAGGGCACCATCGGAGACGCCGGCGACGTCGAAGGTTTCAGAACCGACACCATTCTTGTACTCACCAAGCCGAAGACAGGATCGTCCTCGCTGATTTCCATTCCTCGCGATTCCCTGGTGGAAATCGATGGGAGCTATATGAAGATCAACGCCGTGGCGCAGCTGTACAGCCGCAAACAGTTGGTCAACGAGGTGGAGGACATCACCGGCCAGAAAATCAACCATGTGGCAATGGTCCGCTTCGGCGGACTCGTCAAAGTGGTCGATGCCTTGGGAGGCGTGGACCTATGCTACGACCAGAATGTGAATGACCCTTATTCGGGTATGAACTGGACCGCCGGATGCCACACCGTGGACGGCAACACCGCTTTGGCGTTCTCCCGTATGCGATATGCCGATGTGCAAGGCGATTTCGGCCGTGCCGCACGTCAGCGCCAGGTGATCAACGCCATCGTCAAGAAGGGCGCTTCCAAACAGACGCTCACGAATTTCAACAAGACCAAAAAGGTCGCCGCAGCGGCGTTGAGCTCCGTAACCGTGGATGAGAAAGCATCGACTTCCTCTCTGCTTCGGATGGCGTTGGCTTTCAAAAGCGCCTCAGGCAAGGATGGCATTTCGGGAAGCGTGTATTGGACCGATCCGGACTATTACGTCGATGGGGTCGGATCGTGCGTTCTGCTGAATGACGCGAAGAACATCCAGCTTTTCTCCGAACTCTCACACGGCACGCATTCCGCAGGAACCGTGGGCACGCTGGCCGAACAGCAAAACTGACGACACGCCGGAGGATGTGGATAACCCACATCCTCCGACCACAACCCTCATATGGGCTGGCGGCATGCCGCCGCTCTTGCCCATGCTGGCCGTATGAACAAAAAGGCCCCTCACCGTATAAGCGAACAACATCTCACTGTATTGAGTTGGAGCGCGCCTTTGCTGGCGCAGCTCATCATGCTGATTGTCATGTGTATGCAACGTCATTGGCTCTATGCGGCGATGCTCGCTCCGAGTCTGCTCGGCAGCGCATTGATGCTCATCACCATGATCATGCGCGTCAGGCATGAAGAAACGAACAGCAACACCATTACTGGAAGCGATTCGCCGGTTCCAACGCATCATAACGGAAACGAAATCGACCATGCTCAGCTTTTCGCCGACATGCCGTCCATAAGTTTTGAGCATCTGCATGGCCTGGACAACGACCCGCTCATATGGCGCACCATCGTGCGTAATTGGCTTGTCCGTTCCCCAACGAACGGCATCGGCATGTCAGAACATGGCATATTCCATATAGATCTGGCATCATCCGGACCACATGCCATGGTCGCGGGGACCACAGGCTCGGGGAAATCCGAACTGCTGATCAGTTGGTGCATGGCATTGGCGATTCGGCATAGTCCTCAAACCCTCCATTTCGTCTTTCTGGATTTCAAAGGAGGATCGACCTTCAACGCTTTGGAGCGTCTGCCGCATACCGTGGGCAACGTCTGCGATCTTGACCTCGCCCATGCCGTCCGTGCGCTGAACGCCATAGAACAAGAATTGGCACGCAGGGAGGCCTTGGTAAGTGCCGAACGCGTTTCCAGATTCGACCAGCTTTCCCATCCCCCTGCACGGCTCGTGGTGGTCATTGACGAATTCCATGCATTGCGCGACCGTCTACCCGACTATATGCAGCGACTCAATCGATTGGCGTCGCTCGGACGCTCTTTGGGTATGCATCTCATCGTATGCACGCAAAATCCCATGGGTCAGGTCCATGCCGATATGAAGGCCAACATATCGCTGAGCATCTGCCTACGCGTCACCGACCAAATGCAATCGAATGAACTGATCGGCACCAAGGATGCAGCTTTGATTCCACCGGCCTTCCCCGGTGCCGCTTACTGTCATGACGGTCAACGCACTGTTCCTTTCCGCTGCAGCGCGGTCCATGACATTGATTCCTTGGTGCATGCCATCAACACCGCATCGGCATTCAGCGGCACCACCAATCCCTCCCCTTTGTTCTCCGCGCCGCTCGCACCACATGCAGGCAAAGACGATTTGACGGCGCCACAGCGAGAGGCATGGCACCATGTGCCTTTTGCTTTGAGCGACGACGGTGTACTCATCTCCACCGCATTCCTTGACGTAGGACACGGCAACATCGCCGTGATTGGCGCATGCGGAAGCGGCAAAACCAATCTGCTGCTCTGCTGCGCCAGCCGTCTCTATGAATCCGGTCGCTGCACCATCCGGTTCACACGCAAGACGAACAGCGAATGGACCACCGACGACGGCAGAATATCGCCGCAGCACGAACGCACCATATGGTTCGTGGATGACGCCGACGAATTGCTCTCCCCTTTCGCAGCCATGCCCGAAGCCGATAAGCTCAAGACCGCACTCGCCGATCCGTCCGTCACGGTAATCGCAGCTGTGGAAAAGCCGCAAAGCACCCTACTTGAACGTTGCCTCACACGTGTTGCGTTTCCTTGCGGAGAGAGAGCCACCGATGTGATGATGGGGATTCCCAGCGCAGTTCTCGACGGTTTCGGCGTCGATGACTATGCCATTGCCGGGCGTGGGGTCTTCATCCAACAAGCACGGGCATGTCCCGTGCAATGCGCGGAATTCCAAGGATTCTAAAAAAACCTGGCTTCTTTTGCGAAAAAGTCTTGAAAAATCATCCGATTCGTGGTTATCTAAATAACGGATAGAACGCCACTTATGGCAAGAGGAAGGCGATTACATGAGCAGTGCTTTCGATTGGCGAGCCAAGGCCGCGTGCCGGGATAAGGATCCGGAACTGTTTTTCCCGGTCGGCAACACCGG
>ENA-ORRH01001112-ORRH01001112.1-human-gut-metagenome-genome-assembly--contig:-NODE-1112-length-13786-cov-3.04202_pt1 | contig 13786 bp, 8 predicted proteins | sample MGYA00242173_ERZ509130 | MGnify/ENA primary metagenome ERZ509130 (study PRJEB26280, sample SAMEA2338633) | human gut metagenome | biome: human gut; feature: human-associated habitat; material: faeces... | reverse complement strand
CCGTAGCTCAGATCGTCGACGACGACAACCTTTTCGCCGGCCTGATGAAGTGCGTGAACGACGTGGGCGCCGATGTATCCGCACCCACCAGTGACGAGAACTGTCATGTTCTGGCCTTTCCTTCAAATGAGCGGTGAACTTTGATGATTTGAAAAAATGTCAACCATTGTTCACTTTTTGCTCAGATTTGTTACCTTTTGAACAATTTGAGTATAGCACGTGAACACGAACGCACATAACTCGTTCGTTCCTGCGTTTCCTCTATAAATTAGGGTATGCAACAAGACGAAAACACGCCGAATAATGGCCGTGAAATAGAAGAAAACGTGCCAGACGTACAACCGACAGTCGATGGCAGGCCTGCTCTTTACGGCCGCAAAGTACTGTCCTTCGTGCGGCGGTCCGCCCGGCTCGACGCGCGACTGCAGCGGGCCTGGGACGCCTACGCCGATACGTATCTGCTGAACATCAACGCGGGCGAAGGGTCCCTCGACGTGCGTGAGGGTTTCGTGTTCGACCAAGCCTATATCCGCGAAACGTGGGGCAATACCAATCCTCTGATCGTGGAAATCGGCTCCGGACAAGGCGAGAACGTCGTTGCCGCCGCAGCCGCCCGGCCGGACGTCAACTTCCTTGCTCTGGAAGTCTACGATCCGGGCGTGGCGCACACGCTGCTGCTCGCCGGCAAGCAGAACCTGAAGAACCTGCGGATCGCCCAGATCAACGCGCCAGAACTGTTCAAGGCGGCCGTCGACGGCTCGATCGCCGAAGTGTGGACGTTCTTCCCCGACCCGTGGCCGAAGATGCGCCATCACAAGCGCCGCATCGTACAGCCCGAGCTCGCCGCGGACATCCACCGCGCGTTGACGGACGAAGGCGTGTGGCGCATCGCCACCGACATCGAGGATTACGCGCTGCACGTTCACGAGGTGATGGACGAGCTGGACGGCTTCCATAACGACGGCGCATTGACCGTGAGCCTGCCCGTCGAGCACGTCGGCAAAGGCAACGCGGATGAGGCGGCCGCATTGCGACACGCCGATTTCGCTGAATCCGAGCGATTCGATGGCCGTGTTTTGACCAATTTCGAGAAGAAGGGACTTGCCGCCGGGCGCGTGATTCACGATTTCACCTATCGTCGCGTGTAATGCGATAAGGCTTGGAATTTCAGTGTTTTACGAGGATTCCTGTCTTATTGTGGCGGTGTGTGACACCGGCGCGACACGCCGAGGTTTGCATGTCGGCCAGATTCGCGTATAGTAGGGCAAGTTGTCAAGCGGAAACGCTGAAAGCGCCCCCTTCGTCTAACGGTTAGGACACCAGACTTTCAATCTGACAACGAGAGTTCGACTCTCTCAGGGGGTACGTACCTTGGAAACAAGGTGGCAATGGCCGCGTAGCTCAGTTGGTTAGAGCGCCGCCCTGTCACGGCGGAGGTCACCGGTTCAAGTCCGGCCGTGGTCGCTGGAACAGCGCAAGTTGTTCATGGCTCTGTAGCTCAGTTGGTAGAGCGAACGACTGAAAATCGTTAGGTCAGCGGATCGATGCCGCTCGGAGCCACCAGATACACCCCGGAGCAATCTGGGGTTTTGTTTTTCTCGCATATCTTTTCCGATTTACCTGCGTGATTTCCGCTCGTTTTCCAGCACAAGCGCCATCCGAACCATATCGGCGAAAGACATACGCCCATTACCCCCAACGAAGAGGGATGTTCTGTCCCCTCTGTTGCTAAACTATGGTGCAGGTAGACAAGGGGTTGACGGCTGTACTGTTCCATGATGTTGACCTCTAAACGGGTGTATCCCTGGGGTGAGGCGAGTGGAGATACTGTTAATCGGCAACACCGACTTCGTGACGAAGCAGTGGATCGAGCACACGTTCCCCCAAGACAAGGTGGTGGTGGCCCTCCGCAAAGGGACCGAATCCAGCGGCGAGGATCTCAAAATCATCGACATGCCCGACCGTGACGCCGTGTCGGAAGTGTTCTCCAACTACGAATTCGATCGAATCGTCTACTTCTCCGAAGATCTGACGCCCCGCAGCGAACGTGACGGCGACCTGGGCTACCTGCGCCGACTGCTGCACACCGTCCGCAATCGCAAGGTCCAGATGCTGATGGTGAGCGGGCCGGAATCGGAATTCACCTATCCGCAGGAAACGGACGTGCACGAGACCAGCAAAAGCCTGATGTCGCGTGCCGGCGAAGAGCTCGGCCTGTACTATGCGCGCACCTACGATCTGGAAGTGAAGATCGTGCGCTGCCCCTATCTGTACGCGCCGCAACGCAATGGCGTCACCGCATATTTCAACGGCTTGTTCGAACAGGCACAAGCGGGAGAACTGCGCTTCCATGAACGCGCCGAACAACGCACCTGCTTCCTATGCGCCGACGATCTGGCCGAACTTATCTACCGCATATTCGACGACTGGACCGCCGACAGCGAGCTGTTCCACGTTCCGAACGTGTTCGACTTCACTTACGGCGATTTGGGAACGCTGATCGCGGGATATTTTCCGGGAACGAAGGTCGTATACGGCGAGGACCGTCCGCAGGCATACCCCGCCGACGACCACGAATTGCGATTGCGGTACGGCTTTTCGCCACGATACTCGCTTCGCGAGGATTTTCCGCACGTCATCGAAGGCTGGTTGAAGCTCCGCGAGAACAAAACCGACAAGTATCCGGTATGGGATTTCCTACGCAGCCACAACAAATGGTGGACCGTGCTGGAAATCATCGGCGCGTTCCTGCTGACGGAATGGCTCCGCACTTTTACACAAGGCAACAGCCAGCTGGAAACCGTGGACCTGCGATTGCTGTTCGTGGTGATCGTCGGCACCATCTACGGGCTGCATGCCGGCGTGTTCGCAGCCGTACTGGCCTGCGCCGGCGTGGCCATGTCCTACGCGTCGCAGGGCGCGTCCTTCGCCCCGTTGTTCTACGACACATCGAACTGGCTTGCCTTCGTCATTTATTTCGTGGCCGGATCGGTATGCGGCTATGTGCAGTCGCGCAACCAGGATAGCGTTAGGTTCGTGCGCGACGAGAACGGGTTGTTGCGCAATCGTCTGGACTTCCTGCGCGGGCTGTATCAGGATGTGCTCGACGACCGCAGACAGTTGCGCGACCAGATCATCGGCAGACGCGACAGTTTCGGCAAACTGTACGCCGTGACCCGAGAATTGGACGAAGTGCAACCGCAGAAGCTGTACCATACGGCGATCCGCATCATGCAGGAAAGCCTCGATAGCGACAGCCTCGCCATCTTCCGAGTGGACAACGGCGGACAGTTCGCCCGTCTTGTGGCGGCGAGCCCACGGTTCGACGTCGGCAGCTTCCGCTCCGTACGCGTCTCGGATTACGGTGAAATCATCACCGCGCTGGAACACAACGGCATATGGGTGAACCGAACGTTAAAGGACAAATTCCCGATGTACGCCGTCGGCGTGCGTGACCGTGGCGAACTGGCCGTGATCATCACCATGGGAGAGGCCAAACCGGACCAGATGAACCTGTACTTCCAGAATCTGTTCAGCATCATGTGCGGTCTGGTCGAATCGGCCATGATCAGGGCCTTCGAATACGAGGACGTGGCGCGCCGGTCCATGCTGGTGCCGGGAACGAACCTGCTGAAGCCAGAAGCGTTCCTGCCGAAGGTGCTGGCTGCCAACGACCTCAAACACGACCATATGGGCGACCATCTGCTGCTCAAAGTCGAATGCGAGGGAAACCTTGAGGACGTGGACTCCCTGCTGATGCAAAGCATCCGCCAGACCGATGAGGCCGGCATGCTGACGGATGACGGCGTGTATCTGCTGATGAGCCAGGCGGGGGAGAAGGAACTGCCGATCATCCTCAAACGTCTGACCCGTTCCGGCTTGCACTGCTTCTACGTTCCGCAGACCCAAGAGGATGCCCTGCTTTCCGAAGCCCAATCGCATATCGCGCAAGCCGACGATGGGGGTGAAAGCTGATGGGGTCGACGACTATCGCCGCGTTGATCATCATCGCCGTGCATCTGCTGGTCTGCATGACGCTGTGTCTGCTGCACCACGTCGGAGTGCTGAAAGTCGATGGACTGCTGCTCCCGTTCATGGCGTTGATTCCTCTATGGGGGCCGTTGAGCGTGGCGCTCATGCATTCGCGTGCCGTGCTTCGTGGGGGACGACGGATTCCCGCCGGTCTGCAGGAACTGAAGGTCGAGGATCAGGAACAACGCAACATTCTTGTGGACGACCGTACGGATTACGCCAACACCGTGCCGTTGGAAGAGGCGCTGATCGTGGACAATCCACGGCAGCGTCGTAATCTGATGCTGTCCATTCTTAACGAGAATCCCGGCCAATACGCCAATCTGCTCTCCCAAGCCCGTCTGAACGAGGACGTGGAAGTCGTGCATTACGCGGCCACGGCCATGGCGCAGATCAGCGCGAAGGAAGACATCGCGTTGCAGCAACGCATGGAGGAATACGAGCGGAACCGCGATTCGGACGAGGCGCTCGACCGGTACCGTGAGGCGCTCGAACACTACTTGAAATCCTCCATGGAACAGGGGTATGCCAGAACGTTGCAGATGCGCCGATACGCCGACCTGCTCGCCGAACAGCTCAAACGGCATAACGACTACCGCACCGTATGCTCGTTGGCGAAGACGCAGATGGATCTCGGTTCGTTCGATGCCGCGTCTCGCACCATCGAAGCGGCGCTGTCCGCATGGCCGCGTCAAGGTGACGTCTGGCTGATGAAACTGCGATTGGAAGCCGCACGTCACGATGGCGAGGCGGTGCAACGCACCGTCCGGCACATCAAGGACGACCACATCTACCTTGGCGGCCGAGGCCACGACATCCTGCGATTCTGGCTCGGCTACAAGGAGGCTGGGCGCGCATGATACGTTCCGCATGGCGCATGTGGAAGCGCTTCCGTTGGAAAAACCTGGTCCGCGTGTGGGCCGTATTCATGGCCATCGCCTTGGTGCTGTTGGCGCAAACCTTGGGCATCCACTACGGCGCGACGAAATTCACTTTGAAATACATGGCTCGTAACGAGGCCATTCCGGCCCAGAACGCCATCATGGGGCAGCGCGCCACGAACCTGATGCTCGTGGATAGTTCCCAGGATGGTGTGGACGAGGCCGAAGCCATGATGAAACAGGTGCTGCTCGACATGAAAGTGCCGACCGCCACCGTGGATCTGGCCAAAACCGATCCCGACGACATCCCCTCATTGAATCGGTACCGCACCGTGCTGATCGTCATGCCGGAACTTGATTCGCTGGGGGATGAGCTGGTGTCCATCATGAGATGGGTTGAAGGCGGCGGCAACATGATGCTTGCCATGACGCCTGAAAAAACAGGCTATCTGGACGCGATCGGGCCTCAAATCGGCATCGAATCCTCCGCATACGACTACGTGATGACCAAAGGCATCAAGCCTGCCAGGGACTTTATGCTGGGTGGCGGGCACACCTACATGTTCAGTGGCCCGTTCAAATCGTCGTTGAGTCTGAACCTCAATGAGAAGGCCACCGTCGAAGCGGTCAGTGCCAACGGCCATACGCCACTGATCTGGAGTGCCGATGTGCGTTCCGGACGAACCGTGACCTGCAATATCGGCATCTATGGCAAGGTGGTGCGCGGCTTCTATGCCTCCGCGTTCAGCCTGCTGGGTTCCGCCACGGCATACCCGGTCATCAACAGCGCCGCGTTCTATCTGGACGATTTTCCATCCCCGGTCCCCAGCGGAGACGCCACCTACATCAAACGCGACTACGGCATGAGCATCGCCGACTTCTATTCGAAGGTCTGGTGGCCGGACCTGACCAAACTTGCGGAACGCTACGGTATTCGGTTTACCGGCGTGATGATCGAGAATTACGGGGACGATACGAAAGACGCTCCCGTACGGCAGAAGGACGAATCGCATTTCAGCTATTTCGGCGGACTGCTGCTCAAACAGAACGGCGAAATCGGCTACCATGGCTACAACCATCAGCCGCTCGTACTGCCGAACACCGATTATGGCGACGAATACGCGTACCATCAGTGGCCGAATCGCAAAGCTGTCGTCGCCTCGCTGCGCGAGCTGATCGCATTCCAAAAGTCCGTGCTGCCGGCGGCCACAGCGTCGGTATATGTGCCGCCGTCCAACATCCTGTCCAAGGAAGGACGGCAGACAATCGGACGAGACGTGCCCGAAATCCGCACCATCGCCAGCACCTACCTGCCAAGCGACAGCAAACTGCCTTACGTGCAGGAATTCGGTGTGGCCGATGACGGCATCGTCGAGGCGCCGCGCATCGTCTCCGGCGGCATGGTGGGAGATTACATGCGGCTCGCCGCAGAATCCGAACTGAACATGCATTTCGTCAGCACCCACTTCATGCATCCGGACGACATGCTCGACCCTGACCGTGGCGCGAAAGAAGGCTGGGCGGTCTACAGAAAAGGCCTTGAGAACTATCTCGACTGGCTTGAAGCGTCCGCACCGTCCATCCGCATGCAGACAGGCACGGAATGCGCGTCCGCGGTGCAACGCTTTTCTGGACTGACTGTCAAGATGAGGGAATCCGCCAATGAGTGGGAATTCGACTTGGGCAATTTCAAGGACCAGGCTTGGCTGCTGCTCCGCGCGAACCATGGCACGCCCGGCAGAATCCAAGGCGGAAGCATGATCCGGATGACGGGGAATCTGTACCTCATCAAGGCCACGGACTCCACAGTGCACGTCGAACGCAAGGCTGGAGGCGCGGCATGAGAATCTGCCTGGTATTGGAAGGTTGCTACCCGTACGTGCATGGAGGCGTGTCCACATGGATGCACAGCTACATCACCGCCATGAAGGAACACGAGTTCGTGCTGTGGGTGATCGGTGCTAAGGGCAAGGACCGCGGCAAATTCGTATACGATCTGCCCTCAAACGTGGTGGAGGTGCATGAGGTGTTCCTCGACGACGCGTTGCGTCTGAGCGGTGAACATGCGAAAGTGATCTTCACCGACGAGGAAGTCAAGGCACTGCGTGAGCTGGTGAATCTGAGCGATCCCGACTGGGACGTACTGTTCAACCTGTTCCACAACAAAGGCGTGCATCCGCTGTCGTTCCTGCAAAGCAACGAATTCATCGACCTGTTTACGAAGATCTGCATGGAGGAATACCCGTACGTCGCCTACGCGGATGCGTTCCACACCGTGCGATCCATGCTGCTGCCGGTGCTGTACCTGATGACGGGAGAAGTGCCGAAAGCGCAGATCTACCATGCCATCTCCACCGGTTACGGCGGCCTGCTGGCATGCTTGGGCGGCAGTATCAACCACGCACCCGTATTACTAACCGAACATGGCATCTACACGCGCGAACGCGAGGAGGAGATTCTTTCCGCCGAATGGGTTGCGCCCGCGTTCCGGCAACGGTGGATCCGTTTCTTCGCCATGCTGTCACAGGAGATCTACCGTAGGGCATGGCGTGTGGCCAGCCTGTTCGGCCGCGCTCGCCAGACCCAGATCGACATGGGCGCTCCGGCAAGCAAATGCCTGGTCATTCCCAACGGCATCCAATACGAACGGTTCTGCGACATTCCACTCAAGCCTGAGGACGGTTGGGTGGATATCGGCGCCGTGGTACGTCTGGCTCCCATCAAGGACGTGAAAACCCTCATCCACGCGTTCAGCGAACTGTCGAACCGTGTGGACAATGTCAGGCTGCACATCCTCGGTGGTGTGGACGACCAGGACTATGCCGACGAATGCTATGAGCTGGTGAAACAGCTTGAAGTGAAGAACCTTGAATTCACCGGACGCGTGAATGTGGTCGAATACATGCGCAAACTGGATTTCACGGTGCTGACCAGCATCTCCGAAGGCCAGCCTCTGTCGGTGTTGGAATCGTTCGCGGCGGCCCGCCCTTGCGTGACCACCGACGTGGGCTGCTGCCGTGAACTGCTGGAAGGCGAGGAAGGCGACGACCTCGGCGTGGCCGGCTTCTATGTGCCTCCGATGTACCGCGAGGGCCTTGCCCGCGCCATGGAACGCATGTGCGCGAGCCGCAAGCTGCGCGAAGCCATGGGCCAAGTGGGACGCGAACGCGTGAAAACCTACTATCGGCATGAGCGCATGCTTGACGAATACCGTGCGCTGTATCTCGATACCGCCGACCATTACGGGTTGGAGCACTGATATGGCGGGAATCGGATTCGAACTCAAGAAACTGTTCCACCGCAAGGGCCTGGTCGCCATGGTGCGCGCCTACGGTTATGCCGGTGTGATCTGCACCGGACCGATGCTGCTGGGCATCCTGCTGCAGTTCGGCGTGCTGGCGGTCAGCGGTTGGTGGCACGTGCCCCGCGCGGACCAGAATCTGCTGGTCTGCATGATCACGTACACGCTGCTCGCCTCATTGGTGTTGACCAGCTTCCTGTCCATGCCGGTGACGCGTTTCCTTGCGGACATGCTGTTCGAACATCATGAGGAGACCATTCTTCCATCGTTCTGGGGATCCACGACCCTCATGCTGGCGGTGGGTGCGGTGCTGTACGCGGTGTTCCTGCTGTTTTCCGGCGCGACCCTCATGCAGGGGTTACTCTGCCTATGGCTGTTCCTGGAAATGATCGTCAATTGGAATGCGATGAGCTATCTGACGGCCATCAAGGATTACCAAGGCATCATGTGGTCGTTCGTCGCGGCGGTGGTCGTGGCGTTCCTGTCCGCATGCGCGATGATGGCGCTGGGCCTGCCGCAGGTGGAAAGCCTGCTGGCCGCAGTGGCGTTCGGCTACGGCGTGATGATGGTCTGGGACGTGGTGCTGCTGCACTGGTATTTCCCGCAAAGCTCGGAAAGCCCGTGGACGTTCCTCGCATGGCTGGACCGGTTCCTGCCGCTCGCCCTGACGGGACTGCTGACCACCCTCGGCTTGTTCTCCCACTTGGTGATCACCTGGTGTGGTCCGCTTGGCGTGCATGTGAAGGGACTGTTCTACGGTGCCCCCTACTATGATGTGCCCGCGTTACTGGCGTTCCTGACGATTCTGATCACCATCGTGAATTTCGTGGTGTCGGTGGAAGTCGATTTCTATCCGAAATACCGTGCCTACTACGCGCTGCTCAACGACGGCGGCACCGTGAAGGACATCGTGGTGGCCGAACGCGAGATGCTCGCCGTGCTCAACCGTGAGCTGTACTACACCGCGTTGAAGCAGCTGTTCGTCACCGCGGCGGTCATCTCGTTGGAAAAGATGGTGTTGGGCGTGCTGCCGCTCGGTTTCAACGATGGCATGCATGGTTATTTCCGTGTGCTGTGCGTCGGATACGCCCTGTACGCGGTCGGCAACACCGTGCTGATGATTCTGCTGTATTTCACTGATTACTTCGGCGCGGTGTGCTGCGCCGCGATATTCGCCGGGTCGGCCACGGTCTTGACTGTCATTTCGCAGTTCGTTCCGGTCACGCTGATGGGATTCGGCTTCCTGCTGGGCGCGTCGGCGTTCCTGCTGGCCGCGGGCGTGCGATTGGCGGTGTTCACCGACAATCTGCCGTATCGTGTGCTCGGCGCGCAGCCGATTGTGGAGACCGAAAAGCGCGGATGGTTTACGAAACTGGGCGAAGCGTTGGACGAATTCGGCGAACGGCTGCATGGAACTTTCGGACGGAAGGAATCATGAGGGAAAGCGTGGAAAGCATGGAAAGGAACGGACGAATGACGATGGGTAATCGGCCGTGCGGCCGCAATGCCATATTCAAATGCGTGGCGATCATCGCCACGGTCGTGACGACGTTCTCCTGCGTCGCCTGCGGAAACGCTGCGGACAGTGGTTCCACGGCAGACAAATCGGCGGCGCAATCGCAAGGAAAGCATGAGAAAGTCAAGAAAAGCGCCACGCAGGGGCTTGACGGCGCGCATCTGCGTGACAACGACTCGCTGTACAAGGTGTATGACGACAGCGGTGTGGAAACCATGTATCTGACGGTCTCGCGCGGCAACAAGTCGGAAGGCACCGACCACAGTTGGAGCGAAATCAACCAGTATTCCGTGGATGATTACGCGGCCATGCGCACCAACCGGTACCAAGTCAACGGTCTGCTGCAGGTCGGCGACGAACAGGGGCCTGTATCCGGCGAACTCGGCTACGGTGAAAAAGCGCCGAACGCCACCGTGCAGGTGCGCGGCCAGTCGTCCAGTCTCAATAAGCAGAAGAACTACAAAATCGAGCTGAAAAGCGGCAAAGGCAAATGGCGCGGGCAGCGCACCATCGCATTGAACAAGCATATGGGCGAAGGGCTGCGATTCCGCAACAAGATGGCATACGACCTGATCCGCGGCATCGACCAGATGATGGGACTGCGCACGCAATTCGTGCACCTGTACGTCAAGGACGAAACCTCCGGTTCCAGCTCCTTCGACGACTATGGCCTGTACACGCAGGTGGAGCAGCTCAACAAAAGCGCGCTCCAAGCGCACGGCCTCGACAAGAACGGCCAGCTGTACAAGGTCAACTACTTCGAATTCCAACGCGACGCGGACGTGATCAGACTCGCCGACGATCCCAAATACAATCTGTCGAAATTCGAGGAGAAGCTGGAGGTCAAAGGCAACAGCGACCATACCAAACTCATCGCCATGCTCAACCAGCTCAACGATTATTCGGTGCCGATGAGCAGCATCCTCGGCAAATATTTCGATACGGAAAATCTCGCATACTGGATGGCGTTCCAGCTGCTGACCGGCAACACCGACACGCAGAGCCGCAACATGTACCTGTACAGCCCTACGAATTCCGACACCTTCTATGTGCTGGACTGGGACAATGACGGCATGCTGACGCGCAAGGAGAACCAGATCCGCAATATCTCCACCGGTTCCAGCTGGGAGCAGGGAGTCAGCAACTATTGGGGCAACGTGCTGTTCAAACGCTGCCTGCAGACCAAATCGTTCCGCGACGAACTCGACAAGGCCGTGAAGCGGGAATACCGCTATATGAGCGCAAAACGCATCAATACGATGGTGGACCACTACGAGTCCATCACCAGGCAGTATTTGTGGAGGACGCCCGATTCCATGTACGAGCCGCTGACGCGCGCCCAGTATGACGAAGTGGCGGGGCAGCTGCACGACGAGGTCGCGCAGAACTACAGGATCTACAAAGAAAGCTTCGACAAGCCCATGCCGTTTTTCATCGACGCTCCACAGGCCGCAGACGGCAAACTCAAATTCAGCTGGGACACCTCGTACGATTTCCGTGACGAGGATCTGAGCTACGACGTCACCGTCGCCAAGGACTACCTGTGTGAGGACGTCATCTTCTCCAAAACCGATCTGGCATTGCCGGAGACGGTGACGGACCTGCCAGGCGACGGACAGTATTTCATACGAGTGCGGGCGCGCAACACCTCCGGCAAGACGCAGGACGCCTTCGACTACTACATGACCGACACCGGCAAGACGTACGGCACGAGATGCTTCTACATCAAATCCGGGAAGATAGTGGAGGATGTCAATGCGCGGTGATGGCGGGGCGTCGAAACTGCTGGAACGGGTCCGCCGCCGTGTCGGCGAGGAGCTTTCCATGCCTCCGCGCCGCTGTGAGGAACATTACCGGCATGAGCTCAAGTATCTGATTTCGTACGGGCAGAAAGCCGATCTGAACTTGCGTTTGGCTCCGTTGCTTGAACAGGACAGCCACGCGCGTGGCGGCTGCTATATGATTCGCAGCCTGTATTTCGACGATTATTGGAACACCGCCTACCAGGAGAAGGTGGACGGCGTGCTGATGCGCAAGAAATACCGTATCCGTATTTACGATTACAGCGACCGCGTGATCAAGTTGGAACGCAAGCGCAAGCGCGACAGCTGGATATACAAAGAGGACGCGTCGCTCACGCATGGGCAGTTCGATCGGATATTGGCCGGCGACGTCGGATTCATGGAACACAGCGAAGAGCCGTTGTGCCGGGAATTCTATGTGGAATACATGAGCAATGTGCTGCGGCCGCGGGTGATCGTCGATTACGAGCGTGAGCCGTGGATCCTCGACGCGGGCACGGTGCGCATCACCTTCGATATGAACGTGCGCGCCGCGGTCGACGGATTCGACATCTTCGACCGCACCCTGCCCACCCTGCCCGTGCTTGAGCCGGGCAAGCTGGTGATGGAGGTCAAATTCACCGAATTCCTGCCGCAGATCGTGCGTGACATTCTGCCAGGCAAGGCGCAGGAGATAACGGCCGCCTCAAAATACGTGCTGTGCTATGACAAAGCCTCGTATCTGCGGGGTTTCGACTACTGGCAGGAAGGCTGGAACGTGCCGAGCGTGTGACTTGAGCGCACCGGTCGGACGTATCGCGGAAGACCGAAAACAGACGGACGAAAACGCGCAGCCGAAAACATCGGCAATCGTAGAAAACGTAATAACCGAACAATCGCAAAAGAGAAAGCGAAACCATGAGCGTAAACGACATGATCAAGAAATCGGTGCTGAACTCCTTCAGCCAATACAACGTGCCCAAAATGGCGCTGGCCCTGCTGGTGGCGCTGCTGGTGGGCATCGTCATCTACTGCGTATACCGGCGGTTCTACACGGGCGTCGTGTATTCGCGCAGCTTCGCGGTGACGCTGGTGGGCATGTGCGTGCTCACCTGCATGGTCACATTGGCCATCAGCACGAACATCGTGATCTCGCTTGGCATGGTGGGCGCGTTGTCCATCGTGCGTTACCGTACCGCCGTGAAGGATCCGATGGACCTGCTGTACCTGTTCTGGGCCATCACGTCCGGCATCGCGGCCGGCGCGGGCATGTATCTGCTGGTGATGATCGGCATGCTCGCCCTGTTCTATTCGCATCAGGACAAGGGCCGCGTGTACATCGCGGTGATCCATTACGCTTCCGACGCGGTCGGGGACGACATCACGCGCGCGTTCGGCCGCACGAAGTTCTTCGTCAAATCCAAAACCATGCGTGGCGACCATGTGGAGATGGCCGTGGAAGTGTTCTGCGACGACAAGGACATGACGTTCGCCGAGCGGATTCGTGCCATCGAGGGTGTTGAGGACGTCACCCTGATACAGTACAACGGTGAATATCACGGATAGGACGTGGTGACAGGAAGGAATCTGTTTGGCTGACACACCGGAAATGGGCAGGACGCCGTCCACCGACGAGCTTGTGCCGGAGCTGACGTTCGACGAGATCGACCGTGCGTTCGACAACAACGAGTTCTGCTTCTACCTGCAGCCCAAATGCAATGCGGCTACGGGTGCCATCGTCGGTGCCGAGGCGCTGGTGCGTTGGAACCACCCCAAATATGGTGTGGTATCTCCGGGCAGGTTCGTTCCCATGCTGGAACAGGCCGGACAAATCTCCCGACTGGACGTGTTCGTATGGCGTTCCGTGGTCCGGATGCTGGCACGTTGGGAACGTGAGGGCCGCAATCTGGTGCCGATTTCCGTGAACGTCTCCATGGTGGACATCGACCAGATGGATGTGGCGGACACGCTCACCGGACTGCTGAACGAATACGATGTCGACGCTCGGCTGCTCCAAGCGGAAATCACCGAAAGCGCCGTGGCCAGGAACCTGTCCAAAGTGGAAAGCACCATCCGCAAGCTGCATGCGGACAACATCGCGGTGCTGATGGATGATTTCGGATCGGCGTATTCGTCGCTGAACATGCTCAAGGACATCAACGTCGATGTGATCAAACTTGACATGAAATTCATCGACCTCGATGAGGACAATGCCAGCAAAGGGCTGAAAATCGTCGAATCGGTGGTCAACATGGCCAGAAAGCTGCGACTGCTG
>ENA-ORRH01001111-ORRH01001111.1-human-gut-metagenome-genome-assembly--contig:-NODE-1111-length-13788-cov-20.166_pt1 | contig 13788 bp, 8 predicted proteins | sample MGYA00242173_ERZ509130 | MGnify/ENA primary metagenome ERZ509130 (study PRJEB26280, sample SAMEA2338633) | human gut metagenome | biome: human gut; feature: human-associated habitat; material: faeces... | reverse complement strand
CATCCGCAACGCCTGTTTATGGGCATTGCGGATAGGATTTCTATGCTCTTTTGAGTTTTAGCGGACAGCAATAATTATTATACAGTGAGAGCTTGTAAGAAACAGAAAATTCCGTGAGGTTTCCGTGTGCACAACTATCATAGACAAAGACATCATATGGTATGGCGCTGTAAATGCTCTTGGCTATGCAACAGAAGAGGACAATGTGATAAAAGTGGTAGACAACAAACTTGCCAATGAATTGTTAGAAGTTCTGCTCACTTCCTAAATTCTGCGTAAACAATGCGTTAATAAACTGTTTGAGTCATGGATATTCAATGGTATGCCACAAAACATCAAATAGGGATAACTCATTGATAATCAATGAAAGTTTATAATAACAAAAGTAAGCGTGACCTTTTGAAAATTCACGAAATGATTAGTAATTGAGCGACATTTCAATTACCAAGCGAAAAATATAGGTGGCGATTTTGTGACTTCTAGTCTCAATTGAACTAAAAGACAAAGAAAATTGCAAAATTTTGTAATATTTTTTGTTTATTATTACACGTTTTATATGAATAATTAGTATTTTTGCTACATAAAATTTTCGAAAAATGGCAAAAAACGACCTCAACAGATTGAAAGTGGTACTTGTTGAACAGCACAAAACGGCAAAATGGTTAGCAGAACAAATGAAAAAGACCCTGCAACTATTAGCAAGTGGTGTACCAACAAAGCACAGCCATCATTAGAGACTATCAAAAAGATTGCAGAAATCCTACAGGTTAAAATGAGCGACCTTGTAAGCAACGAACAACCTTTATAATTGGACCTATAGGTCGATTTTTATATGGCAAAAGACTATAGCGAAGACCAGCTAATACAGAAATCGACAGCCGAACTCTTGGAAAATGAGTATGGCTCGAAGTCTGTGTACGCTTTCGACAATGAGGTACTTGGCGAACAAGGTACACTTGGACGCAAAACACAGGGAGAGGTTGTGCTGACAAGTCATCTTCGCATGGTTTTGAAACGTCAGAATCCATGGATGATGGACAAGCAAATGACGGAAGCCGTGATCACTTACTCCCAAGGCTGATGAATGAAGAAATTACAGTTTAAAATTCCGATGGAAAGAACAGATTACATAGAAAAGCGTGAGGACATCATTTCGAACATCGAAACCTTGTACTCATATCTTCATGGCGAGAGCGGTGAAGACTACAAGCAATGGGCTGTTGACAAATTGAAGCGAGGCAAAAATATGGTTGTCGAGGTGATTAACGGTCATATTTGTTTTGCTCCAAGCAGATTTGTTGGTTACTTAAATAACACCCGAGAAAAGCACGATGATAATCATGGTGATGGCACTGATACCGATAAGGTTCTTAAAACTTACTACAACAAAGTACAGGACGGTCGCTTGGATTTCATTTTGCAGAAGGAATTGGCTAAATATGATGAATCTTCCGCAGAAAAGAAATACTGGATTCATAACGAAATGACCGTTGAAGATATTCTAAAAGTAGAGCAAGTGCATGTACCCATATTGCCCTTAAAAATAGAATATGACAAATTCTGGCATATTCAAATGCATCTTCCTGAGGGCAAAGGTGGAACCATCATTGATCCAAATCTAATGTTGATGGAGTCAGAGCCTGTAATTGGAACTGGAGAATGGAATGATGCTCAATGCCAAAATTTCAAAACAATTGAAAATGGGAATATCGTTCTGGTTAGAAGAGGCAGCCAAGCATTAGCATTATGTCAGATTATAGGTGATAATTTCAATAGTGATTCTCTGCGTGAGAAGTTCATCAATGTTAATTTTAGAAAAGTCAAGATTCTGGCATGGGCAAACGAGTTTAAGCAACCACGAGCAGGATTATTCTCGCAAGGAACATTCTCTTCATGTAGAAAAGGCACAGAACAATATCGTTACATCGATAGTTGGTTAAAGTATATGAATGACATTGAATATTTGGAGAAATGCTCCAATCTTCTCTTAAAGAAGCGTAACATAATTCTTCAAGGTGCCCCTGGCACAGGTAAGACATATAATACTGCCGCAATAGCCTTAAAGACATTAGGTGTTACAGATATTGACCTCACAGACCATAAAGCTGTGATGAAACGCTATGACTCATTGCTTGGAGATCAGATATTTTTCACGACATTCCATCAGTCACTTGACTATGAGGATTTTGTCGAAGGACTAAAACCACATGTACAAACTGATGTAGATGGCAATTCTATTGGTGTAACCTATGAGCCAGTCGATGGCATCTTCAAACGCGCCTGCAATGCAGTTCAAACAGACCAAAGTAAAGATATTGTAGAGTGTATTGACGATTATCTCCAAAAGATAAAAGGGTATCAGAACAAACGAGAGATACCAACCGTCACAGGAAGATCATCACTTTATGTCTGGTGGAAAGAAGGGAACTCTACTGTCAGTTGTAGAAGTACTAACTCCACAAGTTCACGGGGAGAGGAATACACGCCATCACCTCTAAATATCGAGAAGATAAAGCTGCAGGCTCAGGGAAAAGGTGTGGAGAAAAATTGGCAACAGTATGCTCAGGCCTTTATTGAAGCTGTTAAGAAAGAATTTCATGCAACTACAAATAAGCCCGTTGTACTGATCATTGACGAAATCAACCGAGGAAATGTGTCAAAGATATTTGGCGAACTTATTACCTTGTTGGAGTCAGACAAACGTCTAAATGGGAATCATCCTATTAAAGTGATGCTGCCTTATTCAAAGAACGAAGTGTTTGGTGTACCTTCAAACCTGTACATTATCGGTACGATGAATACCACTGATAGAAGTACAGGAACCCTTGACTATGCTTTACGTAGAAGATTTGCTTTCATTACACTCAAATCTCAGGATTCTGTGATTAAGAAATTCTATTCTGATACAGACAATGAGGAACTTGGAACTATTGCTTTAGGATTATTTGAGGACATTAAGAGATTCATTGAGAATCCTAAACATCTATGTGGAGACATGAGCATAGATGATTTGATGGTAGGTCATAGTTACTTCATGGCAGAAAGTGAAGATGAACTTCATGACAAAGTAGAGTATGAAATTCTTCCGCTTATAAACGAATATATCAATGATGGCATCCTCAATGTTAAGAACGACGAAAAGAAAACAGCCTTTAATTCATGGCTTTCACTGAGTCCTGTCCAAGAGATTGAGAATGAAGACCAAGAAGAAGATGAAAAACGAATAATAGATAACTAGTATGAAATCCATTCTTATTCAAGAACACGAACGTCTGAGCATCGAACATAACGACAGATATGATAATCTGAACCTTGTTCGATGGGACAAACCTATGGAACACGATCCATGGGGATATTATGCATCGTATGTTATTGGGGCAGAATGGATAGACGATAAAGAAGCATTAGTTGTAACGACAAAGAGAGGGATGGAAGAAATAGATTTCCTCACTATGTTCATGATGTGCTTCTCATCAGATTTGTCAGTGGAGTCTTTCGCCGAGATTTATAACATCGATAGTGAGGCTCCTGTCATACATGCACCATCACTAAAAGGTGTTTTAAGTCCTCTTATTGTCCTGCATTTTCTTGGAGTCGTAAGTAGAATCAAGTCTTTGAAGAAAGGCTATGTACATTACAGCGAGAACCTGAAAAAAGTCAAAGGACACATACAAGTGATGAAGAATGAACGAAAGAACATTGCTTCAAAAAGATTCGATAGAGTCTTTTGTGACTTTGACGAATATACGGTTGACATTCCTGAAAACAGACTTATCAAGAAAGCCTTATTGTTCTGTTCTCAGATACTCAGAATAATAACAGAGAATCATTCCATGGGGAACAAAGCAAAACTGATGCTATCAAAGTCTTTGGCTTTGTTCGAAAATGTAACCGATGAAGTACAGATAAAGGAAGTGTCTCTGATAAAAGGGCATAAACTTTTTAGTGAATACAATGAAGCTGTACGTTTGGCAAAACTTATTCTTCGAAGATACGATTATTGTATAAGTAAAACAAGTTCATTGGACGAGAATGTCCCTCCATTTACATTGAATATGTCATTGCTCTATGAGCATTATGTTTATGGATTGCTAAATGAAGCGTACGGAGATAAAATAATGTATCAGTTCAGTGGAAAGACGGGATTGCCAGACTTCCTTTATTGTTCAACAGGATTTAAGGCAATACTTGACACAAAATACATTCCAAAGTATGAGAGTTCATCGCTTGACAATAATGTCATACGACAACTAAGTGGTTATAGTAGAGACATTCCTATCCTAAAGCACCTTGGCTATAAGGATATAGTTGAAGAATCTCCTATTCCAAACGTTCCTTGCGTTATCATCTACCCAAAGGAAGGACACGATGTGAAGAATCCGTTTGCAAATAAGAGACTTCGAGATTTATGTACTACTCCAGTACGTAAATTGGCAAGATTTTATAAAATATGTGTTCCTCTTCCTATTATGGGTTCCAATAAATAAAATCAGAAATACAGTCTTTCAAATATAGGATATGAAATTGTCCATAAGCAATAATGGAACGATTACATTAATCGTGGGCGCTTATAAACCAATAAAATTCACATGCGTTTACGTGAGATTTCCGTAAACTTTACATTAAAGACTGCATCGCAGTCGCACTAATTTGGGTGGTTTGGAATATAATAAAGAATGATGGACGTGATTGGAGGCATTTTGAAATGCCAAATTGTCACTTCATACTGGTGAAATGGGTTTGCATAAGTCTAAGCATTCAAAAATCATCAAATTCTTTCCAATCTTTGCAACACTGGAAAGAATTTGATACAATGATTGCCCATAAGATATATCATTGGGATAGCAAAGAGTCTAACCCTTCTCCTCTAATATAAGCCCTTTTCACTTTGTTTAATGCGATCTCTGTTATAATATTTTTTTTCAGCAAACCAATGATGTCGTTTTTTGCAGTGGTTGGGCTAATTCCAAATTTCACCTGCAGATCTTTTATCGTTATTAATGCTGTAGAATCATCCGCATATAATTTAATAATTTGTGCTTGACGTTCATTGAAATCACCCATGCGCAAATATATATTTGCTGCTTTTTTTTCGTTTTGTTTTCTCTTGATATAATCTTGTAATTGCTTAAAAGATTGTTCCAACACTCTTAGATTGTACGAAACGAAGTAACCAATATCCATGTCATCAGCCTCTGTGTATAAGAACGCTTTTTCATAGGATTTTTTTGATTTGGCAATAACTCTTGAGATGGAGAGGTATTCTGTCAACCAGTATCCTTGTCTTAACATATACCAATAAAACATAGCTCTAGCAGTACGTCCATTACCATCAGAAAAAGGATGGACATAGGATATCATGAAATGGATGGCTATTCCACGAATGATTGGATGAATAAATTGTTTGCTATTTCTTTCATTAAAAAACTCACAGAGATCATCTACAAACTGAGGAATTTCCGTATAGGAAGGCGGAGTATGGACAATTTCATGCGTAATACCATTCTCTACCACAACGTCATTATTATTCCTAAAACGTCCTGCGTCATCAGGATTCTGCATGGTTTTCTCTGTCATTAGACGATGTATCTGCAATAACAACTCTTCGGACAAAGGTTCATCTTTATGGCCAACAATAAATTGAATTGTTTGATAGTTATTATGAATCATTTGTTGGGATTTGTCTCTCGGAGTCATTTTCTTCTTAAGCATTTCTTTGGCGACCTTTCTTGTTGTTGCGGCTCCTTCCATTTGACTGGAATATATGGCTTCTTCCATTAACGAGCTAACAAGGTATTGTTCCTTATTTTTGGAATCAATAGTTGAGTCTGCTCCCCAACTTCCTCCCCAAAACATGTCAAATTCATGACACATTCTCTGCATCACATTTGTCAAACTCAAATTCACGCCGTATTTCCCCCATACTTTCACCATACTTTTTAGTCTGGAGGCTTTGACAAAGGTCCACAGTCGCGTAGGTGTATATCCAGCAGGGCACTTTTTGTATTTTACAGCATCCCAATAATCGAAGGAATTATTGATTTTTTCCACAATCTCTTCGATTTGTATATTTGGAGGAGATGTTATAGCTTTAAATAAATCTTCCTTATTTATTTCTGGAGTTCTTTCAATTACCATACTATTGATTTTTTCGCAAAGCTATCAAATACTTTCCAGTTTTGCAAACATTGGAAAGAATTTAGTGATTTTTCGTTGGCAATTTTAACATTTTAGCCTATGTCTCGCAATTTTCTATGCACTGAATAACATTCAAAAGACGGCGGCCAACAAGTATGCCGACGCGAGGACGCGTCGCCCCCAAGTGAGGACGCGATACCCACAGGATGGGACGCGTCGCCCACAAACAAAAAAGGGCATTAAATTGCGGTATACCGATTTTTCTATATATACGTAATTAAAAGGGGCATTTTAAATTTCATGTTTCATTTATGTTCGTAACATTTTGAATATCAAGGTGTTGATAATATGAAACATATACGTTGAATGTTTCATTTATGTTTCACTTTTGCAACGTACTGGAACAGATAAAAAACACTGAGGGAGCGCAATCACGCTCCCTCAGTGTTTTTTATCTGTTCCCACAGTGTTTTTTTCTTTGTAGTCAATCCGCTATTTCCCTCTTCTAATGAAAAGTGAAACTATGAAACTAAAAGTGAAACATTGGACTGCTATGTTTCAGCGGATTAGCACATTGATTATCAATAGTTTAGATACTAAAAATGAAACATGAAACAAAAATCTTCGGCGGTAAAAACACGTAAGGGTTTTATAGCGTAATCCGCTGATTCGCTTGTAGAGGTTTTTTGTAGAGACGAACTAAAAAAGAACGATGAATACGTATATTCTTGAGAAAAATGCTTGTATTCATCGTTCACACTCATTTCTTACACGATTGTCTATATTTTGTTACCCTAATGCACGACAATCTTTCTATGTTACCTTAAAATCACTATTTCAATTCGAATACGTGGCTTGTGCCTTCATCGGGAGTAAGCACGTCTAATCCTACCTTCATCAAGTAGTCGCCACTAAAGCGCTTGCCATTAAAGTCGAAAGTCGACTGTGTGCCAGGCATAAGGTTAATCTCCTCTACCGTATATTGACGTTGGGGGTCAAGACCTTGCATGCGCACCTTCAAGAGGCGTGGCTCCTTATAGCGGGGGTGGAGATTGTAGGCAAAGAGTACAGCGTGGCTCTTATCCTTCGACACGTAGTTCAAAGCACTATGGTCCGTTTCGTAAGGCGAAACGAGGCGATATTGGTCGCCGTCAAGAATGACGGGTTTCAAGCGTGTCCAATTCTTCACAGCTTGTTGTACGAAGGTGTAATCGTCTGTACCCTTCAAAGGCTTGAGGTCGATGTCGAAGCCCAACTTGCATGAACTGCATACGTCGGTACGGAACTTTACAGAAGTATTTTTGTTCCAGTTCGTTACGTGCGAGCCCATCGTTTTGGCTGGGAAGAACTTTGACAAGCTCCATTGAATGTAGAGACGTTCGTAGGGATCCGTATCGTCTGAGCACCAGAACTCGGTAAAGTACTTCAGCGCTTCGTAGTCCATACGGCCGCCACCACCCGAACAGAGCATCATGGGCAAGTTAGGATATTTGGCCTTAATGCGACTCATTACGTTGTAGACACCGCGCACGTGGTCAATGTAGGTATTGCCTTGGTTGGCCTTGTGATAGGGCGAGTAGATGTTGGTGATAGGGCTATTGCAGTCCCACTTAAAGTAAGCTACATCGGGATTTTCGGTCATAATGCGGTCTACTACGCCAAACACGTAGTCTTGCACCTTGGGGTTGGAAATGTCCAACACCAATTGGTTGCGATAGTAATACGTCTCGCGGTTGGGCTGCTGAATGACCCAGTCGGGGTGCTTCTCAAAGAGTTCGCTCTTGGGATTGACCATTTCGGGTTCTACCCAAATGCCAAACTTTACACCTGCTGCCTTGGCATCGCGTACGAGACCGGGAATACCTTCAGGCAGTTTGCTATGCGTTACGTCCCAGTCGCCTAAGCCGGCATGGTCGTCCTTACGCGGATATTTATTCGCAAACCAACCATCATCGAGCAAGAACATGTCAACGCCTAAGTCCTTAGCATCTTTCATCAGTTCTGCCAGGCTCTTTTGATCGAAGTCGAAACCTGTATTCTCCCAGTTGTTGAGCAAGCTCAAGCGGTCGCTCATACCCATATTGACTTGATAACGGCGTGCCCAGTCGTGAAGGTTGCGGCTGGCTTGCCCTACGCCAGTGCTGCTGGTGGTGAAGATAAACTCTGGAGTAGTGAATGTCTCACCAGCACGGAGTTTATAGTCGCTGGCATACGGATTGATAGCTGGAATGACGCGCAATCCGCCTACGTTGTCCACCTCAAAGGTGAAGCGGAAGTTACCCGTCCAACCAATCGTACCGAGCACAACGTTGCCTTCATTCTCCTTGGCGGGTTCGTTCAGTCCGAGTTCAAAGAAGGGTTCCGTGTGCATGGCTGCACGTGTGCCCAACTTCGTGTCGATTATCTTTTTTCCTGCGGTGAGTTGTACCGTTTCGGGTTGTCCTTCCTTTGCCCAATCGCTATGGTAAGAGGTCAAGAAGTACTTGGAAGCGTCAAAGTAAAGCATCGTGCTACTATAGCGCCACAAGGTTACAGGATTCTTCTCGTTATGGCTTATCTCCGTCCAAGCCTTGATCACGTTCTCCTTGTCGTAGGCCACATAGTGGAGCTTCACGGTGTCGGGATACTTATCGTCTTTCAGCGTGATGATGGTCTCGGTGCCACCATCTACGGCTTTTGTTTCCACACCTTTATAATAAAGGTAGGTGGTCATGTTGCCATCGGCATGTGTGATGGCCACAGCGGGCTCGAAATAATCTTCGCCACCCGAAGCGGCATAGACCTCATGACCTCGTGTGCTCACTGCACCATCGGAGGCAGCGTAGGTGTTCCACTTAAGGTTGTCGTAGTCGGCTGTATTCTTCAGTTTGTCGCCATAGTATACTTGGTAAAGGCGGCCTTTGGGCGAAACCTTCAGCACGAGATCGGTATTCTGTGTGCTTACGCGCACGGTCTGTGCGTTCACGCTCATTGTGGCCAACGAAAGGGCCATCAGTGTTATCTTGGGAAGAGTATTCATGGTTATGAGTAATTTATGAGAGAGGTTTTATTGGGTGGATTGAGAGCTGAGGGATTCAAGACCATCTATAAGCTATAGAAGCCTCTAATCCCTACAGCTTTCTCTTAGAACTTAAAGCTTGCACTAAATTCAAAGGTGAGTGGGCGCATGTAGCTACCGCTCATATACTTGCCAGCATATTGCGAAGCATCGGCTTTGCTGATCAATTCCGAACCGCTGATGGTGCCCTTAGCGCCCTTCTGGTTGAGGAAGTTGATAACGCTTGCACCGAGCGAGAGTCGCTTGTTGACCATCCAGTTGATACCGCCGAAGGTCTCCCAGTGTCCGTTGAAGTAGAGTGCTTCTTGCAAGTTGGCGTAAGTCTTGCCAAAGTAGCGGAATGAGAGCCATACGTTGAGGTTCGGCAGAATGTTGTACTTTGGATCGAGTTCTACGAGAATCTGCGGAATCTCCTTCACAATCATGTTGTTGGCGTTGACCGACATCTGCTGACCGTCGCTGAAGGTGACGCTCGCATTATAGTTCTTATATACTGGTTTCTGATAGGTGAACAGAGCGTGTAGTGAGAAGTTCTTGAAAGGCTTCACCTCGGCAGTGGTGGTCCATCCAAGCGTCTGGATGTTGTAGATGAGCAATACCGTCTTACCTTCGCTTGTGCCTGGCTTCGTAAGGTTCTGCTGGTCGATGTTGTTTGACTTGGCAATGTAAGTCACCATCGATGAGAGGTCTAACCAAGAGTTCTTGTAGAAGATACCACCGCGCACAAGGGGAATTGTGACACGCTTATACTGTTCGGCTGTGGGGCCTGTGCCTGCATAGTCGCTGATGCGCGGATAGCGAGTGGCAATGGTTCCGTCGGCCATGATACCGAAGCCCTTCACAATGTCGTAGGTGAGCTGAGCAGTGGCAGCATAGTTGAGTTTGTTCTTCGTCACGTTGGCTGGGTGAATGCTATGCTGAGTGGCTACGATTTGTCCATCTTCGCCATAAGCATAAGTGTTGAAGTCGCCAATGTGGAAGCCCGAGAAGCGTGATTGCGCTATTTGGTCGGCCGACATGCGGTAGTACTCCAAGCGTCCGCCATAGTAGAGGTTGAGTTTATCGTTGATCTTCCAATTGTCGGTAAGATAGAGAGCAAGTTTGTTTTCCGAACCCTTCGTGTATTCAGGGCTCAACTCATTGAAGCCAAAGAATTGTGTGCGATGTGGAGTGAGTGTGGGATCGGTAGGGTCGGTCGCCATGGAGTAGAGCACTTGAGGGTAGGGGCTGACGGTGCCCGTCCATTGCAGTGAAGAAGAGTGGTAATTGAGGTGATAGTACCATTCGTTGAGTCCGAGTCGCACTTGATGACCACCAAATTGCTTGTTGAGTTCCGTGGTGAGCATACCGCTCGTCACTTTACCAAAGTGGAGCCAAGTGCGGCGTCCTTCGATGAGTCCTTCGTAAGCCTCTTGTCCGTTCTCATCGAGCGTATAGCCGTCGGCAGCAGTCACTTCGCTGATGGTACTTCCGCCGAAGTCTACGTAGTTGGCCACGGGCGCGTACATCCACTTCGCATCGAGTTTCCACTGGAGTCCGTTGTCCCATCGATAGCTACTAAGCAAGGCCAACTCGTGTGAGCGGTTCTCGCTTCCGCGATTGAGATTCCACGTCTTCTTCTGCCCATCCATAATGTCGGTGTAAGTGAAAGCACCATTGTAGGGCACGTAAGAGTTGCGTCCTGGGTCGAAACCATTGACCTTCTTGATCGAACCATCGCCTACATATATAAAAGGAGCAGCATTGGCAAAGTTGCCCGGATTCTTACTATTGGCATGCTTATATTGCAGCGAGATGTAGCCCTTGCCTTCATTGAGCAGACGCGTAATACCAACATGGTAGATTTGTGTACGATCGGCATTCTCTGCAAATTGCAATTTGAAAGAGCCTGGATCAAAGTTTTGGTAAGCGCCTGCATTGTAAAGCCAATTCTTACCGATGCCTCCATTGAAGTTGACATCAAAGTTTTGCATGCCAAAGTGGTTTACGCGATAGTTGATCTGTCCGTGGAAGTCCTTTTGTCCTAAATTGGTAAATCCTGTCACAGAGTAGGCAATGTTGCCCGTGGTGATGGCTGATTCAGAGGGCGAGAGCAGTCCAGTGCTTCCGAGGCTGGCATCATTGCGCCAATGAGCAGAGAGTTTGTGTACGGAAGAAGAGTAGACAGCGGGTAATCCATTCTCATATACGTTGACGTCCTCGCTGGGTAATCCTATTTGAATTTCGCGTGGCTTATTCGCGTCGGCGGCGTTAAGCATGACATTGCGTTCTTCGCCTTTGTCAGCTTGTGCAGATGTGTTGGTCTGTGCTTGAGCCTGCATGCTTGCAGCGAGCAGTACGCATGAGGTCAAAGCTTGAAAGGTAACTGATTTCATGGGTAATATGGATTTGTAGTGTGTAGCTGTGCACCGCGGTGTTTGTTATGTCGTTGTAGCAAAACGCGGTGTTATTGTTTTCGCTAGCAAAATTACGGTGGCTTGCGTCGAAATCCAAATGTAAGTAAGCGGTAAGTAGATTATTTTTTAGTCATATTCTTCGTTAAACGTTGATAATCATCTATTTCTGTGACTATTATAAAAAGGCTTAAGTAGATAGTATTTAACTGAAAGTAAATCATTATATTTGCAGTGCGAAGCAATAAAGCCTTCTAATCTTATTAATATTTGCCCCTTGAGGCAGCAAAGTACCATCCTTACAGATCAACCATGAAAGTAGTACGAATTCTCCTCCTATTGCTGAGCGCTGTATGTGGTCTGTCCCTTTATGCAGCGCAGTCAGACCTCGACCGGTTGGACGGCTATGTAGCACGTCGAGCAGAGTATGTGGCACGGAAGCAGCACAGCATAGATCGTATTAAAGCGCAGCTGCGCCCCTCTATGACTGCAGATGAGCGGCTCGCTATCTACGACCGACTATTCGAAGCATATTATACCTTTCGGTTCGATTCCGCCATGGTCTACGTGAAGCGTGGCTCGCAGTTGGCAGAGTCGGCACACAACAGCTATTTTCAAGACAACTTCCGCATACACCAAGGCCTCCTGCTTGCTACCAGTGGCTACTATAGTCAGGGCGAAGCCGTGCTCCAAAGCATTCGGCCAGAGGGGTTACCCAGCGAATTGCAGTTTAAGTACTATTATTCCTTCTCGTGGCTCTACAACTTTTGGTCGGCCTACTGCAACGACCGCGAGTTCGCGCCCCGTTTCAACCAGCTACGCTTGCAATACTTGCAACAAGCCATCAGCTGCACACCCCGTGGCGGCGCCATGTACCATTATCTCTCGGGCGAGGCCCTATATTATAGTGGGAAGAATGCCGATGCCATGCGCCACTACCATCGTGTGCTGCAGCTCGTAAGCGTGAGCAACCGATTGTATGCATCGTCCGCCTATGCCCTAGCGCGTGGCTACAAACTGCAAGGGAGAATGGATCTCTACGAACACTACATGGTGGAGGCGGGCATTTCCGACCAAGTGTGTCCGCTCAAGGAGAATCTTGCCTTGCAAGAGCTTTCCCTCTATCTCTATGAGAAGGATGAATCTTACTCAAGTCGAGCCGTTAAGTACATTTACTGTTCCATGGAGGACGCCGAGTTCTACAACAATCGCCTCCGCATGCTCGAGATCTCACGCATCTTGCCCAAAATCGTAGCTGCCTATCAATCGCAAATCAATTCTCGCACCACGCTCCTCTATTGGGGACTTGGCGGATTGAGTTTGCTCACGCTCATGCTTCTTGCCCTTATATGGTTGGTCTTCAAGCAGAATAAAAAACTCAATTCGCGCCGACTGCAGCTTCGCCAGCAAAATGCACTACTCGAAAAACTCAATCAGCAATTGAGCATTACCAATCAGCATCGCGAAACCTATATACGCCTTTTTCTCAATCTCTGTGCTATTTATATAGGAAAACTCGACAGCATGCGTAAACTCGTGTTGAGAAGCATTAAGGCGGGTACTACCAACGAGCTACAATCGAAACTTAACCATATCCGCGTGCAAGAGGAAGAAGCCACCACTTTCTACGATCGCTTCGATCGTGCCTTCACCATGCTCTATCCCGACTTCGTCTCTCAGCTCAACCAACTCCTTCGCGACGATGCACAGGTGCACCCCGAGTCGCCTAACTCTCTTACCACAGGCCTGCGCATTTACGCTCTTATGCGCCTCGGCGTAACGGCTAGTGCAGAGATTGCTACGCTGCTCTTCTACAGTCCGCAGACCATCTATAATTATAAGTCGGCCATGAAGAGCCGTGCAAAAAATCGAGACACCTTCGAGCAAGATGTCAACAGGCTCTGCCACGTAATACAAGAGGATAATTAAGAGGGTGCATGCAGTTTCGGTAAAACGAGTAGCAATATTCCGCCGCTCAAAATAGCTTAACTCAACTTTCGGATTTAGGATGAATGGGCTGAAAGCCCTATGAATTCCTTAGCAATTTCATACGTAACACTTCATCTTACCATCAGCGAACGAAGCTATTACCGTCGCTGGATGAGCATCATTTGCTCTGCCGCTGCCGTTCGGTAGCTTTACCGCTGCCGTCCGGTAGAGCTACCACTGCCGTCCGGTAGAGCTACCGCTGCCGTCCGG
>ENA-ORRH01001107-ORRH01001107.1-human-gut-metagenome-genome-assembly--contig:-NODE-1107-length-13839-cov-2.7632_pt1 | contig 13839 bp, 11 predicted proteins | sample MGYA00242173_ERZ509130 | MGnify/ENA primary metagenome ERZ509130 (study PRJEB26280, sample SAMEA2338633) | human gut metagenome | biome: human gut; feature: human-associated habitat; material: faeces... | reverse complement strand
AAGCCGTGGGTGATGCGGGAGAGGCGCACGAGCGTTGCGATCGACGAGATCCTGTCGTCCATCACGGCAATGTGGGCGGCCTCGATGGCGCTGTCCGTGCCGCGCACGCCCATGGCGATGCCGATGTCGGCTCGGGCAAGCGCAGGGGCGTCGTTGATGCCGTCGCCCGCCATGGCGGTGAGGCCGCTCTTCTGAAGCTCCTCGATGGCCTTGAGCTTGTCCTCGGGCAGCAGGTCCGCCCTGACGTCCTTGAGACCGACCTTTTCGGCGAGCGCGCGGGCGGCCGCCTCGTTGTCGCCTGTGAGGAGCCACGGGCGGATGCCCACGGAGGCGAGCTGACGCAGGCCCTCGACCGTGTCCTCCTTCACGACGTCGGCGAGTCCGAAGACCGCCTGCACGCCGAAGGCGTCGGCGACGGCGACGGCGGACATGCCCTCGTTCGTATAGTGCGCGAACGTGCGACGGACCTCCTCGTCGGCAAGGCCCTGTTCCTCGAGCCAGCGCAGGTTGACGAGCCTCACCATGCCGCGCTCGATGCGGCCCTCGACGCCTGCGCCCGGGATGGCCGTGAAGCCCTCGACCTGATAGACGGGCAGGTGCCTTTCATGCGCCCAGCGTGCGATGGCCTGGGAGAGCGGATGCTTGTTCATGGCGGCGAGGCTGGCGGCCATCGCGCCCGTGAGCCTTTCGTCGAAGGTGGCGAGGTACTTCACGCCTGCGACGGCGGGCTCGCCCTTCGTGAGCGTGCCGGTTTTGTCGAGGCCGATGTTGACGAGCTTGCGCGCCTCCTCAAGATAGAGTCCGCCCTTGATGAGCAGGCCGCAGCGCGTGGCCGTGGCGAGCGCAGAGACGACGGTTACGGGCGTCGAGATCACGAGCGCGCAGGGGCAGGAGATGACGAGCAGGCAGAGCGCGCGGTAGATCCACGTGCTCCACTCGCCCGTCACGAGGCCAGGCACGATTGCGACGGCGGCCGCGATGAAGAAGACGATCGGCGTATAGACGGCTGCAAAGCGGTCGACGAAGCGCTGCACGGGAGACTTCGAGGCTTGGGCGTTCTCGACGGCGTCGATGATGCGGGCCGAGAGGCTCTCGCTCGCAGCCGCAGTCACCATCACCTCGATCGTGGAGGTGAGGTTCACCGTGCCCGACCAGACGTTGTCGCCCTCGGACTTCTCGGCGGGCATGCCTTCGCCCGTCACCATGGACTGGTCGAGCGCGGTCGCGCCCCTGACGATCCTGCCGTCAAGCGGCACGCGGTCGCCCGGTCCCACGCGCACGACGGCGCCCGCGCCCACATCGGACGAGGGGACCCTGCGCCAGCTGCGGCCGTCCTTGACCTCGGCCGTCTCGGGGGCGGCGCTCATCAGGTCTCGGATGGAGCGGCGGGCCTTCGTCATCGAGAGCTGCTCGATCGACTCTGAAATCTGGAAGAGCACCATCACCATGGCGGCTTCGGGCCAGGCGCCGATGAGCACGCCGCCCACGACGGCCACCGCCATCAGGGCGTTCATGTTGAGGTTGCGGTGAACGAGCGCCAGAACGCCGTTTTTGAAGACCTCGAGCCCAGCCATCAGGATAGCGACGACGGCAAGTGCGAGCGTGATGAGGTCGATCGTGCCGTGCTCGAGCGGGATGAGTCCGGGCGAGTATTCACTCACAAGCTCGACCGCTTCGGACATGAAGGCGACGAAGAGGGCGGTGATGTAGAGCGCCCAGGGAATCGGCGCGCTTTCGATCGTCCTGGGGCCCGAGGCTGCGGCCTTTGCCGTGTAGCCGCAGGATTCGACGGCGCGCACTGCGGCGGCCTCGAGATCGTCGTCGCCCGAGAGCGTGACGGTGCGGGTCATCACGTTGAAGTCCGCGCCCGTGATCCCTGCGGCCGCAAAGGCCTTCTGAATCTTGTCCGCCTCGACGGGGCAGTCCATTTCGGGGACGGAGAGCACGATGCGCCTTGCGCCCGTGACGACAAGTTCGCCGAGCATGCCGATGGAGAGGAGCGCCTCAAGCAGGGCTTCGCCCGAGATCCTGTCGCCCGTGACCCTGGCCGTGCGGGTGGAGTAGTCGAGCGTGACGTCCGCCACGCCCGGAGCGGCCCTGAGGACCTGCTCGACGGGACCGCCCTCGGCGGGGCAGCACATGGCGGAGATGGAGATGATCAGAGTGGACATGATTGTTCTGCGGACGAGGTCCGTCGTGAATTACTGATGGATGGCATTACATACCCTGAAGTCGCTACAAGGTCAAGCGTTTTTTTGCGATAATGCGAATCAGCATTATTTTTTTCAGGGACGAGTCATGAAGATCGGCGAACTGGCCAGGCGCACGCTGCACACGGCGGAGACGATCCGCTACTACGAGCGGATGGGACTTCTGCCCGCGCCCAGGCGTTTTGCGAACAACTACCGCGACTACGGCGAGGTCCATGTCGGCAGGCTCGAGTTCATCAGGCACTGCCGCACGCTCGACATCAGTCTCGACGAGATCCGCTCGCTGCTCGAGAGCATTGAGGACGGGAGTCCCGAGGGGGCCGACCGCGCGCACGTGATGATCCACGGGCACCTCGAGGCGGTTGAGGCTCGCATGGCGGAGCTCAGGCGGCTGCGCGAGCAGCTCTGCTCGCTTGCGGGCGCCTGCTGCGGGCGCCACGCCGAGGGCGAGCCCTGCGGCCTGCTTGAGCGCCTTTCGCATCCTGACGCCGCAGACGACGGCCCGGACGTGTCCTGAGAAAAAAGCAAAAACCTTTGAACGCCCTGTGAGGAAGGCAGTTCGGACGAATGTCCTTGTGTAGAATGCCTCCGCTGTGCTCCGCTTGAGGAGCCTCTTTTCTGGAGTCGAAAACCTGATGGAAACCACCGTGGTCCACTTTTCCGGCATGCAGGTCATGCTGATGATCGCGCTCTGTGCGATCGCCGTTCTCGTGCCCGTCTGGGCCATCCGCCGTATCGCTCGCGCCGTCCCGCCCGTCTATCAGGTACCGGGCATTCCGAGCGGGGTCGGTGGCCTGCTGCTCTTCACGATCGTGCTTCTCATCGTCGAGGCCGTCAACGCGCTCTATCACTTCGGCCGCGCCGCGGGCGAGGCCGCGCGCGTCATCTCGATGAGCACCGACTATCTCTGGCCCGTCGCGCAGACGCTCATTCCGGACTTTGCCGCCTCGTTCTTCCTGCTGATCGCGATCGGTGCGCTCGTCTTCGGCCGCTCGTCCGTCGCCCTGGGCGCCGCCGTCGTCTGCGCCTGGCTCGGCGGCCCGCTCGTCGCCGTCCTGCGCACGATCTACCTCGGCCTTCCGATCGAGCTTGCGGACGAGCCCACGGGGCTCCTCTTCCTCACGGTGGTCGTGACCCTCTATCTTCTCTTCTCCAATCGTCCCGCACTTACCTACGGCACCGCCTCGGGCCGCAGGCTTGCGCTCTCGCGCGGCGGCTCCGCCGTCGGGGAGCGCTGATGAAGCCTGTGATCGGGAGCCTGATGCTCCTTCTGGTCTTCCTGATGGTGATCCACTCCTTCTGGAAGTGGAGCCGTCAGTTTCCGCCTGCGCACGAGCGCGAGCCCTCGGGCGTCGAGGGCGGCCTCATCGTGCTCGTGGGCTTCATGGCCGCCGCCGTCCTCTTCAATGCGACGGGGTTCGGCCTCATGGTCTCGGCCGTCATGGGCGCGGTGCCCGAGGGCTTCTGGATCAGGACGGGGCTGCCGGGAATCCTGAGCTTCGCAGGCATTGTCTGGGCGATGCTCCGCCTGCTTTCGGGCCGCACGCCCTCCGTTCGTCTTGAAGCCTCGCTCGGGTGCCTGGCCTCAGGCCCCGTCGCCGAGGCCTGGATGTTGCAGGCGGGCACGGGCGACGTCTCCCGCCTCGCCGTCTCCGTCGTCCTTACGGCGGGCGCCGTCCTGTATCTCTATCTGTCTCCTCGTTCGAAGCACACCTACGGGTAAGGGTAAACACCCGAGGGTTTTCAGGCGTTCGGGCATGGGGCTTCCTGCAGGCGTCGAGCAGGTAGAATTGCCTCATTGCGCGCGCGGTCCCATCCCTTTTACTTCTGGCCGCGGGCAGGACCAAAGGAGAAAGCATGGCCCGTCCCATCCTCATCAAGAACGCCGAAGTCTTCGCCCCCGAAAAGCTCGGCCGTCGCGACATCTTCATCGCAGGCGGCAGGATCGTCGCCATGGAGGAGAGCCTTGAGGGCCTTTCCGTCCCCGGCCTCGAGACGATCGACGCCTGTGGTGCCATCGTGACCCCGGGTCTCATCGACCAGCACATCCACGTCACGGGCGGCGGCGGTGAAGGCGGCTGGAAGAGCCGCTGCCCCGAGCTCGTCTTCTCCGAGCTCGTCAAGGCCGGCGTGACGACCTTCCTCGGCGTCTCGGGCACGGACAGCATGTCCCGCTCGATCGAGAACCTCCTCGCCAAGGTGCGCGGCCTCAAGCAGGAAGGCGCCTCGGGCTGGATGTGGACGAGCAACTACTCTTACCCCGTCACGACGATCACGGATTCCGTCAAGACCGAACTCTTCGCCATTCCCGAAGTGCTCGGCGTCAAGATCGCCCTGGGCGATCACCGCTGCTCCTTCCCGTCGATGGAGGAGGTCCGCTCGATCGTCGCCGACGTCCGCGTCGCGGGCATGCTCACGGGCAAGACTGGCTTCGTGCACGTTCATCTCGGCGACTACACGTCGTCCTTCGACATCTTTGACGGCATCGTCGCCTCCGGCCTGCCGATCAAGCACATCCGTCCGACGCACGTCGCCCGTCATCCCGCCGTCTTCGAACGCGCGATGGGTTTCGCGAAGCAGGGCGGCTGGATCGACATCACCACGGGCGGCGGCAACTACATGGGCTGCGCGGCCGACGCCTATGACATGGCCGTCGAAAACGGCGTGCCCGTCAACCGCATCACGATGAGCTCCGACGGCCACGGCTCCATGCCGCGCTTCAACGAGGCGGGCGAAATGGTCGGCCTCGGCGTCGGCTCCATCATGTGCAACATCGAGATCGTTCGGGAACTTGCGCGCCGCCACGACCTGACGACCGCACTGCTGCCGATGACCCGCACCGTCGCCGAAGCGCTCACGCTCGAAGGTAAGGGCGTCATCGAGGTCGGCGCCGACGCCGACCTGCTCATCCTCAACGCCGAACACGAGATCACCGACGTCTTCATGGGCGGCGTCCAGTGCATGCGCGCCGGCGAAGTGATCGTCAAGGGCGCCTTTGAGGAATGAACATCGGGCATAATGTCCTGAGCAACAACCGCAACTGACCTCACTCAGGTCCGCCGCGAACATTCAAGCGGCGGGCCTTTTTCGCAAATGGACGCATCAACACGCGCAACTGCAGTCGGTCTTCTCGCACCCGTCCTCTGGGGCATGAGCGTCGGGATCTGCCGCGGCATCGCCGAGGACTTCGGGCGAGGCCCGGGCTTCACGGTGATGTACGCCGCGGCCTGTCTTCTGCTTCTTCTCATCTTCGGACGCCCGCATTTGCGGGCCTTCTCCCTCAAGTACCTGCTTCTGGGCGTGGGCGCCGCAAACGTCTGCGCCATCTGCTTCATCTTCTCGCTATCGATGGCCGAGGACGCCACGCAGACCATGCAGGTCGGCATGGTTAACTATCTGTGGCCCTGCCTGACGATCGTCTTCGCGGTGCTCTTCAACGGCGAGCGGGCGAGGTGGTGGATCGTGCCGGGCGTGCTGCTGAGCCTGCTGGGCGTCATGGTGGTGCTCGGCGGCGAGGACGGATTCAATCCGATGCACTTTGCGGCCAACTGGATGAAGAATCCGTGGAGCTACACGATCGCCCTCGTGGGCGCCGTGCTCTGGGCGGGCTACGGCTCGATGACCAGGGCCTGGTCGGGCGGGCACAATCCCGTGGTCATCATCTTCTTCAACGACATGCTGATCTTCGGGCTCATCTGGCTGCTTACGCCCACGCCGCCCGGCGAGTGGATGCATCCCGGTTGGCTCGGCGTCTTCCTCGGCGCGGCCGCGACGGGACTGGGCTACGGCGTCTGGACCTACGGCATGCAGTACGGCAACATGACGCTTCTGGGAATCGGCTCCTACTTTACGCCCGTCCTCTCCTGCGTCTTCGCCTCCTTCTACATCGGGTCGGATCTGAGCGCCACGTTCTGGCAGGGCGTCGCGCTCGTCGTGCTCGGTTCACTCGTGTGCTGGACGTCGGTGCGAAAGACGAAGCCTGTCGAACGCAAGGGCGAGCCCCTCAATCTGCATCACAAGCACTGAGACCAGTTGAGTCTTTTCTCAAAGACGTTTTCTCAAAGGCGGTCGGCGCGTCGTGCGTCGACCGCCTTCGTCATTGTGACCGTGAAGGCGGCGCCGCCTTCAGGGGCCTTGCCCGCCGTTACCGTCCAGCCCGAGCGGCGGCAGATGCGCGAGACGATCGAAAGGCCTAGTCCGGCGCCCGAGCCGTCGGCGACGGCTGCACTGCCGCGCACGCCGTGCTCGAAGATGCGGGCGGCCTCGTCGCCGGCGAGTCCCGGTCCCGAGTCGGAGACAATGAAGCCCTCGGACGTTTCCGTGATCGTGACCACGCCGCTTTCGGTGTAGGCGACGGCGTTCTTCACGAGGTTGTTGGCGACGGTGCCGAGCATGACGGGCGAGTACGCGCCGGGGCACTCGGCCTCGCGGCGAAGCACGAGCGAGAGGCCCTTTTCGGCCGCGAACGGCTCCCAGGTGTCGGCGACGGTCTTGAGAATGCCCGCAGCGGAGTCGGGTTCGGGGCTCGTCGTCTCGTTCGAGAGGCGGGCGAAGGAGAGAAAGAGCGACATCAGCTCGCGCATGTCGCCCGCAGAGCGCGTGATGCGTTCGATCTGCTTCGCCTGGGCGGGCGAGAGGGGCGTCATTGAGATAAGCTCGGCGCTCGTCTCGATCACGGTGAGCGGCGTCCTGAGCTCGTGGCTCACGTCGCCCGTGAAGGCCTTCTCGCGCTGCAGAGCCTCGTGGAGCCTCTTCATGGCGCCGTCGCAGATGCGGGCGAGTTCGCCCACTTCGTCGTTGGTGAGCTCGATCGAAAGCGGTTCGTAGGTGCGGCCGGTGCTGGCCTTCCTCACCTCGTCGGAGAGCGCCTTGACGGGCTTCATGATGTTGCGCGAAAGGATCCAGCCCGCGAGAAGGCCGAGGAAGAAGACGGCGAGAACGGAAAAGAGCGTGATCCGCCTGAAGACGCGCTCCGTGTCCTCGAAGCCGAGCTGGTCGCGCGTGAGCACGAGCGGCTCACCGCGCCAGACGCCCGTGTAGACGAAGAAGTCGCCGTTGTCCGAAAGTTCTCCGAAGCCTTCGGGCAGTCCGCGCATGGTGGGCGGAGGCGCCTCGAGGGGAGGCGCGCCGTAGAGCCGGGTGTCCTCGGGGGAGCCTCGGCGTCTCGCCGCGCTCAAGCGTGTCGACCGCCCTGGCGACCTCGTCCCTGAGGATGCCCGAGATGAGCTGCTGCTCGGTGAATTCGATCGACTGGTAGAGCGCGAATGCGTAGAACCCAGCCACGAAGGTGACGAGGAGCGCAAAGCTCAGCATGATGCGCTGGGCAAGGCTGCGCGGAGGCGAATGGCGGACGGGCATGGCGGCGCCTCAGGAAACGGAGTCGGGAAGATCGGCAACGTACCAGCCGAGGCCGGGATGCGTGTGGATGAGCGGACGGTCGAACGGCTTGTCGACCGCCTGGCGCAGAAGATAGAGGTTCGAGCGCAGGCTGTCGGAGGCGGGCGGCTCGCCGACGGCGCGAGACGATGCCGGGACTCTGTTGCATGAGCTCGCGAAGGAGCTGCAGGCAGGTCGGGTTGAGCCTGATGTCACGGCCTTCGCGCTCGACGCGAAGCGTTTTGAGGTCAAGCGAGAGCGGGCCCGCAGTGAGGCGCCCCGCCGGATTCGCGCCGCTTCGGCGCAGCAGGGCCTCGACGCGGGCGGCGAGCTCGCGAAGCGAGAAGGGCTTGATCAGATAGTCGTCTGCGCCGCTCGTGAGCCCCTCGACGCGGTCGTCGATCGTGTCGCGCGCCGTGAGCATGAGTATCGGCGCGGTGAAGCCCGAGGCGCGAAGCCTTCGGGTGAGCGTCATGCCGTCGGTGTCGGGCAGCCCCACGTCGAGGATGACGAGGTCGAAGGTCGAGCGGTCGAGCGGTCGATGCGCTCGAGGGCCTCGAGCCCCGTGGAGGCCGTCTCGGGCGCCCAGCCGTCCTTCATGGAAAGGAAGTCGCGGACGTTGGCAAGGATGTCGGGATTGTCGTCGACGACGAGAATGCGGATGCTCATGAGAGTGCTTCTTTTCTGATTAGTCTTCCTGCAGGGATGTTACGCCTTGCAGCCTGCGCGCGTCATTGTGCGGCGCTCGACCGATTGTCCGTCAGGTCCCATCTGGGGCGTCGGCTCGTCGACTGCACGCCGAGCATGCCGAGCACGGTCGAGTAGAGGTGCTCGTGCGTGACGCCGCCCGCAGGCTCGCGGGCAAGATTCGCCGCATCAAACCCGAAGGTGCGGCTCCAGTCCTTCGAGAGCCACATGACCATCGGCACGCGGATCTGCTCGGACGGCGCCATGAAGTACGGGGCGCCGTGCAGGTAGAGGCCGCCTTCGCCGAGGCTCTCGCCGTGGTCGGAGACGTAGACGAAGCCCGCGTCGATGTCCGTTCGGGCCTTGAGCCTTTTCACGAGGCCCGCCAGCACGCCGTCGGTGTAGCGCACGGCGTTGTCGTAGGCGTTGATGATGCTCTCCTTCGTGCAGGCGCCGAGGTCTGCGTCGGTGCATTCGGGCGTCCAGACCTTGGCGTGCGCGGGCGAGTCCGCGTGGTAGCGCGGGCCGTGCTCGCCGTACATGTGGTAGAAGAGCACCGTCGGACGGTCGGCGGGAAGGTTCGCGAGGTCGGCGTCGAGCTCGTCGAGAAGGACGCCGTCAAAGCACCGGCCCGAGGCGCAGGCGGCGCTCTTCGGGTCGGGGCTTCGTACCTCGGTGCCCGCACACGTGCCCTTGCAACCGCTCTGGTTGTCGACCCAGACGACGTGCGCGCCCGCACGGGCGAGGAGCGACGGCAGAGCCTCCTCGCCGATGATGCGGCTGCGGTCGTAGTCGGAGCGGCCGATCCTGCTCAGCATGCAGGGAAGCGAAACGTCGGTGCTCGAGCCGCAGGCCGTGACGGACGGATGGCTGATCACGCCTTCGGCGCGAAGCGCGGGCGTGGTGTCGCGGGCGTAGCCTGCGAGCCCCCAGCTCGCCGAGCGGGTGGTCTCGCCGATGACGACGAGAAGGACGGCGGGACGGCTGAGCCTGACGGAGAACTCGGGCTTCGGATCGACGATGCGCTTTTGGGCCGCATCGGGCGAGGCGTCCCTTGCGAGCGTGGCGGCGAGGCTGTAGGGGACGTTGACGGGCGTGATGAGGTAGCGCAGCGCCTTGTCGTTTCGCATGACGGCCGCAAGCGTGTTCATCTGCGTGAATAGCGCGCCTGCACCTGCGGCGAGTGCAAGGATGGCGACGCCGCCACGCACGGCGGCCTGAGGCCGGCGGGCGTCATGTCGGCCGCGGAGGCAGCGAGGACGGGCGGAAGGCCTGCGGCCAGAGCGAGCAGGAGCGTGCGTGCGGAGAAATAGGCCGAGGCCTCGTGTACGTCGGTGGAGATGACGTTGCGGGCCATGTTCGGGTCGAACGCAATGCCGTAGACGAGCGTGCCCGCGAAGAAGATCGCGCCGGTCAGGCTCAGGAGCACGAGAACGGCGCGGCGCACGGGACGAGGCAGCGCCATGACGAGCGTGAGGAGCGCTATGGAGATGAAGAGAAGGCCGAAGGAGAGGCCCGCGAGCGTCAGGGCCTCGCGCATGCTCCAGGCGAAGTTCGGCTCGGAGAGGTCTGCGGCGCGTGCAAGAAACGGCATGTTGAGGACGAACGTCCACCAGAAGGCTGTCAGGAGGACGAGGCCCCTTTCGGAGAGCGGCTTTGCGAAGGCGGGCGAGCTGCGGTCCTCGAGGATGAGCGCGTGGAGCGCCGCGCAGATGAGCCAGTCGACGATGCCCGTGACGAGCACGTGCGAGACGAAGTGCGCGCCTTCCATGACGCGGACCGCGCCGCACAGGAGCCCGAAGGCGACGGCGAAGAGAAGTGCGCCTGCGGCAGCACGCGGGCGGACGTCCTTGAGCGCAAAGTAGAAGGCAATGAAGACGAAGCCCGTGCCCGCGTGTCCCGAGGGCCAGCAGCGGCCGGGAACGTCCGTGAGGCCGAAGGCGGGATCCGTCATCGGAAGGGCGCCGCCGAAGGGCTCGACCGACCAGGGGCACGCGACGCCCGTCGTGCTCTTGAGCCACCAGACTGCGGCGGCACAGGCGCCCATTGCGATGACGACGTAGAGTGCGCGTCTCGAGGCCTCCTCCTCGAGAATCCTGCGGCCCTGGGCGAGCACGACGGCGAGACGGACGAGAAGCACCGTCGCAACGATGGCGGGCACGAGCTTCGGAAGCCGGTAGAAGATCGTCGTGAAGACTTCGTTCCTGTGCCAGGGCCAGCCGTCGCTGAAGAAGAGCTTCGAGACGGAGAGGTCGAAGGCGTGCGGCGGCACGATGGCGAGGATGATGAGAAGCGACGCGGGAATGAGAAGGCCCGTGAGGACGGGCGTCGGAATGCGTGCGGAGCAGAGATGGTCTTGGACGGACATGCGGATGCCTTCGGCGTGTTTTTGCTTGATGTCCGCAGTATCGGGCGTGAGGCGTCAAAACCGCGTGAGGCCTCGTCAACGCGCCGTGAAGCGTCCGTCAAAGGAGCGTCAAAGACCTTGCGCCATGTCATGAGGCATGCAGATGGGCGCGGGGAAGAAAAAAGCGCTCTTCCGGTGACCGGCCGGAGAGCGCTTTCGGGGGAGAGGCTTTCGGTGAGGCAGGAGATATGGAGGAGAGCATCCTCACCGAAGGTGTGGGAGAACCTGCATGACGGTTCGGGTGATTACGGAACCTTGTAGCCGAACTGGTGGCACTGGTCGCAGAAGTTTTCCGTCTCGCCGTGCATGATGTGGCAGTTCGTGCATTCAAGTTCGTCGCGGTAGTGCGGGGACATGTGCGGGTTGGCCGGCTTGACGTCCTTCGTCTTTTCAACGAGGGCCTTGACGTCGTGGCACTGCTTGCACGTGTCGATCGTGGGTTCCTGGGGATTGGCCTTGTCCGGACCGTGGCAGGTCTCGCAGGAGAGGCCCATGCCGACATGGCGGTCGGCACCGAACTTCTGGTCGGCAGCCTGAGCGGTGCCGAAGGCGAACGTCGCGGCGCAGAGCGAGGCGATGATCAGCGTCGTCATCTTCATTTTTGTTTTCCTTTCTGGGTTCTGAGACCGGAAGCGCGGAGTCTGGAGCTCCGGACGGGCTGTCCGTCCGATGCGCTTTCGTTGGGTCAAATCATATGCAGGCGCGCCGGCGTTTCCTACCTACCAAAGTATGTATTTCATGCATACCCGGGTATGGGGTTTTCGGTTGGTCAATAAGAAACGTCTGAAGGAGAGTGATTGTTATCGGTGCGGAGGGACTGCGGCGGATGTTCGCCGGACTTTTGCTGCGGGGCGGATGCGGGGGAGCGGAGGGGGCGGTCCCCTGGGGGAAACCCTCCTTCAACGTGTCGTCCACAGGAGGCTTTCCGCCGGAGAGGGCGTGTTTTCAAGGGTTTGGGGAAAGGGAAGGGTAAACCCTGCATACTTTGGTATGTGCAAGGTCCATACCGCGGTATGTAGCCGAAAGGAGGGCGGAGGAGAAGAATAGCGGTGTCGCCGACGAGGAGCGAGCGAGAGAATCCGCCCCGCCGGTTGTGTTCCCAATCCGAATGGAGAATCCTCAGAATGACCCAGATCGATACCAGCCGCCGCGGCTTCCTCAAGTCCGCCGTCGCCGCCTCCGCCGCCATGATGTCCGCTGCCGCCGTGCACGCCGGCATTCCCGCCAAGTCCGTTGCCAAGTACGACGAAACGTTCGACGTCGTGATCATCGGCTCCGGCTTTGCCGGCATGGCCTGCGCCCTCAAGGCCGGCCGCGCCGGTCTCAAAGTCCTCATGATTGAGAAGATGTCCACGGTCGGCGGCAACTCAGCCATCTGCGGCGGCAACGTCGCCTGCCCGGTCAACCCGGTCCAGAAGGCCCAGGGCATCAAGGACAGCAAGGAGCTCTTCATCGCCGACTGCCTGAAGGACGGTCTCGGCATCAACCACACGAACCTCCTCTCCACCATCGCCGACCGCTGCAACGACACGATCCAGATGGTCGTCGACTGCGGCTGCGAATTCGTGCCCAACAAGATGCTCTTCGAAGGCGGCCACTCGGTTCCGCGTTCCTATGAAATCAAGGCCGGCACCGGCTCCGGCTACATCCGTCCGATGCACGAAGAGCTCAAGAAGCTCAAGAACGTCGTGATCCGCACCCGCTGCAAGTTCGACGACTTCGTCATGGAAGAAGACGGCTCCGTCGCCGGCATCGTCTGCCGCACGGGCTACCGCTTCAACAACAAGGCCGTCTCCGACGACCTCGAAAACAAGACCGGCAAGAAGTCCGTCGTCCGCGCCACGAAGGGCGTCATGCTCGCCGCCGGTGGCTTCTCCCGCGACATCTTCTTCCGTCAGATCCAGGACCCGCGCGTCGTCCCGACGACCGACTCCACGAACCAGCCCGGCGCCACGGCCGGCGTGCTGATCAAGGCCCTTGGCATTGGCGCCGCTCCGGTTCAGCTCTGTTGGCTCCAGTTCCTGCCGTACTGCAACCCGCGTGAAAAGGGCTTCGGCGTTTCCGTGAACTTCACGAACCACGCCTGCATGGACCTCGGCCTCGTCGTCGACCGCAAGACCGGCCGCCGCTTCATGGACGAACACGCCGGCCGCAAGATCAAGTCCGACGCCCTCTTCAAGGTCATCGGCACGGACGAAAACTACCCGATCGCCGTCTGCGACGACTCTATCGTGAAGGCCATCAACCCGTCCTTTGTCAAGCTCCCGCTTGAAATGGGCACGGTCAAGAAGTTCGACACGCTCGAAGCCCTCGCCGACCACTTCGGCATCAAGAAGGACGCCTTCCTCGAAGAAGTCAAGAAGTTCAACGGCTTCGTCAAGGCCGGCGAAGACAAGGACTTCGGCCGCATCCTCTCCTTCAACAACGGTCTGACCGTCTCCCAGGGCCCGTTCTACGGCATCGAATGCTGCCCGAAGATCCACCACACGATGGGCGGCGTCATGATCAACGAAAAGGCCGAGGTCATCTCCGCCACGACGCAGAAGCCGATCAAGGGCCTCTACGCCGGCGGTGAAGTGACCGGCGGCGTCCACGGCGCCTCCCGTCTCGGTACGGTGGCCGTCATCGACGCCCTGACCTTCGGCATGATCGCTGGCGAAAACTTCGCCGCTATGAAGTAATCCTCCTGCGTCCATCCCCTCGGACAGGATGACCGACCGCCAAGAGCCGGCACAAGAGGAATACAGGGAAAAAGGAGCACGCCTTAGGGACCGTGCTCCTTTTTTCGTTTCAGGACAATGACGGGATCATGCCGGCTTCGCGAAACCGATCCTTATGCACGCCTCTGCTAGTTCTGTTGGCGGATGTATGAAGATTCTCAAAATAGTATGATGTTGGGACGGGGACGGGCTCTGAGGGCCGCGGGCCCCTCCATTCACTCCTTACGGAAGGACAACATGACATGAAGCGAACGCTTGCTCTTGCCGTCGCCTGCGCACTCGTGCTTGAGGGCTGCGGAGAATCCGACGCGCCCGGGGAAGCCCGGAAGAAGACCGTGCTCGAATATGCGAGCATGAAGGACATCCGCAACATCAATCCGCATCTTTATCTGGGCGAGATGGCCGCTCAGGCCATGGTCTTCGAGCCGCTCGTCTTCAA
>ENA-ORRH01001096-ORRH01001096.1-human-gut-metagenome-genome-assembly--contig:-NODE-1096-length-14046-cov-2.94425_pt1 | contig 14046 bp, 10 predicted proteins | sample MGYA00242173_ERZ509130 | MGnify/ENA primary metagenome ERZ509130 (study PRJEB26280, sample SAMEA2338633) | human gut metagenome | biome: human gut; feature: human-associated habitat; material: faeces... | reverse complement strand
AACGCTTTGAAGGAGATGATTTCATGTTTGAGTTAACCAAGGAGGAACTTTCAAGATGCCAATTTGGTATCTTGAACAAAGGAAGAGGTAGTAATTTCAAATATAAGCCTTTTGCTTTCACGGAATTAGGGGTGGCTATGCTTAGTAGTGTGCTAAATTCTAAAACTGCCATAGAAATCAACAGAAACATTATGAGAGTCTTTGTCGCTATTCGGAATTATACCTTACAAGCTACCACTAGTTCCATCGAAATTAAAGAGCTACAAGAACGTATCAAATCTCTTGAAATGGCTAATGAAGAAACGCTTTGCGCTATCAATGATCTCAGTGAAGATACCCAAAAGTCTTTGGATGATATTTACATAGCTCTTTCCGAACTGGCTACAAAGAAAAAGAACAATGCTAAAAGACCTAAAATTGGTTATATCAAATAAAGTAAACTAATAAGTTCTTATACTATGGAATTACAAGCGATACAAAACAATATTTATGAGATCAGAGGGCAAAAAGTCATGCTGGATTTTGATCTGGCGGAAATGTATGGAACGGAAACCGCCCAATTGAAACGTGCGGTCAGACGAAACATAGAACGCTTTCCTAATGATTTTATGTTCACATTAACAATTCAAGAATTTAACAACTTGAAAAACAATATGGTATGCCAAATTGGCATCTCAAAGAAAGGAGGTAACCAATATGCTCCATTCGCTTTCACGGAGCAAGGTATAGCAATGCTTTCTTCTGTACTCAGATCCGATACAGCCATTAAAGTCAATATCTCTATCATGCGTGCTTTCGTCGGCATACGACAAATAATAAGTTCTTCCTCCCCTTTGCTTGAACTCCAACAAGAAGTAAAGGAACTCAAAGCGTATATCGAAGAAGCATTTGCCGATTACAACGACATCAACGAAGATACCCGTACGCAACTTGAGCTAATCAATCTGTCACTCGCTGAGTTACAAGCGAAAAGAACCGAGAATCAATCTCGCCCCCGGATTGGTTACGTGAAATAAACAGTTCATGTAAATAACTCATATAAAATAAATAAATTCACTAACTTTGTGGCCTTAAATAGAAAACGATACAAAAACGATAAACGATCATGGAGTACAATTTCAGAGAGATTGAGAAGAAGTGGCACGACTACTGGATTGCCGAAAAGGTTTATAAAGTCGAAAAGGACACGAATAAGCCTAAATACTATGTATTGGACATGTTCCCCTATCCTTCCGGTGCGGGATTGCACGTTGGCCACCCGCTCGGTTATATAGCTTCTGATATTTATTCGCGTTTCAAACGTTTGCAAGGTTTTAACGTATTGCACCCGATGGGTTACGACGCTTACGGACTACCCGCCGAGCAATACGCCATCCAAACCGGACAACATCCGGAGATCACGACAAAGAATAATATAGCCCGTTATCGGGAGCAATTGGAAAAGATCGGTTTCTGCTACGATTGGAGCCGTGAGATCCGTACCTGCGATCCCGAATATTACAAATGGACGCAATGGGCCTTCATCCGGATGTTCAACAGCTACTACTGCAACGACGAGAAGCAAGCCCGCCCGATCAGCGAGTTGATACAGGCTTTCGAGACCAGTGGTACGGAAGGTCTGAACGTAGCTTGCGGAGAGGAACTTAGTTTCACCGCCGATGAATGGAAAGCCAAGAGCGATAAAGAAAAACAAGAGATATTACTCAACTACCGGATCGCTTATCGTGGCGAGACCATGGTAAACTGGTGCGCCGCCTTGGGTACCGTATTAGCGAACGATGAGGTCGTGAACGGTGTTTCCGAGCGTGGAGGCTATCCGGTGGAACAAAAGATCATGCGCCAATGGTGCTTACGTGTATCCGCTTACGCACAACGCCTGTTGGACGGATTGGATACGATCGACTGGACGGATTCCTTGAAAGAGACCCAAAAGAACTGGATCGGACGCAGCGAAGGTGCCGAGGTTCGCTTCAAGGTAAAAGACAGCGACAGGGAATTCACGATCTTTACGACCCGTGCCGATACGATGTTTGGTGTTACCTTCATGGTATTAGCTCCGGAAAGCGAATTGGTTCAACAATTAACTACGGCAGACCAAAAAGCGGAAGTAGACGCTTACCTAGATCGCACCAAGAAACGTACCGAGCGCGAGCGCATCGCCGACCGTCAGGTAACCGGTGTATTCAGTGGTTCCTACGCTATTAACCCGTTTACGGGCGAGGCGGTTCCCATCTGGATCAGCGACTATGTATTGGCCGGCTACGGTACGGGAGCGATCATGGCGGTTCCGGCGCACGATAGCCGCGACTACGCTTTCGCGAAGCATTTCGGACTGGAAATCCGCCCCTTGGTGGAAGGTTGCGACGTAAGCGAGGAAAGTTTCGATGCCAAGGAAGGTATCGTATGCAATTCTCCGAGAGCCGGCGTTACTCCTTATTGCGATCTTTCCTTGAACGGACTGACGATCAAGGAAGCGATAGCCGCTACCAAGAAATACGTAAAAGATCACGATCTGGGACGTGTGAAGATAAACTACCGCTTGCGCGACGCTATTTTCAGCCGCCAGCGTTATTGGGGCGAACCGTTCCCGGTATATTACGACGCCGATGGCATGCCTCAGATGTTGCCGGAAGAATGTCTGCCCTTGTTGCTGCCGGAAGTAGATAAATTCTTGCCTACCGAGACGGGCGAGCCTCCATTAGGACACGCCGTTAAATGGGCTTGGGACACGGTAAACCAAAAAGTCACCGAGGTATCGAAGATCGATAACCAGACGATCTTCCCGCTGGAGCTTTGTACGATGCCGGGCTTCGCCGGTTCTTCCGCTTATTATTTGCGCTATATGGATCCGCGTAATGATAAAGCCTTGGTAGCTAAAGACGTGGATGAATATTGGAGAAACGTGGATTTATATATCGGTGGTACGGAACACGCTACTGGCCACTTGATTTACAGCCGTTTCTGGAATAAGTTCTTATTCGACTTGGGTATCGTTTGCGAGGAAGAGCCGTTCAAGAAATTGATCAACCAAGGTATGATCCAAGGACGGTCGAACTTCGTGTACCGCATCAACGGAACCAATAAATTCGTTTCCTTGAACTTGAAAGACCAATACGAGGTCACCCCTATCCACGTAGACGTAAATATCGTATCTAACGATCTGTTGGATATAGAGGCTTTCAAGAACTGGCGTCCGGAATACAACGACGCAGAGTTCGTATTGGAAGATGGTAAATATATCTGCGGATGGGCGGTCGAGAAGATGTCCAAATCCATGTTCAACGTAGTGAACCCGGATATGATCGTTGAGAAATATGGTGCCGATACCCTACGTTTGTACGAGATGTTCCTAGGCCCGCTGGAGCAATCCAAGCCTTGGGATACGAACGGTATCGACGGCGTACACCGTTTCTTAAAGAAGCTTTGGGGCTTGTTCTTCGGCAATACGGATACCCTGCAAGTTACCGATGCCGAGCCTACGGCCGACGAATTGAAATCCTTGCATAAGCTGATCAAGAAAGTAACGTTCGACATCGAGCATTTCTCATACAACACGTCCATTAGCGCCTTCATGATTTGCGTGAACGAGTTAACGAGCTTAAAATGCAGCAAGCGCGCCATCTTGGAGCCGCTGATCACCTTATTGGCTCCGTTCGCTCCCCACATCACGGAAGAGCTATGGCATCAATTAGGACATGATACGACCATCTGCGATGCCCAGTGGCCGGAACATAACGAAGAGTATCTGGTAGAAAAATCAGTTACCTACGTCATCTCATTCAATGGTAAAGCCCGTTTCAACCTCGAACTTCCGGCAGATATCTCCCGTGAAGACGCTGAGAAGGCGGCCTTGAGCCATGAGAACTCAGCGAAGTGGATGGAAGGCAAGACCGTTAAGAAGGTAATTGTCGTTCCCGGCAAAATCGTTAATATCGTAGTGGGATGAACTTAAAACTCACAAAAATCTATTTTTCCGTACAGGATTATCTAATGATCCTGTTCGGAACTCTATTATACGGATTCGGATTCAACGCCTTTATCCTTTCCAACGAAATCGTGACAGGTGGGGTAAGTGGTATCTGTGCGTTGATCTTCTTTGCCTCCAATGGATTGATCCCGGTATCCGTATCTTATTTTGTCATCAACGTAGCCTTGTTGGTGGTAGCCTTAAAGATCCTTGGTCTAAAATTCTTGATAAAAACTATTTTCGGAGTTTTCTCACTCTCGGCTTCTCTCTCTCTCTTCGAGTGGCTGCGGAAAGGACAACCTATACTGCACGACCAGTCGTTTATGGCTATCATAATCGGAGCGTTTATGTGTGGTGCCGGACTAGGACTGGTATTCTCGGCCAACGGTAGTACCGGAGGTACGGATATTATCGGTGCGGTAATCAATAAATATAAGAATATATCGATCGGACGTATCCTTCTGTTTTGCGATTTCTTCATCATCAGTTCCTCTTTCTTCCTGTTCCATAACGTGGACAAGATCGTTTTCGGTTTCGTGGAGATGGTCATAAGCAATTACGTTCTCGACATGGTATTGAACGGTAACCGCCAATCCGTACAATTCCTCATCTTCTCCCAGAAGTACGACGAGATAGCGGATCGCATCATCCATGACTTAGGCCGTGGCTGCACGATACTGGACGGCGAGGGCGGTTATTCCCGCAAACCCGTCAAGGTAGTCGTACTACTCGCCAAGAAATCCGAATCCGTCTCCATCTTCCGGATCGTGAAACGGATAGACCACCAAGCGTTCATCTCCCAAAGCATTGTCCGAGGGGTATATGGTGAGGGGTTCGATCAGATAAAGACTTAAAAAAGAATATACAAACAATTTAAAGCATTTCCATACGTTATATATCTACCGTATAGAAATGCTTTCTTATTTAATAGATTACGAAATATGAAACTTGTATTCGCGACAAATAATCAACACAAACTGGACGAGGTCCGCAAGATAACCGCCGGATACGCGGAAATCATAAGTTTATCCGATATCGATTGCCATGACGATATCCCCGAGACGGCAGATACCTTAGAGGGAAATGCTTTGCTAAAAGCCCGCTATATCAAAGAGAAATTCGGATATGATTGTTTCGCTGACGACACGGGATTAGAAGTCGAGGTATTAAATAATGCTCCGGGAGTCTATTCGGCTCGTTACGCAGGAACAGAGCACGACTCGGAAGCTAATATGAACAAGCTGTTGTCCGAAATGAATCATAAAGAAAACAGAAAAGCACGTTTCCGCACGGTCATAGCTCTAATCCTTGACGGAAAAGAATATACCTTCGACGGTATCGTAAATGGCTCTATCACTACCGAAAAACGCGGAGATAGCGGATTTGGATACGATCCTATATTCATGCCTGATACCTATACACAAACTTTCGCCGAGATGGGTAACGATACAAAAAACCAGATCAGCCATCGTGCGAAAGCCGTCATGAAATTAACATTATTTTTATCTGATTACAATTGTTAATATGAGACATATACTTACTATCATTCTATTTTCATTCTTTTCATTCACTGTATTAGCCGCGAATTTTAATACAACCGGATGGAAAACGTATCTTTCTTACAATAACACAAACAGCGTAGAGGAATCGAACGACCAAGTATTTGTGGTAGCGGAAGGATCTCTTTATACGTATGGAAAAGAAGATAATAGTATTAAGCAATATTATAAAGGAAACGGATTAAATGATAATACGATTTCTTTGATCCGCTATAATAAACAAACAAAATCACTCCTTATTATCTATGATAATTCAAATATAGATATACTTGAGGGAGGAGTGGCGACAAATCTACCTTATCTGTCGACCAGTACGTCCATAAGAGACAAACAAATCAATTCAGTATTGGTACATGATGAATATGCCTATTTATCGACAGCATTCGGTATCGTCGTGATCAATATGGCCAAAAAGGAAATAAAGGATACCTACAAGCTTTCCTTAAATATAACATCGTGTGCCATACAGAATGGCAATATATATGCCTCTACAACCAATAAGGCAGAAGTATCTTCGGGGATTATATACGCCTCATTAAAAGAGAACCTACTGGATAAGGCAAACTGGAAGCCCTATGGATTATCAAACCTTTCCGATAGTCATACGATCTCAGCTATCGCTTCATTCAAGAATACCTTGTTCTACTTGGTCAGTCAGCAAGGTATCTTCTATGAAAACAATGGAGAGCTTTCCCGAATAATAAATAGCTCAACCCTAAAATACATGAAAGTAATAGGCGAAAAATTAGCATGTATAGATAACTCAAGGGTTTTCATCGTATCCGATACGCAAAAGTTTGACCAAATAAACTTAAGTATCAATGATATCAGTACCTATCAAGCAGACAAATATTGGATAGCGGAAGGAAGCAAAGGGCTACGTTCTATCCAACGGAAAGGCTCAAATAGTTTTGAGGCTCTTAATGAACCTATCATTTTAGACGGACCTTACAGCAATAGCGCATTCGATATTGTTTGTAAAAATGATAAAGTATATATGATCATAGGAGGTAAAGACCTCCTAAATGGTAAGCGCTTCGACAAAGGAGGTTATATTCTTACATACGATTATGATAAATGGTCTTTTATCGATCCTAAAGAAGCCCAAAAGAAACTCAATTTACCAAGAAATCCACGAGACTATACAAGTATAGCCGTAACGACCGATGATTCTAATGATGAAATCGTATACGCCTCTTCCATGGGTGATGGCGTTATCCAATATAAGAATGGAACTCCCGTCCAGTCATACAATGAAAAGAATGCCTTTAAAGAAACCGCAGGAGGCTATGGGTCCGGTTATTGTTATATAGATGGACTGGCCTTTGATAAAAATGGAAATTTGTGGATGACAAGCTCAGAGGTTAACCATGCGGTACTTGTTCTTGACAAAGCAGGAGCATGGCATCGTTTGGATATCGAACAACTTAGAGGAGTTTATACAATAAACGATATACTTATAACCTCCACTAACGACAAATGGATTTATGTGCCTCGTAACACCCCTAAACTTGTAATGATACCGAATAGCGAGTCTTTAGACGAAGTTTCCTCGTATGAGTTTACTACACTTATTGATACCGACGGAAAAGAATTGACTCCTAGTAATTATACATGCGTAGCCGAGGATAAGGATGGATATATCTGGGTTGGTACGAATCGGGGAGCCGTATATTTCACTAAACCTAGGATCTCTTCCGCTGAGGATAAAGCCGCTACACGTTGTACAAGGGTAAAATATACCAATGAGGAAACTGGCAATCTCGCTTATTTCTTAGATAACGTTGTCGTCACGACCCTAAAAGTAGACGCAGGTAATCGAAAATGGATTGGAACCAAAGGAAATGGCGTCTATGTTCTAGATAATGATAATGAGACAATCGTTTATCAATTTAATACGACCAATAGCCCGCTCCTTTCCGATAACATATACGATATAGAGATAAACGATAAGACCGGTGAAGTTTTTATCGGTACCGATAAAGGACTAAATTCCTATCAAGGAGAAGCTTCGGAAGGTAAATCTGATTACTCGGAGATCTACGCATATCCTAATCCGGTACGTCCCGAACATATGGATAAAGTAACGATTGTAGGATTAATGGATAATTCGAATGTAAAAATCACGGATTTAAACGGAAATATTATTTATCAAACTAAATCCTTGGGGGGGCAAGCTATCTGGAATTGCCGGAACGCAAACGGATCACGTGTAGCGACAGGCGTATATCTTGTACTAGCTTCCACGGAGGAAGCCTCAGAGAGCGTCGTAACAAAAATCATTGTAGTCAAATAGAACAATGAATCAATCAGAGAAAGTTTTACTCAACTCCAGATTAATAAATCAAGTAAAAGAAGCGAATAATTTTGATTTTATTCGCTTCTTTCTTGCGTATTCTGTCATGTTCAACCATTTCAGCACACTGACAGAGACAGATCCTTTTTGGTTTGTTAGCGGAGGATTTCGAGTGAAAGGTTTCTTTATTATTAGTGGATTTCTTGTTATGTTTAGCTTCTTACGTACGCCTAATACCCGGATTTTTTTCCGTAAACGTATTCAACGTATTATGCCCGCCTACAGCTTGACTATTTTATTATGTGCCTTAATCGGATTATTCCTTACCTCTTTATCCTGCAGGGAATACCTCACCTCTTCTAGCTTATACACCTATCTTATCTGTAATTTACTTACATTTAACTTTTTATCGCCGGATTTACCCGGCGTATTCGATACCAATCCTTTACAAGCGATGAATGGGTCTTTATGGACTATCAAGGTTGAATTCATGCTATATATCATTATACCCATTATCTATTGGTTACTGAAAAGATACAATAAATTGGTATGCCTACTTCTTATTTATATCTTATCTTTCATCTACTCGACAACGTGTAATTATTTAGATGATATGACACACAACCCTATTTATGAATTCATGAAAAGACAATTCCCCGGACAAATGATGTACTTTTGTTCCGGTATTATCATACTTGCCTATTTCCCTGTTTTTCGAAAATATATGAGATATTTGTTCCCTGTCAGCCTATTTCTTTTATTGGGTAGAGAGTATCTGCTGCTGAGTATTTTCGAGCCTATCGCTCTAGCCTCTATCATTATCACGGTAGCTTATGGATTCAAGTGGTTACATGTATTCAATCGGATGGGAAATTTCTCGTATGGTATTTTCTTGATTCATTTCCCGATCATCCAAATATTCATTCATTACGGACTTGATCGGTATAGCTTTATATTGACATTGGCTCTTACCACTATCCTTAGCACCGGATTGGGTATGTTATCCTGGAAATACATAGAGAAACCTTGTTTATATCATCCTAAAAAGAAAAACCAGATGAACGCAATGATCGGATGATCTGATCTGTTATCTTCTCCGCTCCTTTCCGGTTCGGATGGATAGCATCATAAAAATCCGACGTATCCAATAGCTCCATACAGTCGACGATAAGGATAGAATCAAACATTTGAGTAAACATTCGCAAAGCTCGTTGTTTCTCCGCTACTGTAAAAGCTGTTATATCCGGGTTATACGGCATGACAACCAGACAATAAATAATACCCCTATCCCTAAAATAAACGGAAGAACGCTCTATCAACCTTTTCCATTCAGGAGTAATCTGATATGCCTCGAATTTATTTTCTTCATTCTGTTCTTCTACTTTCCGTTTATAGACAGATTCATTTCTATCAGACATCGTAGAGTTTGGATAACGTAAATCAGAGGTTATAATTCCGGGGATAACATCATCATCCAACTTATTACGCAGATAAGTAGTCAAGCCGGAGAATAAACAATTTCGAGCCACATAATTATAGTATAAATTCGGTTCACTTAAAGTTTTTTCTAAAGCAGGAAGTAATTCACAGGTAAAACCATCCATTTTATATCCATACATATGTAGAGCTACCCGGTTGGGATCATCCAATTCGATCGGGCCACGTAATTGATCTAAATCCACACACTGTACAACTACTTGCACAGAAGATGGTAAATAGGAATAATACAAGGCACTCTCACTCAATCTCTGACCAGTAGAGGTAAGATTATATACACAGGGATTTCCTCGCAACTCTGCTTCTAACTTGTATCCGTTCACACCACTCATACCGCGGCTATTACCTAAAATAACAAGATCCGGACGCTTCCGGATTATTTAATGTACTCCATATAAGTCGTGTTCGTACGTAGTCGTTAGGCAATAATCGATAGAGATAGGGAGTGATCTGATTGAACAAAAACAACAAGATCCCCAGAAACAACAGGAATCTTATCATACTCTTTATTTGTTTATGCGTTGGTTTCATACTTGCTAGAATTGAAAATAAATAAAGCTAGAAGCGTTATTTCCGAAGAAATATATACAAAATAAAAGGATCGCATATAAAGTATATCGTATATATATACTTCGTATTTTCCTAATATCAAATCCAAACGGCTGTTTCCGATTCATCCACTCGATCACTAACATACAAGTAATGAAAATAAGCGATAATAAAGCAGAAACATTATTGGCCCCACTTACCTTAGGCACACGGAATAAAGAAGAGGAGAACAGATCATATATATAATCGAGTGCCATTGATATATTCTCAGCCCTAAATAGAATCCATCCGATCACCACGAAGCCAAATGTAACCAACATAGACACAACGTTTGATGGTATCAACCTTATCTTTACATATTTCTTTAGTATCAACAATGCTATACATAGCAAACCATGGTAAACCCCCAAAGCCACAAATGTCCAGTTCGCTCCATGCCAAAGACCGCTCAAGAAAAATATGATCAAGATATTCCGAATATGTCTAAAGAAACCATTATGGCTACCTCCTAAGGGAATATATACATAATCTACAAACCAAGTATTCAACGAGATATGCCAACGTCTCCAAAACTCGGCTATATCTAAAGAAAAATAGGGATACCGGAAATTTTGCCTCAACTGTATCCCAAACAACTTGGCTGTACCTATAGCTATATCTGAATATCCGGAAAAATCTCCATAAATCTGGAATGAGAACAAAACGGCTCCCAATAGCAAAGTACTAGCCGGGTAATTTCCATAGTTCCCGAATATGTCATCTACGACCAAGGCACAATTATCGGCTATCAGGATTTTTTTGAAAAACCCCCACATCATTTGTCGTATCCCATCTACAGCGTCGTTATACTCGAAGCTGCGAGGTCTCTCAAATTGTATCAACAGGTTAGTAGCCCGTTCGATAGGGCCAGCCACCAACTGTGGGAAAAAACTAACAAACGCGAAAAAGGAAACGATATCTCTTGTCACCGGCAATTTACCTCTATACACGTCAATCGTATAACTTAAGGCTTGGAATGTATAAAAACTAATCCCGACCGGTAATAAGAGAGAAAGCGTAGAGATGTGCAATGAAATCCCTATATAAGAGAAAGCATCTACCAAACTATCCACAAAAAAGTCGTAATACTTGAAGAAAGAGAGTATCAGTAAGTTAAATATGACATTCGCAACCACGATACCTTTATCGAACCAGCGAGGTATCTTCCCGGCCCTCGCACGTACTTCCTCTATTCCTATCCCACTCAGCCAACTACAGAAAGAGGTAAGGGCTATCAATGCCAAGAACCGGTAATCCCACCACCCGTAAAAAAGATAACTAACTACGACTACAAATAAATTCTGTAGTCGTAGTCGCTTTCCGAAGACAAGCCAATACAATAAAAATACGATTGGCAAATAAATCAAATATTCAATCGAATTAAATAGCATAATAACCGCGAAGATATAATACTAATGCTTTATACCCTCGAACATCTCCGAGCGATCTTCTTTCGCTTGGGTGGATTTGGCCTTGAAACTATTAAATGTCCAACTCAACGTCAACGTGATTTGTGGATATTTGGGTTTGATACGTGTCAGGGAACGTAAATCTGCCGTTTGGATATCGCTGATATATTTGGCGGAACGGAAAATATCCCGGAAAGCTAAGGTGGCGGTTAGTTTTCGGTTACATAGTTGCTGGCGGACGGCTACGTTCGCGTACCAATAAGCGTCCGTACGGCCCTGCGTCGTTACGGAAGGGCCTACAAAACTACCATCCAATTGGATACGGGTGTATTTCCCCAGATTAAACAGGTTATTCCATAGGATATCGTAATTGGTGCTTGAGGTCGTATTTCCACCGGCGGCCTGTTCGTTCTTCACCTTATAATGATAAACGTTTCCGTTGACCGTGGTATTCCACCAACGTACCGGATGCAGGCTGACACTTAGCTCGATACCTGTTGAATAATCATGTCCTACGTTTGACATCGAGTCTAAGGTTACACCGGCTGAATAAGGTACGCGCAACCGCTCGATCTTATCTTTTCGATACCGATGAAAGGCGGTAGCGGATACCGTATTTTCCCCGAAACTCTTCCGGTAGTTCAATTCAAAGGAGTTGATGTACTCCGGACGTATATCCGGATTACCGATCTCGGCCGTATAAAAGTCACGATACGTAATATAAGGCTCCATATAAAAAAGCTGCGGACGTGTGGTACGACGGGAATAGGAAGCCAACAAGCGATGCTCATTCGGGAACGTATAGCCCAAATGCACCGATGGGAAAAACTCAAAACGATTCTTCGTACGATCCGCTCCCTCCACGGAACTTCGCAAGACCGTATGCGTATGCTCTCCCCGAACGCCGGCTTGCGCCTCTAAATTCTTCCACGTATGGGAAAGAATCGTATAAATTGAATTCACCCCTTCTTGAAAATAAAACGTGTTGTAGATATCGTCACGCCAAAAGAACGTTTGTCCCTTGGGGTCCCACCATTCCATATTGTAATCGCCGTCTTCCAAATAAGAATAATATTGGTAACCCGCCTCTAGCTTACCTCCTTTCCCGAAAGGCAAGGCGTAATCCAGATTGATACGCATCGTTTCCCGGTGCTCGGCCTCATAAGCACGGTGCCCTTGTTGGCGTTGCCCTTCCAAAGACATCAAGTCATTAAAGAAATATTCCAACGCATGACCGCCATATTTGTAATAGGCACTACCGGAAAGCTCGTGTCCCTTATCGTTGAACTTATGCTGTACCGCCAGACTTCCCAAACCTATATTCTCATCATTATCATAATCATCTATGCTTCGATAATCTTCCGTCACCGGAGAGCCGCCCGCTACCGAACGGGTTTCCTTATAGTTCATCTCTCCCTTACGCTTATTTCCGCCATAGCCGCCCTCCAGATCCAACGCGATGGTTGTCTTGGGAAGATTCAGGCTCCAACCGCCTTTCATCGTATAATGATAGCTGTTTCCCGTACGAGGCCCGACGGAATGCGAGGTAGTGGTCTGATCGCCCACCACCGTCATCTTCTCTTGGTCGAAATCACTCTTGCGCAACCGGTCTGTCCACTGTCCACCGATGTACCAACGGGAACGCTGATGTTGCTGTGCCAACAAGAAATCGACATGGCGGGAAAGCCACGTACTTCCCGAGAGATTCACCATCCCACTCAATCCCCGCTGGGAATGCTTCTTCGTGATAATATTAATGATACCTACGTCGCCTTCCGTATCATGCTTGGCGGAAGGTGTCGTGATAATCTCTATATTCTCTATATGCCCGGCCGGGACTTGCTCCAAAGCCTGTGTACCCGAGAAGACACTCGGCTTACCATCTATGTAAACCAAAAAGCCGCTGCTTCCACGAAAAGTAACATCGCCTTCCGCGTCTACCCGTATGGAAGGCGTATTCTCTAATATATCCACCGCGGAACCGCCTCCTCCCATCATATTGGAAGAGGCCTCGACCACTTTCTTATCCAACTTATAAACCAATTGGCGTTTCTCGGCCACTACCTCCACTTCGGCGATACCTACCTCCAAGGGACTCATCATCAACTTACCTAAATCCACCGGAGACGAGGCATCCAAGATGATATCATTCTTTGTAAACACATCATATCCCATCAGACGGACCATGACCACATAATTACCCGGAGCCACCTTAGTAAACGAGAAACGTCCTTGATCGTCCGGAAAAGTCTGTTGCAAAGGTTTTTCACTTCCCATCGCAAACAGAAAGATATCCGCATAATTAATCACTTGATTCGTAGAGGCATCTATTAACTGCCCCTTAATACGGGCATTCGGAGAAGAAGCCCACGAGAGCGCACAAATCACCCATAATAAGGCCAACATTAGTCCTATCTTTTTCATGATATTGAGAATTACAATTAGATTTCTACGCAAAAGTAACTAAATTCAGAATGTTACGGTAATTAATAGCGATCATTCTTGATATATTCTTTCCCGGGATCGTCCGAGTTCGAGTAGCGAAGCAAATGGTTTCTTCCTAGGGAAACAAAAGTTTCTATATGGGAAAACAGAAGTTTCTTCAGTATAAAACTTTAGTTTTCTTCTATGAAAACAAATGTTTCCTATGTGTAAAACTTTTGTTTTATACCATAAAATGTCTTTTCCTGATTTATCTAGACACTTTTTTTGTTTATAAACGTAATCAGT
>ENA-ORRH01001092-ORRH01001092.1-human-gut-metagenome-genome-assembly--contig:-NODE-1092-length-14103-cov-12.1671_pt1 | contig 14103 bp, 8 predicted proteins | sample MGYA00242173_ERZ509130 | MGnify/ENA primary metagenome ERZ509130 (study PRJEB26280, sample SAMEA2338633) | human gut metagenome | biome: human gut; feature: human-associated habitat; material: faeces... | reverse complement strand
CCGCCATGCTGTGCTTCGGCGTCTGGCGGGGCGAGGCCGCCACGGTGCTGAGCAAAGCGATCAAATTATGTCTGGAGTGTGTGGGCATTGGATAAGAAGAATACTTCGGGCGTGTCCCATCTTTTGGCCCGTTTTCGGGGCTGGATACAGGCGGGGGCGGCCTTATTGACCAACCTGCACCTGCCGAACTTTCTCAAGGGCGGCTTGTATCAGGGCGCGGGCAAGACCGTCTGCGTGCCGGGGCTGAACTGCTACTCCTGCCCGGCAGCCTCCGGCGCCTGTCCCATCGGGGCGTTTCAGGCGGTGGTGGGGTCCTCCAAGTTCAGCTTCTCCTATTATATCACAGGCTTTCTCATTCTGCTGGGCGTGCTGCTGGGGCGTTTCATCTGCGGCTTCCTGTGTCCCTTCGGCTGGTTTCAGGAGCTGCTGCATAAGATCCCCACGAAGAAGCTCTCAACAAAAAAGCTCAAGCCCCTGACGTACCTCAAGTACGCCGTGCTGCTGGTGATGGTCTTCCTGCTGCCGGCGTTTCTCGTCAACGACGTAGGCATGGGTGACCCCTTCTTCTGTAAGTATCTCTGCCCCCAGGGCGTGCTGGAGGGGGCCATCCCACTGTCCCTTGCCAATTCCGGCATCCGGGCGGCGCTGGGCAGCCTGTTTACCTGGAAATTCAGCATCCTGCTGGCAGTGATCGTGCTGAGTATCGTATTTTACCGGCCCTTCTGCAAGTGGCTGTGCCCGCTGGGTGCGTTTTACGCGCTGTTTAACAGGGTGTCCCTGTTCCAGATGAAGGTGGATAGGAACAAATGCGTCTCCTGCGGAAAATGCGCCAAGGCCTGCAAAATGGATGTGGACGTGACAAAAACGCCCAACCACACCGAGTGCATCCGCTGTGGGATGTGCATCCGCGCCTGTCCCACCAACGCCGTCAGCTTCCGCTACGGCTTTGGAGACGGCAAAAAAGAACCTGTAGAACCTGCAAATACATTAAAAACGGAGGAAACAAAATGAACGTAAAGAAAATCATCACACTAATGCTGGCGCTGGTGCTGGCCGCCGGTATGGTCGCCTGTGGCACAAAGCCCGCAGAGGACACAGACGGCAATGATGGCAGTGAAGAGGCAAAAGCGCTGTACGAGCAGCTGATGGCGCAGGAAAATGCCATCCTGTCGGAAAACACAGCTCTTTGGGAAAAGGTCTTTATGGCAGCCGATAAGGGCATGGCCATGATAGAGGACGGCGGCAACTACGGCGATTTTCTGCTCAAGACCATCGAGAATGCCAAGGATCAGTTCACCGAGGAGGAGCTGACGCTGCTCACCGGCGAGGCCACCAAGATCAAGGATATTGAGAACCAGCGGGCGGAGCTGGAGACGAAGTATCCCTGGCTGTCAGAGACGCCTGATGGTGATGACAATACGAGCGTCCCGGCGGGCAGCGATATGACCACGCCGCCTGACGATGGCAGTATGCAGAAGTTTCCCGCCTTTGAGGGCAAGGATCTGGACGGTAACACGGTGAAGAGCAGCGAGCTGTTCGCCAAAAACGCCGTCACCGTTGTGAATTTTTGGTTTACCACCTGCAACCCCTGCGTAGGGGAGCTTGCCGAGCTGGACGCGCTGAACAAGGAGCTTGCGGAGAAGGGCGGCGCCCTCATCGGCGTCAACACCTTCACGCTGGACGGCAACGAGACGGCCATTTCCGAGGCCAAGGATGTGCTTGCCAAGAAGGGCGCGACCTATCAGAACGTGTATTTCGCTTCCGACGGTGAGGCGGGAAAGTTCACCACCAATATCTTTGCCTATCCCACCACCTATGTGGTTGACAGGAACGGCAACATCGTGGGCGACCCCATCGTGGGTGCGATCACGGAAAAGAAGCAGGCGGAGGCACTGCAAGCCCAAATCAGCAAGGCTCTATCCGCCGATATGGGCTGACAAACAGACTTGTAGATATCTCCTGTACCTGTTTGTGGTCTGATTTCAGATACATATCAGCAGAAAAAAACGGGACGGCTGTTCTTTTGAGGAACAGCCGTCTTTTTCTGGGAAGACAGCGAATGGGGCGCGGGGCTATTTGCCCGCGCCCCTAAAGGTGCTTTTTGTTGAGGTGAGGTTACACTTCGTCCGTTCTCCTCTGCCCCAAAAGCCAGGCTGTCATGTCCCGCAAGGTCTCCTCCAGCGGGCGCGGATGATACGCAAAGCATTCCGATGCTGCAGCATGACTGAATTGCCCGTTTGAGGCAAGAACAGCAACGGAATAAGGGGTGAAAAACAGCGGCTTTCGCTCCTTCGTGCTTCGACGTTCATAGTATGGAGCCGCCAGCCTTGCAAGCCCCAGTGGCAGGCAGATGGGGCGATACTTCAGCTTTGCAGCCTTCCCCACGAGCTGGAGCATCTTGCGAATGGTGACATAGTGGCCGGACAAAATGTATCCTTTGCCGGGCTCTCCGTTTTCGGAACAGGCGAGAATGCCTTTTGCCACATCCCGCACATCCACGAAGTCATATCCGCCGCAAACGGCAAAGGGCAGCTTCCCGGCAAGAAAGGATTTCGCCATTGAGGTGAAGCTCCCTCCCTGTATATCGCCCGGCCCGATGATACCGGAGGGGAAGACAATGCTGGCATTCAGCCCGCGCTCTGCCGCATTGAAGACAAGCTCTGTTGCGGTTGCCTTGCTCTTGGCGTAATCTCCGTCCACAAGCCCCGGGGAGAATTCGCAATCCTCCGTAATGGTGCAGCCCTTTGGCTTTTCCGGTATGGCATGGACGGAACTAACATAGACCATTTTGCCCACATTACGCTCCATACATTGCCGGAGAACGCTCCATGTCCCACCTACATTGACCTGATAGAGCTTCGAACCGGGTCTGGACGCGACAGAGACGATACCGGCGCAGTGAATCACACAGGTACGGCTGTCCGCATCCGCGAAGAAGTCTGTCAGTGAGTTTTTCACACACACATCACCGATGACGGTATGGACTTCTTTGGGGAGCAAATTGATATAGGGGTCATCATGCAGCACAAGCGCATACACTCGTGTGCCGCGGCGTACCAGCGCTTCTACAACAGCTCTGCCAAGGAAGCCGGTGGCACCTGTAACAAGATATTTATCATACATTAAAAAAGCCTCCTCAAATAAGCATACAAGTGTTGATTATCTTTCACAAGTACAGTATACTTGAGGGGAAAGACAGAAACAACCAGCACTTGCCATACGGCTGAAAGAAAAACAACACTTTCTATCAAAGCGTTGCTTTTCTTTGTAAACTTTTTTTGGAGGAGCTCTATATGGAGAAGATGGATGCAAGGAAACGCTATACGCAAATGGTGCTCAAGCAGTCTTTTCTGAAGCTGCTGAAGGAAAAACCTGTAAACAGAATTACGGTGAAGGAGGTTTGTGCGCTGGCGCAGCTTAACCGTGCCACCTTCTATGCCCATTACAGCGATTGCTTTGCCCTGATGGAGAGCATTGAGAATGAACTCATCGACGCATTTGAGAATTCCCTTCGCTATGTCAATTCGTTTGATGTGACGGCTCTGATCGAAGCCATCTACGATATGGTCGATCAGAATCAGGCGGCGTGTCGAATTCTAATTCTGGGGAATACAAACGCAACCGTCCTTATGCGGATGATTGCCCTGGCCAAGGCGGACAGCATTGCTTACTGGCGGAAAGAACTGCCCGGAGCCAGTGAGACAGAGCTGGAAATGATGTATACCCATCTGTCAAACGGTTTGATGCATGTCGTCGTGGAGGGCTATGACAAGTACAGCAAAGAGGAAATGGTCCGTTTTGTCAACCGGGTAGTAAAAGCCAGTCTTTCGCTGTTCCAATCACCCCAAAGACCTCTTGCTTAACATAGGCCTTATGCTTGCGTGGTATAATAAGCTTTGCAAAACGGTCGATGGTCAAAGGAAAGGATGGAGACAATCAGTCATATTTTATGAAAATGAGCATAAGAAAACCCCGGAAAATGCGGATTTTCCGGGGTTTTTGAGCTTTTGAGCTGTGAATTTGCGTCCGATCAGCGCTTGGAGAACTGAGGTGCGCGACGAGCGGCCTTCAGACCGTATTTCTTAATGCTATATGCCAAGAAACCTTGTTTTTGCAACGATTTACGGGTTCGACGTGTAAAATTTGTCGTCGGTTTTGTCTTTTAAGGTGTGCGTATGGTGCCTGCGGGGGATAGTTATGTGGTCGGATCGGATGGGAAAACTTCATTGATCTGCTTTGCAGACTCTGTACGCTTTTCTGCGGTTTTGGCCTGTGCATAAATCTTTAGAGTAATATCGGGGTTCTTGTGTCCGGCATAATCCATTACCGTGCGAACATCGACCCCACTATAAATCAGGTTTGTGATATAGGTTTTTCGAAGCATATGTGTTTTAACCGGGAAGTCAATGATATAGCGTACATTGGGATTGTGGGCAGCAGTCTGGCCTGCTTCCCGATTGACGGAATGAGACTTCTTTCCATGCTGTTTATAGCGGATATATTCGTCCGGCCCAACGCTGCGCCGCTTGATTTTCCGCCACATATTCCGGAATTGTGTCTCACTCAACGGAAGGCCGCTGCTATTACAAATGACGAAATCAGAGGCAACGCTCTTTTTGATTCCTTTCAAATGATTGAAAAGGGGCACTGGAATAGGTATATTACGGTGGCCAGCTGCGGTCTTGGTCACATTGGAAATCTCCGGACGATTGTGGCAAAAGATACATGTACGCGTAACCTCGATCTGCGGAGTGTCCGCATTGAGATCAACGCAGTCCCGTTGGAGTGCCAGAGACTCCTCGCGCCGCAGTCCTGCATAAAGCCCCAATTTGACAAACGTTTCCAGAGGATAAATTCCTTTGATCGCGGCAAGTAGCGTGGCAACCTGCGCATCCGTCAAGTATTCCTCCCCTGTATCCTCTTTTTCGCGCCTCACGCGTTTAAAGGTATACTTTGTCGTTGGGTCAACCTGGATCAAATCACAGGTGAGGGCATCGGCAAAAATCTGTTTGATTAGCATAGAAGCCTTGCGATAAACGGACGCGGACTGCGCCTCTGCTACAGCCATAGCCTTCTTTATATCTTCGCCGGTGATGTCGATCAATCGCTTGTCACCAAGCACAGGAATGAAGTGTGTGCGGATGATCTGTTCATAATTGTTATAGGTGTTCCGCTTTAGGTCAGCGGACTTATCCGACAGCCACTCCGTTGCGCGTTCGCTGAAAGTTGGGAATTCCTTAATTTTGCGGCGAAGACGAATCTCGGCCTCCCGCTTTTTTACCTTCTCGTCGCGCTCTGCAATTGTTCTACCATAGACAGTGATATACTTTCCGCGTTCATCGCGAATGCTTTTATAGTAGTACTCGATTCCATTTCGAACTACTGTCTTTTCTTTTCTCCGGGGCATCAATTACGCCCCCCTCTTTCCATTACCACCGCGAAAGCTGGGGCAAAAATCCGCTCTGCCGCGAGCCACGCCATCAAGCCGCTGTTCGATAAATTTCCTCAAATCCTCTTCGCGATAGCGGACGTTTCCCTTGCGCCGGTATTGGACAGCAGGAAGTTCCCCCGCTGCGCGCAGGCGGTCGAGATTTGAAACTGAGATCCCTAAGTATTTCGCCGAGTCCCGGCGGTCGAGTAAAACAGAATTCATGGCGTCTCCTTTTCTAATTGATTTTTCCGAGAAACCATGATAAAATAACCTTGCACTGGTACTTGATGGCTTCTCGCTGTCTCGTATCCTGCACCTCCCGCCGGCAAGCGGGAGGTGCTTTTTTATTGGCCGAGGCTTTTCGTTCAGCCTTCCTGCTTCGTCAATGATAGCATTTCCACAGGCGTAAATTCCGAGACGGCCTTCCCGTATCTCTTGCTTAAGGCTCTGATGGCTATCAGCCACTTCCTGTTTCGTAGATAGAAGCATCTCCGCAGGCGTAAATTCCGAACGAGCCATTCCGTATTTTGCCGTCATTTACAGAAAATAACTTGAAGACTATCTGTCTTCTCCTCTAAAATAACACAGGTGGCGATAAAAGTCAATATATAGATGCAAAAAAATAAATCATAACGCTCAAAATATTAATACAACCATTTCTACCAAACGCCATTTCGCTTATCTTACGTTGACTTTTTTTCGTTCTTGTGGTACTATTAATCAAACAAATTGGGAGGTTTGTATATGGGTGAAGATGCAAAGATGCCAAAAGAATTGGAAAAATTTGAAGACTACTATATGCGAACGATGGAAATTACAGGAAGTAGAGATAATTTCCCCAAAGATCCTCAACTGGTAAAAGATGTAATCAACTTGTTCCTACAGCAAAATCCAAGAGTTTCGCAGGTGGATATTGCAACCAAATATGAACTCGCCCCAAGCCTGTTTTCTCGATTTCTAAGGACAGATAATGTAAAATCAAAAGCAGAATGGAATCGGGTAGCATATAGACTGGGGTTGGATATTGATTTAGCAAGGTATATAAGAAACGCACGAGAACTAATTGAGTTAATTTGGTCTTGGCAACAAATCTACTATGGTGAGCGTCTGACTCGCTTTATAGAAGGAACATTTGAAACGGCTGGCCTTATTCCTTATCCACCAAAGCACTTGGAAGATACGGAAGATTCAGAAAAAAGCTATGAGAATATGCGCTATTTTCTGATTAATAGCACAAATGAAGAAGCATGGTTCTTCTATTACTTCAAAGGCCGTGACACACTTGCCTCAGATGTTGTCTTCAACTTGCTATCCAACGAGAATATTTCGACGGTTCATATGATTATCATTCTTAATAGCGAAAAGGCATTTGAGGAGTTGAAGCATACTTTGCGCAGGCAAGATTGGCGAGCGAAGCTGCACTATGTTTCGCTGACAGTCATACGTATTGATGATGAAATATCTACTATCCTTGACGAATACACCGATGGTGATTTGGGACTCGCAAGGCGACCTGAGCAAGTAAGCAACTCGGACTCCACATCCACTGTAGCTCCGCAGTAACCACAGCAGCTTTCGCAGACAAAGCTCAGGCAGGGACACTGCTCCTCGCCCGCACCTAACCCCCTAATCCCAGCGTAGCATAATCGAGTATATTGTCAATACGTTCGGAAGGACAAATTCCAAGGAAATCACTCTCTATCTAAGGGAAGGCTACCTGCTGTTTTCGGCAAGTGGTCTTCCTTCATTTATTCAACCGGTGCGGCCTATTCTCGACAACTGGCTCAATGCTTAACTGGCATCCCTGCTCTGACACATCAAATGCGTATTTACGTTTCGTGAGTCGCGCGGCGTATAGCAATTGCCTTCGCAGTCGCACTCAGCCCCTTCAGAGCCCCATAGTGTCATGCCGTGGGGGTAGGCGGGGTTCAGGCACACGGGGAGGCCAACGCCCATCACGCCCGTGCCTGAGTCATTACAGAGAAAGAGCAGCCATTCCTAGGAATGGCTGCTCTTTTGTTCGTTTTGCGATTGGTATTTCAGGGTGTCTGTGGGGTCGGGAGCCATCTACTTACCAATACTTGGGGTACTTGCTGGTGCTCTGCTGTTTTTCGGCATACTGCCACCACGGAACTTGGGTGGCGAAGTCAGTCAGCTTATCCCAGAACTGATCGGCCAGCGTCCCCTTGTCCACGTAGACCGTGACAGTATAGGTCTTGCTGCTGCCATCCTCCATGGCGGCGGTGTAGGTCACGGCATTGGTGAAGTTCACCGTCTCGCCGCTGCCAGGTGTCAGGGACTTGACGCCGTTTGTGGCGATAACCGGGGTCAGCTTCGTCACATCTGTGCCGCGGGGCATGGTGATGGTAATGGTATTGGTGGTGTTGTTCACCGCACCGGCCACACCGTTGATGGAGAAACTGGTGATGCCCTTGGCCGTCGTTGTGGCCGTCTCCCACTTGCAGGTGATAGACACATCGCCCGCAGGCATGGTAAAGCGTCCGTTGGTGATGGTTTTGGTTTCGCCGCCCGCTATTGCCAGCGTATAGGTCAGAGAACCAGACACCATCTGATAACCGCTGTCGGGCGTTACGGTAACGATAATTTCGTCGCCCGCGTTGGCCTTGGTGCGGTTAGTGGTGATCGTACCACCCTTGGGTGCGCTTATCGAGATCTTATACGCGCCGGTATCCGGCGTATCGGTGCCACTGCCATAGGCGGGGATCTCCACCTTCAGGGGTGCGCTCTCGCCACCGGCTGCGCTTACGACCACGATGTAGATGTCGCGTGCATCCTCAGTCAGATTGCTGATGGTGAAGGTCGTCTCACCCGCGCTGGCTGTACCATGGGTGGTAGATTTCTTGATTTCATCCACCGTGGGAGCCGCTGCATCGTGATCCACTACCTTATAGTAGTAGGTGCCTGCCACATTGGAGGTGAACGTCACCGTTGCGGCGGTCTTGCTGCTGCGGGTGGCGGAGCCGTTGGACAGGGTGGGGGTACCAGGAGACGCAGCTTTCTGAATGGTAATGGTGTACTCCCGGGTAGGGCCTTCGTTGTCTTCCGTAAGATCCTTCTGCGAACGCACGACGAACTTTATTACTGTGCCCAGCGTCATATTGCAGGCTTGTCCGTTCGCATTCCACGCCGCTGTATCTCCATCTCTAAAGACCTTGGCATTCTTGGAATACGTCAGCTTAAGAACCATATTGGCCAGATTGGTTGTATCCATATCAGCAGGCAGCGTGATAGTAAATACCTTACCAACCTGATTGCAGGTGCCGACCGGACTGCCATTGGCATCAAGCAGGGCAACCTCCTCCAAATCACATTCTTCACTCAGATAGTTGGGATCTTCCGTAAAGGTAGCAACCACCTTGACGGGCTGACGATTGGTTGCCGGCATAACGAAGGTTGTCTGAGCTGCAGTGCTATTCGCAATAACAACCTGAGTGTTATCGGAACCATAAGTCGCACTCCAACCCTGGAAGACATATCCGAGATTGGGCTGCGCCTGCAGCTTGACTTCCGTTCCTTCAACTACGTCGTTAATACTTGTAGCCGCCTCTCCTGCACCGATCTGAGCAGTGGCAGTACCCATGCTCTCATCATTTACCGTGACATTCACATTACCATGGTCCTTCGCTTTAAAGATGGCTTTGATCTCATAGTCTGAGGTTCCGTCAACGGTAAAATAAGGTATCATGTAGGAACTTCCGTCTGCAGGATGATTCGATGCTACATATTCAGGAACTACTATCTCATTCTTTGTTACGTTTTTGATCTCCCAACTGTCCAGTTTAAAGCCAGCATTAGCTGTAGGGGCCGTATCAATATACGCAGAGACTTTCGCACCAGCAATCACTGTCCGAGTAACGGAGTTGTACTTGTGCTGTCCAGAGGTGGAATCGTATGTCGATGCAACCGTTTGCCAGTCTCCAATCTTTAATGCCACATCACCCGCATCAAAATTGTTTGTGGTCAAAGTGACTTGTGATCCGACTGCCACAAACACAGCTTTAAGTGAGACAGTCTCTGCCGGCATGTTGAACTCTAGATCCGCTTTCTTCAATTCAGGGTCGGACAATAAACCTGTCGGCCCTGCCACCACTTCCCAATGGTCGAACTTGGCATCGAATAAGTCATCAATATTAGCGAATCTGTACTTTTGAGGAATGGCCTTGACCACAACGGGATCGCCTTCTTTTGCTTCGCTGGCAGACGTACCGTTTACTGTGATCTCAGTTTTTCCCATCGGTGAAGTCTTGTTCCCGACACTGATTATATACGATCCTTCGACCGTGGCGGTAATTGCATAGGTTACTTCGCTCACCGCTGTGGCAGTCAGTGTCACAGTGTACGTCGGACTGTCAGCCTTGCCATCGCTGGCAGTGAACACCAGCGTGGTCGTCTCACCGGCTTTGGTGGGCGTGTAGCTGTAATTGGCATCCGCGTCAACAGGAGCGGCACCGTTCACACTCACCTTGTAGCTCAGGGGGTCGTTGTCCGCATCCTCGAAGATGTCAGCCAGATTCAGCGTCCAGGCCGTATCCACCGTGGTCGTAGCGGTCGCACTACTATCCACACCGGCCTTGAGAGCAGGCGCGGTGTTCGTATCGCCGCTTCCCGCGTCAACTGTCATAAGTAGGCTGTAGTAAACAATCTTACTATCACCGTAGTTAATCGCAACTTCCGTCTTATAAGCGCTACTCTTATAAGTCCCCGCAACATCCTGAACCATTTTCAGATTGTTTGCAGCGATAGTTCCTTCCTTCGTTACAACTCCGGAAAAATCAGTTTTTGCCACCCATATTTCAGTGGGTATCGTTGTGGCAGCCGTGCTTGTTACCGTGCCATCTTCTACAGTGACAGGAGGCTTAACTGTGATCTGAATCTCTCCCGCATAGGGACGATCACCACGGTCTGTTCTTGTGACGAGTTCAGAGTAATTATCAATGTATATACTCTTGATCTCCCACGCAGTATTGCGGTTTTTCGCCGTGTAGTCGTTGTAGACATAGGACTCATCTGCCAACTTGAAACTCGTTAATTGTGCCCACGTTACTTCTGCCGCTGTGGCATCGTCTGCCGCATACGCTTTGGGTGCGGTAACCGTAAGGAAGCTCATCGCCATGAGCAGGCAAAGGAGCAGTGATACTGCCCTTTGCCATTTTGTTGCTTTCATGGCTCTCTCCTTTCTGCTTAATTAAATCTGTGTCCGTAGCTGGTCTGGTGATCCGCTACGTCGCTGTTCTCTGCCACCTTATCCCAGAGCTGCTGGGAAATGCTGCGCTCAAAGATAACGGTGACGGTATAGTTTCTGCTTTCCGTACCCAGCGTTACGGTGTATATCGACTGGTTGCTGAGATTCACGACCTCACCGGATACCGGACTGACCACGGCTCCCGCAGGAACGGTAACGACCGGCGCGACCGCCGTGACATTCGTTCCCACCGGCAGCTTGACCGTGATGGTTCCGGCACTCTGGTCGATCTCACCCTCCACACCCAGGACGGAGAAGCCTGTGATCTTCGCTGTGCTGGTGATGGGCGTATCATCATCGCCTCCGCTGCTCTTGGCGGAGATCTGCTGACCGCTCTTATTCAGCACAGTGACGGTGTAGGTGCGGCTTGCCAAATCATTGTCGCCGCCCAACGTAAACGTGACCGCATTGGCAAAGTCCACAGCGATACCGGAGGTCGGCGAACAAGTCTTTCCGGTGAATTCGATGTCCGTGACCAGCTTGGTGCTGGTCAGCTTGGAATCGTCCACACCGGTGACAGTGATGGTGCTCTTGGCATTGTCGATGACACCATTGTACCATTCACCGACCGCCTGAACACGGAAACTGGTAATCTCCGCCTGCGCCTTGGATACGACCTTAATACGGTAGGTATTCTGTACCGTCTTATCGCCGGAAGTCACGGTGAAGGTCTGCCAGTTGGAGAAGTTCATCGCATCCTTACCATCCAGAGAGGGATCAACTGTCGCTGCATAGGAGATGCTGGCGCTGAGATACATCTTTGAGGTATCCACACCGGCTCTCACCGTAAGCAGGATCTCCGTTGCTCCATCGGACGCCTTGGTGACTTTCTTCTCCAGAATGTCCATTACGTTCAGTACACCGTTTTTCAGCTTAATGCTGCTGGCATCCAACTCGGCACCGGAAGCGCCCACATCACCATGATTCACGGTGACATAATAGGTCTTGGTGGTCTTTCCGTCCTCGGCCAGCACGGTAAACGGCTGCTTAACGCCTTCCACAAAGGTCGTAGGCAGACTCGGAGCCAGCAATGTCGCACCTTCCGCCATCGTCACCTTCGGAGTCAGGTTCGTCAGGGGCATACCGTTGGGCACCGTAACAGTGATGGTATTCTCGCCGCCTTCGCCGCCCTCGGTGATAACGCCCTTCTTTCCTTCGATCTCGAAGTCGGTGATGGAGGCATCCGTAGACAGTTCACGGGCGAAATCAAACCGGTGGTAATAGAAGTAGCAGGGAGTCCCCTGACCTTTCTCCAGGAATTTGAGATACCACATGGTGGCATAGCAGCCCTGATAGGTTGCCATGGCATCGTTGGTCACGCTGGTCGTATGATGGAAATAGCCGCCGTTTACGTTGACGAAGTTGTCCATCCAGTGCTGCAGCGCACTGTGACCCTGACCATCCGAGAATCGGGGATCGGCATTCCAGTCGATGCCCATACTGCAAAGGCCCATCATGACCCATGCGGCAGACTCGCTGTTGGTCGCACCCCACGCGCCAAAGGAAAAGTCGGAATTCATCTTTCTCAGGATGATTTCCAGGCACAAGTTCAGCTTTTCCTTTATCTGCGCACCATAAGCAGCATCATTCTGATAGGGTGCCAGAGAGTACATGATAGCTCCCACCATGTCAATGCCGAACTCGTCATAATTGCCATAGTCCAGAATGACATTGATCAGGTTCTCCCGCGTCCATCTGGCATTATCAGGAATGGTGTAGTTTCCCATATCCAAAGCCAGCAACGCAAAAATGGGGCCGTTGATGGTGTACTCACCGGAATAGTTGTAGAGCGCTGCGACAAGGTTGTCGATCTCGTTGTTCTTGCTGTCAATGTACGGTTCTCCATTGTTGTACTGCGAGAGCTTCGTGCAGTCAAAGCCGCGGGCAGTCAGCATCATGATGGTACGGTCAAACTCGGTCATTGCCACGTTTGTGGTTGTGTCCAGCTTCGCAAGCTTTGCGGCAATGTCGAAGGGGTGTTCGGAGGTGTTGTAGTTTTCTGGCCGGTCTTCATAGAAGCCGAGGTCCATCCACTCCCAGTCATCATTCGCTTCACTGCGATACCGGGTGATGATATTGTTACGAACCTGCTCAAGCTTGCCTATATACGCATTGGGAGCAGCCTCAGAGGATATCGCGACCTTGACCGTATAGGTTTTAGACGCCTTGTTCTGTGCCGTGACCTTATACTTGACAGGCGAGCTGAAATCCTGCACTTCGCCGGAGGCCGGAGAAACTGTGGCAAACTCGGAAATTTCGATGGTCGGCGCGAAAACAGGAGAGATACCCTTTGGCAGCGTCATGGTGATCTCAGCCGTACCTTCGTTGATCGTGGCTTCATACCCGCCATAGCGGAAAGACTTGATCTGCCGCCCCGTCGCTACCGGAGTGCGGGTGATCGTCACGATATAGTCCTGCTCAGCGCCGTTTTCTGCGGTCACGGTATAGTGATTTTCACCGACCTGAAGCTCTGCGGGCTTCTGTGTCACTTTCGCAAATTCGGATACCGTTATCTCCGGCTCTGCCGTGGTAAGGTCTGTGGCATACGGAATCGTTATGGACACACTACTGCCGGAGATCGTACCGACCGCATCGCCAATCTTGTAAGAGAGAATGTCATTCTCCACAGATTTTTCCGCCGTGACGAAAACGTCATATGTGGCCTCTGTCTCGTACTCCGTGTTGTAAACGACCAGTCCGATTTTCTTAGTAAAGTCGATCTCTTCGGTTTTATCACTTCTCTGGTCGTCAACAGTGTAATAGAAGCCTTCACCGGCATAATCCACCTCAGGGGACAACGAGGTCAAATCGATTCCGACCGGCAGATTCAGCTTGATCGTCCCGTTGCTTCCGTCCTCGCCATCCGTGATGCGGGCAGAGCGAACTTTACCATCAGCTGTTTCGATGTCAAAGGTAAGTACCTTTGTGTAAGGAGTTCCCTCTTCGACGTTGATCGTCCATCTTTGGCTCAGATTCTTTTTGAATCCGTATCCAGTAGTATCACTGCCATTATAATAGGTGCCTGTTGCACGGTCACCCGGTGTTACCGCAGCGATTACTTGTCCATCGCTCAAGCTGCCAATGTTCTGGGTGAATTGACATTCATCGTTGGTTTTTACCGTAGGCGCGGGAAGCTTGTTCCAATCGGTATCTTCCGGCAACCGAAGCGTTATTGTTTTGCTGGCGGTGTCGATCAATCCCCGTGATCCACCAACTGCATAGTATGTGACAGTAGGCTCTACAATACGGTGGTTCTCCAGATAATTCAGATAATACGGCGCGACCACATCCAGAAGCATGTCCAATTGCTTTACTTGATACTGCGAGATCTTATCACCTGAATTGCAGGCAGGTTTCTCCGTACCAGGCATCTTATAGGTCGTCCAGTGCTTGATGATATCAGCGGCGG
>ENA-ORRH01001078-ORRH01001078.1-human-gut-metagenome-genome-assembly--contig:-NODE-1078-length-14242-cov-2.4311_pt1 | contig 14242 bp, 12 predicted proteins | sample MGYA00242173_ERZ509130 | MGnify/ENA primary metagenome ERZ509130 (study PRJEB26280, sample SAMEA2338633) | human gut metagenome | biome: human gut; feature: human-associated habitat; material: faeces... | reverse complement strand
TCAAGCAGGGAGACGGTTCGTGTGAGTGCGAGAAATAGTAATCATTATAATAAACGAAACGGATATGAAACAAACGAGATTGATCTTAGTGGGAGGTTTTTTGGGAGCGGGAAAAACAACACTGTTATGGGAAACTGCCGTGCGATTGATGAATAAAGGGCTGCGTGTAGGTTTGATTACGAACGACCAAGCTCCGGAACTTGTGGACAGCGAGTTGCTGAAGTTGTCGGATCTGCGGGTTGCCGAGGTAAGTGGCAGTTGTTTCTGCTGTAATTTTAAAGGATTCACGGATGCGATCAAGGAGATTCGTGCCGAAGCCTCGGCCGACGTGATTATCGCTGAGCCGGTGGGTAGTTGCACGGATTTGTCGGCTACGATCATGCAACCTTTGAAGCAATATTGGAATACGGAGTTGAAGATTTCCCCGCTGACGGTCTTGGCGGACCCGAATCGCTTGGTCTCTATCTTGAATGGGGGGAATGGGGGGTTGCATCCGGATGCCGCTTATATTTATAAGAAACAATTGGAGGAAAGCGATATCATCTTGCTGAGTAAGTCGGATGTGTTGAAACGGGAAGAGACCGCGGTCTTGAGACAACGTTTATCGGACGCGTTTCCGGGTGCGACGGTTTTATCGGCGAGTGCCCAGACCGGTGAGGGCATGGACAAATGGATCGAGGCCGTGATGAGCCGCCAAGATGCGGGCAAGCGCTTATTGGAGATAGATTATGATACCTACGCCCACGGCGAGGCTGTGTTGGGCTGGTTGAACGGGACGCTTCAGTTGCATGGCGTGAGTGATGATTGGGATGATTTCCTGAAAACGCTGATGAAGGGTTTTGCCGTTAAGTTCGATGAGGCGGGTTGCGCCGTAGGACATGTGAAAGTGATCGCGGAGAATGGTAAGCGTTTCGCCGTGGGCAACCTGACCGGGAAACAGGATACCTTATCGTTGAGAGGCTCTGCCGGAGCGGGGGAAGATCTGAAGTTGATCATTAATGCCCGGGTTGAGACTACACCTGAGTTATTGGATCAGATGGTCCGGGAGGTGTTGATCGGTATGATAGACGGTAAGTATGAGGAAGAGGTCGTGGCTTGGCGTTTCTTGCAGCCCGGTCGTCCCAACCCGACCCATCGTTTCGTTGAGATCGTAAAATCTTAATCGATATATAGATGAAACATATCGTTATTTGGAGGCAGGCACTTTTAGTTTTGTGCCTGTCCTGCTCTTCTTTTGCCTTCTCGCAGGAGGAAAAAGAGATCCGGCAGAATGGAATCAGTGTAAACGAATCCAACGAGCTGATCGAGCAACTGAAGAATATGCCGTTCATAGAGGTAGGGAAAGGCGTATCTTTCCAATCGAAGAACAATACGTTTGGTATGACGATGCGTGCCCGCATGCAGAGTCTCTTGGAATTTGATCTGGATGAGGATTTCCATCATACGTCTATGGATGCGGAGGTGAAGCGTATCCGTTTGAATTTCGAGGGATATGTGTTGTCTCCTAAGCTGTTGTATTCTATTCAACTGGGATTCGCCCCGAATGATACGAGGACGGTTCCTAATGGCAACGCGAACTTCGTGCGAAACGCTATCCTCTATTACAAACCGAACTCTACTTGGAACTTCGGGGTTGGTCAGGCGAAAATCAAGTCAAACCGTGCCCATAGCAATTCTTCCAGCGCATTGGAGTTCGTGGACCGAAGCATCGTGGACGGACAATTCCATTTGGATCGTGACTTTGGTTTCTTCGGGGAGTTCTTCCACCGGGTAGCCGGTACTTTCAATGTCTCGGCGAAAGCCTCGATTACGACCGGTGAAGGAAGGAACTGGGGGAGTAACGGTAGTGAGAGTGGTTTCGCTTATACAGGGCGTCTGGAATTGTTCCCCTTGGGGACGTTCAAGGGAAAAGGGGAGGCTCTGGAGGGCGATTATGAGTATGAGGAAACGCCTAAGTTAATGCTTGGAGGTGCCTATTCGTATAATGATAAATCAACTCGTGTTCATGGGCAGAACGGAGCGATCATCCCGGATGGAGAGACCCGGACATTGAAAACCTACTATGCGGATCTAGTCTTAAAGTACCGGGGATTCGCTTTCGTTACGGATTTTATGGGACGTGCCTGTGGTTCTCCTCTATTCGCCTCCGATCCGGATTTATCGGTCTTTGTTGGCAAGGGATTGAATGTGCAAGCTAGTTATATGCTTCCAAAACATTGGAGCGTAGCCTTACGAAACGCTACCCTGTTCGCGGACGAGGAGATTCGTCCGGTGGTTGGTTACAAGAACTACAACCAAACGACATTCGGGTTGACAAAATATATAGTGGGACATAATTTCAAGGTACAGGCGGATGCCTCATACAATCAGATGCGGGAAGCTATCGGTCCGTATGATCGTTGGCAATTTCGCTTCGTGCTGGAAGTCGGGATTTAAAAAGAGTATTCATGAAATAAAAGTTAGAAAAAGATGAGAAAGTTAGGATTTGGTATTTTGATGGCGTTATTGAGTTTGTTCGTTTTTAATATGGATTTGGAAGCCCGTAAGACATGGGCTACGGGCAAGCATGGTATAAAAGTATTGATATTATGTACGGGAAACACTTGCCGTAGCCAGATGGCACATGGGTTTATGGCCTCTTATGGAGATGACGTGGCGGTATATTCGGGTGGAGTCAGCGCTGAGAAACGGGTTAATCCGAGAGCTGTCATGGTGATGCGGGAAATGGGGATCGATATCAGCGATCATACTCCGCACCAAGTAGACGAATATCTGAATGAGGATTGGGATTACGTGATCACGGTATGCGATCACGCGAAAGAGACTTGCCCTGTATTCAATGGTAAGGTGAAACATTTATTGCATATGGGATACGAGGACCCATCAAAGGCCACGGGTTCTTATGACTTTATCATGAGCGAGTTCCGTCGTATCCGCGATCAGATCAATGATGATTTCTTCAAGTTGTATACATCTATGGAGGAACGAAAATAGAATGGAAGGTTTATTCTGACAAGTGTTTATTGGAAATAGGGGTGAGTGTTAATTGTCTGTTTAATATATATTATAAATGAAAGCGATAGAAAAGATTAAGGCTGGAAATATTGATTTATCGGAAGATGAGATCATAGAGTTGTTACGTATAAATAATTTTAGTAGCGAATATTATGATTTGCTAGCGGCCTCGAACGCCTTATCTCGGCGGAAGTTCGGGAACCGGGGATATGTGTTTACGCAAATAGGGATTAATGCGGAGCCTTGTCCGATTAATTGTAACTTTTGCTCTATGGCCGCTACCCATTATTCATTGAACGATAAATGGAAGAAATCGGTGGAGGATATATGTCAGGAAGTGCAATTTCTGCAAAAGTCTTATTTTGATGACTTTTTCATGATGACAACAGCCAACTATCCGATAGAGGAATTTATCTCTGTGGGGCGGTCTGTGAGGGGACTATTAAGAAAGGATCAAAAAATGGTGGCTAATATCGGTGATTTTGGTTTGGATACTGCCTTGAAATTGAAAGAGGTCGGTTTCACTGGTGTCTATCATATCAACCGTTTGCGAGAGGGTGAGGATACGATGGCGAAAACGGAAGACCGGGAGGCGACTATGCGAGCGATTAAAGAGGCTGGCCTGGAGCTTTATTATTGTATAGAACCCATAGGCCCGGAACATTCTTATGAGGAGCTGGCAGTAGAGATCCTAAGAGCCAAGGATTTGAAAATAGATGTAATGGCCGCTATGCGTCGGATTCCGGTGAAAGGAACTCCTCTTTATGAGAAAGGGCAAATTTCAGACTTGGAGCTGACGAAAATTGTCGCTGTATCCAATCTGGCAGTCAACCCATCTCGATCGATGAATGTACATGAACCCATCAAATTAGCTATGCTGGCAGGCGTGAACCAATTGTATGCTGAAGTCGGGGCAAATCCTCGTGACACAGAAAGCCATACGGAACAAAATCGGGGATTTAATCCGGAGGGAGCATGGAGTTTATTGAGGGAGTTTGGATACGTCTCATCTGCTTATTGACTCCCGGAGAAGCGTAAATAAGTTGCAGGCATCCTATTTTTGTCTTTTGTTAGGGTTTCCTTCCAAATATTTGTATATATTTGTGGCTATACAGTATAAAAATGGGAGGTGTAAAACCATGGACGATACAAAGGACACAAAAGATATAAAAGAAACGGGCGAGGCTGCGTCCGTTCTCTCTGCGGACGAACAGATGATACAAGATGGGTTCAATGCGTTGTTGAACGATTATTTGAAGTCAAACCCCCGCCGTAAGGTCGAACGAATCACGAAAGCTTTTAATTTCGCTAATCAAGCGCACGCCGGAGTGAAACGGCGTTCCGGCGAACCTTATATAATGCATCCTATCGCCGTGGCTCGTATCGTGTGCCGGGAGATGGGTTTGGGCTCTACCTCTATTTGCTCTGCGCTATTGCATGATGTCGTGGAAGATACCGAGTATACGGTGGAGGATATCCGGGATATGTTCGGAGACAAGATCGCCCAGATCGTGGATGGCTTGACGAAGATATCCGGTGGCATTTTTGGGGAACAGGCCTCGGCTCAAGCCGAGAACTTCCGTAAGTTGCTGCTGACTATGAGTGACGATATACGGGTGATTCTAATCAAGATCGCAGACCGTCTTCATAATATGAGGACTTTGGGTTCCATGCTTCCCGCCAAGCAATTTAAGATCGCAGGTGAGACTCTTTATTTGTATGCTCCTCTGGCGCATCGTCTGGGTCTCTTCTCGATCAAGACGGAACTGGAGGATTTGAGTTTTAAATACGAGCATCCGCAAGAATACGATTTCATCAGCGCTAAGTTGAAAGCGACAGAAGAGAGCCGTAATAAATTATTCGAACGTTTCGCCGCCCCTGTGGACGAGAAGCTGAAATCGATGGGACTTCAGTATGAGATGCGTGCCCGTGTGAAATCGGTCTATTCCATTTGGAATAAGATGGAAAGCAAGGGTGTCGCTTTCGAGGATATTTATGATATTTATGCGGTCCGCATTATTTTTGACCCGCTTCCCGGTGTGGACGAGAAAAATCAATGTTGGGATATCTACTCGGCTATTACGGATATTTACCGGATTCGTCCCGACCGTATCCGTGATTGGGTGAGCCGTCCGAAAGCGAACGGTTATCAAGCGCTTCATCTGACCGTTATGGGACCGGATGGACAATGGGTAGAGATCCAGATCCGTAGCCGCCGTATGGATGATATCGCAGAGAAAGGCTTCGCTGCCCATTGGAAATACAAGGAATCCAACGTGGAGGAGGATACGGAATTGGATAAATGGATACAAACCATTACCGAGATATTGGAGAGTCCGGACCCGAATGCGCTGGATTTCTTGGATACGATCAAACTGAACTTATTTACTTCCGAGATATTTGTTTTCACTCCGAAAGGAGATATAAAGACATTGCCCCAAGGGGCTACCGCCTTGGATTTCGCTTATGCGCTTCACTCCGATATCGGTAATAAATGTATTGGTGCTAAGGTAAACCATCGTTTGGTGCCATTGAGTCATCCGCTGTCCAGTGGAGATCAGGTGGAGGTCTTGACTTCCCGTTCTCAGGAGCCGCAACCGGAGTGGTTGAACTTCGTGACTACCGCTAAGGCTCGTGCGAAGATCGATGCCGTATTAAAGCGTGTCCGTAAAGAGGTCGCTAAGTATGGAGAGATAAAAGTTCTTGATGCCTTCAAGCGTTCGGAGCTTGAGGCGAGTACATCCAATCTGGATAAATTAGGCATGTACTTTGGATTCTCGAAACGCGAGGAATTCTTTTATGCGGTAGAGAAGGGGGATGTGGTTTTGCCCGAGAATTTAAAGAAGCTGTTGAAGGAGAAGACGGATAATGTCTTGTTTAAGTATGTGAAACAGGCGTTGGGTGTCGCTTCCAAGAAGGTGAAACAACCCGAAGAGGAGGAAGCCAAGAAAGAGAAGCCTAAATATGATAAGAAAAAGCCTTATTTATTGAAAGAGGAGGCTTTTGAGCGTAATTATGTAATTGCCGAATGTTGTAAGCCGATTCCGGGAGATGACTCTTTAGGTTTTATCAATGACGATGGTAACGTAGTGGTTCATAAACGTTCCTGCCCGATCGCCATGCGCTTGAAAAGTAGCTTTGGCGAACGTATCTTGAATACGGTTTGGAGCAGCCATATGAACGCTTCTTTTGAGGCCACGCTAGAGGTGAAAGGTATAGACTCGATAGGCGTACTGAATACGATCACGAAAACGATTTCCGAGGATTTCAACGTGAACATCATGCGCTTGCTGATCGAGGCGAAAGACGGCGTGTTCGAAGGTAAGATAAAGATGAAAGTTCATGACGTAGAAGATATCCAGAAAATGTGCGTGACTTTGTCGAAGATACAGAATATTAAATCTGTCGGACGTGTAGCGGATTAAGTGTAGCGAAGTGCTTCGCTACACTTTTGTTTTATAAAAGCTTTATCAGCCGACAATCAAATAAGTTATATAAGCTATATAACAAGCGATCAATAGGATTCCCTCCGGCCTAGTGATGGTCCGTTTCTTGAAGAAAAGGCCAAAAATATAAAGCAATACGCATGAACCGATCATGACGCCCAAATCCAGATTGGTAATGCCTTGTATGTTCATCGGCGTGATTGTCGCGCTACAACCTAATACGAAGAATATATTGAAGAGGTTGGAACCGATAACATTTCCGATCGCCATCTCCGGGTTCTTCTTTAAGGCGGCCACGACGGAAGTCGCTAACTCAGGAAGAGAGGTTCCTCCGGCCACTAAAGTCAAACCGATAATAGATTCGCTGACACCCAGTCCACGGGCGATACCAGAAGCTCCATCCACGAAAAATTGTCCTCCGTAAATCAAACCAGCCAATCCACCAATGATGAATAAACTCGCTTTCCAAATGGGCATTATTTTAATCGTGCTCTCTCCATTTTCCTCTCCATTATGTGCGATCGCGAATGTATAGCCAAGGAAAATGGCGAAGAAGCATAATAGTAACATTCCATCGCTACTACTGATACTATTTTGCGATGCGCCGTTGATCAAAACGTCATTCGCGCAAATAAATAATACGATTGAGGCAAGCACGCAAAGAGGGATCTCTTTGCTCAACGTACCTTTCGTGACGCTGATCGGTACGATAGCGGCCGTACAGCCGACAATCATCAAGGCGTTAAATATATTGCTTCCTACTACATTACCAATAGCGATATCTGAGCTTCCTTTCAAGGCAGATACGACACTGACCGTTAATTCCGGTGCGGAAGTCCCAAACGCCACAATAGTTAACCCGATTACTAAGCTGGAAATATTGAAGCGTTTGGCTACCGAGGCGGCACCATCCGTCAAGGCGTTAGCCCCAACTAAAATTAGTAGTAAACCGCCAATTAGTAATACGATATCCATTAGTCTTTAGAATGGCAAATCATCGATAGGATTGGCCGGTCCGAAATCAGGAGCGGATGAGGCTGGAGCCGTAGGAGCGGAAGCCGGAGCGAAATTATCCGGAGTTACTCCCATCGAAGCTGCCGCCATCGGACGGTCTACTTTCCATGCGTTGATACTGGTGAACCAGCGGCCTTGGTACTCACGGCTGTCAATGTCGAAAGAGACTGTCAATTCCTCGCCCGGCTGAATGGCCGCTTGAGCGATCTTATCCGCTCCGAATATCTGGAAGCATACTTTCTTGGGATATTGATCGTGTGTCTCTAATACGTACTCTTGTTTTTTCCATTCGTTTCCGGCTTTGCTGACACCGCCTACTTCCGGTAGGACTTGAATAATTTTTCCTGTAATTTCCATGTCTTGTATTTTATTTGCTTATGTTTTATTTAATTGGGGACGAAGGTACGGTTTTGTTCTGGTTTTATCAACAGAATAATCACACTTTCGGGGCAAAAGCATCGAATGCGTCTTTCATAGCTAACAGCTCTTCTTTGATCTGTTTCAGGCGGTTTACGATCTCTTCTTGCCGGATCGTCGTCTCTTTATTGTCCTTCAGTTTTTGCCGTGCGCCGGCCAAGGTCATCCCTCTCTCTTTAACCAGATGGTAGATGAGGCGTACCGCGTCGATATCCTCCTGCTTGTAAAAACGGGTACCTTTGCTCGTCTTCCTTGGATTGATGATATCGAACTCTTTCTCCCAAAAGCGAAGGGTGGACTCGTTCACGTCGAACATCTGCGCCACCTCGCTGATGGAAAAATAGAGCTTGAGATCTTTATTCTTTTTTAGACTCATACTGCTAATGAAGTTTAATCCATAACCTGGCCATGATTCTCGGCGATCTGGATCATACGGTCGTATTCCTCAGGTGAGAGATCCATGTAATAGTATTTGGACGGATTATCATGCTTTCCTCGTACGATTACCTCATAATGCAAGTGAGGGCCGGTAGATTTCCCGGTATTTCCAACCTCGCCAATCACCTCTCCACGAGTAACCTTCTGTCCGACACGTTTCTTGAACTTACTCATATGACCGTATAACGTCTGATAGCCGTAGCCATGATCGATAATCAAACAATTTCCGTATCCCTGTTTCCAAGCGGCAAAAGTGACAACGCCATTACCTGTCGCATAGATCTCCGTTCCCACTTTAGCCGAGAAATCCATTCCAGAATGGAAACGAGGTGTACGGTAAATCGGGTCGATACGCACGCCATAGCCGGAAGCGGTACGACGCAGATCCTTATTGGAAATCGGCTGGATAGCCGGGATACATTTACTTCTCTCTTCTTGGTTCTTTCCTAGGGAGATCAGTTCTTCCAAGGAATTGGATTGGATATATAATTGCTTACGTAGCATATCCATCTTTTGGGTCGTGGAGACAACAAGCTCCGGATTGGACAGGCTCATCAAATGCTCGTAACGGTTTGTCCCTCCAAACCCGGCTTTCCGAACGGACTCCGGGATGGACTCGGCTTGGAAGATCGCCCGGTACAGATTCTCATCACGCTGTTGGATATCATCCAATACGTCCAACGCGTTATTTAAGCGAAGGGAAAGTACCTCGTATTGAGTTTGCAATAGGCGGTTCTCCTTACGTAACTGAGATTCCATCGGAGAGTCCACCAAATGCATCATGACGAAAAAAGTGGCTACGCCGAACGCTATTCCGGTGCTTAAATGGCGGAGAACGGTGAACAGCCGGTCTTTGCTAGATGGGTATACACGCTCATAATTGAGTGTGTTCGGATTGTATAAATAGTATGTTTTGCGACTTTTAAAGAGTTTCATCTACATTTTTTGTTATCTGAATGCACGCAAAAATAATAATTTGCAGTACTTTTGCAAATTGTTTTTCAGAATATTAACGAGAACTATATAAATAGATTATGTTGACAGCAAAAGAAATCCGTGAATCCTTCAAGCAATTCTTCGCTTCTAAGGAACACCAGATCGTGCCTTCCGCTCCAATGGTGGTAAAGGGTGACCCCACGTTGATGTTTACGAACGCGGGAATGAATCAGTTTAAAGATATTATCTTGGGCAACGTGCCCCGTAAGTATCCTCGTGTCGCGGACTCTCAGAAATGTCTTCGTGTTAGCGGTAAGCATAACGATTTAGAGGAGGTAGGGCATGATACCTATCACCATACGATGTTTGAGATGCTCGGAAACTGGTCGTTCGGAGATTATTTTAAGAAAGAGGCGATCAACTGGGCTTGGGAATACTTGGTAGAGGTATTGAAGCTGAATCCGGAGCGTTTATATGCCACCGTATTCGAGGGAAGCCCTGCCGAAGGCTTAGATCGTGATAACGAAGCTGCTGGTTATTGGGAGCAATATTTACCGAAAGATCATATTCTGAACGGTAACAAACATGATAACTTCTGGGAAATGGGGGACACGGGTCCTTGCGGTCCCTGTTCCGAGATCCATATCGACCTTCGTTCGGACGAGGAGCGTGCGGCGGTCAGCGGCGCCGATATGGTAAATAAGGATCATCCGCAGGTAATCGAGATCTGGAACCTTGTGTTCATGCAATTCAACCGCAAGGCCGACGGCTCTTTGGAACCGCTGCCGGCTAAGGTAATCGATACCGGTATGGGATTCGAGCGTCTGTGCATGGCATTGCAGGGTAAGACCTCAAATTATGATACGGACGTATTCCAACCGATTATCAAGGTAATCGCGGGAATGGCGGGTACGACTTACGGTACGGATAAACAGCAAGATATCGCTATGCGTGTGATCGCCGATCACATCCGTACGATCGCTTTCGCTATCACGGACGGACAGTTGCCTTCCAACGCTAAGGCCGGTTATGTAATCCGTCGTATCTTGCGGCGTGCCGTTCGTTACGGTTATACGTTCTTGGATCGCAAGGAAGCGTTTATGTATAAGCTTTTGCCCGTATTGATCGAGACGATGGGCGACGCTTATCCGGAATTGATCGCTCAGAAAACCTTGATTGAGAAGGTTATCAAGGAGGAGGAAGAATCTTTCCTTCGTACCTTGGAAACCGGTATCCGTTTGCTGGATAAGAAAATGGAGGAGACGAAGGCTGCGGGGAAGACGGTCTTGAATGGCGTAGATGCCTTTACATTATATGATACCTACGGATTCCCGTTGGACTTGACGGAATTGATTCTTCGTGAGAACGGCATGGAAGCCGATATCGAGGAGTTCAATAAGGCTATGCAGAAGCAGAAAGAGCGTGCCCGTAACGCCGCCGCTATCGAGACAGGCGACTGGATCACGCTGAAAGAGGGTGAATGTAAGTTCGTGGGTTATGATTTGTTCGAATGCGAGGCAGAGATCTTGCGTTATCGCCAGATCAAACAAAAGAATAAAGTATTATATCAGATCGTTCTGGATCAAACCCCGTTCTATGCGGAAATGGGTGGACAGGTCGGTGATACGGGTTGGTTGATCGCCGACGACGAGAAGATCGACGTGATCGATACGAAACGTGAGAATAATTTGCCGGTTCATTTGGTAGCGAAACTACCGAAGGACGTAACGGCTACATTTACCGCAAAGATCAACGTGAAAAAGCGTATCCAGTGTGAGTGTAACCACTCTGCCACGCACCTTTTGCATGAGGCGTTGCGTGAGGTATTAGGTACGCACGTAGAGCAGAAAGGTTCGTATGTTTCGCCTGATTCTTTACGTTTCGACTTCTCTCATTTCCAAAAAGTGACGGACGAGGAAATCCGTAAGGTGGAAATATTGGTTGGAGAGAAGATCCGTGCGAACTTCCCGTTGGAAGAGCATCGCAATATGCCGATCGCCGAAGCAAAGGCGCTAGGGGCTATGGCTTTGTTCGGTGAGAAATATGGCGATGAGGTACGTGTCGTGAAATACGGAAGCTCCGTGGAGCTATGTGGTGGTACGCATATCCCGGCAACCGGTATGATCGGTTCTTTGCGCGTGATAGGAGAGAGCTCTATCGCCGCAGGAGTCCGTCGTATAGAGGCGGTTACGGCCGAGGGCGCCGAGCAATTCGTATATGCCCAGCAAGATCTGATCCGTGAGTTGCGTGCGTTGATGAACCATATGCCGAATTTGGCGCAAGCGATGAAAAAGTCTATCGAGGAGAACGCCGAGATGAAGAAACAGATCGAGGATTATATCCGTGAGAAGTCTATGCGTTTGAAAGAGGAGATCGTGGCGAAAGCTTCGGAGAGCAATGGTATCAAGGTTATGCAGTTCGTTGGTAAGGCAAATGCGGACGCTATGAAGAACGTGGCTTTTCAGATCAAGGCGGAGACAACCGATAGCTTTGTCTTTGTTGCCGGTATCATTGACGATAACAAATGCACGCTCATGCTTATGTTAAGCGATGATTTGGTGAAAGAGGGCTTGCATGCCGGTAAGATCGTAAAAGAGGCCGCTAAGCATATCCAAGGCGGTGGTGGTGGACAACCCCATTTCGCTACGGCCGGCGGTAAGAACATGGAGGGCCTTTCTATTGCGGTTGGCGCTGTGAAAGAGGCTGTTGGAGTACAATAAAATCGGTTCGGAAGAAATTGACTTTTCTTTCGGACGCAATGATAGATTCCTTCGGATCGAATAAGAATTCCATCCGAAGGAATTTTTTTATGTCGTTTTGATAATCGGAATACATGTTTTACCTTTGTGGTCTAAGGTTTTAAATAAAAAAGATATGTCAGAGCAAAAAGTGGTTATTTGCAAGGACCTGAAATCGGAACTGCAAGATTTTCTCTTCTCTCTAAAATACGATAAGTTGTTCATCCTTATGGATACGAATACCAAAGAGAAATGTTTTCCCTTGGTAGAGGATATACCGGCCTTTCAAAAGGCGCCGATTCTCGTGATGGAAGCGGGTGATATGAATAAGGGTTTTGTCTCTTTAGCCCAGATATGGACAGCTTTGTCGAATGAGGGGGCTTCCCGTAACTCCTTGCTGGTGAATTTGGGCGGCGGTATGATTACGGATATGGGTGGTTTTGCCGGCGCTACTTTCAAGCGGGGCATCCGTACGATCAATATCCCTACGACCTTGATGGCGTCCGTCGATGCTGCGGTTGGCGGTAAGACGGGTATCAACTTCAATGGGTTGAAGAACGAGGTCGGTTCTTTTTATCCCCCCTTGTGTGTATTCATCGATTGCGATTTCTTGCGCACGTTGGATCGCGATAATATCCTTTCCGGTTATGCGGAGATGATCAAGCACGGGTTGATTAGTTCGATGGAGAATTATGCGTCTGTCATGCTTTTTGATATCGACACCATGAATTATTCGTATTTGAATAGTTTGGTAGGCCAGTCGGTCGCCGTGAAAGAGCGGATCGTAGAGGAAGATCCCAAGGAACAAGGTATTCGTAAGGCATTGAATTTCGGTCATACGATCGGCCACGCTTTCGAGAGCTTGTCTTTCCTGAAAATGCGTCCGATCTTGCATGGTCATGCGGTAGCGGCGGGTATCGTGAGCGAGCTTTACCTCTCGCATAAGCAGTGTGGCTTCCCGATGGAGAAATTGAGTCAAGTCGTTTATTATATAAAAGAGTATTATCCGGCGCTCTTCTTTGACTGCACGGACTACGATACCTTATATGAGTTAATGACACATGATAAAAAGAATGAGGGCGGTATCATCAACTTCACTTTACTGAAAAATGTAGGAGATGTCCGTATCAACCAATCGGTCACCAAGGAAAAAATCTTGGAGTCTCTTGATTTTTATCGTGAAAGTTTTGGCATTTAACGGAAAAAAACTACCTTTGCACCCGTAAAATAAAAGCGGGATGTAGCTCAGCCCGGTTAGAGTACGCGTCTGGGGGGCGTGTGGTCGCTGGTTCGAATCCAGTCATCCCGACTAAAGCTGAGATAAAAGGAGTTAAGTCTATGGCTTAACTCCTTTTTTTACTCTCTACCACTTTCCTAAAACAATGAGGCAGTAGAAATTCCGACTCATCCGATATTCATGGGGGATAGCCTTAAATCATGACAATAGATTAAAATTGATATATTTCCGTTTGAATTTAGTGCGGTCATTCCAGCCTGTTTTAGCCATTATATCTGTTAATGGTTGCTTAGTGCCGACTTATCGGTGCATGCTCTGTGAGTTCAAAGTCTTTTGGGGCACGATTGTTTATCGGAGTAGGGAGGCCTAGCTGTTTGATAGAGTGCCATTGGCTGCTGAAGTGAATAACTAACGGCTTGTCGAATGAATAACTAGCGGCTATATATAGCCGCTAACTAACGGCTCGGGAAGTGAATAACTGATCACTTGGAAAGCCTTCTACGGCCTGCGAAATCAAGTATGCGTTAACCTAGAGGAGGATTTTTGGAAATTATATTATATATGTACACGTACATTAAAGAATATGATATATGTGAATAGGTTTTAGTAATACATACCAATAATATCAAGGACTGATTTATCTAATAAAACGGCTAGTATAAACGATCGTTTTAATCAGTCATTTGCAAAGGTACGCGTTTCTTTGACTTCTGCAACCCTTCCGAGCTATTTTTTTCATCCCTTATTCTCTTTCTTATCAATAGGATAGCCTATCCTTTACGAAACAACCGATTCTGTAAACGAATCTCTCTTTTTACTCTTCGAAAAACGCAAGATTTAGACGATCGTTTAGACTAGTCGTTTTTGAATAGAGGGCGATTGATTAAGGTCTTGATAGATATTTAATTAACACTATTATTAATATTTAAATTAGAGATTATGAACAAAGGGATTTTTACTTTGATGACAGCGGCTTTATTGTCCGCAGGTTCAGCGGTAAT
>ENA-ORRH01001076-ORRH01001076.1-human-gut-metagenome-genome-assembly--contig:-NODE-1076-length-14243-cov-3.53785_pt1 | contig 14243 bp, 4 predicted proteins | sample MGYA00242173_ERZ509130 | MGnify/ENA primary metagenome ERZ509130 (study PRJEB26280, sample SAMEA2338633) | human gut metagenome | biome: human gut; feature: human-associated habitat; material: faeces... | reverse complement strand
GGGGGTTCGTATGTTCACCGTTCCCAAGCACCAGACTTATGAACTGCAAACCGACTGCAAAGGTAGCTGGAACATATCTTCCATAGAAACCGCACCCGATTTCAGTGCGACGGCCTACTATTTTGCCACTTCGTTGAGCCGTGCCCTCCGGATTCCGGTCGGCATCATCTGTAGCGCTTACGGTGGATCCACTGTAGAAGGTTGGATAAGCCGTGAACTGCTGGAAAACTATCCAGACATATCTCTCAACCCCGATTCCATCGAACGCCTGCATCCCATGCTCCGCCCCATGCTGATGTACAATGCCATGCTGAAGCCGCTTCAGAACTATACCATCAAAGGGTTCATCTGGTATCAGGGAGAGTCGAACGTAGGTCGCCATGAAACATATGCCGAACGCTTGGCCGACATGGTGCAGCTGTGGCGCAAGGAATGGGGGCTGGGCGAATTGCCTTTCTACTTTGCCGAAATAGCGCCGTACGCCTATGGAGGTACCCAGCAAGAGAAAGCTGCTTACCTACGTGAAGCGCAATTCCGTGCCCAAAGCCTGATTCCGAACAGTGGTATGATTTCGACAAACGACCTTGTAGAGCCTTATGAGATGTACAATATCCATCCCCGCAACAAGACAAAGGTAGGTCAACGCTTGAGCTATCTGGCATTGAACCTTACCTATGGATTGAAGCAGATACACTGTTTCGGCCCACAATATAAGTCATGGACTGCTAAAGGCAGTGAAGCATGGGTTTCCTTCGACCATTTGGAAATGGGTATCTGTCGCAACTATGACCTTCGCGGTTTCGAAGTGGCGGGTGAGGACCGTGTGTTCCATCCTGCCGACAAAGTATGGCTGCACTGGCAGACGAATGAAGTGGTAATCTCTTCAGAAAAGGTATCCCATCCCGTCAGCGTGCGCTATTGTTTCCATGATTTCCAGATTGGTACGATGATTGGCGGAAATGAATTGCCTACCATTCCGTTCCGTACGGATAATTGGTGAAAGAACGGAAAGTAGATAAACACTTTCATTATACTATAATATTAGGCGCGGGTTACGCGGAATCCATGGATGCAGTAAACTAAATCCGTGAAATCCGTGTAATCCGCGCCTAAAAGAAAACATCCAGAGGGTTTTGTTCCCCCTCTGTCTTTCTTATTGTTTCAGCAACTGTTCTGCTGCAAGTACCAGGAACATATAGTGGGATGAACCTCCTCCCAGCACATATTCAGTTTGCTGCCAGAGGAACGGGAACGTGAGGAGTTCCGGGAAGTCGGGACGGATAAGAGCTGTACCGGAAATGACTCCACCGGGAATATACGACCAGTCTGCGCGGTTCAGTCCGTAGCCCACAGTGGCTGATTGTGCGCCGACACCCGAGGCGAAGGAAGCTTGGTTGGAGCCCGGGTGGCATCCGAGAATGAAGTTGAGGGCATTGAATACCGGTGCTTTCGGGAATATTTCCGGATAGGCGGTTGTCAGGAAGTAGTGCTGGAAGCCGAAACGCTGTATATCCCAGCCTGCACCCCAGATATGTGGACGGTAGGGAATGCCGTAAGGAGTCTCCTGCACTTGCTTGTTCAGCTCTTGTTCATATCCGGTCAGAGCTTTGCGGAAAGCGGTGGAGAAAGCTTTGGCTTTCTTGTTCTTCATTTGTGCAAACTGTTTTTCCACACGTGCCGTGTACCAGCCGATGCGGCCTATCTGCTTGATGATGAGCTCTTTGTTGTCCAGAATGAAGTCCATATAGGGTTGTTCGCCCGTGGTGAGGTACAGTTCTACGGCTGCCTGCACTTTGGGGAACAAGGCTCTGTTGTTGCCGTTTCCGGTAGAAGCATATACTTTGCGGGCAATGTCGAGACAATGTACACTCAATGTATCATTGAAGCCTTTCAATACGCGTGATACGGCAGCAAGTTGGGCGGCTGTCGACAGTTCTCGTCCGGGGTTGTCCTCTGTAAATATCCAACGGTCGTCTTCATTACCGATTTTTCCGTCCGTCATGGCGGCGGCATCACCCAGAAGTACGTATTGGCGAAGGTCGTTGCAGATGATTCCCCGGTAGAGACGTCCCAGTGCCAGGTAGCCGTTGACTACCGTAAGGGCGCCGTTCTCTACTTGTTGCAGCAAGTCATTCTTACCGTCGGGCTGGTGGATTTCCGTCACACGGTTTATCTGGTCGATGGAAGTCACGTCGAGATTCGGGTGGAAAGCTTCGTAGGCCAGTGCCAGGATATAGGATTCTCCGGCTTGGGATTCGATGCGGAGGTCAAAGTCTCCGGCATCGTGCCAGCCGCCTATGTTCACTCCGGGAACCACTTCACCCGGTTTGAACTTGGACAGGCCCTCTTTCTGGTCGTAGCCGTCGATATGATTGTGTGCCGGTGCCATCTGGGCATCGTCCATGTGGCAGCAGTCGTGCCATACGCGGTATTTTTCGTTGACGCGCATGTGGCACATCTGTACGGGAAGGAAGTATTCCAGTACGGGCTGCCATACGCCGCGGGCATATACGTCATTGTCGATGCGGAAGATAGGGGATACGGAGGTATCGTATTTAATCTTGTAGAGTCCCGGTTCCTTCACATCCGTGAAGTCCACCTTCAGATAGTTGTATCTCAGGAACTTGCCCCAATTGGCAGGAGTGACGTTCTTGACCACTTTCTCGCCGTCTGCGTCAATGCGGATGATTTGTGCCGTTTCCTTTCTATTGTCACGTATATCCATTTCGATGACGGCTTCCTTGTCCTGGGCGGGATGATAACCTATCTGTGAAGTCTGGATAACCGGCTGATACATCCAGTCGGCCACTACGTTCGGAGTGATAATCCATTTGACGGCCCCTTTGGTGACACCCGGTTTTATGTTGCTGCGCAGTACGAACCAGCCGTTATTGTGGTTCATACGCCCGTCAAACAGTTGTAGGTCACCACTCAATGATTCGATGGTTACTTTGTTGTAAGGGTCGTCGGGGCGGGAGGTAAACTTACGGCCTTTGGCATAAGGTTCGCTGATGATGTCGTCGGCCACAATCGGGCTGTAACCTTTTCCTATCAGTTTGTCCATGTCTGCCAGCGATTGCTTGCCGTCATGATAATTTCCCGTATGCAGATAGTTGGGTTGGGTTGTCATTAGGGGAGAGTTGGGTTGTTGCGGGAAGATGCCGCTCTGACCGTCCATAATCCAGGGCTTGCCGAAGAGGGAACCCGGGAAGAATTCAAGGTTGAAGCCCACTTTTCCGATGAATTCCTGGGGAATGGGGCGGTCAAGGTCTACGGTCACCTCTATGTTTTTACCTTTGCTTTCCACGTTTACCGTATATATAAGGTGGAGGTCCGGGTAAATCATCGGGTTGAATCCGGTGAGATGGCGTGAGGAGTCGGGATAGCACAGCGTGGCGGTGATGCTGTTGTCACCGAGCTTCCGGTCGAGCTGTTTCGGTACGGGCTGCCATTGTCCGGGTGTGGCTTCCAGACGGATATCTCCATTCGTCGCCACACGGTGTCCGTTCATGATGATACATACCCCTCCTTGGTGTCCTTCGGGATAGATATCATCAAAAGCCATGATGTCGACTCCCTGATTCTTGAAATAACCGGAGGATGTCAGCTTGAAGTCTTGCGCATGCAGCGCACTGCTGCCGCAAAGCAGTGCCAAGACTGATGCAAATAGGAAATGTTTCTTTCTCATAGTATCTATTTTTGAGTTACAAAATTTTCTACTAATATACGGACTAAAAAGGAAACGGATGGCTTTTGTTTGTAGCCAATAACGTTATGAAATGTGTCTTTTTCCTCTATTTTTATGATATTCATTGTTATATTTGTCAGACAATGGCGCTTGAGCTGCCGGATACCCACGTTTGAGCCAATAGAAGCTGATGTCTGGTAAAACAAGGACTCAGTACCCAAAAATAGCCTTTATCGGAACCAATTGTATCCCTTGAAAAAGGATGGCAATGAGTAGTGTCCATTTGTTTTTTTGTACATTTGCAATGTAACTATGGCTAACTCCTTAAATCGCTATATTATGAAACGTATGTTTTCCGTTTTTTTGCTGATTACAGTATGGTTGCTGGTTACACCTTTCCTGCAAGCACAGTCACACGTAGACAAGGTTTTAAAAGATGAAATAACCTCGGACTTGAAAGAGAATATCCTCTCTTTTTGGGAAAGATACAGCGTAGATTCTTCCGGAGGCTTTTATGGTTCATTGGGACGTGACGGTGCCCCGATAGCGGATGCTCCCAAAGGTGGTGTACTGAATGCCCGCATCCTTTGGACTTTTTCAACCGCCTACCGGATGTATGGCGATACTGCCTACCGTAAATTGGCTGACAGGGCGCAACGGTATTTCATAGATCACTTCATTGATTCGCAGTATGGAGGCGTATATTGGCTGATAAAAGCGGACGGTACCCCATTGGATACGAACAAGCAGACTTACGGCTGCTCTTATGCTATCTATGGGTTGTCCGAACATTTCAGGGCAACGGGCAACAATGAAAGCCTGCAAAAAGCCATAGAGCTTTATCGGATAATGGAGAGCAAAGTCAAAGATCCCGTAAATGATGGCTATATAGAATCCTTTACCCGCGAATGGGGAACTCCCCAAAAGCTGGGGTATGATGGAGATGGCATTGCTGCCAAAACAATGAATACACATATCCATGTATTAGAGGCATACACGGCTTTATATAAAGTATGGAAGGATAACAGCCTTTGCAAGCGCCTTGCAAAAGTAATAGACTTAATAACAACCAGGCTGTACAACCCACAAACACATCACTTGATATCATACTGTGATTTAAATTGGAATAATCTGGATGACATCGACTCTTACGGGCATGATATCGAAACTTCTTGGCTGCTGACGGAAGCTGCAGAGGCTCTGGGTGACCCGGAGGTTATCGGGAGGTGCAGGAAGGTAGCATTGGAACTTGCAGATGCTTCCTTGAAGGAGGGCATCAACCCGATGGGAGCTATGATGTATGAACGACATAAGGACAAAATCAGGAAGGACGCTTCCTGGTGGTGCCAAGCGGAAACTGTGGTCGGCTGTATCAATGCCTGGCAACTGACTGGTGAACAATCTTATCTGGACAGTGCCGTCCGCACCTGGAACTTCATCAAATCACGGATGATAGACAAGGAGTATGGTGAATGGTTCAGAACGGTGCTGGAAGATGGAACTCCCCGCTACAAGGAGCCTAAAGCAAGTATGTGGAATTGTCCTTATCATAACAGCCGTATGGGGTTTGAGATTGATACCAGACTGAAATGACAACCTTTTATAGATTTGATATTATGAAGAATTTACGAATTTTCCAGTTTGGAATAGTTGTATTGCTGTGTGGTATATTATCTCTGCCGCTTTCTGCCCAGACGGAAGTGATGGCATGGAGCAATATCACGGGTGTCCGCGTAGACGGTGAATTGATAGACTTTGAGTCATCCCTGCGTGTCGGAACCTTGAAAGGAGATATGGAGATTACCGGAAAGGAGAAGCAGGTCCGTCCCGTTTTCCATCGTGAGGGGAATATGCAGGAAGTGACGGCTACTCTGCGAGGTGTAAAGTTCCATCAGAAAGTGACCGATAAGGGAAAAGGCTTGGTGGAGATTTCTATTGATGCGCTGTCGGACACTACTTTGAACCAGGCAGCCTATTACTGTATTGCTTTAAGTCCGGAAAACTACATTGATGCCAAAGTAAGGGTAAGTGGCAGGAAGCTGACCGTTACTTCGGCCAATAGGAAGTTGGAATTCAAGTTCAATAAGTCTGTAAAGGCCACGGTTGAAAAAGAGTCTACCGGTACTGTTGTGTATATCTCGCTAATGCCGATTCTGAAAAAGGCTGGGAGAACAGCATTGTCTATGGAACTGCATGCTTCCGGAGTGATAGATCACAGTGACGCGGAAATTACATTGGATATGCAGAATCCGGGAAGTTTGTTTGCAGGCTTTGGAGGGAATTTCCGCCTGCAGAATCCTGCTGCCGACCCTAAAGTGATAGATTACTGTCTGGAAAACTTGCGCGTAGCTTATGGCCGTGTGGAATTTCCGTGGAGATTGTGGCAACCCGAAGAAGAATCCGATCCTATTGCCGTGGCACAGAATGGGGGACTGAACAAGCGGGTGGAGGAAAGTCTCCTCATGGCAAAGCGCTTGAAGGCGATGGGAATGCCGGTAATACTAAGCTGTTGGTTTCCGCCTGCATGGGCCATTGACGGAGGTCCTGCAAGTTATGCCCGTCAAGGTGGTGTCATTGCTTATCGTCTGGATAACCGGAAAAAGGAGAAGATTTATAAATCCATGGCAGATTATCTGTTGTATGCCAAACGGTATTATGGTATTGAGTTCTCCATGTTCTCGTTCAATGAATCGGATTTGGGTATTGATGTCCTCCACACTCCGCAGGAGCATGCAGATTTCATTAAGGAGTTCGGTGCTTATCTGGCAGGGTTGAATCTTCCTACCCGCATGCTGCTTGGCGACAATTCGGATGCCACTACTTTCGATTTTATCCTTCCTGCTTTGAACAATCCTGAGACTCATAAGTATATTGGTGCAGTTTCTTTCCATTCATGGCGTGGTTGTGATGATGTTACGTTAAGGAAGTGGGCGGGTGCTGCCAAAGAGATTAATGTACTACTCTTGGTTGGTGAGGGTAGTACGGATGCCGCTGCTCATGGTTATGCCGAGATATTCAATGAGTCGACGTTTGCACTTTATGAAATCAATCTGTATACACGTATTTGTGCGATTTGCCAACCATTGTCCATCTTGCAGTGGCAGCTCACTTCAGACTATTCGTTGTTGTGGGGAGACGGCATTTATGGCTCCAAAGGTCCTTTGCGTCCTACACAACGTTTCTGGAACATTAAGCAGCTGGCCTCCACTCCGGCCGATGCCTTGGCTATTCCAGTCAGTAGCAGCAAGAAAAATGTAAACTGTGCGGCTTTCGGAAATATGGTGCGCGGAGAATATGCCGTCCATATGGTCAATAATGGGGCGGATTGCGAGGCTGTCATCTCCGGTATCCCTGCAGAAGTGAAGGAACTGAAAGTCTATGTGACCAATACAAAGGACTGCATGAAGGAAACTGCAGTGAAGGTGGAGAATGGACTGGTACGGGTACACTTGCCGGCTATCAGTTTCATTACCTTATTGTCGGATAAATAATTTTGAAATGGAATAATATTAATATATAAAGAATAGTGATATGAATATAACTACATGTCTGTTTACAGTTCTGGGAGGAATGGCCACTTTAGGGCATCCTTCAGAAACTGTACGTTTGAATCAGTTAGGGTATTATCCCCAGCAGGAAAAAGTAGCTGTGGTGAATGCCGGTGAGGTACGTGAATTTACCATAGTAGATGCAGCCACGGGCAATCGGCTACTTTCCGGCAAACCCGGATATACCGCTTCATCCGCTTGGTCGGATAGGAGCAGGACAATATTGGATTTCAGTGACATCACGGTACCGGGAAGATATCTTCTGTTGGTTAACGGCGATTCAGTGGCATTCGAAGTAAAGGAAAAGGTGCTGTCCCCTTTGGCCGATGCCGCTTTGAAATCTTTCTATTACCAACGTACGGGTATGCCCATCGAAGCGACTTATGCGGGTCGGTGGAGCCGTCCGGCAGGCCATCCAGATGACAAGGTGCTGGTACATCCCAATGCTGCCGGGCCGGAACGTAAGGCGGGAGCGGTGATTTCTTCTCCGGGAGGATGGTATGATGCCGGAGATTATAACAAGTACATTGTGAACTCCGCTTATTCCATCGGATTGATGCAGGCGATTTATGCCCGCTTTCCTGACTATTTTATCCGTCAACGGGTGAACATCCCGGAAAGCGGAAACCACACGCCCGATTTGCTGGACGAGATGTACTATAACCTGAAATGGATGCTGACCATGCAAGACCCTGCCGACGGAGGAGTCTACCACAAGCTGACTACCCCTTCGTTCGAGGGATTTATCAAGCCTACGGAGTGTAAGCAGCCCCGTTATGTAGTTCAGAAATCAGTAACGGCGGCATTGGACTATGCTGCGGCTTTAGCGCAAGCTTCCGTGTTGTTTGCTCCTTACGAAGAGGATTATCCTGGCTTTTCGGAAGTGGCTTTGCAGGCTGCCGAACGTGCTTACGCCTGGGCAGAAGCGCATCCGCAAGCGCTCTATCATCAGGACCTCCTCAACAAGCAATATCAACCTGCCGTGGTTACGGGAGCTTACGGTGATCGTAGTGCCGATGACGAATTCTTCTGGGCGGCTTCCGAGCTCTATCTTGCTACGGGAAAGCCCGTTTACCGGGAACAAGTGAAGAAGCATCTGCCCACTGCATATAAGACTCCTTCTTGGGGCAATACCACTGCGTTGGGCGTGTTTGCCTGGCTGCAACCGGGCAGGGAATATCAGGGTGAAGACGTGGAGTTGGCAAATGCCATGAAAGACCTGCTACTGGACTATGCTGCCGAGGCTGTGCGGGGTGCTGACCGCTCTCCTTTCCACGCTCCTTACGGCAACGATGCCAAAGATTTCTTTTGGGGATGCCTTGCCGAAGGGTGTGCTAACCAAGCCACTTCACTGGTTTGCGCCTATTTGCTTACGGGTGAGAAGTCGTACCTGACGAACGCCTACCGCAATATGGACTACATTTTAGGAAAGAATGCCACGGGATATTGTTATGTCACCGGTTTCGGGATGAAAAGTCCTCTGTATCCGCACCATCGTCTTTCTGCATCGGATGATATAGAGGCACCTCTTCCCGGTTTCCTTGTTGGCGGTCCCAATCCTGGCCAACAAGACGGTGTACCCTATCCTTCCAATCTGCCGGATGAGTCTTATGCAGATGTGGAAGGTTCGTATGCTTCCAATGAAATAGCCATTAATTGGAGTGCTGCTTTGGTGGCGTTGGTGTCTTCGTTGGATGCTTTGATGTCAAAATAATGTTTCTATTCAGCCTGCTGCCTTATAAATTCGGATGGGCTGATGTTGAACTCTTCTTTAAAATGTTTGGAGAATATCTTGGGGGAGTTATACCCCAAGGTATATGCAATTTCCGAAACTTGCATCTGGCTTTCTGTCAAGAGTTGTTGTGCACGTTTCATACGGATGGTCCTGATGAATTCGATGGGTTTCTTTCCCGTTATCTTAATCATTTTCTTGTAGAAATAGCTGCGTGATATATTCAGGCTGCTGGCAAGCTCCTCGACGGAAAACTCGGTTTCGCTGATATTGTCCTCTACAATCTGGATGGCTTTTTCCACCAGCTGCTGGTCAAGGGGAGTGATGGTGATACGGCTTGGCTCGATTTTAATGTCCTGATTGAATATTTCCTGACGTTTGACGTTCATCTCGATAATCTTGTTGATGCGCAGCTTGAGGACTTCCATATTGAAAGGCTTGGTGATATAGTCGTCTGCGCCAACGCTAAGCCCTTCCAATTGGTGTTCTTCACTTGCCTTAGCTGTCAGGAGGATAATGGGGATATGGGAGTAGCGTATGTCATTCTTGATGGTTGAACATAGTTCCAGACCATCCATCTCGGGCATCATGATGTCACTGACCACTAAATCAATATCTTCCTTTTCCAGTACATTCAGTGCATGTTTTCCGTTTGTGGCTTTTAATACATGATACTGCCTGGCAAGACTTTCAGAGAGAAATTTCAAGAAGTCGTAGTTGTCATCTACGAGTAGTATGGTGAATGGATGGGATTCTTCTTTTATTTCCGGTCCTTCGACCGGTTCTCCGTTTTTGGTTTCATTACTGTTCTGGTGTAGGGGTAGGGCAATCAGGAATACAGAACCACAAGGCTGGTTATCCCTGACACAGACAGTACCCTGATGCATCTTTACGTATTCGGAAACAATGTGCAGTCCAATGCCGTTGCCTCCGTTGTTCGACTGGTTTTTGCCCGACTGATAGAATCTTTGGAATATTTTCTCCTTGGCTTCATCCTCTATGCCGCAACCGGTGTCGGTAAAGGTCAGTTCCAGATTTGTGCCTCTTACGGCAATATCCAGTGAGATGCTTCCTTTATTGGGAGTGAACTTGAATGCATTTGACAGGATATTTGTGCATATCTTGCGTATCTTGTCATAGTCGAAATCCATGAATACAGAATGTTGTGGAGCGGTAAGGCTATAGCTGATGTTCCGTTTCTGTGCTATCGGATCGAAAGAGTGGAATATTTCACTCAGAATGATAAGGATGTTGTCATGTTTGCATTTCAGGGTTTCAGCCTTGGCATCCAGCTTTCTGAAATCCAGCAGTTGGTTAATCAGTTCCAGCAGATAGTCGGCATTTTGTTTGACCATATCCAGAATGCCTTTACGATATTCGGGATGGTCTACGAAAAACTCTTCAAGCGGATTGATGATAAGTGACAAGGGGGTCCGCAGTTCGTGACTTATGTTGGCAAAGAACTGCAGTTTCATATTGTTGATTTTCTGCTGCCTTTCATTTTCCACCTCGATGGCCTGCATGATTTGTTTCTGCTTTTGGCGTAAGCGCAGATTGCGGATAATGGACAGAAGGATGCACAAAACGATACCGCTATATATGGTATAAGCCCACCAAGTGCGCCACCAAGGAGGGAGTATCTTTATTTTCAGTTCCTTGACGTTGGGGCTCCATATGCCTTGTGAGTTGCATGCCTTGACGGATAAAGTATAGTTTCCGGCAGTCAGCATGGATAGGTTTACTTTGTTGTTTTCAGCATAAATCCAGTTGGAATGAATCTTATAGGCATATTTTATCTTATCCGTTTCCACCAGGTCGAGGGCAGAGAAGGACAGAGTGAATGAATTTTCCTTTTCAGTGAAGGAAAGATGTTGTGCACATTCAAGTGAGCTGCCGTTCAGGATGTCCGGATGGGTCATTCCGGATTTGAGCTCAATACCGGTAAGGTAAATATTGGCATCATAACTTGTGGTCAGGATGTCTTGTGGAATGATAGTCTGGTAACCTTGTGGCGTGCCTATCAGTATATTGCCGTTCTGTAGCTTGAGGATGGCGTGGACATTGGTATCGTTGCATATCAGTCCGTCGCTTACGGAGTAGTTCACGATGGCGTATGTACCGTTTGTTATTTTGATTCGTGAGATGCCGTTGCCGGTACCAATCCACATCTGGTTGTTGTTGTCTTCCGTGACGGCTCTGACGAGGTTGGCGGCAAGTCCGTTTTTCTGGTCAAGGAAGTAGATGGAGTCGTTCTTCTGGTTCCATATACTCAGTCCGTGTGGATGTCCTATCCAAAGAAGGTCCCGGCTGTCCTTATAGACAGTGAGCATATTGTTCTCCTTGAAGCGGCCGGCTTCGGCGTAGATATTATAGGCTTGGGTTTCCGTATCGATGATAATGAGTCCTCCTTTGGTCGCTACGTAAAGGGTACTGTCTTTATCATAGTACATATCTCGGACAAAGAATTCTCCCGGACGGTACAAGATGGTGTCAAACTGCCCGGTTTCCGGATTTAACCTCTGTATGTATCCTTTCATGGTACCTATCCAGATGTATCCGTGTTTGTCTACCTTTACTGTATACACATTGTTCTCGAGAAGCTGGCTGTTACTTACTGTGTATTGTTTGATTTGCCCTTTCGAGTAGCATAGCAGTCCTTTCTGGAAGGTGCCTATCCATAGGCGGTTTTTGGAGTCGATGGATAAGTCGACTACAATATTGGCGGGAGTTGCTATCTTTTCGTATGAATCGGTCACTAGTGAACGTCGGATTAGTCCCGTACCGTCTGTTCCGTAGTAAATGTATTCCTGGCTGGTGTCTTCGCAGAAGGTCAGGATATCATCATATTCCAGGGATTTGTTGCATAGTATGATTTGGGACATGGGGCTATAATAGGAAATACCGTGTTTGAAATTCCCTATGTATATGGTTCCGTCTTTGTCCCGGTAAATGGTATTCAGATTGTTGCTGGCAATGGTGTGCGGTTTCAATGGATTGTGCACCAAGTTGGTAAGCGATTTGGTCAGGGTGTTGTAAACGAACAGCCCCATATGGCTGGGAAGTATCCATACGTTGCCGTCTCCCAGGTCGAGGATGCGTTGCACGCGATTGTACTGTATGTGAGTGTTATTGTTCAGGCTGATGTCCTCCCATTGCTGTGTAAAACTGTTCTTGTGCAAAAGTAGGCTGTTTTGGAAGGTGTATACCCATAGGCTTTCGTTTTGGTCTATGTAAATGTGTGGCTCATGATTCTCCAGCAAAGGTCTATAGATGGTGGGAATGGCTATTTCCTTGACTTCGGAAGTCTGCTTGCTGATACTGTATAGGGTACCGTTGGAGTACATTATATAAATGAACTGGACACCTATATAGAGGTTTGAAATCTTTTCAACTGCCAGTGGATAGGCTTTGATGGAGCTGTTGTCCATGCTTCGTATGTAAAGTTTGGAATAGTCGTAGGCCCAAAACTCATTCTTGGATGTTTTTCCCATCCTCAGAATGTTTTTACTGGGGATTTGCAGCCCATCGAGTATGGGTTTATAGTCATTGTCGAATTTACCGGTCTTATAATTATAGATACTGTAGCCGCTGGAAGTCCTTATCCATACATTGTCGTCCGGTCCTTCGAAAATTTCGCTGATGGCATCGTCCGGCAGGTCGGAGTTGTTCTGGTAATACTGCTGGAAGGAGTAGCCGTCGTATTTGTTGAGTCCTGATTCTGTCCCCACCCAGAGGAATCCCCTATTGTCTCTGTAGATGCTTCGGACACTGTTGTTGGAGAGTCCTTCTGTTGTAGAGAGCTGCTTGAACATGACAGCCGGCGGGATTTCCGCTGAGTTACCTTGAACAGTAAGGAGGAAGGCCAGGTTGCATATAAGGAATAGGAGCAGTTGTTTCATGTATTTTCTTTATTAGAAGGATTAACAATATTGTAACTGCAAACTTAAATATAATCCTTCGAACGAGCAAGGAAAGATTTGCGTATTCGTGTGGGATGATATCCTCCGTTTGGTGAAAAATAGTATGCATTTTGTTTCCAATGGCCCTATATGGGTTCTATGAAACAAAACCGGATATTAAAAGACATTTTTAAGGCATCTGTGTTTCCTTTAAGAAAAATACATTTGCAGGCGAGATCATTTAAATCCTAATAGTATGAAGAAAGAACTTTTAGCAGTGGCGATGCTGTTGTTTGCCGGTGGCAATCTGTTGGCACAGCCACATGTCAATGACGGTACTTCGTATTTGATGAACCAACCTCTGGACATGAGTACCGATTTCCGTGACTTGAGTAATACCTTGTTTTTTGCAGATCACCTGGAGTCATTCGATGCCAAGTCGGGTGAAGGGCTGGTGAATTGGAAACGCGGGCATCTGATGCCCCGCCAAGCCTTCAATACCAACGGTGCACAGCCCCGTAAAATGAGAATGCTCGATTTCCCCTTCACTGCCTATGAAAATGACCCTAACCTCAAATTCAAGATTGACTTTGTAACTCCGCGTACGGTACGTATCCGTATGCTAACGACCCCGGTGGAACCCAAACCTGCCGCTTCCATCATGTTGGCAAAGGAACCGGGCAGGGATGGAAGCTGGAAAGTTACCGAGACGAATGACAAGATTATCTATTCCAGCGACTATGGAACCATTCAGATTAACAAGAATCCTTGGAGAATCGTCTTGAAGGATAAAGCCGGACGTATCTTGAGCCAGACTGCCGCTTTGAGCGACGCGGACTCTACGCAGGTAAAATATACGCCGTTCTGTTTTGTGAAGCGGGGAAGCGACAATGCTCGCCGCATCAATCCGGTATTTACCTTGACTGCAGATGAAATGATTTTTGGTTGCGGAGAGTCTGCCACTGGGCTGAACAAGGCCGGACAGAAGGTGAACTTGTTCGTTACAGACCCACAAGGGCCTGAGACGGACCAGATGTACAAACCGATTCCTTTCTTTATGAGTAACCGGGGATATGGTATGTTTATGCATACATCCGCTCCCGTGACTTGTGATTTTGGTGCTACCTATATTGGGCTGAACAAAATGTTCATGGGTGACGAGAACCTGGATTTGTTCGTTTTCTTCGGCGAGCCGAAAGATATTCTGGACGAGTACACCGATTTGGTAGGAAAGCCGGGCATGCCCCCCTTGTGGTCTTTCGGTACGTGGATGAGCCGTATTACCTATCTCAGTGAAAAGGAAGGTTATGATGTAGCGGCCAATATCCGTAAGAACAAGTATCCGTGCGATGTTATCCATTTCGATACCGGCTGGG
>ENA-ORRH01001067-ORRH01001067.1-human-gut-metagenome-genome-assembly--contig:-NODE-1067-length-14316-cov-2.29423_pt1 | contig 14316 bp, 10 predicted proteins | sample MGYA00242173_ERZ509130 | MGnify/ENA primary metagenome ERZ509130 (study PRJEB26280, sample SAMEA2338633) | human gut metagenome | biome: human gut; feature: human-associated habitat; material: faeces... | reverse complement strand
GGTACGTCCCGGGTCGAGCCTGGAAGCTTGCAGATTCGCCGCGATCGGCACGATCATGCGCCTCGCGCCGGCAGCCACTTCGGCGCTGGCATGCTGCACGCCCTGCTCGTCCGTTTTGGCTGAATGCACGCGGACCATGGTGGCGAAAGTCATGGGAGGCCCCGCCAGCTGGTTCAATTGGGCCTTGGTTTTCGTCATTTCCTGCGTGGCGCGGCTCAACGCCTTGACCAGCGCATGGTTCTTGGCCATGAGCTGGTCGTTGGCCTGCTGCAGCGACGCGAGCGTCTCTTCGTCATGATCGTTCATGTCGACCTCGCTTTCCAACACGTTCAACCCTCAAGAATACCCATTGTCCTAATGATTTCCGACAATCGGAACCATGCTTGAACAAGAAACGCCGAACATCGCATCCATGGCATCCCTGCCCACGCTGTCCGCTCCCGGACTGCTGGTGATGGATGTGGATTCCACGTTGATCGACGAAGAGGTCATCGACGAGCTCGGCGTGGCCGCGGGAGTCGGCGAGCAGATAGCGTCCGTCACCGCTCGAGCCATGAACGGCGAGCTTGATTTCCGCGAGGCGCTGCGCGCACGCGTGGCGTTATTGAAGGGTCTGCCGACCACGATTTTCGATGAGGTCTACCATCGCGTGCATTTCACGCATGGCGCGCTTGAACTGATTGACACGCTTCACGCGCATGATTGGAAGGTCGGCGTGGTCTCCGGTGGTTTTCACGAGGTTGTGGACCGTCTCGCATCTCGATTATTGGATTGCGAACCGTTTGGAGGCTGCCGATGGCAGGCTGACGGGACACGTGCTGGGCGATATCGTCACGAAGGATACGAAGCTGGAATCGTTGCGCGCGTGGGCCGCGCGGATGGGCATCGATATGGCGCAGACCGTTGCGGTTGGCGACGGCGCGAACGATCTGCCGATGATTCATGCGGCCGGTCTTGGCGTGGCGTTCTGCGCCAAACCGAAAGTGCAGGAGGATGCTCCGCACCGGCTCAATGAACGTGATCTGGCGAAAATCCTCGATTATCTCAAATAACTTTTCCGCACCTACGAGCGACCGGTGGGCGGCATGCGTTGTAAGACCGTAAAGACTTGGCCTGAGCGGCCCGGAGCGTGTCGTCAATGCATGCCGCCCGCCGGTCGCGGACGCCGCAGCTACTCACATACTTACAGTAGAAACAAAAATCTTACTCGCAGAAGGCGTTATCGAGGTGGGCGCCACGGGCCCAGTCGGCGGCGCGCATGGCTTTCTTGCCTTGCGCTTTAACTTCCAGCAGCTCGAGCGGCTCGGTGGAGGTGCCGACCCACACGTTCTTCTTGCCGGCCACGATATGGCCGGGTTCAAGCGATGCCGGTGCGTTCGGATTGGATATGTCGGCCGGCTGCGCGCGCAATACGTGCAGGGTCGCCGGTTCGGCGTCCGCATGGGCATGCAGTTCGCACCAGGCTCCCGGATTCGGCGTGCATGCGCGAATCTGGCGGTCGGCGGCGAATACCGGCACGTCGAAGCGGATATGCGCGTCCTCCACGGTGATCTTCTGCGCGACCTCATACGCTCCGGCAGGCTGTTCCACCGGTGCGATCTGATCATCGGCCAGCGCCTGCAACGAGGCTGCGAGCAGATGCGAGCCGTCTTCGGCCAAACGTCCCAGCAATTCTCCGGCGGTCTCGTGCGCGCCGATTTCCACGGTGGATTGCGCCAGAATCGGGCCGGCATCCATGGCACGGACGATACGGAACACGGTGGCGCCCGTCACCTTCTCCCCCGCCCAGATGGAACGTTGCACCGGAGCGGCGCCACGCCATTGGGGCAGCAGGGAGAAATGCAGGTTGTACCAGCCCATCGGCAGCGCGTCGAGCACGTCCTGTTTCAGGATCTTGCCGTACGCCACCACAGCGGCGGCCTGTGCGCCGGTGGCCGCAAGCTCGGACACGAACGTTTCCTCGCTCGGATCGGATTCGATGACCGGCAGACCGAGTTCGAGCGCGGCCTGCTTGACTGGATTCGCCACCAGTTTGCGACCTCGTCCGGTTGGCGCGTCCGGCCTGGTGAGCACGGCCACCACTTCGAAATGCTCGGTATCCTGGGCCAATAGTTTCAACGACGGCACCGCCACATCCGGCGTACCTGCGAACAGCACTTTCAACATGAGACGAATCTCCTCACCTTCATATCCATCAATGCATGCGACCGTATGCGTCGATCCCGCATAGCGACCGCAAGCACAACCGTCTGTCTAATCTGCGTATGTCGTTATTTTTCATGTACCGCGGGAATCGCCACGCCCGCGTCGATCAGCAGGGTGCGCAACGCGCGGGCATCCTTGAACCGTACGCCGCGAATGCCGGCTTCGTTCGCGCCGACGATGTTCATCGCCTTGTCATCCACGAACAGCGCGCCGGAAGCGTCGATGCCGAACTGTTTTAGAGCGTAATCGTAAATATCGCGGTGCGGTTTGCGCAGTCCCACGTAACCGGACACCACGCGGTCCTCAAGACTGCACAGAATGTCGTAATGGTCGAGCGCCACCGGGAACAGGTCCTTCTGCCAGTTGCTCAAGCCCCATACGTGGACGCCGGCTGCTTTCAGATCGTTGATGAGCACGCGCGCGCCTGGCACCACGCCGGTCAGCGAATCGACGAAATTGTCCAGATAGTACCGCATCATATCGGCCCACTGGTCTCCGTGGCGTTCACGCATCAGAGCCACGCCATCGTCATTGGACATGCCGGCGTCCAGTTCGTTGTTGATGTCGTAGAAGCCGGAAACGTCATTGTCGAGGAACTGTTCCACCAGTCCGTCCGAGTACCGTGGGGTCATCACCGCCGCCGGATCCCAATAGATAAGCACGTTGCCGAAATCGAAGATCACGTCGGTGATCTGCCGGCCGGCGTTCGCAGCGGCGTTGCCGTCGGCCATAAGCACGTCATATTCCATTTGCGGCTCTCCCGGCCAGCCTTTCATGCGTTTCTCCATTCTTAACGTCAACGTCATCAGTCGTTCCAGTGTTTCACGTTGAGGGGACGTCCGTCAGATGCGTTCCTTCGGATCCATCTGGAATCGCAGTTCCCCAGGTTCGCGTGAAGCCACGTGGCGGGCGCTTGCCGAACGCAGCCGCAACGCCAATTCGGCACGTCTGCCCTGTGGGACGCGCACGACTGCTTTGACCCTGTCCGTGGTGCCTTCCAATTCACGTGAATCGATGGTGCGTGGCTGCGGAATCGGCACCGGCCCCAAGACGGACGGCATCGTACCGGCGATCGTGTCGATGGTGGCCATGTCGCCGCCGGCCAACGCGCCGATTCGTTTCAACATCGTCCCAACCGCATCCCGTCGGCCCCACACGCAGGCCGCGGCGAATACCGGCGGCAGCGCGGTCTGGGCGCGGTCCTCCACTTCGACTTGGGCAAGCATCGGCGAATTCCACAGCATCAACGATCGTGCGAGCACGGGATCTGTTTCCCCGATCAGCAGCGCCTGTCCTCCACGGGTCCGCGGCGCGCACAGCGACACCGCGCGCATCCATCCGGTCAACGTGTCCACATCGGCGTCGATGCCGGACGCATACAAACTGGTCCACGCGTCGAGGATGGCCACGGCACGGTATTCGCATTGTGCCGGACTCTCCCCGCGCACACGCGGAGCCGCGCCGGGCGTGGCGATGACCAGTTGCGGAGCGAATCCGATATCGGACACGACGCCTCTTGGCTGGCTTGGCGTGGACAGCACCATCGGCACGCCACGGAACAGTCTGGCCAGTTCCATCGCGGTTCCGGCGGCGCCGACCCTGACCACGCGCATGCGCTCGTTATGGCATGTCGGGCATGACCATTGCACGGTGGCAGCGCCGCACCGTCCGCCAACCGTTCCAATGGTCCCGTGCAACGCGCGCATCGCACTTGGCGGTGGCATTTCGAGCAGCTTAACGCTTCGGTGATGCCGTCCTGCGGTATGGACAGCAGCACCGGACCGGTTTCCAAAGCTTTGGACAGTATCCGGACCGCGGTGTGTGGCACGCGTGCGCCGATGGTCGGATCGGCGAGTCGTGCCAGCTCGTCGCGATTGAGCCAGCGAATCCATGGAGACGCTTCCTTGGTCACGGCCGGCAACGCGTGTATGGGCGTGCTGAAGCCGCTCACCTGCGTGTCTCCGACGTGCGCCGCGTCGGTTTCCCATTGGCTTTGCGCGCTGCGCGCATTGGCCATCGCGACGAACACGCCGTTATGCGATTTCGCGCGGAGCCGAAGCACACCGCGCGCGTTGGCGTACGGCATCATGCCGTCGGCGTCCTGGTAGCACACGTCATCAAGGATGAGGAACAGCGCGTTGCCTTCCACCGGCGCGTACATGGCGGCGCGCGTGCCCAGCACGCAACGCACTTGTCCGCAGCTGATCGCGAGATATGCCCGGTAACGGTCGGCTGGCGCCATCTGCGCGTTGAGCACCGCGAAATCGCCGTCATAGACGCCGTTCGCGGCCCCAGTCGGAGCGAATGGTTTCAAGCCGACCGACCGTAGGGTCTCAGTCATGTCGGCGATCTCCCGCATGGTCGGCAGCACCAGCACCGCCGGCTTGTTCTGAGCGAGCGCCGCGGCCACCATCCATGCCGCGCAGCGCCGCCAATGGTCGGCACCGGGTAGCAGGTCGAAGACGAACGATTGGAAACGTCTGCCTTGCAGCGCGTCATGCAGCAGATTGATGTTGCCGTATTGACGTTGCAACTGGCCGTATATCTCCTGGTCGACGGCGGCGAGCCGTTGTTTGCCCGCCGCGGTTCCTGCGGCATCGCGATTGCCGACGCGCAGCTGGCTTTCGACTTTTGCCACGCGCGTCGGCACTGCCAGGCGGAGGATATTGGCGCGCGTGCCGCCGAACGCGTCCGCGATGCGCGTCATATCGTCGCGCATGGATTCGGGAACGAGCACACGGTCGGTGACCACACGTTCGATGTAACGTATCGATGATTCGGGTGTGGCGCTGGTATCGGCGCGTTTCCATATGATGCCGTTGACCCGCTGCCCGCCGAAGCGGACGCGCACCATCACGCCGGGTTGGGCGGCCGCAGAGTATTTTTCCTCGACGAAATAGTCGAAGGTCTGTCCCAGATGCGTGGCCTGGATGTCCAGCACCACTTGGGCTATGGGATGTTCGGAGGCTGGCGTTTTGACGGCGGGCGCGCGTTTGCGCCGCTTGCGCGGGGCAAGCCCGTCAAGCGCCAGCTGCTCGGCATCCTCATTGGTCATAATGCAAGGGTAACGCATGCGCCGACGCCTGTTTCATCGTAGGACGTCGGCCGCGTTTTCAAGCCTTGATGGCCTCCTTGAGTTCGTCGACCATGTTGGTGGCTTCCCAAGTGAAGTCGGCATCCTCGCGACCGAAATGGCCGTAGGCCGCGGTCTTGGAGTAGATCGGACGCTTCAGGTCAAGCTCGTCGATGATGGCGGCGGGACGCAGGTCGAACACCTTGCGCACCGCCTGCTGGATCTGCTCGCGGGTCACACCGATCTCGGTGCCGTAGGTCTCCACGTTGATGGACACCGGATCGGCCACGCCGATGGCGTAGGCGACCTGCACCTCGACCTTGTGGGCAAGGCCGGCGGCCACGATGTTCTTGGCCACCCAGCGTGCCGCATAGGCCGCGGAACGATCCACCTTGCTCGGATCCTTGCCGGAGAACGCGCCGCCGCCATGGTGGGCAGCGCCGCCGTAGGTGTCGACGATGATCTTGCGGCCGGTCAGACCGGCGTCGGCTGCCGGACCGCCGAGGATGAACGAGCCGGTCGGATTCACCAGCACGCGGTATTCGTCGTGGGCCACACGGTCGGCGAGCACGTCATCCAGCACCGGACGGATCACATGTTCGGTGAGCTGTTCCTTAAGCCATGTCTGGTCCACTTCCGGGTCGTGCTGGGTGGAGACCAGCACGGTGTCGAGACGCACGGGATGGTCATCGTCGTCGTATTCGATGGTCACCTGCGTCTTGCCATCCGGACGAAGATGCGGCACCTCGCCGCTCTTGCGCACTTCGGCGAGACGATACGCCAGACGGTGCGCCAGATGAATCGGCAACGGCATAAGCACGTCGGTCTCGTCGCACGCATAGCCGAACATCACGCCTTGGTCGCCCGCGCCTTGCGCCTCATACCGCTGTTCACGGGACGCCTTCGACTCCTCCTCGCCACTCAACCGGGCAACGCCCTGGTTGATTTCCGGACTTTGCTCGGTAAGCGACACCGTCACACCGCAGGAATCGGCGTCAAGTCCCACGCGGGAGCTGGTGTAGCCGATATTGCGCACCACGGAGCGCACGATGTTCTGGATGTCGGAATAGCCTTCGCTGGTCACCTCACCGAACACGAAGAACTGTCCGACCGTGGCGCAGGTCTCCACGGCGACATGGGAATGCGGATCCTGCGCGAGCATATCGTCGAGAATCGCATCAGAAATCTGGTCGCAGACCTTATCCGGATGGCCCTCCGTCACCGACTCGGCGGAAATCAACTTCAATTCAGCCATACGGCTGCTCCTTTCGCGAACACCCAACCGTTCGCATCCTGTGATCGCCCACGAAAAACGCCCCGTCCTTCACAGACGCAATCAATAGTTAATTGTTGACTATTCAAAGCGCACCGCTCAGGTATCGGGGCGAATGAAAAATGATGCCAGTCCCTCTATGGGAACCGTGTAGATCAGTTGCCTTCGGTCAGATCGTCCTCACCAAGGGTTTCCTCAAGCAGACCACTGTTGATCTCGCGGAACGCGATGGACAGCGGCTTCTCCTGATTCTGGTATTCCACCAGCGGGCCGACGTTCTGCAGCAGACCCTCATTGAGCTGGGTGAAATAGGAATTGATCTGGCGGGCACGCTTGGCCGCGAAAATGGCCAGAGCGTACTTGGAGTCCGCATGCTCCATCAAATCGTCGATCGGCGGATCCGCAAGACCGGTCGGGGTTGGCTCAGTGCCGAATGCCATAGTGATTATCTCCAAATCATCAGATAAGCCAAAAGCTTCTTTTCCAAAATCATTAGTATAGGCAATCCACTGGACCTCAACCTTGCCTCTCCCACAGGCCTTCTCCACCAGCGTAGTTATCCAACCTGTAAGGGAATCACACGGTTTTCCGAAAATTTCCACATAGTGACTCTTGACAAAACACGTGTCCCGTTTAGCCAGCACAATAGGAGGCATGGAAATGCGATCTGCAAAACTAATGAATGGACGAGTATTCGCGGGCGCTCGCGCCCTCTACCGCGCCGCCGGTGTGGATGGCAAGGATTTCGGCAAGCCGATCATCGCCATCGCCAATTCCTTCGACGAGTTCCTGCCGGGACATGTGCACCTGAACAAAGTGGGCCGTCTGATTTCCGATGCCATCAAGGAAGCCGGCGGCATTCCGCGCGAGTTCAACACGATGGCCGTTGATGACGGCATCGCCATGGGCCACACCGGCATGCTGTACTCCCTGCCGAGCCGCGACATCATCGCCGATACCGTGGAATATCAGGTGAACGCGCACTGCGCCGACGCGCTGATCTGCATCCCGAACTGCGACAAGGTCGTGCCGGGCATGCTGATGGCCGCGCTGCGACTCAACATTCCGACCGTGTTCGTTTCCGGCGGTCCGATGGAGGCCGGCACCACCGTGCTGCCCGACGGCACCGTGAAGAAGAACACCGATCTGATCGACGTGATGTACGCCTCCGCCGATGACAATCTGAACGAAGAGGATCTGCTCGCCTACGAGAAGACCGTCTGCCCGACCTGCGGTTCCTGCGCCGGCATGTTCACCGCCAACTCCATGAACTGCCTGACCGAGGCCATCGGTCTGGCTCTGCCGGGCAACGGCACCATTCTGGCCTCCCATTCCTACCGCAAGGACCTGTTCAAGCGCGCCGCCGAGCAGGTGGTGAAGATCGCCAAGCAGTATTACGACGATGACGACGATTCCGTGCTGCCGCGTTCCATCGCCACCAAGAAGGCTTTCGAGAACGCCATGACCATGGATGTGGCCATGGGCGGTTCCACCAACACCGTGCTGCATATCCTCGCCATGGCGCAGTCCGCCGACGTGGACTTCACACTGGATGACATCGAGCGTATCTCCCACACCGTGCCGTGCATCTGCAAGGCGTCGCCGTCCGGCGAATGGGAGATTTCCGATGTGCACCGCGCCGGCGGCATCACCGGCATCCTCGGCGAGCTTGACCGTGCCGGCAAGCTGCACCGCGACGTGCATTCCATTGATTACAAGTCGTTGGAAGACAAGCTTAACGACTGGGACATCATGCGCGACACCTGCACCGAGGAAGCCAAGCAGATGTATCTGGCCGCTCCGGGCCACATCGTCTCCCCCGAACCGTGGACGCACACCACGCTGTTCGATTCGCTCGATCGTGACCGTGTCAACGGCGCCATCCACGATATCGACCATCCGGCGGTCACCGAAGGCGGTCTGGCCGTGCTGCGCGGCAACCTCGCGCCTGACGGCTGCGTGGTGAAGACCGCAGGCGTGCCGAAGGAGATCTGGACGTTCCGCGGACCGGCGCTGGTCGTCGAATCCCAGGAGCAGGCCATCGAGGTCATCCTCAACGACACGTTGAAGCCGGGCATGGCTCTGGTCATCCGTTACGAAGGCCCGAAGGGCGGTCCGGGCATGCAGGAGATGCTGTACCCGACCTCCTTCGTGAAGGGCAAGGGCATCGGCAAGCAGGTGGCCATGCTCACCGACGGCCGCTATTCCGGAGGTTCTTCCGGTCTGGCGATCGGACACATCGCGCCTGAGGCCGCGAACAAGGGCCCGATCGCTCTGATCAAGAACGGCGACATCATCAACATCGACATTCCGAACCGTACGGTGAACGTCGAGCTTTCCGACGAGGAGCTGACTCAGCGCCGCGCCGAGCTGGAGGCCGGCGATGGCTATGTCGCCCATCGTGATCGCAAGGTTTCTCAGGCGCTGAAGGCTTATGCCGCCTTCGCCCGCTCCGCTGACAAGGGAGCGACCCGTGATCCGGAGCTGATCGACAAGCTGTCCGGTCTCGCCTGATTCAAACATACGGAAAGGGCCTGCGCGAAATCGTGCAGGCCCTTTTCGTATGCCGGTTTTTATTGGCTGGATAGTCGGATTGACGGATTACAGGCCGAACTCTTCGGCGATGATATGCCAAAGCTCGTCTGCGGCCTCGTCGACCACGTTATTGACGATGCGTTTGTCGAATTCCGGCGCAGCGGCCAACTCGACCTTGGCGGTCTCAAGCCTTTTGGCCTGCTGCTGAGGGGTTTCGGTGCCACGGCCGATCAGACGACGTTTCAGTTCTTCGAAGGACGGCGGCTCAATGAACACGGTAAGCACTTCGAGGCCGAGTTCCTTCGCGCGCCGTTTGACCGTCCGGGCTCCCTGTAGGTCGATTTCCAAGACCACGGGGATATTGCGTTCCAGATGTTCCACGACTGGTTTCACGGGTGTGCCGTAGTGGGCGAGGCCGAACACGTCGGCGGTTTCGAGAAACTCCCCCGCCTTTTCTTTGGCCAGGAATTCAGGTTCGGTCATGAAGAAATAGTTCACGCCGTCCACTTCGCCCGGACGAGGCTGGCGTGTCGTGGCGGACACCGACAGCCAGATTTCGGGGTGCTGTTCGCGTACGCGCCCCAGAACAGTGCCTTTGCCCACTCCGGCGGGTCCGCAGAGCACAATCAAACGTCCATGTTGAGAATCAGCCATTCCATCCCCACTCTTGGTTATGTCTTGTTTTCCAAAAAGGAAGCTATTCAGAAAAAGAATTTATTCGGCGTCTCCGTCAGCCGCATCATCGGCGCTTTCGTTTTGAGCCTCGGTCAATGCCTGCCGAATATCCCCGGCGACCGACGCGGTGGCTTCGGTCAATTTTGCGATGTCGGGACCGTGCGTGGCGATGGAACGAGATACCGTAACCAGCACATTGCCCTTGGTGCCTTTGAACACGGTCTTCAGATCGCGTGTCTCCGCTCCCTGCCATCCGTAGCCTGGGGAAAGAATCGGTCCGGTGAACTTGGCCGGGTCGACGCCCGAATCGTTGATCCACTGCCCAATGGTGGCGCCGATGATAAGGCCGACGGAACCCATTCCATCATTGCCCTTATTGAATTTCTGAGCAGTGCTGGCGATGCCGTACGCCACTGTTTTGCCCTTGTATTCGCCTGCCTGACGAATCGCCGTCTGCAGGCTGGCGCCTTCCTGGTTGGACGTCAACGATGCGATGAACACGCCCCTGCCGTTGTTGAGCGCGTCATTGATGACGCCTCCCAATGACCGTGCGCCGTAATACGGCAGCAGGGTGATGGCGTCTGCCAGCAATGGCGCGCCCGGCTTGAAATAGGCGTCCGCGAACGCGGAAATCGTGGTCGGCAGGCCGCCATGCAGGCAGTCGACGATGGTGATGACACCCATCTGCCGTGCCGCATAGAGCACGCGTTCAAGCGCGGCGATGCCTTTGGAACCGTACCGCTCGAACATGGAGGACTGGAATTTGACAGCTGCGGCACGGCCATTGGCCGCCTGCAGCATGCGCATGGAATACAGCTCCGCCCCCAACGCGTCGACGTTATAGCCCCAGTCAGTGAGGAGCTGCCGATGCGGGTCGATGCCGACGCACAACGGGCCGTATTTGGCCATTGAATTGCTCAGTCGCAGACCGAAATCCGAACGCTGGGCATTCACTTCCTCACTGCTGGGGCTACTCATCATTAGTCACGGCTTTCCAATTCGAACAGCTGCGTGGAATGATCCTGAATACTCATGATCTGATAATCATTATTGCGCACCGCCTCGATAGCCATCAACACGGCGGAGAATTCCGTCATGGTGGTGAACTGCGGCAGGTCGGCTGCGATAGCCGCCGAACGGATGGCGTAGCCGTCGGAACGGGAACCGCGGGAGTTCGGCGTGTTGAGAATCAGGTCGATCGCGCCTTCCTCGATCAGCTGGACGACGTTCTTGCCGACGCTGCCCTCCGCATGGTAGGTGGTGATCGGGTCGTCTGGATCGGAGTCCATACGCACGCTGATCTTGTCGACGATCTTGGAATCGATGCCGTAGCGGCGCAGCACGGATGCCGTGCCTTCGGTGGCCCAGATGTTGAAGCCGAGCTCGACCAGTCGCGCGGCGAACAGCGGCAGCTGGCGCTTGTCGGTGTCGTTCACGGAGATGAACACGTTGCCGCTGGTCGGCAGGCCGCCTTCGTATGCGGCGAGCTGGCTCTTGGCGAACGCGTGCGGGAAGTCGCGGTCGAAGCCCATGACCTCGCCGGTGGAACGCATTTCCGGTCCGAGCAGCACGTCGACGGTCTTGCCGAGCGGAGTGCGGAATCGCTTGAACGGAAGCACGGATTCCTTGACGGCCACCTGCTGGCCACGATGGATGTCGCCACCGTCGCCGTGGGGCAGGAGCAGGCCGTTGTCACGCTGCTGCTGGATGGTTTCGCCGACCATGATGCGGGCGGCGGCCTTGGCCAGTGCCACACCGGTGGCCTTGGAAGCGAACGGCACGGTACGGGAGGCACGCGGATTGGCCTCGATGACGTACAGAGTGTTGGCCATGAAGGCATACTGCACGTTGATCAGGCCCTGCACGCCACAGCCCTTGGCAATGGCGTAGGTGCCTTCACGCAGACGACGGATCTGGTCATCGGACAGCGTGCTCGGAGGCAGGGTGCAGGCGGCGTCACCGGAATGGACGCCAGCTTCCTCGACGTGCTCCATGATGCCGCCGATATACAGCTCCTCGCCGTCGAACAGCGCGTCGACGTCGATTTCCACGGCATCCTGCAGGAACTTGTCGATGAGCAGCGGCGAAGGCAGACGGCCGGACACGACGGTGTCGGCCTGGGCTTCCTTCAATGCGCGATCGACGTACTTGCGCAATTGGGCGTCGTCGTAAACGATTTCCATACCACGGCCGCCGAGCACGTAGCTCGGACGGACCAGCACCGGGTATCCGATGGCGTGCGCGGCCTCGCGGGCCTCGTCCAGGCTCAGCGCGGTGCCGTAGCGCGGCGCGTTCATGTCGGCCTTTTTCAGCACCTCGCCGAAGAGCTCACGGTTTTCGGCCAGATCAATGGATTCAGGCGTGGTGCCGAGAATCGGAACGCCTGCGGCCTTCAGTCGGGCGGCCAGGGACAGCGGGGTCTGGCCGCCGAGCTGGACGATGACGCCCTTGATCGGACCCATCTTCTTTTCGGCCTCGTAGATCTCGAGCACGTCTTCGAAGGTGAGCGGCTCGAAATACAGACGGTCGGACATGTCGTAATCGGTCGACACGGTCTCCGGGTTGCAGTTAACCATGATCGTGTCATAGTTCTTGCCCAGTTCCTGCACGGCGTGCACACAGGTGTAGTCGAACTCGATGCCCTGGCCGATGCGGTTCGGACCGGAGCCGAGGATGATCACGGCCTCGCGGTCGCGAGGACGCAGCTCGGTCTCATCCGCGTAGCAGGAGTAGTAGTACGGGGTTGCCGCGTCGAATTCGGCGGCGCAAGTGTCGACGGTCTTGAACACCGGGCGGAGGTCGTACGACCAACGCAGCTCACGGATGGTGTTCTCGCCCTCGTCTCCCAGACGGCGCAGGTGCGCGATCTGCAGGTCGGACAGGCCGGCGAGCTTCGCCTTCTTCAGCAGCTTCCTGGTGAGCTTCTCCGCGTTCTTGACTTCCAGCGCAGTCTCGTTGATGAGCGCGAACTGGCGGATGAACCACGGGTCGATCTTGGTGGCCGCGAAGATCTGCTCTTCGGTGGCGCCTCCCCACAGGGCACGCTGAATCTGCAGATAACGGTGCTCGGTCGGCACCTTGATGGCGTCGAGCAGCTGGGAAACCTCGTCCTCGGACGGCTTGTCACCATCCCAGTTGAAGCCCATGTGACGCTTGTCGATGGAGCGCATAGCCTTACCAAGCGACTCCTGGAAGTTGCCCGCGAGAGCCATGGCCTCGCCGACGGACTTCATGGAGGTGGTCAGCGTCGGATCGGCGCCCGGGAACTTCTCGAACGCGAAACGCGGCACCTTGGTGACCACGTAGTCGATGGTCGGCTCGAAGCTGGCCGGCGTGGACTGGGTGATGTCGTTCTGGATCTCGTCCAGCGTGTAGCCGAGGGCCAGCTTGGTGGCGATCTTGGCGATCGGGAAGCCGGTGGCCTTGGAAGCCAACGCGGAGGAACGGGACACGCGCGGGTTCATCTCGATGACGATGATACGGCCGGTGTCCGGGTTGACGGCGAACTGGATGTTGCAGCCGCCGGTGTCGACGCCCACGCCACGGATGATGGCGATGCCGATGTCACGCAGCTTCTGGTATTCGCGGTCGGTCAGGGTGAAGACCGGTGCCACGGTGATGGAGTCGCCGGTGTGCACGCCGACCGGGTCGACGTTTTCGATCGGGCAGACGACCACGACATTGTCCTTCTTGTCGCGCATCAGCTCGAGTTCGTATTCCTTCCAGCCTTCGATGCCTTCTTCGATCAGCACCTCGTCGGTCGGGGAATAGTGGATGCCGGCGCCGGCGATGCGGTGCAGCTCGTCTTCGTCATGCGCGATGCCGGAGCCGAGACCACCCATGGTGAAGCTCGGACGGACCACCAGCGGGTAGCCGAACTTCTCGGCGATCTTGTCGACTTCCTCAAGGGAATGCGCGATGTCGGAGCGGGCGGATTCGGCGCCAGCCTCCTCCACGACCTTCTTGAAGAGTTCGCGGTCCTCGCCACGATCGATGGCGTCAAGGGACGCGCCGATCAGCTCGACGTTGTACTTCTTGAGCACGCCCGCCTCACCCAGCGCCATGGCCGCGTTCAGCGCGGTCTGTCCGCCCAGCGTCGGCAGCAACGCGTCAGGACGTTCCTTGGCGATGATCTGCTCGAGGATCGGGGTGGAGATCGGCTCGATGTAGGTGGCGTCGGCCATTTCCGGATCGGTCATGATGGTGGCCGGGTTGGAATTGACCAGAATGACCCTAATGCCCTCTTCGCGCAGCACGCGGCAGGCCTGGGTGCCCGAATAATCGAATTCCGCGGCCTGGCCGATCACGATCGGACCGGAGCCGATGACCATCACGGACTTGATGTCTGTGCGCTTAGGCATTGCGGGTTCCCTCCTTGACGGAACGCATGAGATCAACGAAACGATCGAACAGGTATGCGGCATCGTGCGGGCCGGCGGCGGCTTCCGGGTGATATTGCACGGAGAACGCCGGGATATCGACGCACTGCAGGCCTTCGACCACGTTATCGTTCAAATCGATATGGCTGACGAACACCTTGCCGTATTTGCCGTTC
>ENA-ORRH01001061-ORRH01001061.1-human-gut-metagenome-genome-assembly--contig:-NODE-1061-length-14404-cov-7.69726_pt1 | contig 14404 bp, 17 predicted proteins | sample MGYA00242173_ERZ509130 | MGnify/ENA primary metagenome ERZ509130 (study PRJEB26280, sample SAMEA2338633) | human gut metagenome | biome: human gut; feature: human-associated habitat; material: faeces... | reverse complement strand
GTGATATAGGACTGCTTTTCGCGCAGCTCAGGGTACTGGCACTCGTTCTCATGGATGACGGTGTCGACGACCTGATAGAGGAAGGGCTCGTTGACGCCCAGCAGCTTGCCGTGGCGCGCAGCGCGGCGGAGCAGGCGGCGCAGGCCGCTGCGGCAGCAGAGGCGGCGGCACCCAGGGCGGAGGTCACGGCGGGCACGGCGCGGCGTCTGCAGGAGCTGGAGAGGGGCTATACGCCGTCGGACGAGGTGACGGCGGCGCAGGCCTACCGGGACAGCGTGGCGGCGTTGGAGCCGGAGGCGTACCGGTCCCGGTTCGAGGAGCGTTTGCAGGCGCTGTATGACCAGATCGCGGGGCGTGAGGCCTTTGACTACGATCCGGAGGAGGATGAGTCGTACCAGCGGTACGCCAGATTGTATGCCGCCCGCGGCGCGGCGGCCATGGAGGACACGCTGGGCAAGGCGGCGGCGCTGACTGGCGGGTATGCCTCCAGCTACGCCCAGAGCGCGGGGCAGCAGGCGTACAACGGCTATTTGCAGGAGCTGGCAGCGCTGGTGCCGGAGCTGCGGCAGGCGGCGCTGGCGGAGTATCAGCAGGAGGGCAAGGCTTTGCAGAACCAGTACAGTATGCTGGACGCGCAGGAAAAGGCGGACTATGACCGCTGGCAGGAGGCGCGTGGCGACTGGCAGAAGCAGCTGGAGGCGGCTCAGGCGGCGTATGAGGACGCGGGCAGTCAGGACCAGAAGCTGTATCAGACGCTGCTGGCACATTTTTCCGACAAAGCGGAGCAGGAGAGGAAACTTTCCGCCTCCGGCGTCCGTCTTACAGATAGTGGAGGTACCGGCAGCAGGAGCGAGAGCCTGAGCTCTACGGCGGCGGAGAGCCTGCAGCGGGCCGTGGTGAACTATCTGAAGCGGGGCAACGGCGATCTGGCCCAGGCGTTGGCGGCGCAGTATACGGCCCGCATGACACCGGCGCAGCGGCAGCGGTTCGAGAAGCTGCTGGGCCAGTACGGCATGACGCTGGCATAAGGGTCGGATAGGGGAAAAGTGCTTGCAATCAGGGGCGCTGTATGGTATCATATCAAAGTATATTGCAACGCGGCGGACACGCCGCAGCGGCTCGAGAGGAAGAGAGGAGCCGCGGGAAGGAGCAGCAATGGAGAAGATGAAGAAGCACTTTTTACGCCGAATGGCGCTTGTGATGGCGCTGCTGACGCTGGGCTCTGCCGTGCTGGTGGGCTGCGGCGAGCAGAAGGAACCGGAACCGGACCCCAAGGATGAGGTCATCGTGGAGCCGGAGCCCATCCAGCTGCCGGACGGCGTCAGCTTTGACGAGAAGAAGTATCCGGACGTGTTCGGGTTCATCCAAATCCCTAACGCCACCCAGTGCGCCATCAGCAAGGGCCACTATCTGGCGCAGAGTCCCAAGTCCACTAAGAGCAGCACCGGGTATGACGACGATTACTACCTGCAGCGCGATTTGGACGGCAAGACCAACAAGGCCGGCTCACTGTACATCCAGGCGTACTACAATAAGTCTGACCTCAGCGACCCCATGACGGTGATCTACGGCCACAACATGGCCAACCGGACCATGTTCGGCGGTTTGCAGAGCTACGGCGAGACGCTGAAGTTCGACGACAACGCCGTGATGTACATCTATCAGCCGGGCCGTCAGCTGACCTATAAGTTCTTCGCATGCATCCCCTATGATACCAGCCACATCCTGTACTACCACGACTTCAAGGACGAGAAGGTGTTTAACGCATTCTTTGAGGCGCTGGGCAAGGCGGCCAGCGATCCTAAGTACAAGAGCGACACCAACCAGAACGCCTTTTACAGTGCCGAGGGCTGCGTGAACGTGGACAAGACCAACCTGCCCCAGGCGGGCGACAAGGTGGTGGTGCTGTCCGTGTGCAAGAACGGCGACGATCATCACCGCTATCTGCTGATGGCAAAGCTGGTGGAGGACTCCGCCGCGCCCATCACCATGACCCGCGGTGAGGCCGAGGCTGCCGGTATCCCGGCGGACCGCATCCAGGACAAGACAGCGGCAGACGCCGCGGCCGCTGCCGCGAATGTCTCCGCGGTGGAGGATGCTGCCGCCAATAAGACCGACGCTGCCAGCAAGACGGATACGGCCAAGACGGAGCACAAGGGCTGAGTCGGACCTGAAAAACAAAAACCTCCCGGACCGCGTGGTCCGGGAGGTTTTTCGGTATGCTTTCAGAGGGCGCCGCCGTCGGTCTGCATCAGCAGATCGGCCAGGGAGACACTGTCCAGATAGTCGTTGATGATGGTGTCCAGCTTTTCCCACATGGGGAGCGTGGTGCAGTGACCGGCGCGGGGGCAGGTGTTCTCGTCGCCCTCCAGGCAGGTGACGGGGGCCAGAGAACCCTCGGTGAGGCGGAGGATCTGGCCCACAGAGTAGTCAGCGACGGGGCGGTTCAGGCGGTAGCCGCCGCCCTTGCCACGAAGGCCATCCACCAGGCCGGCCTTGGACAGCACGGAAATGATGCTCTCCAGATATTTTTCAGAGATGCCCTGCCGTTCGGCAATGGCGGGCAGGGGGAGATAGGCGGCGCTGTCGTCCTGAGCCAGCTCCAGCATGACCCGGAGGGCGTAACGGCCTTTGGTAGATACGAGCATGGGAAGACCTACCTTATGTTAGTAAACATAGTATAGCACTATGTTTATGCGATTGCAAGGGGAAAACGCTCATATATAGTGGTACTTATTCCGCTTGAGCACCAGAAAGACGCCGGAGATGATAAAGGCAAAGATCTCGGCGGCGGTGATGGCCCACCAGATACCGTCCACGCCCAGAAGTATGGGCAGGACGACGACGGAGCCGGCTTGGAACATCAGCGTTCGCAGGAAGGAGATGGCGGCGGAGACGGCACCGTTGTTCAGGGCGGTGAAGAAGCCGGAGGCGAAGATGTTGAAGCCTGCCAGTAGGAACGACCAGCAGAACAGCCGGAAGGCATGGGTGGTCAGGGCGTAGAGGCTGGCATCGTAGCCCACAAACAGCCGGGACAAGGGGGCGGCCAGCACACGGGCCAGGACCGTCAGGGTCACGCCGCCGATGGCCATCAGCAGGGCGCTTTTCCGCAGGAGGTTTTTCAGCTCACTGTGGTGCTGCGCGCCGTAGTGGAAGCTGACCACCGGCGCGCTGCCGATGGGTTAGCCGATGAAGATGGCTACGAAGATGAACTGGACGTACATCAGAACGCCGTAGGCGGAGACGCCGTCCTCGCCGATCAGGCGCATGAGCTGGAAGTTGTAGAGCATACCTACCAGGGAGGAGGAGATGTTGCTCATCAGCTCGGAGGAGCCGTTGCCGCAGGATTGGAGAATGGGGCGCAGACGCAGGGCGGCGGGCCGCAGGCGCAGCAGGCTGGTGTTGGGACGCAGGAAGTAGATCAGGGGCAGTACGCCGCCTACACACTGGCTCAGGCCGGTGGCGATGGCCGCGCCGGCCACACCCCAGTCGAAAACGGCGATGAAGAGCGCGTCCAGCACCATGTTGGTGATGCCGGCGGCCACGGTGACGAAAAGGCCCAGGCGGGGCTTTTCGGCGGCAATGAAGAAGCTCTGGAACACGTTTTGCAGCATGAAGGCGAAGGTGAAGCCGGTAACGATGCGGCCGTAGAGGACGCAGTCGGGCATCATGGCGTCAGACGCGCCCAGCAGACGGGACACGGCGGGCATGGTGATGATGCCCACGGCGGACAGCACTGCGCCCAACAGCAGTGTGAACAGTACCAGCATGGAGAAGGTGCGGTGGGCCTCGTCCTGCTTGCCCTCGCCCAGCAGCTTGGACACCAGGGCGGTGCCGCCGGTGCCGATCATAAAGCCCATGCCGCCCAGGATCATCACGAAGGGCATGACCAGGTTTACGGCGGCAAAGGGCGTTTTGCCCACGAAATTGGAGACGAACAGACCGTCCACCACGCCGTAGATGGACGTGAAGACCATCATGCAGATGGAGGGAAGCGTGAAGCGCAGCAGCTTGCCATACGTGAAATGATCGGAGAGACGGATGGATTGCTTTGCCATGGGGGCCTCCTATCGAAAAAAGTAGCTCCATCGTGAAGATGGAGCTAAATCATCCCACCAAACGGTGGAGTTTGAACTTGGTGACCCGTACCGGATTCGAACCGATGTTAAAGGCGTGAGAGGCCTCTGTCTTAACCACTTGACCAACGGGCCGCATTTTTTCTTCTATTCCATCGGCCAAAGCCGCTGAAACCATGGTACACCTTCAGGGACTCGAACCCTGGACACCCTGATTAAGAGTCAGGTGCTCTACCAACTGAGCTAAAGGTGCATATCCTGTTAACGGTGTTATTATAGTCGATGTGCGCCGATATTGCAAGCTTTTTTTGCGAAAAGAACAGGATTTCTTTGAAATCAGGGAGAGAGCCGGAAAAGCGGGGGCTTTTCCGGCTCTCTGCGGGAAAGGAAAGAAGAACTGTCAGTTTTTCCACTCCACATACAGCTCGCGGACGGCATTATCATCGGCGGGCTTTGCGGCGGGAGCGGCAGGAGCGGGCGCGGCCTTGGGCGCGTCGCGTTTTTCAATGAACTTGGGCGCCACCTGGGGGAACAGCGCCAGGCTCAGCACATCCTCGTCGGACTTGGCCAGACTCTTGAACTCCTCGCGGTACTTCTCCAGCTCCGGCTCCAGCAAATCGGCGGGACGACAGGTGATGACATCCTCAGGGGCGATGCCCGCCTTGGAGCGGACCTCCTCGTTGACCTCGCCGGGCAGCTTGCCGTATTCACCCTTGAGCATGGCGCGGGACTCCTTGGGGAACGTCTTGTAACGCTCGCCCATGATGACGTTCATCACGGCCTGGGTGCCCACGATCTGGGAGGAGGGCGTTACCAGCGGGGGATAGCCGAAGTCCTTGCGGACGCGGGGGATCTCCGCCAGCACGTCGTAATACTTATCCTCCTTGCCAGCCTGCTTCAGCTGGGAGATCAGGTTGGAGAGCATGCCGCCGGGCACCTGATACAGCAGGGTGTTGGTGTCCACGCGGAGGACCTTGGGGTCCAGGATACCGGCGTCCTGCAGGCGCTGGGCGACCTTGCGGAAGTGGGCGGCTACGGGGGACATCTTCTCCAGGCTCAGGCCGGTGTCACGGACGGTGCCCTGCAGCGTGGCCACCAGGGACTCGGTGGCGGGCTGGCTGGTGCCGTTGGCCATGGGGCTCAGCGCGGTGTCCACAATGTCCACACCGGCATAGGCCGCCATCAGCAGCGTCATATCGCCGGTGCCGGAGGTGTTGTGGGTATGCAGATGGATGGGGACGGAGACCGTCTCCTTCAGCGCCTTGACCAGAGAGTAGGCCTCCATGGGCAGCAGCAGGTTGGCCATGTCCTTGATGCAGATGGCGTCCGCGCCCATGCCCTCCAGTTCCTTGGCCAGCTTGACGAAGTAGGCCTCGCTGTGGATGGGAGAGATGGTATAGCTGAGGGTGGCCTCCACCTGTCCACCGTATTTCTTGGTGGACTTGATGGCCTGCTCCAGGTTGCGCACGTCGTTCAGCGCGTCGAAAATGCGGATGATGTCGATACCGTTTTCGATGGATTTGGCGCAGAAGGCGTCCACCACATCGTCGGCATAGTGCTTGTAGCCCAGAATATTCTGGCCACGGAAGAGCATTTGCAGCTTCGTGTTCTTCACATGCTTGCGGATGGTGCGCAGCCGCTCCCACGGATCCTCGTTCAAAAAGCGCATACAGGCGTCGAAGGTGGCGCCGCCCCAGCACTCCAGAGAGTAGTAGCCGATGGCGTCCAGCTGCTCCAGTGCGGGCAGCATATCCTCGATGGTCATGCGGGTGGCCGCCTGGGACTGGTGCGCGTCGCGGAGGATGGTATCGGTGATGAGCAGGGGCTTATTAGACAGAAATTCCATAGTTACCTCCTATTAACCGAACAGGGAGATCAGCACGCCCGCGGCGATGGCCGAGCCGATGACGCCGGCCACGTTGGGGCCCATGGCGTGCATCAGCAGGAAGTTGCCGGGGTTTTCCGCCTGGCCGACCTTCTGGCTGACACGGGCGGCCATAGGTACGGCGGACACACCGGCAGAGCCGATGAGGGGATTGATCTTCTCCTTGAGGAACAGGTTCATGAACTTGGCCAGCAGGACGCCGCCGGCGGTGCCGAAGCCGAAGGCCACCACGCCCATGCCCATGATAGCCAGAGTCTTGGGGCTGAGGAAGGTAGCGCCGGTAGCGGTGGCGCCTACGCTGATACCCAGGAAGATGGTGACGATGTTCATCAGCTCGTTCTGCATGGTCTTGCTGAGGCGATCCAGCACACCGCACTCCTTGGCCAGGTTGCCCAGCATCAGGCAGGCGATCAGCGGCGCGGCGGAGGGGACCAGCAGGGCCACGAACACCGTGACCACGATGGGGAAGAAGATCTTTTCCTTCTTGCTGACCTCACGCAGGGGCTTCATGACGATCTGGCGCTCCTCCTTGGTGGTCAGCGCCTTCATAATGGGCGGTTGGATGACGGGCACCAGTGCCATGTAGGAATACGCCGACACGGCGATGGGGCCCAGCAGGGCCGGGGCCAACAGGGCGGTGACGAAGATGGCCGTGGGGCCGTCCGCGCCGCCGATGATGCCCACGGAGGACGCCTCCGCGCCGGTGAAGCCCATGAGGCGGCAGCCCACATAGGTCAGGAAAATGCCCAGCTGGGCGGCAGCGCCCAGCAGCAGGCTCTTGGGGTTGGCGATCAGGGGACCAAAGTCGGTCATGGCGCCCACGCCCATGAAAATAAGGCAGGGATAGATGCCCAGCTTGATACCCAGGTACAGCACATCGATCAGACCGACGCTGACAGTGACATTGCTGAGGGTCATGCCATAGGAGGCAAGGTACTGCTCGGCAGTTACCAGGGCGTCCAGCTGGTTGGACAGCGTGCCCACGGCCTCGGAGCCGCTGGCGGCAAGCTGTGCCATCAGGTTATCGAGCACACCGGGGTCGAACGTACTCTGCGCCGCCGTCATCAGGGAGTCGGCGTAAGGCTGGAGCATATCGGCAGATACGCCGTTTGCCAGCATTTCCGAGAGGAACTGTGCCGTGATGGGCTCGCCGCCGAACAGGTCCCAGTGGACGTGTCCGCCGGCGAACAGGATCTCGTGGAACATCTCCGCGCCGGGCAGGTTCGTCACCAGCATACCGAATGCGATGGGTACCAGCAGCAGCGGCTCGAACTTCTTGACGATACCCAGAAACAGCAGCACAACGGCAATGACCAGCATAATGGCACTCTTCCAGTTGTCGCCCTGGAAAAACTGGTAAAAGCCGGTGCTCACAAAGAAATTGGCAATAGCTTCCATGTGCAGTCCTCCGGCGTCAGCCGATGGTGCACAGCAGCGCGCCGGACTCCACGGCGGCGCCCTTGGTCACAGACACGGAGGTAACGGTGCCGTCGCAGGGAGCCATGATCTCGTTCTCCATCTTCATGGCCTCCAGGATCATCAGCACGTCGCCCTTCTTGACGGCGCTGCCGTTGGACACGTTCACCGCCAGAATGTTGCCGGGCATGGGAGCGCAGACCTTTTCGCCGCCGGCAGGGGCTGCGGCGGGGGCGGGAGCGGGAGCAGCCGCAGGGGTGGCCACGGAGGCAGCGGGAGCTGCGCCGGTGATCTCCTCCAGCTCGACTTCATACACGGTACCGTTGACATTGACTCTGTACTTTTTCATGGTGAAATCCTCCTCACACATTACACTTTCTTCATGGATACGATACGGATGGCGGAGACATCGGTCCCCATGTCCTCGGCGATGGCAGCGGCTACGGCGGCCATCATCGCGGGGGTGACGGCGTCAGATGCGGGCATGGCGGCGGGGGCCGCCGGCATCTGGGGCACGGTCTTGGGCGCGGAGGTGCGGGCACATACCCAGCTCATCAGTGTGACCAGCAGTATGATGCACAGCAGCCCGGCAAACACCGTTCCCAGACCCATCAGCACGACGAACAGGTTGGAATATTCAGGCATGGTTTGGATCTCCTCCCATACTAATATAGATTACCCACATTGTACCAAACATTTGGTAGTAATGCAATCCGAAAACGGCGAAAACTACAAAATTGTGAGAAGTCCTAAAAAATTTTTTGGTTCATTGACGGAATACACAAACCACAGGGAAACGACCTTTCCTTGGAAGAAAATACTTTCCATCCGCTATTGTCTGTGCTATACTGTGTTTCTATTCCGAAAGCAGGGGAGGCGCGGCTATGCGGTACGAAAATGTGGTGCAGGGCCGCTTTCTCTCGCGCCCCAATCGCTTCATTGCGCTGGTGGAGCTGGACGGCGCCGAGACGGTCTGCCATGTGAAGAACACCGGACGCTGTCGTGAACTGCTGGTACCGGGGGCTGAGGTGTATCTGGTGCCGGGTGTCACGCCGGGGCGTAGGACACCCTACGATCTTGTCGCGGTGAATAAGGGCGGCAGGCTGATCAATATGGACGCCCAGGCACCGAACCGGGCGTTTGCGGAGTTTGCACGGACTTTCGACCCGCAGGCCGAGAGCATCCGGCCGGAGTTTCGCTTTGGCGAGTCGCGGCTTGATTTCTGCTTGACGCGGCCCGACGGGCTGCACCTGGTGGAGGTCAAGGGGGTCACGCTGGAGCAGGGCGGCCACGCCCGCTTCCCGGATGCACCTACGGAGCGGGGCGTGAAGCACGTGCATGAATTGATACGCGCTGTGGAGCAGGGCTGCCGGGCTACGGCCTTCTTCGTCATCCAGATGGCGGAGGTCGTTGATTTTGCGCCCAACGATGATACACATCCCGCATTCGGCGCGGCCCTGCGGCAGGCGCGCGAGGCGGGGGTCAGCATTGCCGCTTACAGCTGCCGTGTTGCGCCGGACGCCATGTATATCGATCACCCTGTGCCGGTGGTTTTGTGAGGAGAGTGTCCGTATGACATTGCTGGAGATATTCCTGATCGGCATCGGTTTGAGTATGGATGCCTTTGCCGTGGCGATATGCAAGGGACTGGCCATGCCGGACAAGGTGCATAAGAGGAGCGCGTTTCTCATCGCCCTGTATTTCGGCGTATTTCAGGCGGTCATGCCGACGCTGGGGTGGCTGCTGGGCTCACAGTTTGCCCACTATGTGACCCGGTTCGCGCCCTGGATCGCCTTCGTGCTGCTGGCATGGATCGGCGGCAACATGATTCGGGAGAGCCGCGCCGAGGAAGAGGAGGACGAGCAACCCTCCGACGGGCAGGTGAAGCACAAAGAGCTGCTGGTGCTGGCCGTGGCCACCAGCATTGACGCCCTGGCCGTGGGCGTCACGTTTTCCATGGTGGAGCTGTCCGTGTCCATCTGGCTGGCCGTCTGTCTTATCGGCTGCACCACGTTCCTGATATCCCTGGGCGGTGTGTATGTGGGCAATGTGTTCGGCGCAAAGTACAAGAATAAGGCTGAATTCGTGGGAGGCACTATCCTGATTCTGATAGGTGTGAAGATCATTCTGGAGCATTTTGGCGTGCTGTAAAAAGATCCCCCGGCGATGTATATCGCCGGGGGATCTTTTTACAGATGTGCGAGCAGATCCATAGTAATGCGGGCGGTGATTCCCCACAGGTGGTAAGGCAGGCCGTGATACACCGGGACCTCCAGCCGCCAGGGACGCCAGGGGTAGTCCGCAGGGACGCCGGCGTCCGCATAGGGGAAATCCGGGGCCTCCACTGGCTGCCGGTACAGGTAGACCTCCGGCGGATGCGCCTTTAACTCCCGAAGGGGCAGCAGGAAGGTGCCGGCTACCTCCTCCGGCGCGGGGCGCATGGCTGCCAGTGCCGCAGGGTCCACCTCGCCCAGCACGGGCCGCAGCAGGCTGCCCGCACGGATGTGGATGAAGTCCATTTCGCCGATCACGGTCACGGCGCTTTCCGGGATGCCAAGCTCCTCCCAGGTCTCCCGCAGGGCGCACTGGATGGCCGTTTCCCCCGCCTCGCGTTTGCCGCCGGGGAAGCACACCTCGCCCGGCTGCCGGACGCTGGCGGAGCGTATCTCATACAGCAGGCAGTATTCGCCGTTTTGAAGGATCAGGGGGACCAGCACGGCGGAGCCGCCTCTCTCGCCCATCAGCGTGGGCGTATGCGCCGTGTAGTAGCCGCGCAGGGGGGAAATATCCATGATCGGGCCTCCTCTCGGTCAAAAGCGGTGCTTGTCCGCATTGTTTTTATCGAAGTTTGGTTGTATCGCAGAGCGGCCTGCGAAAAAAGACGTCCCCGCCTTGCGGCGGGGACGCGTAATGCGCGGTAGATCCTCAGCAGCTGCACCCGCAGCCGCCGTTATTGCCGCCGCAGCCGCAGCCATTGCCGCAGCCGTTGCCGCAGAACAGGAACAGCAGGATGATGGCGATGATGATCCAGCAGCAGCTGCTGCCGCCAAAGCAGGAATTCTGATTACACATACCGTAACCTCCTATGAAAATTTGACCGCCACATCGGTCTCATTCTCATAGTATGCCGGCTGCGGTAAAGTGTGCGCCTCAGAGCTGCGAGATGCGATAGCTAAGCGTCAGCAGGGTGTCCACAAAGTGGATGTCCTCGAAGAAAACGCCGTCCTCCTTGGTGGAGAGCTCCACATTGGTAAAATTCCAGAAGCCGCGCACACCCAGACCGATCAAACGGTCCGCCAGCGGCTGGGCTACATTCTGCGGGACGGTCAGGACCGCCACGTTGGGGTGATAGTTGGCGACGTATTCCTCCAGCTCATCCATCGAGTGGACCGAGACACCGCGGATCTCCGTGCCGATCAGCGCGGGGGAGACATCAAAAGCGGAGTCGATCCGGAAACCGACCTTATCAAAATCAAAATTCTGCAGCAAGGCGTGACCCAGATGGCCCACACCGATCACAATGATGCGGTGGCCGCTGTCTATACCCAGGATGTGGCCGATCTCCGCACGCAGCTCGGCCACATTGTAGCCATAGCCCTGCTGGCCGAACTCACCAAAGCAGCTCAGGTCCTGCCGAATCTGGGAGGCGGTGATGTCCATCTTGGCGCCCAGAGAGTTGGAGCTGATACGCACCACGCCTTTGTTGTACAGATCGTCCAGATACCGATAGTACCGGGGAAGACGATGAATGACAGCATCGGAGATTTTTTGCTTCTTCATAGAAAAACCTTCTTTTGTGTGGAATGCGGCGCACAGCGCTCGATGTATTGTGGCTATTTTACAACAAGTATGCGAAGTTGTCAACTTTTTTAACAAAGTCGGAAGAAAAAATTTTCTTTACTTTGCGCCGGGAAGGTGGTATAGTAATGGGGCTGTAAGCTGATAAAACAGAATATGCGCCCGTAGCTCAGATGGATAGAGCGTTAGACTCCGACTCTAAAGGCCGCTGGTTCGAATCCAGTCGGGCGTACCATATTAACGAAACGGTATAGATGCGTCTGGCGAAAAGCCAGGCGCATCAACCGTTTCCGGGCTTTTTCGGGCCCGGATTTCTTCTTTCAAACCATAGATGCAAATCGCTGTTTCAGAGCGTCTGCCCCGATTCGAACCGGGCATTTTCTCCCTTCTGGCAGATATATTCAGCCAGCGCCCTTTTTGAGCGGCGATTTTTCTGGCTGGCAGCGGTATTTTTCTTAAAAAAGAATCACAAAGATTTGGGCGTCGTTTTGTTGGTCCTGACGGACCAATGGAGCGGCGCCCTTTTTCATTTCAAAAAGGGCGCTGGTAGCAGCGCCTGTATTTGTAGGCCGGAGCATGATCGCTCCGGCCTTATTTTTTTATACACGGGGGAGTTATATGAGTATCAGCGCAGAAGAAAAGAACCACTACCTCAGAGAAGCAGCAATTGTCCTTGCCCGAGAAGGATTTCACACGGACAGGACTCACGCTGGTGGACTGCGTGTCCTGCTTGACGGTGCGCCGCTGTGCGAGGTGACCGAGAACGGCGGTATTACCTACCGCAATGAGGATATCGATGAGCCGGAACGGATCGATGCCAAGGACAAGGTGTATGAGATCGTCAGGACCACAGCGGAATATATGCGGCAGATGGAGACGGCGCCCTTTTTGAAAGCCGACGGTCTGGAGGACGGCTACAAGGTGCTGGCGGATTTCAATGACATCGTGCTGGCCGGTATCCAGAGCAAATATGGTGTCCAGTTTGTTACCTGGGACTGGAGCTTCGACCGCAAGGGCGTATCTCATGGTCATTACTACACCGGATTATATTCGTCCGGCAATTACGAAGCAGCGAAGCGTGACTTCGCCACTCGTTCCGGACTGATCCCAGAACAACAGCTCTTCCGGGAGAAGCAGCTCATTGAGATCTATCGCTGCTGCACGGACACCCTGCAGGGCAGCTTTGAACTGTCATACGATCAGGAAAAGACAATTCAGGATGTGCGGAAGCAGATCGAGGAGTGCCTGCCTGACATTATGGAGCGCATCCAGCAGCAGGACACTGAACCGACGCAGGAACAGACAATGTAATATCAAATGGTAAGGGCCGGAGTCTTAGCAATAAGATTCCGGTCCTTTTTTCATTTCAGAGAGGAGTTCACTTATGCCGCACTATTTCATGCGAGACACGCCGCTGCAGGCGTTGGAGCAGTTGATGATGTCTCAGCCCGGTCAAAAGCCCCGAGGCGGTGGGATATACCGCAGCCCATTTCGTTACACGCCCGAAGATGTGGCGTGTGAATACTGCCAGAACTATGACCGCAAGCATCCGTGCCGCCTGTGTGAATGCACCTGTCTGGAGGAACGGATCGAAGCAGGTGTACTGGAGCTGAATGAGTTCATGCGGGAGTGCTTCGCACCCTCTATGGGGCCGCAGCTCCGAAAAAGGATGCATCAGCAATTCAGAGAGAGGAAACCTCTCCAATTCTTCCTGTCCGATGCCCACCGGCGAAGATGGACACACTGGCGGGAACGCTGCTGGCGTCTGTCTGACCGGAACAAAGCCTCCCTCTACCTGCTCACAGCATACGAGAGCCTTTGGCGCAGGATGGTTTGGAAGTGCGGGAACGACGGCTTTGACTTCCGAAACGTCCAGCTCGGAGGGATCGAGCCGGAACTCTACAGCGTATACCAGGCGGCGAAGGCCATTGCGGTCGGCTGCTGCAATATTACTCTTGCAGACCTTGCGTCTCCGGAATTGGTCACAGATGAGGCGTTCCACCTGATCACTGGCGCACTACTGATGGCCAAGTACGGAGATGTGGTTTTGAATTTGGAAAAAGGAGCTGATGAAACATGATGATTCAAGCGGTGCTTGGTAATCCGCATCACCCGGAATACGGCGTGGCGACCATCCCGTTCCCCATCCCCCGCGACCAGTACGCCCACTGCATGGAGCTGCTGGAGGCTCTGGAGATTGGCGATGCGGTCAAAGCCGATTGCCAGGTGCAGGAGATCAACAGCTTTTACTCTGTGCTCAAGCGCACGGAGATGCTTACGGTCAATGTGGAGGAGCTGAACTATCTCGCCAAGCGGCTGGAAAGTTTCGATGACGGCGAGGCTGCGCAGTTTCAGGCGATGGCCCACAAGCTGGAGCTTTTCGAGCTGAAGGATCTCATCAACCTGACCTTCTGCTGCCAGCAGGCCACGGTCATTACCGATTTTTCTGACCTCGCCGCCATTGGCCGCGACCACTACATGAACCTGCACGGCGGCAGCGCAAGCTTGGATGAACTGAACGCGCTGGACGGCAAGGGAACCGCACGGCGGCTCATCGAAAGCGGCAGCGGCACGATCACCCCCTACGGCGTGGTTTACGACAACGGCATGAAGTTAGAGCAGATCTATGACGGCCGGTTCTTTCCCTGTTACTACTATGAGCCGAATGCCATCACCGTTGCGGTGACCTCCAAAGCCGAGCCGGAGGATACAGGACACATCACATGGCTGTTCCTTCCCATGGTGCAGGAGGAGATCGACCGCGCCCTCCTTCGTGGGGGCATCACAGATCCATCGGAGATTCGTCTGAGCTTGGAGGACAGCCAACTCCCCAACGAGGTGGATGTTCTGTTGGATATGGAGTACGAAACTCTCTCCGACCTCAACGAACTGGCAGAGGCAACGGATGGGTTATCAAAAGCGGATATGGAAAAGCTGGGCGCTGTGGTCATGCTGGCAGAGCCAAAGTCCGCGACGCAGATCAAAAATCTTGCGGAAAGCCTCGACCTCTTTGACTTTGCCCCCGGCGCACATACGCCGCAGGAATACGGCAAGTACATGATCCAGCAGTCCGGCCGCTTCGAGTATGACGAAAACCTCGATGCTTTTTATGACTATGAAAAGTACGGCATGGAGCGCATGAACGCGGAGGACGGAATGTTCACCGACCGGGGCTACATCGCCTATAAGGGCTATTACAGCATGGAGGAAGTGATGAACGGCAGCCAGA
>ENA-ORRH01001055-ORRH01001055.1-human-gut-metagenome-genome-assembly--contig:-NODE-1055-length-14469-cov-4.75059_pt1 | contig 14469 bp, 12 predicted proteins | sample MGYA00242173_ERZ509130 | MGnify/ENA primary metagenome ERZ509130 (study PRJEB26280, sample SAMEA2338633) | human gut metagenome | biome: human gut; feature: human-associated habitat; material: faeces... | reverse complement strand
CCGCCGATCGCGCCGGTGTCGGCGCGCACGGCGCGGAACATGAGGCCGAGGCGCGTGAAGATGCGCTGATAGGCCTGGTACATCTTGTCGTAGGAAACGGCGGCGCCCTCGGCGTCACGGTCGAAGGAGTAGGCATCCTTCATCGTGAACTCGCGGCCGCGCATGACGCCGAAGCGGGGGCGACGCTCGTCGCGGAACTTCGTCTGGATGTGGTAGAAGTTCACGGGAAGCTGACGCCAGCTCTTGATTTCCTGACGGGCGATGTCAGTGACGACTTCTTCGGAAGTCGGCTGAATCACAAAGTCGCGGTCATGACGGTCCTTGAAGCGGAGAAGTTCGGCACCGTACTTTTCCCAGCGGCCCGACTCCTGCCAGAGCTCGGCAGGCTGCACGAGCGGCATCAGAAGTTCGATCGCGCCCGCACGGTCCATTTCCTCGCGGATGATCTTCTCGATCTTGCGGATCGTGCGCAGGCCGACCGGCATGTAGGTGTAAACGCCGGCGGCAAGCTTCTTGATCATGCCGGCACGGATCATGTACTGCTGGCTGATCACATCAGCATCGGCAGGCGCTTCTTTCAGCGTGGAAAGGAAATAGGAACGGGCGCGCATTTTTTCTTAACGTGTGTCTGTTGAAAATAACGGCGGCTTCCGTCAGACGTCGGGAAGCCGCTTGAATAAAGGCAATCTGTTTATTTTAACCGCCAGCCCCTCTGAACGCTAACCCGAAAGGCGCGTTTTGAGGCCGCAGCGGCCATGCGGGCGAGGTCATTCGCCTGCGAGCACCACCATGTTGTCACGATGAATCATCTCGGGCTGTTCCATGTAGCCGAGGCGCTCCTCGATCTCCTCCGTGTGTGCGCGCAGAATACGGGACGCATCGTCGCTCGAATAGTTCACGAGACCGCGGGCGATTTCACATCCGTCCTCGGTGAGACACGAGACGACCTCGCCACGCACGAACTCGCCCTTGACGCCGATGACGCCCACGGGCAGGAGCGAGGTGTGCTTGGCAACGAGGGCCTTGGCCGCCCCTTCGTCAAGCACAAGGCTGCCGGAGGCGCGGAGATGGTCTGCAATCCACTGCTTGCGGGCATGCAGGACGGTGGAGGAGGGACGAAGATGGGTGCCGATGAGCTCGCCTCTGGCCAGACGGGTGAGCACGTCCGTCTCACGACCCGATGCGATGATCGTGCCCGCACCGGATCGAGCGGCGCGCTTGGCCGCGAGAATCTTCGTGATCATGCCGCCCTTGGAAAGGGAGCTGGCTGCACCGCCCGCCATCTTTTCAAGCACGGGATCGCCGGCAGTCGCGACGCTGACGAACATCGCCTCGGGATCCTTGCGCGGATCGGCCGTGTAAAGCCCCTGCTGGTCGGTGAGAATGACGAGCACGTCTGCTTCAACGAGGTTGGTCACGAGGGCGCCGAGCGTGTCGTTGTCGCCCACCTTGATTTCACTCGTCACAACGGTGTCGTTCTCGTTGATGACGGGCACGATGCCGAGTCTCAGGAGTTCCCTGATCGTCATTCGTGCATTGAGATACTGCTCGCGGTCCGTCAGATTCTGGTGCGTCAGAAGCACCTGGGCGGTGCCGATGCCATGATTGCGGAAATGCCGTTCATAGGCTTCGACCAAGCCCATCTGACCGACGGCCGCAGCCGCCTGCAGCTGGTGGACATGCGAAGGACGCTTTTCCCAGCCAAGGCGCAGGACTCCTTCAGCAATGGCGCCCGAACTCACGAGGATGACCTCGCGGCCCATCTTCTGCAGTTCCGCAATCTGGGTTGCCCAGCGTTCGATGGCCTGAATGTCGAGACCGCGACCGTCGTTGGTGACGAGCGCGCTGCCGACCTTGACGACGACCCGGTGCGCGTTCTTGAGAAGTGATTCCATGGATAAAGCCTTTGGAAAGGATTGAACGGGATCTTTGAGCATAGCGCAAAGCAAGAAATTCTGCCGTGTCCTCTCCTTCACCGCCCCCTCCCGCCCGTTGCATCCAACCTCATGCAGACCGCTCCTTTCGAGTCCGAACATCCGAGTTCGAGCGAACGGAATCCTCGCCTGCGGCAAGGGAACTTGAGGGGATTCTTGCCATGAGTATGCAGAGAGGCCCGTGAATTAAGCAATTCACGGGCCTCTCCCATCCTCATGCCGAAGGGCGTCCGTCAGGACCGGATCGCATCTGGCAAAGGCGTGGATTTGTCCCAAGGGGACGACTGATCGGGATCAGGTTCTCATGATGAAGTTCGCTACAAAGCAGGCGGAGATCAGGTACATGAAGGGCGTGACCTCGCGCCAGCGACCCATCAGCACGTGGATGACCGTGTAGCTCACAAAGCCGAAGCCGAAGCCCGTGGCGATGTTGAACGTGAAGGGCATCGTCATGATGGTCAGGAAGGCGGGAATCGCGATTTCAAGCCTTTCGAAGCGGATGTGCACGACCTCCTGCATCATGAGAGCACCCACGATGATGAGGATCGGAGCGGTCGCATATGCGGGCACGACGCCCACAAGCGGAATGAAGAAGAGCGCAAGCACGAAGCAGCCGGCCGTCGTGACGGCGGTCAGGCCCGTACGGCCGCCCGCAGCGACGCCCGAAGCGCTTTCGAGGTAGGAGGTGGCGGTCGTCGTGCCCATGCAGGCGGAGAACATCGTGCCGATGGAGTCGGTGATGAACGCCTTGTCGAGGTTGCGGATCTCACCATCGGGCCTCATGAAGCCGCACTTGCGGGCCAGACCGATCAGCACGCCCATGTTGTCGAAGAGGTCGACCATCGTCAGCGTGAAGATGATGCTGAGAAGGCCATGGGAAAGCGCGCCCTGAAGGTCCATCTGCATGAAGACGGCGGAGATGTCGGGAAGCGTGAGGCTCACCCAGGCGCCCTTCGGAAGCTCCGTCACGCCAAGAATGACGCCGAGCGCCGTCGTCGCAAGAATGCCGATGAGCATGGCGGCCCTGAAACCCTTCACCATCAGCGCAGCCGTGAGGAAGAAGCAGAAGACGGAGAGCTGAACCTCGGGCTGAGTCACGTTGCCGAGCGCCACGAAGGTACTCGGGTCGGCAATGACCAGACCGGCGCTCTTCATACCGATGAGCGCAATGAAGGCACCGATGCCCACCACGATGGAGAGCTTGAGGTCGATCGGAACGGCGTTCACGATGAACTGGCGGATGCGCGTCACCGTGAGCAGGAAGAAGACGAGGCCGGAAATGAACACCGCACCAAGACCCGCCTGCCAGGTGAAGCCGGCGGGACCGCAGACATAGTAGGCGAAGAACGCCGTAATGCCGAGGCCGGGGGCCACGCCCACGGGGTATCGGGCCCACAGGCCCATCAACAGGGTCACCGCGACCGTGACGAGAATCACGCTGCTCGTGGCCGCATCGCGGGGAATGCCGCCGTCGGCGAGCATGGAGGGAATGACGAATATGAGATAGCTCATCGCCATGAAGGTGGTGACGCCGGCAGAGACTTCCTGAGAAACCGAAGTGCCGTTCTCCTTGAGGCTGAAGAGACGTTCAACGACTGATGCTTGCATGATGTTCGATCAGTGAATTGAGAGGAAACCGCCCGCCGTATCCGGCCTGCGGGAAAAACAAAGAGACCCGGCCCGCAGCAGCGGACGAGTCTCTTCCGGAAATGAGCCGTTTCTTAGTGTTCGGCAGGATCGAAGCGGGTGTCGTCGGCGAACGCGACCTCTTCGCGGCGATCGTCATCGATGCGCTGTGCGAGAGCCTTCACAAGCTCTTCGCAGCCCTGACGGGTCGCAGCGGAGATGACGAAGATGGGTTCGCCGTTGGCGGCCAGCTCGGAACGGTAGCGCTCGATGAGGGCGTCGCGGTCAGCCTCCTCGACGAGGTCGATCTTGTTGAGCACGATCCAGCGGGGCTTTGCGGCGAGCGCCGGATCATACTTTTCAAGCTCCAGCACCAGAGCCTTGGCTTCCTGAACGGGATCCGTCTCCTCATTGAAGGGAGCGGCGTCGATCATGTGAAGCAGAATCTTCGTGCGGGAAAGATGACGGAGGAACAGATGACCGAGACCTGCGCCTTCGGCAGCACCTTCGATGAGGCCGGGCACGTCGGCGAGCACGAAGCTCTGCTCGGGACCGACACGAACCACGCCGAGCGGATGGAGCGGCGTGAACGGATAGTCGGCGATCTTGGGACGGGCGTTGGAGACGGCCGTAATGAAGGTCGACTTGCCTGCGTTGGGCATGCCGAGAAGACCGACGTCGGCGAGCACCTGAAGCTCAAGCTCGAGCGAACGGTACTGACCGGGTTCGCCCGGAGTCGCCTGCTTGGGCGCACGATTGATCGAGCTCTTGAAGTGAAGGTTGCCGAGACCGCCCTTGCCGCCCGCAGCGAGCAGCTGGCGAGCGCCGTGAACGTTCAGGTCGGCAATCACCTCGCCGGTATCCGTGTCGCGCACAAGAGTGCCCACGGGCATGCGCAGAACGATGTCGTCGCCGCCTGCGCCATAGCAGTCCGCGCCGCGGCCGTTCTCGCCGTTGGGAGCGAAGAACTTGCGCGTGTAGCGATAGTCCACGAGGGTATTGATGTTGCGGTCGGCAACCGCGTAGACGGAGCCGCCTCGGCCGCCATCACCGCCGTCGGGACCACCCTTCGGAATGAACTTTTCGCGGCGGAAGCTTGCCGCACCGTTGCCGCCCTTGCCGCCCTGGACTTCAATTTTTGCTTCATCAACAAACTTCACGAGTACACCTTCTGAAGTTGAATCTCTGCGAACACTCCCTGTTGCGCAGAGGATATTTTGACAACAGAACCAATGGAAGAGGTTCCTGCAGTTTCGGAATGCCGTGCTTTCGCATTCGCACTTGCGCGAGTGCCACAATAGCAGATCGGCAGGCTCGAATGCGCATGCGAAGGCGCGTTTCTGGATATTTACGCAGCCGATGCTTCAGACAACAAGAAAGCCCAGCCGGAGGATCCGCACTGGGCTTTTCTTCTGTCGTCCGCGTCCCTGAGGACGCCTGCCCTCAATTAGGCAGCGATGGGTTCAACCTTCACGTACTGACGGTTGAAAGCACCCTTGACTTCGAACTTCACGACGCCGTCAACGAGGGCGTAGAGCGTGTGGTCCTTGCCCATGCCGACGTTGTTGCCGGCGTGGAACTTCGTGCCACGCTGACGAATGATGATGCCGCCGGCGTTGACAGCAGCGTCACCGAAAACCTTCACGCCAAGACGCTTGGCCTTGGAGTCACGACCGTTGCGGGTAGAGCCGCCACCTTTCTTGTGTGCCATTTTAGTACTTCTCTATAAAAAGTCGGTTGCAAATTAAGCCGCGATCGCTTCGATCTTGAGCTCGGTGTAGTTCTGACGATGGCCGGCAGACTTCATGGAGTGCTTGCGGCGGCGGAACTTGAAGATGCGGACCTTTTCGCCACGGCCGTGGGAAAGGACGGTCGCGGTGACCGTAGCGCCTTCGATCGTCGGATTGCCGACCTTGAGGCCTTCTTCGCCGCTGACGGCGAGAACTTCGGTGAGGGTCACCTGAGCGCCGGCTTCAACAGCAAGGGTTTCAACCTTGAGCTTGTCGCCGACGGAAACGCGGTACTGCTTACCGCCAGTCTTGATAATAGCGTACATGTAATAAACCTCGCCCGTTCCGCTTCGCCGTCCGCCTGATGCGGCCGGATTCTGCAGAACCTTTTTGTAATCGCGTGAGCGCGCTTGAGGAGACATTCCCCAAATGACGCCAACTCACGTTTGGTTGCGTGGAAAGCTCGTGATTATTGCATGCTCCTTCCATTCAGTCAAGCAAAAGCAGCGATTTTCTTCTCGCCCCTGCGGGAACGGGGGCTGAAGGCCGCTTCCGGCCGATCTTCCGCCTTCTTCGGAAGGCTTTCCGCTTGGCTATACTTCCAGAATCAGCACTCAACTGCTTTTTCAAGACAGATGTCCGATATGCAAAACCAACAGGATCCCAAGGCCCTCATCAAGAAGGTTCTCGCCCCCATCGCCGAAGACATGGCCGCCGTCGATGCGGTCATTCGCAGCGAACTGGCCAGCGACGTGCCCCGCATGAAGGAAATCAGCGAATACATCACGAGTGCGGGCGGCAAGCGCATGCGCCCCGCCCTTCTGATGCTCATCTGCCGTGCGCTCGGCTACGAGGGCACGCTGCACCAGTATCTCGGCGCCACGATCGAGCTTCTGCATACGGCAACCCTGATGCACGACGACGTCGTGGATGAAAGCGACATGCGCCGCGGCCGCCCGACGGCCAACAGCCGCTGGGGCAACGGCGCGGCCGTGCTCGTGGGCGACTTCCTCTACACCCGCTCCTTCCAGATGATGGTGAAGGCTGGAAACCTGCGCGTCATGGAGGCTCTTTCCGACGCCGCCAACCGCCTGAGCGAAGGCGAAGTGGTGCAGATGGTCAATGCACACGACCCCAGCGTGGACGAAACCCGCTACTTCCGCGTCATTGAGCGCAAAACCGCCTGCCTTTTCGAAGCGGGCGCACGCATGGCCGCCGCCATTGCGGACTGCGGTCCTGAAAAGGAAGAGGCCGTCGCCGAATATGCGCTCGCCCTCGGCAACGCCTTCCAGATCGCCGACGACGTGCTCGACTACCGCGGCAACGCCGCCGACACGGGCAAGAACCTCGGTGCCGACCTGCGCGAGGGCAAGGTGACCCTGCCCATCATCTACGCCCGCGAATCCTGCACACCCGAGGAGCGCGCCATGATCGACGAGGCCATCCGCCTCGGCGACGGCGACTTCCCGACGATCGCCGCCATCGTGCTAAAGTCCGATGCGCTTGAGAAGTGCCGCCTGCGCGCCGAGAAGGAACTCGACAGAGGGCGCGCGGCGCTTGAAAAGCTCTCCCCTTCCATTTTCAGGGATTCTCTGCTAGAATTGCTCGCCTTCACGGTTCAGCGTGATCGTTGATTTGTGAGGAAAGTCGGGGTGTAGCTCAGCCTGGTAGAGTACTACGTTCGGGACGTAGGAGTCGGAGGTTCGAATCCTCTCACCCCGACCACTTCATTCGGAAGAAGCTGAAAAATTTTCGGAGTGGTCTTTACTTTTGGGAGTTTTTCTGGCATACTGCTATTCCTCGACAGTTGGAATACGCTGTCAAGACAATTCGGGGTGTAGCTCAGCCTGGTAGAGTACTACGTTCGGGACGTAGGAGTCGGAGGTTCGAATCCTCTCACCCCGACCAGGTTTCCACAGAAAGGCACTGTCTTCGGACGGTGCCTTTTTGCTTTTCGGCGAGATCATCCCATGTCACTCATCATCGGACTCACCGGCGGCATCGGCGCGGGAAAAAGCACCGCATCCGCACACCTTCGCGCATCGGGCCTCCCCGTCGTCGACGCGGACGCCATCTCCCGCGCGCTCACAGGCCCGGGTGCAGCAGGCTCGCTCGCCGTCGCGGAAGCCTTCGGTCCGGAATTTCTCACCCCCGAGGGCGCCATGGACAGGCGCCGCATGCGTGAACTTGCCTTTCGGGACGCAGGCGCACTCAAGCGCCTCGAGGCCTGCCTCCATCCCCTCATCGGCGCTGCCGTTACACGCGAGTTCGAATCCTTCTCTGCGTCTCCAATCGTCATCTACGACTGCCCGCTTCTCTGGCGCGACGACTTCCGCCATCCTGCCGTCAGCCGCGTTCTGGTCATCGACGCCTCGGACGACGTTCGTCTCTCGCGCATCGTCTCCCGTCCCGGACTCACGGAGGAGACCGCCCGCCTGATGATGAAGGCTCAGCCTCCGCGAAGCCGGATTCTGCAGTGCGCCGACGACCTCATCGTCAACGAGGACGACGAAACGGCGCTCCGCAAGCGCCTTGACGCGCTCAGCCGCATCTGGATGGCAATTACCCGATGAACGAGGACCGCAGTCCGAAGGGCTGTGGTATTTTTAGGGTCAGCGTCCACCTTCTTGGAGCGTAAGCAGACATGTCCACGGCCGAGCATCTTCTCTACGAATTCCCCTGCAATGAGAAAATCCGCACGTATCTCCGGTTGGAGGCGCTCTTCCAGCGCTTCGACTGGTTTTGCGAGCAGACGAGCGCCATTGCGCATCAGGCCGGCATATCCGCCCTCTTCGACCTGCTTGACGCCACCGCCCGCTCGGACCTGCGCCACGAACTCATTCAGGAGCTCGAACGCCAGCGCCAGCGCCTCATTGCCAAGAACGCCTCGGCGGATCCCGACATGGCCGCTCATCTCGCCGAGATCGGCGCAGCCATTCAGGCCGTTTCGGATTCTGTCGGACGCACGACGCAGAGCGTGCGTGAAAACCAATGGTTGCAGATCATCCGCACGCGCCAGAGCATTGCAGGCGGCACCTGCGAATTCGACCTGCCGCAGATGCACCTCTGGATGAACACGGCTCCCGAAATCCGTCGCAGGGAGCTGCAGAGCTACGTGAGCACGCTGGAACCCATCCGCACGGGCACGATGCTCCTTCTGCGCATCTTCCGCGCCAACTCGCACTGCCAGAGCCTTACAGCCGTCAACGGCACGTACCAGTTCTCGATGAACCGCAATCAGAACTGCGCCCTCGTCCAGATCTGGCTTCCCGCCGACAGCACGGTTGTTCCCGAGGTGAGCGCCAACAAGTACATGCTCTGGATCCGCTTCTCGCGCCCTGACGAAAACCACAAGCTGCATCTGGCCCGCACGGAGGAGATTCCGTTCCGTCTCGGGCTCTGCACGCCTTCCTGACCGAAAAACATCATGAAAGTCAAATGCCCCACCTGCGGCAAGGAGATCGAATACTCCTCCGCCAATCCCTGGCGTCCCTTCTGCTCGGAACGCTGCAAGCTCATTGACCTCGGCGAATGGGCCTCAGACGGCTATGTGATCGAAGGCGATCCCGGCTCCGCTGACCGCATGACGCCCGAAGAGCTTGAGAGCGTCGCCCGCTACACCGCCGAACGCGAGGAGCGCAAGGGCGGCAGACGTCGCTGAGAACGCCTCTTCCTGCAGGAACGCCCGCCGACAAAAAAGCCTGTTCAGCACTGAACAGGCTTTTTTTTCATTTTCGAAGCCTCGGAAGGCGAATCGTCAGGGCTTGACGCCGTGCGCACCACGGTCCTGCCAGAGACGCAGGTCGGAGGCGGGCACGTCTTCAACATAGGTCGGAAGACGAGGCTCGCCCTTCCAGAGCGTGGCCTCAAAGACCTCGGGCTTGACGATCACGAAGTCGAAGTCCATGGCGACGGCCTTCATCACGTCGTCAAGATTGCCGCAGCGGGCTCCGACGAAGCGATACTTGCGGTCGCGAACCACAGTGGCGTGAAGCGCGTTTTCGGAAAGCGTCAGCACGGCCGTGCTGTCCTCCCAGACATCGGGAAGATCGACTCGGTTGAGAATGTTCTGGTCGATCGGAAGAAGAACGCCCGGTGTGCGCTCGTTGGCCGCATAAAAGCCGAAGTCCTGTCCTTCCTTGGAAAGCGCCTCGCCGAAGAAGTCGCGCGAACGGCGGAAGTGAAGGCGCACGTGGGCATGCTCGTAGCGATGCTCCTTCACAAACCAGGGGAAGGAATCGGCCAGACGCACGCCAAGCTCCTCGTCGAGCTCGCGCACAAGCGCCTGATGCACCGTTTCGCCATCCTCAAGCTTGCCGCCGGGGAACTCCCAGTATCCAGCCCAGGGCTTGCCTTCGGGGCGGGAGGCGAGAAGCACTCGGCCGTCTTCGCGAATCAGCACGCCGACGGCAACATCCACAACCTTGTCTTCACTCACGATGCTTTTCCTTTATCTTTCTGACCGCCCCCCAAACGAGGCGCACAGAGAAAATCTTAACTCCTTCTCCAGACGTTTCGCTACACGCAAAATGTCGTAGAAAGATTGCCCCGAGCCATGAAAAGCGTGATGGCCGCCCTGCCTTCCTGCAGATTCGAAAGCTCCTGAGCCGACGCAAGCGACAGGGCGTCGGCGCACTCGCCTAGCCGCATGGCAAATCCCGAAGCCTCAAGTCCCGGAAGAGCTCTCTGTTCGAGCGCGGCCCGAAGCACAAGGGAGACCTCCCGAGGTGTTCCCGCTCCCCTCAGCCATCCGCCGACGCCCGCAAGGGCCGTGATCAGATGCTCCGCCTCCTCTTCGTCCCGCAGTCCCTCGAGCCGCACGCGGATGTTCCTCCCCAGCGCCCCCGCCCATGCCTCCGACACGCGTCCGACGGCGAGTTCAAGAGCTCTGGCAAGCATTTCCGCAGCAGGATCATCGATTGACGCCACAGGCCTTCGACCCGCCGTCGACACGACCATGACGACATCAGCGGCAGACAGCACGCCAACAGCCCTGAGCCACGCAAAGAGAGGACCGGCCGCTCTGTCGGCGATCCGCTGCAGGATCACCTCCCGCACAGGGACATCGGTCACAAGCAGCAGGACGCGGTTTTCCGTCGGGACCGCACCGCCTGCCGAAAGTGCTCCGACCCTCATCACGCCGTCCTGCGTCATGAAGGGCATTTCGAATCCCGTCCACCCTTCCGGGAGCAGTGCCTCGCCCCCTGCTCTTTTCCAGGCTTCGGTGCATCGCTCGACAAGCCCTCCGACCGGCGTCAGCTCCCTGCGGGTTCCCTGAAGCAGGAGGGCGAGCGCATCCTCGGGAAGCTCCAGACGTCTGAGCGCCTCATGCCTGAACGCGCTCAACCCCGCATCAGAGAGACCGCCCGCGCCGAACATCGGATATCCCCTGCTCATCAGAATGCAGCCCGTCCGCGACCCCGACATCCTGCGCATCCTCAGAGCCTGCGCCGTGCCGTCCCCAAGCGCAGCCTGCGGAAGCGACAGAACCGTGCGCGCAGCCGCAGGAACAGCGGCCGCCGCAACGCCCCCATCAACGGAAAAGCCCAGTAGAAGGCCGGGGAGCGAAATTGATCGTTCATTCCTCATGTCCGAATCTCCAGCATTGACATTGGCGACCGCCAAGGAAAAGCCCGCCTTCACGAAACGCGAAGACGGGCTCTGAAAGTCATTCAGGACTATTCGTCAGCCTCTCAGGAGAGACGGCCGTGACAGTCCTTGAATCGGCGGCCGGAGCCGCACGGGCACGGATCATTGCGGCCGACATGCGCGAAGAGCGCGGGATCGAGCTCCTCCTTGGGCATGTTCTCGAGCGCGCTGCCTGTCGCCTCGGCGGGAGCAGGTTCCTCGACAGGCTGCTGGGCGGGCTCTTCGGCGGGCTTCACGTTGATCTGAACCTGCATGAGCACGCGCACGAGGGTCTCGCGGATCTGGTCGAGCAGCTGCTCGAACATGTTGAAGGCCTCGCGCTTGTATTCCTGCTTGGGCTGCTTCTGAGCATAGCCGCGCAAGTAGATGCCCTGACGAAGGGCCTCAAGCGCGGAAATGTGCTGGCGCCACAGCTGGTCGAGAATCTGAAGGAGAAGGGAGCGGGCAAAACCCGTGAAGGCCTCGTGACCGACCATCTGCTCCTTCTCGACGTACTGGGCCTCGGCCTGCTTGAGAAGCGCCTCGAGCAGGTCGTCGTCCGTGAACTGGTCGTTCGAGTCAAGAAGCTGCTTGAAGTCGATCACAATGCCGAACTCGCCGGCAAGCTTCGTCTGAAGACCGTCGAGATCCCACTGCTCCTCAACGGTCTCGGCCGGCACATAGGCGCGGAAGAGGTCCGTAAAGAGGCCTTCGCGCAGGTTCTTGACGAGCTCGGAGATGTCCTCGCTCTCAAGGATCTGATTGCGCAGGCCGTAGATTTCGTGACGCTGGTCGTTCTGGACGTCGTCGAACTCAAGCAGCTGCTTGCGGATGTCGTAGTTGCGGCCTTCGACCTTGCGCTGGGCGGACTCGATCATGCGGGTGAGCATCTTGGACTCGATGGCCTCGCCTTCTTCAAGGCGGAGCTTATCGGCGATGGCACGCATGCGGTCGCCGCCGAAGATGCGCAGGAGCTGGTCTTCCATCGAGAGATAGAAGCAGGAGCTACCCGGGTCGCCCTGACGGCCTGCACGGCCGCGGAGCTGGTTGTCGATGCGGCGGGACTCGTGACGTTCGGAACCGATGATGCGCAGGCCGCCGGCCTCCACGACGATGTCGTGAAGCTTCTGCCATTCGGCCTTCACTTCGGCGATCTTCGCCTCGCGCTGCTCTTCAGTAAGCGTCTCGTCGGCACGAATGGCGTCGACAGCCTTGTTGATGCCGCCGCCGAGCACGATGTCGGTGCCTCGGCCGGCCATGTTCGTGGCGATCGTCACGACGCCGGGACGGCCTGCTTCGAGAACGATCTGGGCTTCCCTGTCATGCTGCTTGGCATTGAGCACGTTGTGCGGAATGCCTTCCTTCGTGAGCATGGAGGAGAGAAGCTCGGAGTTTTCGATCGAGGTCGTGCCGAGAAGTACCGGCTGACGGCGTTCGTAGCAGGCCTTCACGTCGTCGATGATCGCGCGGTACTTTTCGTTGACCGTGCGGTAGACCTTGTCCTGCTCGTCGATGCGGACCATCTTGCGATGCGTCGGCACGACGACCGTTTCAAGGCCGTAGATGTCTTGGAATTCGTAGGCTTCGGTGTCGGCCGTGCCGGTCATGCCGGAGAGCTTCCCGTACATGCGGAAGAAGTTCTGGAACGTGATCGACGCCATCGTCTGGTTTTCCTGCTGGATCTTCACGCCTTCCTTGGCCTCGACGGCCTGGTGAAGACCTTCGCTCCAGCGGCGGCCTGGCATCAGGCGGCCCGTGAACTCGTCGACGATGACGATCTCGCCGTTCTGCACGACGTAGTGCTGGTCGCGGTGGAAGAGCGTGTGCGCACGCAGGGCGGCGTTGAGGTGGTGCATCAGGATGATGTTCTTCGGCGCATAGAGCGACTCGCCCTGCTGCACGAGACCGCGCTCGGAGAGAATCTGCTCGAGATGCTCGTGACCGGCCTCGGAGAGGTAGACCTGATGGGCCTTCTCATCGACCCAATAGTCGCCCTCGCCCTTTTCCTCAGCCTGGCGGGTAAGGAGCGGCGGAATGTCGTTGACGGCACGATAGAGTTCCGTGTTGTCGTCGGCGGGGCCGGAGATGATGAGCGGCGTGCGGGCCTCGTCAATGAGAATCGAGTCCACTTCGTCGACGATCGCATAGTAGAGCGGACGCTGGCGGCGAGCGGCGACGTCGTACTCCATGTTGTCACGCAGGTAGTCGAAGCCGAATTCGTTGTTCGTGCCGTACGTGATGTCGGAGGCATAGGCGGCGCGCTTTTCCTCGTTGTTCTGATTCGAGAGGATCTTGCCGACCGAAAGACCGAGCCAGTTGTAGAGGCGGCCCATCCAGTCCGCGTCGCGGGAGGCAAGGTAATCGTTGACGGTCACGACGTGGCAGCCCTTGCCGGGAAGGGCGTTGAGGTACACGGCGAGCGTGGCGGTGAGTGTCTTGCCTTCGCCCGTGCGCATTTCAGCGATCTTGCCGTCGTTGAGAACCATTGCGCCGATGAGCTGCACGTCGAAGTGGCGCATGCCGAGCACGCGCACGGAGGCTTCACGAACCACGGCAAAAGCTTCGGGGAGGAGCTCGTCGGTCGTCGCGCCCTTGGCGATGCGGTCGCGGAATTCCTGCGTCTTGGCCTTCAACTCTTCGTCCGAGAGCGCCTGCATGGCGGGCTCGAGCTTGTTGATGGCATCGCACTTGCGGCGATATTGCTTGATCAGGCGGTCGTTGCGACTACCGAAGATTTTTGTCAGAAGTTCGTCAAACATTGTGTGTAACCAGAATGGATCTGAGGGCACGGACGGAACCATCTGCGGCATGGCCGCGCCGCTCACGCCGGCGCTGTTCCGTGCTACCCTGTTTTCGGTTGCGCCGGAGCCTCCTCCCTGTTGGAAAGGCGTGCGTAGCGCCCCTCCGCAGGCCCCGACCTGCATAGCTGTTGGATTATCGCACAGAATTCCGCCACCTGATTTGTACCTACGGGCTATTCTGTAGGCGTTTTCCTTCTCTTACAACAAGGTCGCAATGTGACACAAGACTTCATCCGCCGAAGAATCGGACGACAGACGATCGACAGCTGCCTCGCCCGCGACGAGCTGCAGCCGCTGATGGCCTCCTACGCGCTTTCAAAGCGCGCAGGCGCAGTCGCAGCCCACGTGCTTCGCCCCTTCAGGATGAGCATCGACTTCACAGATCCCGCCTACTGCCGCGTCGAGGGGCACACGCTCGTGCTTCTGGCTGAAAGCGCCGTCCAACAAAACAGAATCAGACAGCTCACCCCCAGACTGGCCGCCGCAGCAGCAGCGGCGGGTCTTCCCGTCACCGCCGTCGACGCCCGCATCATTCCGAAGCGCCCCGCACCCCAGGCGGGCGTTCCTATTCCGCGGATCGAGCGCGCGCCGTCCGCAGTGGGTGCCGCCGCCATCTCGGGCATTCTTGACGACATCGAGGATCCCGCCCTCAAGGCCACGATGGAAAGACTTCGCAACGTGATCAAGCCCGGCGAGGAAAACCGCCGGCGTCTTCTCGAGGAGCGTCTCGGCAGGGAATCGATCGACCTG